>Ga0075420_100005772_pt1 | contig 10912 bp, 12 predicted proteins | sample SoiMetdeltSBSDD4_FD_75296 | JGI IMG/M metagenome (GOLD analysis project Ga0075420, IMG submission 75296) | Bulk soil microbial communities from a Populus tree surrounding site in Tennessee, USA - Soil MetaG P. deltoides SBSDD4 | ecosystem: Environmental > Terrestrial > Soil > Tree plantation... | reverse complement strand
AGGAGCGTCGTCTTGGACTTCGACACCACGCCGGTCAGTTTCCGCAGGGCCTGTGACATGAGGCGAGCCTGCAGGCCCATCTGGGCATCGCCCATTTCTCCTTCAATTTCAGCCTTGGGTACAAGCGCGGCAACCGAGTCCACGACGACCACATCGACACCGCCGGAGCGGATGAGGACCTCGACGATCTCGAGCGCCTGCTCGCCGTTGTCCGGCTGTGACACCAGCAGATTTTCGAGGTCGACGCCCAGCTTCTGGGCATATTGCGCATCGAGCGCGTGCTCGGCGTCCACGAACGCCGCCATCCCGCCGGCCTTTTGTGCCTCGGCGATGATCTGCAGCGCCAGTGTGGTTTTGCCAGATGATTCGGGGCCGAAAACCTCCACAACCCGCCCTCGAGGCACACCCCCCACGCCGAGCGCGTAGTCGATGCTGATCGAACCGGTTGAAATCGCGTCTATCGGCGCGATGGCACCCTTCTGACCCAGGCGCATGATCGACCCCTTGCCGAACTGCTTTTCAATCTGGCCAACTGCGATGTCGAGAGCCTTGCCGCGTTCCTTCTGGTCGTCGAGCGCCATGCGTTCTCCTTGAGGCCGAGCCGTGCTGTGTTCAAGCACCGGCGGCGCGATTGTGAACTTCGGTCAGTTTGTGCGAGTGCCGTGACAGGGTGGGTCACAACCAGTGCTTGATCCTAGAAACTGGCCACGCGAAAGTCAAGCGAAAATAGGTAATCATGCCGTTCACAACACCATGACATACCCTGTCCGCTCAATGACTTACGGGCACCGTGAATTTGAAGCCTTCCCAAGCCAGAAGGCGAAAGTCCCATATAGGGGTGGCACTTCTGCGACCGTCCTGCCCGCGCCAGTACGCAAGAAGCTCGCGTAAGCTCTGCGCGTATGAGGTGGCGGCGGCCAAAATATCGTTGGCAGGCGGCGTTGATCATGGCGGTTCTCACCGCCGCAGTGGGAACACTGATGGGTCTATCCGGATATTCCAAGGGCGGTGCCCTTCTGGGGCGTCCGAGAATGCCTCTGTCACTCCAGGCGTCTCTCGTCCTCGGGGTCCTCGGCGGAATGATCGTGTTTGGTCTGTACGTAGCTGGCCGCTGGCCATATCCGGACTTGTGGGGAAAACCTAAGAGGCGGAGGCGCGACGGACGCTCTCTATGAGCTGCTGTCGCAATTCGTCACCAACGTGCGTGCGTCCACGGCGTTGATGCGCTATTTTGCGGCCTGTCTTCTCGGGCTAAGCAGTGGGTTTGTGAACGGCACAATCACCTAGATCAATTCAATAGCGAGGGCCACACCGTTGCCACCGCCCAGGCACAGCGTGGCGATTCCACGCGCGATCTGTTTTCGGCGCATCGTGTAGAGCAACGTTGTCAGGATGCGTGCGCCGCTGGCACCGATCGGATGGCCCAGAGCGACGGCGCCGCCCTGCACGTTCACGCGCTCCGCTTCGACGCCGAGATCGCGGAGCACGGCAATGGCCTGCACCGCGAACGCTTCGTTCAGCTCGATAGCTCCGACTTCATTCAGCGTCCAACCCACCTTCTCGGCGACCTTGCGAACCGCTTCCACGGGTGTCATCAACAGGTACTTCGGAGCAAGTCCGCTCGTGGCCTGACCCACGATGCGCGCGAGCGGAACGATACCCAGGGCGGACGCTCGCTCAAACGACATGACGACGACCGCCGCCGCACCGTCGCTGACCGGCGGGGCATTGCCAGCGGTGACGGTCCCGCCTGTCTGGAAGGCGGGGGAGAGGCGGCCGAGTGTCTCGAGCGTGGCATCCGCGCGGATGGATTCGTCGCGGTCAACAGTCACCGCCGTCCCCTTCTTCTGAGGGATCTGAACCGAGACGATCTCATCGGCGAAATACCCGGCGGCAGTGGCGGCCGCTGCCTTCTGTTGACTCTCGACCGCGTACCGATCCTGCTCCTCACGTGTGACCCGGTAGTCGGTCGCGATCGTCTCGGCGGCGTTCCCCATGTGCCATTGCTCGAAGGAGCACCAGAGGCCGTCGTTCACCATCGAATCGATGACCTGCCCGTGCCCCATGCGATAGCCCTCACGCGCCTGGGTAAGCAAGTACGGCGCGTTGCTCATCGACTCCATGCCACCGGCAAGAACGATGTCGGTGTCACCGGCGGCGATGCCCTGCGCGGCCAGCATCACGGCCTTGAGCCCTGAACCACAGACTTTGTTGATGGTGAGCGCGGCCACATGATCGTTCAGCCCGCCGCGAAGCGCGGCCTGCCTGGCTGGCGCCTGGCCCAAGCCTGCCGAGAGCACGTTGCCCATGATGCACTCGTCAACGCTCGCGGGATCGACTCCCGCACGGCGGACGGCTTCGCGCACAACGACGGCGCCAAGCTCGGTGGCACTGAGGCTCTTCAAGCCACCGAGGAACTTGCCGGTCGGGGTGCGCACGGCGGACACGATGACCGCATCACGTGGAAGCAACGGTCACCTCGATTCTGCGAACAATCTTCGACCCCAGCACCGTGTCAAGGCGCTGGCGAACGACGGGGATCGCACGTTCGACCTCGCGCTTCCAGGTGGCATCACGCGCGCGCACCACGAGCACATCGTCCCGCAGCTCCACCATCGTGACGCGATCCACTGTCGGGCCCACGGCCTGGCGCCAGGCGAAGGCAACCTTCTCAGGCGTCAGCGGCGCCTTGCGGAGCAGCTCGGTCAGCACCACTGGAAGGACTGCTGAAATGGGGACCACTGAGCGACACGATAGCACCGCCCGCGGATATGATCACCGGCACAGATGGGACCTCAGCGATTCGTCCTTGCGTCTGCGTCGCCGCGGCGCGCAGAGCTCCTCCTCGCCGCCGGGTTTGATTTCGATGTCGTCCCTGGAACAACCGACGAAACCCGGCATCCCGGCGAATCGGCCGATGCCTACGTGCGGAGAATCGCGGAAGCCAAAGCCCGCACCGTGCGGGAGCACGCGAAAGGCCTCCCGATTCTCGCGGCTGACACGGTGGTCATCGTTGACGACACCATCCTCGGCAAGCCAACCGACGAGGCGGACGCCCGTCGGATGCTGACGCTTCTGTCGGGGCGGACGCATGTCGTGATGACCGGAGTCACTCTGTCGCACGCCATCGTTCAGACACACGTCGAGCGAACGGCTGTCGAGTTCGCCGCACTCTCCAGGGATGAGATCGAGTGGTACGCCGGCTCAGGCGAACCGGATGATAAGGCTGGTGCCTATGCCATCCAGGGGCTGGCGTCACGGTTCATTCGACGTATCGAAGGGTCGTACTCGAACGTGGTGGGGCTTCCGGTCGCCCTGGTGTACCAACTGCTCGGCACGGAACCTTCCTGAACCGTGCTGAGAAATCCTGGCGTCCAAGTTCATTGACCCACGGTCGCCAGCCAGCTATTCTGGGGGGCGTCTAACCACGAGGAAGTCCTTATCTATGAGCCACAAAGCCACCAAAATCGGAGTGACGAGCCTGGTGCTTGCCCTGGCGTTTGGCGGTCTGATGTACTCCACCCTCAGCGAGGGCACTGAGTACTACAAGCACGTGGATGAGGTGATGACCAACCCACAGGCGTGGGAAGGCAAGCGCCTGCAACTCCACGGCTTCGTTGTCCCGAAATCTGTCGGGCTCAAAAAGGCTTCGATGGAGTATCGGTTTGACGTCCACCAGAACGGCAAGGTCATTCGGGCGTACTACACCGGCATCGTGCCAGACACCTTCAAGGACGATGCAGAGGTCGTTCTGAAGGGCCGGCTCGCGACCGACGGCTCCTTCCATGTCGACAAGGACGGGGTCATGGCGAAGTGCCCGTCGAAGTACGAGCCCGGATCCAAGCTCGGAACGCCGGGAGCGGAATAGTGGCCGGCCTCGGCTACTACCTTCTTCTTGCTGCCTTCGTCACCTGCGCGTACGCAGCGTCCATCTCGGTAGCGGGGGCCAGACGACGCTCTCGCCGGTTGATCGAAAGTGGCATCGGCGCCTTCTATCTGGTAGCGGCAATCATGGTGGCGGCCTCCGCTGTCATGGTCTACTCCTTCGTCACCAACGATTTCTCAATCAAATACGTCGCGCACTACTCGGATTCGGTCCAGCCGCTCTTCTACAAGATCACGTCGTACTGGGGTGGTCTCGACGGCTCGATCATGTTCTGGGTGTTCATGCTGTCGCTTTTCGGCAGCGCCGCCGTGTATGTGAACAGGGAGCGGCATCGCGAGCTGATTCCGTACGTCATCGCGGTGATCTCGGTTGTCGAGATGTTCTTCCTGTTCCTGATGGTGGTGCACAACAATCCGTTCACCACCTTTCTCACGTCCACGCCTGCCGACGGAACGGGACTGAATCCGCTGCTCCAGAACGGCTACATGGTGATCCACCCGCCGACCATGTACCTCGGTTTTGTGGGGCTCACGATCCCTTACGCGTTCGGCATGGCCGCGCTCATTACGGGTCACCTGGACGACTCGTGGCTCCGCGCGGTCAGGCGCTGGACGATGTTCGCATGGCTGTTCCTCTCGTTCGGGCTCATGCTCGGCATGATCTGGGCGTACGAAGAGCTCGGCTGGGGTGGCTACTGGGGTTGGGACCCGGTCGAGAATGCGGGGCTGCTGCCGTGGTTTACGGCCACCGCCTTCCTGCATTCGGTGATGGTCCAGGAACGGCGCGGGATGCTCCGGATCTGGAACGTGACGCTCGTCATCCTCACGTTTTTCCTGACGATCTTCGGCACGTTCATGACGCGTTCGGGTGTCGTCCAGTCGGTGCACGCATTCGGCGAAGACGTCGAGCTGGCCCGCCTGTTCATCGGGTTCATGATCACGATTCTCGTCGTGAGCTTTGCGTTCGTCATCTACCGTCTGCCGCTCCTGCGCTCTCGGAACGAGTTCGACTCCTGGGTATCGCGCGAGGCTGCTTTCCTGGCCAATAACTGGATCCTGCTCTTCGGGGCCATGTTTGTGCTCTTCGGGACGATGTTCCCGACGCTCAGCGAGGCGGTGACAGGCGAGCGGCTCACGGTGGGCCCGCCATTCTTCAATAAGTGGATGCTGCCGATCGGTCTGGCGCTTCTGCTGCTCACGGGCATCGGCCCGCTCCTCGCATGGCGGAAGTCCACGATCGACAACCTTCGTCAGCAGTTCCTCATTCCAACGGTGGCGTGTCTGCTCGTCGGCATTGGGGCCGTTGCGCTGGGCGTGCGCGTCTGGACGTCGGGCCTCTGCTTCGCATTCAGCGCCTTTGTCATCGGCACGATCACCCAGGAATTCTTCCGGGGCGCGCGGGTGCGTCAGGGCGTGACGGGCACTGACCTCGTGACCGCCTTGATCGGCCTCGTGTCGAGGAACAAGCGCAGGTACGGCGGATACGTCGTCCACGTCGCCATCGTGCTGATCTTCCTGGGCTTTGCGGGCGAAGGGTTCAAACACGACGAAGAGGCGAGCCTGAAGCCGGGGCAGCAGGTCCAGGTCCAGAACTACATGGTGCGCATGGACGCGCTGCGGATTACCGACGACGGTCAGAAGCAGATGATCACGGCGCACATGACCGTGTTCCACAACGGTAAGGAAGAGGGCAAGGTCTATCCGGCGAAGTGGATGTTCCGCAAGCACGAAGGGCAGCCCACGACCGAGGTCGCCATCCGCAGAGGGTTCCTCGAGGACCTCTATGTCGTGATGCCGGCGTTCGAGGTCGAGACGCAGACGGCAAGCGTTGCCGTTCATGTGAACCCGCTGGTGAACTGGATCTGGGTCGGCTTCGGACTCATGGCGGTCGGCACCCTTATCGCGCTGTTACCAGAGACCGCCTTCGCGTTTGCGCTGTCGAAGGTCCCTGCCGGAGCCGTCAGCACGACCATGCTGCTGCTGGCGCTCGTGCTGATGCCGGGATCGGTGCGGGCTCAGGGTCAGGCAGGACCTGGCGAAACAGTTCAGGCCGTCCAGCGAAGCCCGGTCCAGCGAAAGCTCGAGAACGACATCATGTGCCTTTGCGGCTGCCGCGCGCCGATGGGCAGTTGTCCCATGCGCCCCAACTGCGGGCACTACGACGAGCAGGCGCTGAAACTCAGCGGCTATCTTGCGGAGGGCCAGGATCACGACGCGGTGCTGGCGTCCTTCGTCCGCGAGTACGGTGGACAGGCCGTGTTGACCGCGCCAATCGATCGCGGCTTTAACCGGCTGGCGTGGGCTCTGCCGTACGGGGTGGGTGTTGTGATGCTTGGCGTCGTCTTCTTCACCGCGCGTCGCTGGTCGCGCTCGCGGGCGACGGAAGTATCAGACAACTCCGCCATCGACCCGACCCTCGACGAGCGCCTGGACGATGAGCTCAGAAACCTCGACTGAGTCAGAAGCGCTAAAGCCCTGGCAGCTCTTCACTCTGGCAGGTCTCATCGGCGCGACGATCGTCGTCTTCGTGTCGAAGGGCCACACCCCTGCCGGCATCGTCCTCCTCAGCCTGACCATCTTTGGCGCCGCGGCGGTGGGACTGGCCGCGTGGCGCATGTTCGCGCCCCTTTCGAGCCGGTATGAGTTGACGTCTGTTTCGGTGTTGGGCGGTCGTACCCGCGCAGCACTCGAGAGAGAGAAGGCGCTCGCCCTTCGTTCCTTGAAGGAACTTGAATTCGATCGGGCGATGGGGAAGCTCTCTGAGAAGGACTTCGCCGAGATGGGCGCGCGTCTTCGCTCGCGAGCGGCCAGGCTGATGGCACAGCTCGATGCCGGAACGAGCTACCGGGACGCCATCGAGCAGGAAATCAGGCGTCGCGTTGGCTCTGTCCCGTCAGGACACACGCTGGTCACCGTGAATTGCCGTCACTGCGGAGCGATGAGCGACGCAGACGCGCGCTTCTGCAAGCGATGCGGCACCAGTCTCGAAACCACCGAATAGTGAAGCGACCATGAAGCCTCTCGGACTCTGGGTATGTGGCTTTGCCATCGCACTGAGCGCGCTCTCCAGCGTGTCGCGCGCGCAGGTGGCTATGCCCGACCCCTCACTGATTCACGGCAAAGCGCTTCCGGCGGCCGAGTTGGCCAACGGCACGGTCACGGTGCGCGTCGTGCGCGAGTCGATCGGGAACAATCTGCCCGGTCAGAACGTGCGGGTCACGGCAGGGTCCGTGACGCGCAACGCGACAACCGATGAACAGGGACGGGCCGAATTCACGGACCTGCCGAAAGGAACAGAAGCCCGGGCTGAGGTGACGGTGGATGGCGAGGTCCTGACGTCGGATCCGTTCACTGTGCCTGCGTCGGGGGGACTGCGAGTAATCCTCGTCTCGGGAATTGCCCGGGCGGCCGAGCGTAAGCAAGCCGAGGACGCCAAGGCGCTGGCAGAACCGCCGAGCAAGGGTATCGTCGTGATAGGCGCCAATTCCCGCATCCTCATGGAGTTTCAGGACGATATCCTTCAGGTCTTCTACCTGTTTGAAATCCTGAACAATGCGCGGACACGCGTCGATATCGGTGGACCGCTCGTGATCGATCTGCCTACTGGAGCCTCGAGCGCGGCGGCCCTCGAAGGATCGACGCGACAAGCCACGATCAGCGGGGATCGAGTCACCATCACCGGTCCGTTCGCTCCCGGAGTGACCTCTCTGCAGATGGGGTTCACGCTTCGAAACAGCGGCTCGGAGTACCAGCTCAGACAGAAGCTGCCGGCGGCGCTGGAACAAGTCACCGTCGCCTTGCAGCGGACCGCCGGCTCTTCGATGACGTCGTCGCAGTTTCAGAGCACCGGTGACGTGAAGAGCGAGAGCGGAACGACATTCATCCTCGGAAGCGGCCCGGCGCTGGCGGCGGGATCGACCTTGGTAGTTGATCTCGCGGGTCTCCCTGCGCACAGCACGGTGCCTCGCTATACAGCGTTGACCCTGGCGGCGATCGTGATTGCGTGTGGCGCCTGGCTCGCGCTCGCGGGGCGACCCGACAAACGTGAGGCCCATCAGCGCCTCCTGGCGCGTCGAGACACGCTGCTTGGCGATCTCGCTCAACTCGAACAGCGGCGTCAGAGCGGTCAGGAATCGCCGAGCGACAAGGCACGGCGAACACGGGTGGTTGCCGAGTTGGAGCAGATCTACGGCGAGCTCGATGAAGCGGGGACCGGACCGCAGGGAGGCGGCGAGGGCGTCGCCGCTTGACCCTTCGACTTCGCTCCCGTCGACGGTGCTCAGGGCGAGCCCTTCGACTTCGCTCCAGTCGACCGGGCTCCCTTCGACTTTGCTCAGGGCAGGCCCTTCGACTTCGCTCAGGACGCGCCCGTTGACGCCGTCAATCGGTCACGTCGACTTCGACCGTCTCGTCGTTGACGATCTCTCGCGACACTTCGGCCGTCGCCGCGCGCTCTCGCACGTGAGCTTCGAGGTGCTGCAAGGCACAGTGCTTGGTCTTCTCGGGCCGAACGGCGCGGGCAAGTCCACAATGCTCGCGGTCCTCGCCACGCTGCTTCGGCCCACGTCGGGTCACGTCCGCTACGGTTCCTTCGAACTCGACGATCGACGTCCCGCGCTTCGTGCAGCGATCGGCGTTCTCGGACACGATCTCTTCCTTTATCCAGAGCTGACCGCGCGCGAGAACCTCGTGTTCTTCGGATCGCTGGCGGGTGTCGCCGAGCCGGATCACGCCGCGCTCGCTGCCCTGGAGCATGCGGGACTGGCCGATCGAGCCAACGATCCGGTGGGAAGCTTTTCGCGAGGCATGCGCCAGCGTGTTGCCCTCGAACGCGCTCTGATCCATCGTCCGCGGCTCGTGCTCCTCGACGAACCCTTTACGGGACTGGACGACGCCTCGACAGGCGTCCTCCTCGCACGCCTCCGCGGCCTGCGGGAGGACGGTGCGATCGTGATCCTGGCGACGCACGACCTGGACCTGGCCGAAGGCCTTCTCGACCGTGCCGTATTCCTTCGCGATGGTCGGATCGCGGAGACCCTCGAGCAGCCCGACGCGCTGCGCAACACCTACCGCAGCATCATGACCCGGGAGCGGCCATGACGGGCTTTCTCCGTACGGCATGGCTCGTTCTCAGGAAAGACATGACCGTGGAGGTCAGAAGCCTCGAAGTTGCCCTGACAACGCTCTTCTTTGCTGTCTCGACGGTCATGGTGTTCGCGTTCGCTCTCGTGCGGGAGGGAAGTGCGCCCGATGACGGGGCGGCCGGCATTCTGTGGATCGCGGTGTCGTTTGCCGGCACCCTTGCACTCGGCCGGACGTTTGAACGCGAGCGACAAGCGGAGACTCTGCGCGCGCTGCTGCTGGCACCGGCCCCCCGTCCGGCCATCTACGTCGGGAAGCTGCTCGGGATCGTCGCCTTGCTCGTGGGCACCGAGATCATCCTCGTGCCCCTTGTCGCATTCCTCTTCCAGGCGCCGCTTTTTGCACACCCGGCATGGCTGCTGGTCATCCTGGTGACCGGAACGCTGGGATTTGCCTCGGTCGGAACTCTCTTTGCGGCGATGCTGATCAGGGCCCGGAGTCGCGACGTGTTGCTGCCCGTCCTGTTGTATCCGATCACTGTTCCGGTCATCATTGCCGGTGTTCGAGCCACGGCAACGCTGCTGCAACCGGAAGTGGAGTTCGAGATCGTTCGCTTCTGGGTCGCCCTGCTGGTGGCGTTCGACATTGTGTTCGTGACACTCGCGCTCTGGACGTTCGAACCCCTCATGACGGACTGACGATGCCAAAGTGGTTCTATCCCGTTGCAGGTCTCTGTGCGCTGCTGTTTGCGGCGTCACCGTTCGTTATCGCAAGCGCTCCATATGTGCAGGACATGGGGATAGCTCAGAAAATCTTCTATTACCACATGCCGTCCGCATGGATGTTCCTCATCGCCGCCATCGTGTGCGGGACTGCGAGCGTGCGGTTCCTCGTGACTGGGATCGTGCACCAAGACCGTGTCGCATGGGCCGCAGCTGAAATGACGTGTCTCTTTGGTGCCCTGGCGCTCGTCACGGGACCATTGTGGGCTCGAAAGGCTTGGGGGGTGTGGTGGCAGTGGGATATGCGCCTGACGGCCAGCCTCATGGGATGGATGGTCTCGTGCGCGTACCTGCTGCTGCGGCGATACGGAGGGTCAGGTTCCGAGAAGCTGGCCGCGGGGCTCTCGCTTTTCGGCATGGCGAATGTACCCTTTATCTACGTCTCGGTGAACTACTGGCGCACAATCCATCCGGCGACGAGCGTGGTGCCCACCTTGCCGTTCTCTTTGGGCGGGCCGCTGTGGTTTTGTGTGACGGCGTTCGTGCTCCTGCTCGTTCTGTTGATGTCGTTGCGCATCCGGCTCGAAGAGCAGCGGGCGCGCCTGGACTCCCTGTACCTTTCGATGGACGAGTAGCCGACATGACACGCCTGACTGCACTCTTCGCAACAATGCTGTTTGGAATGATGATGCTGGGCTTTGGCCTGGCGACCCCGCTTCTTGCCCAGACGCCGCAACCTGGTGGGTCCCTGCAGCAAGAAGGCTTCACGCCGATCGAACAGCTCCCCCCTCAGGAGCAGTTGCCGGCGGCCCCGCTTCTGATTGCCGCTTACGTGTTCGTCGTGGTCATGCTCTTTGTCTACCTCTTCTCGGTGGCCCGGCGTCTGGCAACCGTGCAGAAGGAGCTGACCCGGCTCGAAGGGGATATCAAAGCCAGTAAGAAGGGCTGATGCCAACCGCCGCCCACTTTATCTACATCCCGGGAGTGCTCCTCGTCGGGGTCGTGCTCGGCTGGGTTCTCGGCTCGCGCGCGGCCGCGGACGCCTACGCCGCGCAATTGAGAAAGAACCAAGAAAAGCTCGACAGATCGTCGAGCCGGGTTTAAAAACCCGGCCTACGTACGGGACCGGAAGGCGGACGCCAGGGGTACGTCGGGCGGGTTTCTAAACCCGCCGCGTACGTAGGGCGGGTTTAGAAACCCGCCGGATCAGTAGGGCGGGTCTT
>Ga0075420_100005771_pt1 | contig 10913 bp, 11 predicted proteins | sample SoiMetdeltSBSDD4_FD_75296 | JGI IMG/M metagenome (GOLD analysis project Ga0075420, IMG submission 75296) | Bulk soil microbial communities from a Populus tree surrounding site in Tennessee, USA - Soil MetaG P. deltoides SBSDD4 | ecosystem: Environmental > Terrestrial > Soil > Tree plantation... | reverse complement strand
TTTCTGCCCCGCGTTCTCCGCGCGAGATATCTTGATGCCCTTTCAATCAAAGTCGCACGGTGAGTGTGGGGCGACTCTTCGGATGGGGTAGTCACTAGTGCTGCGGCAACGACCCTGCGTCATCGAGATATATCGCGCGGAGAACGCGGAGAACACGGGGCAGAAAGTAGAACGAGCCGGACAGAACTTATATTTTTCCTCCGCGCGCAAATCTTCCTTTGCGGCCTGCTGCACACTTTGCACGGCAAGTGGCAGCGTCGACATGAAACGAATTGAGCCAAGCACCAATTCTTCTCGTTTGTCGCAACGCAAAATCCATTCTACATTGGCGCCCGTCACTTAATTTCGCTCGCAAGGAGCACACCGATGAACGCCGCACGCAAGTTGATCCTGATTTCCGCTTCGCTTCCTCTGTTTGCCGCGCCAGCCGCCAGCTTCGCGGATGAAGCCGCAGCGATGAACGCATGCGTCGATGCATTCGTCGCGGCCAACTTGCCGAAGGAGCAGAAGGTCCATGTCAAGACACTCCAGCCGGCTCGCAGCCCAGTAGACATCCATACGCGCTACTACAGGATTGCCGTGACAGCGAAAGGCGTGGAGAGCGGCAAGCGGCTGGCGAGTGCAACGTGCGTCGCCAAGGCCGACGGAACGCTGGTCACGATCAACGGCGTCGCGCCGGTCGCATCGTCACTCGCGACGCTCACGAGCCGCTGATAGCCGATCGCCCCCCGGGGCGATCCTCGGCATCGATCGTCATCGTCTTCGTCACTCCGGAAGAGGCGCCAGGCCGAATATCCCCCTGGGCTGAAGGCGCGGGACTGCAACCGCTTCCGGAGTGATTTTTTCCTCCAGCGACACTTGCCGCTGCTCCAGTGCGCAGTTTGAGCTTCGCGCACCGCAAATCTTGTTAAGTCGACTGCCATGCCGTGCTTCGTTGCGGCATAGTGACGACATGGAATTCACCGGATCGGAAAGGCGCGGCCAGCAACCGGATCGGCGGGAACGAACGCTGTCGGCTTACTGGCATGGCTCATTGAATCCACGGCGACGTGCGGGACGCCGTGCAACCGATCGCATCTACCCCTTCATCGACTGGCATTCGAGCCGGGTGTTCGCGCTGACCCTGCTGATCCTGCTCCTATGCGTGGCCGACGGTGTGCTGACGGTGATCCTGATGTCGCACGGCGCGGTCGAAGCCAATCCGGTGATGGCGCTGTTCGTTCCGCACGAGCTGGGATGGTTTGCCGCCGTGAAGCTGTTGCTTACCGCAGGAGGGATGGTCGTCCTGACCGTCTGCAGCCGGATGCGCGTCTTCCGCACCTTGCCGGGCGAAGCCCTGCTCTATGCCGTCCTCGCGGGCTATGTCGCTCTGATCGTCTACGAACTCAGGATGTACGAGTTCATGCTGTTCGCTGGTTGACTGTTCGGCAGCTGAAAGGTCGCGATTCAATGCACCTCGAAAGCGGTTGCCTTGTAGCCGCCGGTGTAGAGGCGCAGAGCGAAGTAAGTCCATGCTGCCAGCGTTCCACTGACGACCGCCGTAACGAAGTTGTCATTGTCGATCCAGCGCGCCGCCAGCACGATGCATCCCAACATCGCCAACGTCGCCTGGCCCAGGCGCAGTTCCCAACGATCGACATAATGGAGCAGCGGCGGCGCGAACTGCGCCAGCCTGGTCCGGTGCGGATCGAAGCCGAAGACTCGCGACAGCGTGATGTAGCAGAGAACACCGACCGCACTCCACATCAGCACATGAGGCGTGCTCACCGACTTGTCCGCGAACAGCTCATAGAGTTTCGCCACGCCCAGGAAAATGACACACGAGAGAATCGCCTGCAGCTTGCGCGAGTGCATGACCGGTACCTGACGCGAAGGCAATGGAAGAGGAGCCACAGTGGCGAATCACACCCCAGGGAGCCAGCCGGGGTCCGTGAACCGTTCGAGAATTTCACTTGAAACCCTGGTCACTGTCGACCCGCCTTTCACCTACGGAAGCTCCGATTTATCGACGTCCCTGAACTCGGCGAGTTTACAACTGACTGAATGCTTCGTCGATCGAAGCCACCGCCAGCGAAAAATGGCAATGGATCGGAGACTCCCTACACTTGAGTACGTTCGGTTGTACCCGCAACGGTGCCGGATAAGAACCCCACGGGAGCTGTTACGGCTGAAAGAGGTCGTGTAGGGTGCGCCGGCAGCCAGACGAACAACAACACAAATGAGACTATTCCGACGGTCGCTCATCGCTCTTGGCATGGCAGCCATGCTGCCCACGCTGGTATTTGCGGCTGTGGGGATTTTTCTGTTCCTGAGGGCCGAACGCGATCGCGTGGAAGCCGAAGCGCTCACCCGCAGCCAGGTCGTCATGACGCTCATCGACTCGAGCCTGCGAGGCGACGCCGCCGCCCTCAGCGTGCTCGGATCGTCGATCTACCTGGAAACTCGCGAGTGGCCGGAGTTCTATCCGCGGCTGAAACGCGCGGTGAGCACGAATCCGCACTGGGCGACTGTCGTGCTCTATGACGCCGTTGCCGGCGAAGAAATCCTCGACACCCGGCGCCCATTGGGCGAGCCCCGCAAGACCGGCCTGATCGGCGGCGGAACCCCGGCGGTTCTGCAACGCGCCGACCGAGCAATCGTCGGGGACATCCAACGCTCGTCCGAACCCCTGTGCTTGCTGTTCCTGCCGGTACGACGCGATGGCATGCTCAATTACGTGATCGTCGTCGGCATCCGGGCCCAGCACTTCCAGGAGATCCTGCTCTCGCAATCTGCCCCCGGAACCACCTCGGCCGTGGTGGACCGCGACGGGGACTTCATTGCAAGGACCCTCGACTACGCCAATCGCGTGGGCACGCCCGCGACCACGTATGTTCGCGATTCGGTCAAGAGGGATTCCAGCGGGTTCTATCGCGGCACGACGTACGAGGGCGTCAAGAACTACACCGCGTATTACAGTTCGCCCTGGTCGGGATGGTCGGCACACATCGCGATCGCTTCCTCGCTGATCGACACGCCGACCTCGTGGTCGTTCGCGGTCGCGACCGTTGCCGGCCTGGGCAGTGCCCTGCTCGGCGGCACACTCGTGATCCTGGTATTGCGGGACATGTCGGAGCGGCGGCGCAGTGAGGATGCATTGCGACAGTCGCAGAAAATGGAGGCGGTCGGACAACTCACCGGCGGCATCGCGCACGACTTCAACAACCTGCTCACTGCCATCATCGGCAATCTCGACCTGATCCGGACGCGGGTGGCCGGGCAGGATCGCGTGCAGCGCCTCGCCGACAATGCGCTCGAAGCAGCACGGCGCGGTGCGAAGCTGGCGTCACAATTGCTGACGTTCTCGCGCACTCAACGCATGCATGTGCAGCCCGTCGATCTCGAACAGCTGATCACCGGCATGAGCAGCCTGCTCGCGCAGTCGGTGGGACCTTCGGTGGAAGTGCGAATCGACCTTGCTCCGGATGCACGCATCGTAGCTAGCGACGCCAACCAGCTGGAGCTGGCGATCTTGAATCTCGCCGTCAATGCACGCGACGCGATGCCCCATGGCGGCGTGCTCACCGTCTCGTCGAAGCCGGCAGCTCGATCGGACACGCTGCCACTGATGAAAGGAGAGTACGTGCAGCTCAACGTGAGCGATACCGGCGTGGGCATGACGGAGAATGTCCGCAGCCGCGCGATCGAACCGTTCTTCACTACCAAGCCCATCGGCCAGGGCACCGGACTCGGCCTGTCGCAGGTCTACGGTATCGTGCGCGAATCCGGCGGATCGATAGAGATCGCCAGTGTCCTTGATGTGGGCACGACCGTGTGCCTGATCCTGCCTTCGGCACGGAGTGCTGAACCGACGAAGGATCGGCAGGCCGACGTGGTGGCTGGAGCCAAAGCCGATGTTGCGCAAGGCGAGCGGATACTGGTCGTCGACGACGATCCGCCGGTGCGCCGCTTCCTTGCCGATTCGCTGCGTGAACTCAACTTCGACGTCATCGACACCGACAGCGGCGAAAACGCTTTGCGCGAGCTGGATCGACGCAGCTTCGACCTGATGGTGGTTGACTTTGCAATGCCTCACATGAACGGCGCGGAAGTCGGCCAGGCGGCGCAGAAAAAGCAGCCGAAGCTGCGGATCCTCATCGTATCCGGCTATTCGGACAGCGCCGCCATCGATGCGGCGTTGGGTACCGCCGCGTTGCTGAAGAAGCCGTTCGACGTGGCGGAACTGCAGGCGGCGGTGGCGAAAGCATTGAAGTCGACCCGGTGAATTCGACCGGATGACGCCGTCCGATGGCAGAATACGCGCCCCCGACCTCGCTTCGATACAGCCATGCCGCACACTCCCCACGAAACCGAATCCGCCGTCACCCTCGAACCCTCGCGTGCCGCGACAGCAACCGTCATCCTGATGCACGGCCTGGGCGCGGACGGCTATGACTTCGTCCCCGTCGTCGAGGAGCTGCATCTTGGCGACTCGCTGCCCGTGCGATTCATATTTCCGCACGCGCGTCCGCGGCCGGTGACTCTCAATAACGGCTACGTCATGCGAGCGTGGTACGACATCAAGGGCCTGGGCGGCACGCGTGTCGAGGACGATGCGGGCATTCGCGAATCCGCCGGCGTGGTCGAGCAGCTGATTGCGGATCAGGCCGCCAAGGGCATTGCCGCGGAGCGCATCGTGTTGGCGGGATTTTCCCAGGGCGGCGCAATTGCGCTGCATACGGGATTGCGGCACAACGCCCGCCTCGCCGGCATCCTGGCATTGTCGACCTACCTGCCATTGCGCGATTCCCTCGCAGCCGAAGCATCGGAATCGAATCGCAAGACACCGATACTGATGTGCCACGGAACGCAGGACCAGGTCATCGCCCTGCCGATGGCGAGCGGTTCGCGGGATGCGTTGAAGGCGTTGGGCTATGCGGTCGACTGGCGCGAGTATCCGATGCCGCATTCGGTCAGTCCGCAGGAAATCGCCGATATCTCCGCCTGGCTGCGTGCTGTACTGAAATAGCGGCGCACCGCCGGAACAAACTTCGACCGGTTCGCGTACCTCAATGTCGCTGCCACACGGATACTCAAATGAACATTCACCTGAGCGTCGGACCGCTGATCTCGTTGATCGCCGGCATCCTGATCCTGATCATGCCGCGGCTGCTGAATTACATCATCGCCATCTACCTGATCATCATCGGACTGGTGGGCCTGCTCGGACTCACGCTCTGAGCACGACGTTCGACACCTGCCCGAAGCAGCGTGTGTAGCCGCCCGATTTTCGGGTACAGTGCTGCGCTGTCGCAGAAGCAAGTGTCATCGTGTGAACAAGTTCGTCGCCGCCTACGGCCGTCTGCCACGCAACGGCCGGGGCGCACTCTGGATGGTCGCATCCGCCATCACCTTTACGGTGATGACCATGCTCATCAAGTATCTCGGTAACGACTACCCTTCCGCACTACAGACGCTCTATCGCCAGGCTGCGGGCCTGGTCATTCTGTTGCCCATCATCGCCCGCGATCCCAAGGGTGCATTCCGCACCACTCGGCCAGGCGTTCTGCTGTTTCGCGCACTCGCCGGCACGGTGGGAATGATCCTGTCGTTCTACGCGTATCAGAATATGCCGTTGGCGGATGCGAACGCACTGTCGTTCACGCGAACCTTGTGGCTGGTGCCGCTCGCCGCTCTGGTGCTGAAGGAACACGTTGGCCCCCGCCGCATTTCCGCCACCGCCCTGGGCTTTCTCGGCGCCGTGCTCATGGTCCAGCCTTCCGCCGGTAGTCATTTCGGCTGGCCCGCTGTCGCTGCACTGACATCGGCATTGCTGCTCTCGCTGACCATCACCGGCATGAAGATCATGACACGCGACCACACCACGCTTACGTTGATGTGTTGGGCCGCGACGCTCGGGTTCGTGCTCGCCATTCCTCCCGCTCTGCTGGTGTGGCGCACTCCGTCGGTCCCGGACTTCTGGCTGCTCGCCGCCATGGGCGCACTCGGCACGATCACGCAAGCGTGCTACATCAAAGGCATGGCCGAAGGCGACGCCGCCGTGATGGCCCCCGTCGACTACACCCGCCTGATCTTCGCCATCGTGTTCGGCTACGCGCTGTTCCGTGAAGTGCCCTCGGCACTCACCATGACCGGCGCCGCCATCATCATCGGCTCGACGCTGTACATCACCATCCGCGAAAGCCGCCTCGGCATCCCGAAGACTCCTCCCGCGCGCACGGAGTGATTGATCTGATTCTCAGCGGTGTTAAGAGATCTCTCGCAGCGCACCCAGAGAGAAATAAGGGCAAGAATTCCGAAGTCCGGCCCTATCTTTTCTGCCCCGCGTTCTCCGCGCGATATATCTCGATAACGCTGGATCGTTGCCGCAACACCAGTGACTACCCCATCCGAAGAGTATCCATACTCACCGCGCGGCTCCGATTGGAAGGGCATCAAGATATCTCGCGCGGAGAACGCGGAGAACACGGGGCAGAAAGGAAATAGGGTCAGAATACGGACTTCTGACCCTATCCATTCTTCCTCTGCGAGCTCTGCGTCTACGCGAGAAACTTCTTCGAGACGCTGGCAGCAATGCCACCGAGCGAGGACACCGGTTCGCAGCACGGTGTCCTCGCCGATGGTGCCGCTCTCGAGAGAGAGCTTGCCCGAGATGTCAGCTGCGGCGCTGACGGTTCATGTCGTGTTTGGCGAGGCGCATGTCGGTGTTGGCGTGATGCAGCGAGGTCAGCGTGGCGTTGCCGACTTTCGCTACGGCCTTGCTCAGGGCTTCGGTGTAGCAGGCGCGGGTGTCGGCCAGGTTACGAAGCTCGCGGCCTTCGTGCTGGCGGCACACTGCTGCCGAAGCGGATTGCAGCCGCGAATAGAGTTGAGCGGCTTCGGTAGACTTGTCGTAGCGAACGGTGAGCTGCGGTGCGTCGGTGCCGGCGAGTGCGCTGCCGGCGAAGGCGGCAATTGCAGCTGCGCCAGTGACGAGCCAGGAAGTACGTACGGCCTTGTGCATCGAGATAGTCATGTGAGTCTCCTTCGTTGTATTCGGGCGGTAGCGTCGGCGATCGCGCTGTACCTGTACTTTGAGAAGCGGACGACATCGAAAAGGTTGCAGTGCTCGTAGTGTTGGAGGACTGGCCGATGCAAAAAAGTCCGTCGCTTCGTCGCTCGGCGCAGGCGCTTTGTCGAAGCAACGGCGGCACGCCCTGTCATTGCATGTCCATCAGCAACGGCTGCAACGAACTGGAATAGACGCGCCTTGATGTGCGTGCGGTGCTGCAGGCTGTGAGAGAGACCAGGCGAGCGACTATTGCGACGAAGCGATGCGGAGAGTCCCAACAATTGCTTATGCTTGCGATCCCCATGACAACGAATCCACAGGCGCGAGCGTGAACGTCGCCGTTGCGCCAAAACGCAGACGCGACTTGATGTTCTGGTCGCTGCACGTACTCGGTTGGAGCGGGTACGCCATTTCCCATTACCTGGGCGCGCTGCTCTATTCCAAGCCGGCCGACTACATCAAAGTCATTTTCGTCGCCGCGCTCGCGGGCGTCGTCGTCAGTGCACCGCTGCGGTATGCATGCCGGCGCCTGTGGGGGTTGCGGCCGTCGCTGCTGATTCCCGGTGCGATCGTCGCCGCTTATGTCACCGCTCTCGCCTGGCGAGTGCTGGTGAACCGCGCCTATGCCGTGTTCATGCCCGAAGAATTCTATGTCACGCATTTCACCGATTACTTCGGGGGTGCAATCAGCGGCCTCTACCTGATGTCGTGCTGGGTGGGCCTGTATTTCGCTGCACGCTATTACGAATCGACTCAGCAGCAACGCGAGGCGAGCCTGAGGGCATCGGCGCTGGCGCAGCAGGCGCAGCTGAAGATGCTGCGCTATCAGCTCAACCCGCATTTCCTGTTCAACACGCTGAATGCGATCTCGACGCTGATCCTGGACAATCGCAATGCCGTGGCCAACTCCGCCGTCACCGGTTTGTCCGAGTTCCTGCGCTACACGCTCGACCAGGATCCGATGAAGAAGGTCACGGTGGCGCAGGAGATCGAGGCCCTCAATCTCTACCTGAACATCGAGAAAATGCGTTTCGGCCAACGGCTGACCATCGAGTTCGCCATCGATGAGTCGGCGCAGGATGCGCTGATGCCCAGCCTGCTCCTGCAGCCGCTGATCGAGAATGCGATCAAGTATGCCGTCGCGCCGCGAGAGGAAGGCGGACGCGTTTCCATCGCCGGCCGTGTATACGGCGGGATGCTGCACCTGAGCATCGCCGACGACGGACCGGGCATGATCGATTCGAAGCGCCTGACCAACGGCCTGGGCGTAGGCTTGCGCAATACGCGCGAGCGTCTCGAAGTACTTTACGGCGACCGCAGCAGTGTCGAGGTGCAGAACTCGCATCCCGGCCTGCGTGTCGCCTTGTTCTTCCCGGCGGAGCGAGCCTGATGGACGCCAACTCATCGAAGATTCGCACGGTCATCGTAGACGACGAAGCGCTGGCACGGCGCGGTATCGAGATCCGGCTGCAAGCGCACGAAGACATCGAAATCGTCGGTCAATGCGTCAACGGGCGCGAAGCGCTCGAAGTCATCGGGCGCGAGCATCCCGACCTGCTGTTCCTGGATATCCAGATGCCCGGCTTGTCCGGGCTGGATGTGCTGGAACGGCTGCCGCAGGAATCGCTGCCGATGATCGTGTTCGTCACGGCATTCGATCGCTATGCGCTGGATGCGTTCGATGCCCAGGCGCTCGATTACCTGCTGAAGCCGATCAACGATGCCCGCTTCAACCAGATGCTCGATCGCGTTCGCGCCTGGTCGTCGCAGCGCCAGGCGCTGGCACAGCGGGAGCAGTTCATGAAGCTGCTGGCGGCAACCAAGGGTGAAAGCGCCATCGATGCAGGGTCGCTACGCGATCACATGCACGCGAGCGGCGCACCGGCGTATGCGGACATCCTGCCTATTCGCGATCAATCGGACACGGTGCGGGTCGACGTGGCGAAGATCGATTGGATCGATGCCGCCGGCGACTACATGTGCGTACATGCGGAAGGGCACACGTACGTGCTGCGCGAAACCATGAAGTCGCTCGAGGCCATCCTGGATCCGAAAGTATTCTCGCGCGTGCACCGCTCGACCATCGTGAATGTGCAACGAGTGCGGCGGCTGCGGCCGCATACCAACGGCGAGTATTTCCTGACGCTGGAAGACGGCCAGGAAATCAAGCTCAGCCGTTCTTATCGCGACCGGGTTGACCAGCTCCTGCAACGCCGTCAGCAATGACCGACTGCTGCCGCACCAGCAGCGGATGACTGAAGACGACGGCCATGATGATGGCCACGCCGAGATAGAAGTGCGGCTCGAGTTCGCGCTGCTCGCCGAGCAGGACGATGGCGAGCACGATGGCATAGACGGGTTCCATGTTCACCGCGAGCGCCGTCGTGAATGCACTGAGATGCCTCAACGCCATCAGGGACAACGCAAACGGGAACAGAGTGCAACCCATGGAGAGCGCCAGCAGCAGCAGGAAATCGTGGCTGTCGGGCAGCACGAACAACGGGCCGGTACCCGGAAGGAGCGGGCCGGCGAGCGAGAGGAATAGCGCTCCGGCTGCCATCTCGATGCCGGTGACGCAGAGCGCGTCGCCGTGTTCTATGTAGCGCTTGTTGAGCGAGCCGAACACCGCCACGAAAAACGCCGAGGCCGCGCCGACCGCGATACCCAGATGCATCTGATCCGGTGTGCCACCGACGACGAGTGCGACGCCGGGAATGATGGCGAGCGCGAAAATCAGCTCCCGCGCATCGAAACGCCGCCCCACCAGGAACGGCTCGATGAAGGCGATGAACACGGGCGTCAATGCCATGCAGGTTGCGGCGACCGACGCATTCGACAACTTGATCGAGCCGTAGAACGCGAGCCAGTGCAAGGCGACCACGACGCCGATGCCGGCGTAGACCGCGATCAATCGCCATGGCAACTGCGCAAGTCCCGTCCAGACCCGGCGAAAGAGCAGCAGCGCTATCGTCACCAGCGTCATGCGCCACCACACCAACGGCAATGCCTGCAGCGTGATCACTTTGCCAAGGATGGCGGTGAAGCCCCACAGCACTACGCAGAAATGAATCTGGAACCAGGCGCGAGTGGTGGAGGAAGTACGCAACGACGCGTCCTGTTCTTCATTTCCTCCCCCGGCGACCGGGGGAGGAGGTGCGGAAGCTTCAATACGACTTCGCCCACACCACCCGCTTGGCGCTGGGCTTGCCGGTGAACGGGCAGGTGCCCGGCTCGCCCGGCCCGAGCGGAATGCAACGCACCGTCACCGACAAGTCGTCGCGGATGCGCTGTTCGAGGTCGACGTCGCCGGAGAAGTGGGTCATCGCGAACCCGGCGTGAATCGGCGTGGGCTGGTTTTCGGGCACCTTCGGCGCCGTGAAGTATTGATAGAACTCCTCCTTGGTGTCGATGTTGCGCGTGTGCTCGCGACGGAAGGCGCGGGCGCGTTCCAGCAAGCCATCCTGAATGCTCTGCAGAGTCGCCGCGATGCCGGCGACGAACTCGGATCGCGCCACGCTCTGCTTGTCCTTCGGCGCCTTGTCGCGGCGGCCCACGAACAATGCATCCTTCTCCATGTCGCGCGGCCCGATCTCCAGGCGAATGGGCACGCCTTTCTTGATCCAGTGCCAGATCTTCTCGCCACCGCGTTCGTCGCGATCATCGACGAGCACGCCGATGGGGCGATCGGCGAAGCGCTGTGACCGCAGTTCCTTCGCAACCGCGTTGCAGTATTCGAGCACGCGCGGACGTTCTTCGTCGTTGCGGAAGATCGGAACGATCACAACCTGGGTCGCCGCGAGTTTCGGCGGCAGCACCAGGCCGTCGTCATCCGAATGGGTCATGATCAGTCCGCCGATCAGGC
>Ga0075420_100005766_pt1 | contig 10916 bp, 7 predicted proteins | sample SoiMetdeltSBSDD4_FD_75296 | JGI IMG/M metagenome (GOLD analysis project Ga0075420, IMG submission 75296) | Bulk soil microbial communities from a Populus tree surrounding site in Tennessee, USA - Soil MetaG P. deltoides SBSDD4 | ecosystem: Environmental > Terrestrial > Soil > Tree plantation... | reverse complement strand
CCTTCGGCGATGCGCTTCAGGCGCTCGTCGGTGGGCAGGTCGGGCTGTGGCGCGCCGAGTGAGAACTGCACGCGGCGGTATAGGCGCTGATAGTCAGCGACGTGCACCCGTTTCACTTGCTCATAAGGCTTTGATGGTAGTTTCACGTCGAGCGAACGCATCGACGTGCCGGCATTGAGTAACAACACGGCCGAGTCCGCGCCCGTCACCTCAACCGCACTACCGTTGATGCGCGTTGAGCCGCCTTTGGCGCGCACAGCCAATACGGCGCGAAACTTCACACCGGTCTTGCGCTCTCCTGCGTAGCGTTCGCCGTGGGGAATCGCCTGTCCTTCCATCACGACTTGATTGGGCGCCTCGGCGCGTGCGGTGGCGTCGGCTTCGCGAGTCATGGTGGCCGAGAAGCTGAGCTTCCCGGCATGACTGGATGAGAGGCGCACCACGATCGCTTGGTCCGGAAATGAAGCGAACACTTCGCGGGTGTACATGACTCCATTGACGCGATAGCGAGTGCGGGCGATGGCAGTGTCGAGATCGAGCTCACGTTCGTATTCCGCGGCTTGTTCATGGCCCGGAAAGGTGAGCAGTAGGTCGCCCATCGGCTGATACGGCGGCATGCGTCGCGGTGTGGCGATGACGGACTTGTCGGCCAAGGCCTCGGCCTCGCGCACCTTGCCCGCCATAAGCAGGCGGCGCACTTCGGGGAGTGCGCGGGCGGCATCGGGATTGATGCGGTCGCGCTTTTCGCCGGCCCAGACCGAATCTTCGTTCAACTGCAGGCGTTCGTTCGACGTGCCGCCGAAGACCATCGCTGCCAAGCGTCCGTTGCCGATGGGAAGAGCTTCATTCCATTTCGCGGCCGGTTGTTTGTACCAGAGCTTGAACGGTTGGCCGTGGAGGAACGACGTACAGAGGAGGAATAGAAGGGCGCCGCGCATGGACTTTAGCGTATCCATTTCGCGGCGCTTGCAGTAGTTCGTTGCTTAGAGGTCGGCGGCGATCTTTTCCGTGGTGAACGCTTCGATGATATCGCCGGGCTTCACGTCGTTGAAGTTGGCGATGTTGATGCCGCACTCGAAGCCCTGTTTCACTTCGCTCGCGTCGTCCTTGAAGCGGCGCAATCCTTCGATCTTGCCCGTGAGCACCACGACGTTGTCGCGCAGCAGCCGCATGTCGGCGCCGCGTTTCATGACGCCGTCCTGCACGTAGCAACCGGCAACGGTGCCGACCTTGGTGATACGGAACGTATCGCGAACCTCGGCGCGGCCGAGATAGACTTCGCGGATGACCGGTTCGAGCAGTCCGGCCATGGCCTTTCTGATTTCGTTCGTGAGGTCGTAGATGATCGTGTGCAGGCGGACGTCGACCTTTTCCTGCTCGGCGAGCGCGGCGGCCGTACGTTCGGGCCGGACGTTGAAGCCGATGATGATGCCGTCGGAGGCGGCGGCGAGCTGGACGTCGTATTCGCGGATGGCGCCGACACCGGCATGGATGACGCGAATCTTCACCTTGTCGGTGGAGAGCTTTTGTAGCGTCTCGGTGAGCACTTCCGCCGAGCCGCCGACGTCGGCCTTGATGATGACGTTAAGCTCCTTGGTTTCGCCTTCCTTGAGCTGCTGGTGAAGGCTTTCGAGCGTGATGCGGCTCTTGGCCATGGCCTGCTCGCGCTCGCGCGTTTCGCGGTATCCGACGATCTGCTTGGCCTTGGCCGTGTCGGTCACCACTTGCAGCGTGTCGCCGACCTCGGGCATGTCCTCGAGGCCGAGCACTTCGACGGGCGTGGACGGTTCGGCTTCCTTGACGGATTCGCCGTGGTCGTCGAACAGGGCGCGAACTTTTCCGAATACCGTGCCGCAGATGAAGAAATCGCCCACGCGGAGCGTGCCGTTGCGCACAAGCACGGTGGCGACGGGGCCGCGGCCGCGATCGAGCTGCGCTTCGAGAACGGTGCAGAGCGCGGGACGCCCAGGATTGGCTTTGAGGTTCTGCATTTCGGAGACGAGCAGGACCATTTCGAGCAACAGATCCAGGTTCTGCCTGGCCTTAGCCGATACCGGCACCATCACGGTATCGCCGCCCCAGTCTTCGGCAAGGAGATTGAGGTCGCTCAACTGCTGCTTGATGCGATCGATCTGGGCGTCGGGCTTGTCGATTTTGTTAATGGCGACGATGAGCGGCACGCCAGCTGCACGAGCATGGTCGATCGCCTCGCGTGTTTGCGGCATGACGCCATCGTCGGCGGCGACGACCAGGATGACGATGTCGGTAACCTTTGCGCCGCGGGCGCGCATGCGCGTGAACGCTTCGTGGCCGGGCGTGTCGATGAACACGACCTTCTGGTCGTTGTGCGTCACCTGATAAGCGCCGATGTGCTGGGTGATGCCGCCGGCTTCGCGATCGGCGACGCTGGCATGACGAATGGCGTCGAGCAGGGATGTTTTGCCGTGATCGACGTGACCCATGACGGTAACCACGGGTGCGCGCTTCATCATGTCGGCTTCGACCTGCGTGAGATCGACATCCTGCGTCGTCTCCTCTTCGAAGCTGACTTTGTTCGAAAGCGCGCCGAAACCTTCGGCAATCTCTTCGGCGAGCTTGGTGTCGAGGGTCTGATTGATGGTGACGAACATCTTCTTGCGCGTGAGCATGCGCTGGATAACGACGTTCGCCTTCAGGCCGAGCTTCTCGGCCAGTTCTTTGACGGTGATGCCTTCCGAAATCGTGATCTCGGTGTTGCTCGCCTGAACTTCGGCTTCCTGGCGGCGGTATAGCGGTTGGTGCTTACCCTCGCGATCGGCCTCCCGATCGACTATCGGCCGGCGGCCGGCCGGCTTGCCTTGATGGCGGCGGTCGGGTGTAGGAACAGCCTGCGGTTCAGGCAGCGGCGCCGTGGGATGCATCCCGCGTCCGCGCATGGGACGGGCGCCGCCGGGCCCGCCACCAGGGCCGCCCGGCGTGGGCATGCCAGGACCGCGCTGAGGAGAAGGCTGGCCAGGCCGAACCGGACCGCGGAAATCGTAAATAGGGCGGCCGGGAACCGGGGTGGCTCGCGGCGCACCGGGGCGCGGTGAAGGCTGTCCGGGACCAGCGGTGCGCTGCGTCTGCTGGAGCTTGGCCACCAGATCGGGGCGGGGCGGCACCACGGGACGAGGGGCCGGCTGACCAGCGAGCCCGGACCGCGGAGCTTGTGGAGCCATGGGCGCGGACGGCGCTGGCGGACGATCAGGTCGCGGTGCCATGGGCGGCCGTGGAGCGGCCGGACGGGCGGGCCCTGGCATCGGCGGAGGCGGCGGAGACGGCTGGCCTAGTGCGGGGCGCTGTTGTTCTCCGGGAGAGGATGTCATGGACGCGGGAAGCGGCTGGCGGGGTCCGGAGAGAATTTGGCCTGGACGGCGAGGAGCGTCGGTACTAGCTCCAGCCGCCGGAGCTTGTGGCGCGGCTGCGCCGGGTGTGGCCGGAGCCGATGGCACCACGGGACGCGTTGGAGGTATCTGAGCCGGCGCCACCGGAGCAATAGGCCCGGCGCCACCGGCGGCCAGAGGTGGCCTGATCGCCTTCGGAGTAAGGGCCGGGCGCGGCGGAATGGGAATGGATGGAACGCTTGTCTTGGCAACATTGCCAGCGGCCAGTGGCGGCCGCACAGGGGCAATTGGGGGACGAATGGGCGCCGAAGATTCGCGATCCTTCTCTTCATGAGGAGCCGATGCGGCGACTGCGGAAGGTGGCGTAGAGAACTCCTTGGTGGGGGCAGCGATTGGAGGTGGAGGGGGCGCAGTTGGAGCGGCAGTTGCCGGGGGCGGTTCCGGCCGGACGGCGCGGATCACGGGTTCCGCTTCGACACGGACTTCTTGAGGTTCGCGGGCATCGTCGTGCTCGCCACCCGTGTAGCCTTCCCCTTTGCCCGCAAGTTGCTGGCGTATCTGGAGAACGACGTCGTCGTCCAACGAACTGGAGTGCGTCTTCTTCTCGCCGACACCAAGCACGGGCAGCAGATCGATGATCACACCCGGCTTGACCTCGAGTTCCCGCGCTAGTTCGTTGATGCGAATTTTACTCATGCTGGTTCGTATTGAGACTCGACCTTTTGCGGGGACTCAGAATGAAGGGGTGGTAACGCCGACGCGCTCTTTGCAGCGCGCGAAGCCCTTATCAAGGGAAAATAACGTGTCCAATCGCCTATTCCGAATCCTTTATGTTATCAGATTCCTTTGGTAATGCATCTGCAGCGGCTCCCTCATCTGGAGGTTCCGCGATTTCCTCCGACGTCGTTTCCTGTTCGGCGGTCTCTTCGCCCGCCGCCGTTTCGTCGGCCGGAGGATGGGAATGCGCCGTATCGAGCGGCGGGTGAATCGGCATTCCCTCAACAAACTCCTGCTGCGGAGGCGGCTGTTGAGGCCCTTCAAACTGTTGGTAATAGGAGATGACGCTGGATTGGATCAACTCGACATTGTCCGATTCGATACCTTCAATCGAATCGAGTTCCTCAGGAGTCATCGAGCCCAGCTTTTCCACAGTGCCGATGCCCGCGCCAACCAGTAATTCAGCCAGACCTTCGGGAAGGCCGTGATCAATCAGGATGGAAACCGGTGCGCCGGGCGCCATCACGGCAGCCATCTGCGATTCCACTTCCTGGCGCTTTTCTTCCTCACTCTTGATGTCGATGTGCCAGCCCAGAAGTTTGGCCGCAAGGCGGACGTTCTGACCCTTCTTGCCGATGGCGAGGGACAGTTGGGTATCGTCGACGATCACTTCCATGTGTTTCTCGACAGGGTCAACAATCGCGACGCGCGTGATGCGCGCCGGGCTCAACGCGTGCGTGGCAAATACGCTGATGTCCTCCGAGTACTCGATAATGTCGATCTTTTCACCACGTAGCTCGCGGATGATCGATTGCACGCGCATGCCCTTCATTCCGACGCAGGCGCCGACACTATCGACGTCGCGATCGCGGCTGTGAACGGCGATTTTCGTTCGTTCGCCCGCCTCGCGCGCGCAGCCCTTGATCTGCACGGTGCCGTCGTAGATTTCCGGCACTTCCTGTTCGAAGAGACGCTGGACAAGGTCGGGGGCGGCGCGGCTCACCATGACGCCAGCGTTCTTACCGGTCTTTTCGACGCTCTTGATGACGACGCGCACGCGGTCGCCAATGGTGAAATTCTCGAGCCTGGACTGTTCTTTCTTCGGCAGACGCGCCTCGGTTTTACCCAAGTCGACGACCATGTCCTGTCCCTCGATGCGTTTCACAGTGCAATGCAGCAGGTCGCCCACGCGTCCGGAGAATTCTGCAAAGATATTCTCGCGCTCGGCCTCACGCACCTTCTGAAGAATCACCTGCTTGGCCGTCTGCGCGGAGATTCGGCCCAAAGCGTCGGCATTCTTCTGAATCCGCACAGCGCCGCCCAGTTCGGCCTTTGGATCGAGCTTGCGGGCCTGCTCCAGGGTGACTTCATTGACTGGGTCGGCCACTTCCTCGACGACGTTTTTTACGATGAACAATTGAATGGCGCCCGACTTCGGTTCGAAGTCGACATCCATATTCTCTTCGGTGCGGAAGTGCTTGCGCGCGGCCACCATGAGGGCGTCCTTCACCGCGTCCAGAATTACCTGTGCGTCAACGCCCTTTTCCTTGCTCAGGATTTCGATAGATTGATAGATCGATGCCAAGGGTATCTAGCCTCTGTCTCGGTGTTGCCGGGTTTACCAGTTGAACTTCAGATTGGCGCGAGCCACTTGGTCCAGGGGGATCTTGACGGGCTCGCCTTGGGCAGGCTCCAACGTAATGATGCCGTCTGAGAAACCGGCCAGCTTGCCTTCCCAAACCTTACGGTCCCCGACAGGCGCGGTGAGAACCAGCTTTGCGTTTTGGCCGGTGAATCGTTCGAAATCCCGCGGGCGGCTGAGTTTGCGCTCCACACCGGGAGAGCTGACCTCCAGGGTGTAACGGCCCTCGGGTATAACGTCTTCCACATCGAGAACGGTGCCCACATATTCGGAGATGTGCTGGCAGTCGGCATGTGTTACACCTTCGGGCTTGTCGATGAAGATCCGGAGAATGCGCGAGTTGCCGGCACCCTTGAGTTCCACCTCAACGGCTTCAATGCCGCTTTTGCGGCCCGCACGTTCAACGATTTCAGTCACTTTGTCGATAATCTCGCTCTTCATCCGGCTTGTTCCGCCACGCAATAAAAAAGTGGGCTCTCGCCCACTCCAGAGTTAAGCCAAACTTTCACCTTGATTATACATCGTGTGAAGCGCTTCCGGCTTCTCTTTGCCCACCCCTCTGGTAATCTGGAATGTACTTTTTGACAAAAGGAGCCCCTTCCATGTCTGAATCCGTGTCGCGGAGAAACCTGGTGAAGAAGGCGATAATCGCCACGGCGCCTGCCTTCATACCTCACCTGGCGGGCCAAAGCAAGAAAATGACATTTGGCTTCATCGGAACGGGCGGACGGGGCAGCTATCTGCTGGACCGGCTATATGCTGGAAGCGGTACGCGCGTCAACGTGATCGGCGTGTGCGACACCTATGCGGGCAACCTGAACAAGGCCAAAGACAGGGTGGCTACCGTCGAAGGCAAGACGCCCCAGACCTACGTAGATTATCAGCGGCTGCTCGCCGATCCGAATATTCAAGTAGTTGTGATCGCCACTCCCGAACATCTCCATCATGAGATGACGCTAGCGGCGCTAAAGGCCGGAAAACACATCTATATCGAGAAGCCGCTCGCGCAAACCATCGAGAAGGGCGAGGAGTTGGTTAAGGCCGCCGCAGCGGCCGGCAAGAAGGTGCAGGTAGGCACGCAGAACCGATCCAATTCCCTCTACATCATGGCGAAAACGATGGTGTCGCAAGGCCTGATCGGCGATTGCCATTACGTGCGCGCCTTTTGGTACCGGGCGGCGCTTGCCAACGGGGCGCCCGCGTGGCGCTACAACATTCCTGCCGATGCCACGCCCGAAAACACCGACTACAACCGCTTTGTAGGTCCCGCGCCCAAGACACCGTTCAACAAAAGTCGCTATTTTCAGTGGCGTCTCTACTGGGACTACTCCGGCGGAATCTCGACGGACCTACTAGTGCATCAGACCGACATTTCGAATTTCGTGATGGGTAAGACCGTGCCTAAGACGTGTGTGGCTTCAGGCGGCGTCTACCGCTGGACGGAGAATGACGACCGCGATGTGCCCGACACGCTCAGCGCGCTGTACGAGTATCCGGACAAGTTCCACATCAACTACTCCTGCTATTTCGGCAACGACGAGTTTGGCTACGGCGAGCAGTTTTGCGGCGACGAGGGAACGATCCAAGTATTGAACCGCCAAACTCTGATGTTTACGCCGCAGAAGTTCGCCGGCAAGCCGCCTGCCCACGTGGCGGCGCGCAGCGAAGTTAAGCTCGACTTAAAGGGCAACGACAATCCCGCCGTTGAGGCTCACTTGCGCAACCTCCTCGATGCGATCGAGGGCAAGGCGCAACTGGTAGCGCCGGTGGAAGTGGGACAGATGGCAGCGATCAGCGGCCACATGGCCACGCTCGCCTTCCGCAACAACAAAATGGTGCTGTGGGACGATAAGGCGCGTAAGTACAGCTTCGTGTAAGCCTAGCAGGCTACAAGGCGTGTCGCATGACAAGCGGCATTTGTTACGATTGTGGACCGCTCGGCTCGATGCAGGGCGGTCCTTCGATTTGAGGAGCTACGAATGCTGATCCTTGCCGCTGTACTCGCGATCTTTGTCTATGGCCTGATCGCGGCCATGCTGGGCACGATTCTGCCCGACTTGTCCAAACGCTTCTCCCTGTCGCCGAAGCAAAACGGAAGTATCGCGATGGCGCAGGGAATCGGCTTGATGGTGGGTTCGTTCTTCATTGGACCACTCGTCGACACACAGGGTAAGAAGCCTGGCCTGCTGTTGGCGCTCGCGTTGATCGCGACGGCGCTCTTCGGACTGAAGAGCGCTAAAGGATATTCGATCATCGCCGCTTCGATGTTGCTGTTGGGCATCGGTGGCGGATCGCTGGTGACGGGCGCTTTTGCGCTGGCGGGCGACATCAAGATCGAATCACTCAGCACGGCGGGCGTCTTCAACCTGCTGAACCTCTTCTTCGGCTTGGGCGGCCTGCTCACGCCGCTGTTGGCCGCTCGCATGTTCAACAACAACTCGGGCAGCCTCACGATGTTCGCCGCGGCGCTCGCCGTCATCACGCTCGTGATCCACGGCCTCACGCCGATGGCCGCGCCAAGCGGTCAGGTCTCCTTTCAGGCTTCGCAGGTGGGTGAGTTGCTCGGCACGCCGGCGCTACTGTTGCTGGCGGCGTTTCTATTTCTCTACGTCGCCGCCGAGGTGGGAGTCTGGAATTGGCTGGCGCGGCACCTCATCGCACAGGGGGTACCGGAGAAAAACGCGATCACGATTTTGTCGCTCGGGTTTGCGCTGGGCATTCTACTGGGCCGCGTGGCCGTGGCGCCGGTGCTGTCGAGCGTTTCGCCGGAGCGCGTACTGATGGGGGCGGCGATTCTGATGGCTATCACCACATTCGGCATGCTGCAGACCAGTTCGCCGAATGCCGCCTGGGCCGCGGTTTTTCTAGCAGGCATCGCGATGGCGCCGGTGTTTCCGACCACGCTCGCCGTGGTTGGCGGCAAGTTCCCTGCGACGGCCGCAACTGCGACCGGCATTGCCACGACGGCGGGTTGGTTGGGCCTGGTAGTCAGCTCGCCGATCATCGGCAGCGTTGCGGGCGACGATCCGAAGCGGCTGAAGACTGCGCTGCTGCTGATTCCGGCATTCTCCGCGTTGATGGTCGTGATTTCCTTGATGCTCTAGGGCTCATTCAGGCCTGGGTAAGAGATGCTTCTGCACCTTGCCCAAGGCAGTGCGCGGAAGCGCCTCTACTGGAACAAAGGCACGCGGCACTTTGAACGAGGCCAACTTGGCGCGGCAGGTGGTTTCGAGAGCGTCCACCACGCATTCGCCGCGCGTCACGATATAGGCGACCGGAACCTCGCCGCGAACGGGATCGTTCACGCCGACCACCGCCGCTTCGGCGACGCCTTCCTGTTCGAGCAGCAGTTCCTCAATTTCGCGCGGGTAGATGTTGAAGCCACCGCTGATGATCAGGTCGCTTTTGCGCCCGGTGAGAGTAAGATAGCCATCCTCCGAGACTTCGCCCATGTCGCCGGTGCGAAACCAGCCTTCATCGAACGCCTTCGCCGTAGCCTCCGCATTGCGCCAATACCCAGCGAACACATTGGGTCCGCGTAACTGTACCTCACCCTCCACGATGCGCAAGCTCACGCCCGGCATGGGAGCGCCGACGGTGCCGGCGCGCCGCTCACCTGCGTACGGATTGCTCGTATTCATGAGCGTCTCGCTCATACCGTAGCGTTCAAGGATGGTATGACCGAATTTTGCGCGGAATGCCTCCATCACGTGCGCCGGTAGAGGGGCCGAACCACTGACGAACAGTCGCATGTTCGCGGCGATCTCGGGCGGCGCTTCGAGCAGGCGGACGTAAATCGTCGGCACACCGAAGAATAGCGTCGGGCGAAAAGTTGTAAACTCCTCGGCCGCGCGCTGGTGCTCAAAGCGCTCCAGCAACCTCATGCGGCAGCCCGTCGCAAGCCATGCATGTACGCCGTTTCCGAGTCCGTGGATATGAAACAGCGGGAGCGGCAGCAAAAAGCGGTCGGCCTGCGAGATCTCCCAACAGGCGACTATGTTCACCGTGTTCGCGAGCAGGTTGTTATGCGTGAGCACCGCGCCTTTGCTCGTGCCTGTGGTGCCGGAGGTGTAAACGATCATCGCCGGGGCGTCACCGTCGAGCGGCACGCGAAAACGGTCCGGCGAAACATATACATTCTTCAGCGCCGCCAGTTCCGCCTCGTCGACGAACACCTTCGGTTCAGCGTCGCGCCGGATGTGTTCCAACTCGCGCTCGCGGTAGAGAATGTTGACCGGCACGTAGATGGCACCGAGCTTCAGGCAGGCAATTAGCAGGGCGATCACATCGGGGCTGTTTGGTAGGTACACGCACACGCGGTCACCCGTGGTGACGCCGCGCAACGCGAGCGCCAGCGCCAGTTCGTGCGACATCCAATCCAGTTCGCCGAAGGTGAACGTGCGTGCGCCGAACTCCAGCCCCTCCCTTGGCGCGCGGCCCACCAGCGAGTGGTCAAACAGATCCATCAACTGCATCGGGAATAGAATGGTAGCATCTTGTACCGAGCTGTCATTTATTCGCTTCTTGCGGCCCTCCCGCTCAGCGCCCAGATGAACTTTGTGCGCGACGTGTGGCCGCATTTGGAGAAGGCCGACTGTAAGGGTTGCCACAATAACGATGGCGTGGCATCCACCACGCGGCTGCAGTTTCCCGAGGCTGAGGCGACGGCCGAGGAGCGCGAATTGTTTGGCGATTCGCTGCGCCGCTTCGTCGACACGGCCGATCCGGCGAAGTCGATGCTGGTGCTGAAGCCGACCAACAAAATTGGTCACGCGGGCGGCCGCCGCATTCAACCTGGCAGCGAGGCCGAAACGGCGCTCGTCAACTGGGTGAAGCAACTGAACGCGACCAAGCCGCTGGCGCGTCACGAAGAAAGGAAGACGCACGCGGCGCACGAAAAGCCGGTTCTGCGCCGGTTGACGCATTCGCAGTACGACAACACGGTGCGCGACTTGCTGGGCGACATCAGCCGGCCGTCGCGGAACTTCCCGCCGGAGGACTTCATCGACGGTTTCAAGAACCAGTTCGAGGGCCAGTCGATCTCGCCGCTGCTAGCCGAAAGCTACGGCGAAGCGGCGTCCCGTCTCGCTTCCACGGCAAAGCTGCCGAAGTCGCCGAATTTTGCCGAATCGTTCGGTAAGCGCGCATTCCGCCGGCCACTCACCGCGCTCGAGAAGACGCGCTACCAGGCCTTG
>Ga0075420_100005763_pt1 | contig 10919 bp, 9 predicted proteins | sample SoiMetdeltSBSDD4_FD_75296 | JGI IMG/M metagenome (GOLD analysis project Ga0075420, IMG submission 75296) | Bulk soil microbial communities from a Populus tree surrounding site in Tennessee, USA - Soil MetaG P. deltoides SBSDD4 | ecosystem: Environmental > Terrestrial > Soil > Tree plantation... | reverse complement strand
GACGTCGAACGCGTACGGCAGCAGCTCCGCCATGCGCCTCGGTGCCCCGGGTGCGTCGATCAGGCAGTCCGGCCCGCCGTTCTCCCACAGCAGTTGCCGGCACCGACCGCACGGCATCAGCGGCTCGCCTGCGGCGTCCACACAGGACAGTGCGACGAGCCGGCCGCCCCCACCGGCGTGCAGTGCCGACACCACCCCGCACTCGGCGCACAGCGTCACCCCGTACGACGCGTTCTCCACGTTGCAGCCGACCACGATCCGGCCGTCGTCGACCAGTGCCGCCGCCCCGACCGGGAACTTCGAGTACGGGGCGTACGCGCGCCGCATGACCTCGACGGCGGCGGCGCGCAGTGCCACCCAGTCAACCCTTGACATAGGGCTTGCCGTCCGCGGCCGGTGCCCGCACGCGACCCACGAGGCCTGCCACCGCGAATATCGTCGCCAGGTACGGCAGCATCGCCAGGAACTCGCTCGGGATCACGCTGCCGATGTTCTGCAGGTAGCCGGCGAGCTTGTCGGCGAAGCCGAACAGCAACGCGGCCAGCAGGGCACCGATCGGGCTCCACCGCCCGAAGATGAGCGCGGCGAGCGCGATGAAGCCCTTGCCGGCCGTCATGTTCTTGTTGAACGTACCGGCCAGCGCCAGCGTGAACGACGCCCCGCCGACGCCGGCCACGATGCCGGCCAGCAGCACGTTGCGGTATCGCACCAGCCGCACCCGTACGCCCACCGTGTCCGCGGCCGTAGGGTGTTCGCCCACGGCCCGCACCCGAAGCCCCCACCTGGTCCGGAACAGTCCAATGTGGATGACCACGACGAGCAGCAGCGCGAAGTAGAGGAAGAAGTCCTCGGTGAACAGCGCCGGCCCGATGATGGGAATCTTCGACAGGAGCGGGATGCTCCAGTTCGTCACCTGCGGCGGGTTGTTGTACGCGTCCTGGTCGGCCTTCATGATCTCCTCGTAGAGGAAGCCGGTCAGGCCGAGCGCCAGCAGGTTGAGCACGACGCCGAGCACCACCTGGTCCACCAGGTAGCGGATCGCGAGCACCGCGAGCAGCAGCGCCAGCAGCAGACCGGCGACCGCAGCGGCCAGGATGCCGGCCCAGACGCTGGCGGCGATCGTGGCGACGAGCGCACCGGCGAACGCGCCGACGAGGAAGTGCCCCTCGATCGCCACGTTGATGACGCCGGACCGTTCACAGAGGACACCCGCGAGCGCGCCGAGAATCAGCGGTATGGCGGCCGTGAACGACCCGCGGACGACGTCCACGAGCGGCAGGAAGTTCAGCCCCGGCCGCGCGGTGGACAGTTGCCAGCACAGGAACGACATCACCAGCGACACGATCGCGACGCCGAGCAGCCACGGGAACCACCGTTCCGCGACGCCCACCAGCATCGTGACGCCGGCGGCCACGCACACGAGGCCGAAACCGATCGCCCCCGCCTTGCCGGGGATTACCAGGTCCGCGCCCTCGAGGTTCTCGGTCAGCAGGAAGCGGGCGTCCACAGTGGATGACGCGAGCGCGCCGAAGACGATCGTGCCGAGCACGCCGAGCGCGGTGAAGACCGCGCCCATCCGGCGCGCCTTCGTCCAGAAACCACCGAGCACGTCCGCGGCGGCAGGTACCGCAACCGTGGTCACCCCTACCACCCCCTCGCCATGCTCGTCTCCAGCCGGCCCGTCTTGGCCGTGCGGAGCTGGAAGATCGCCTTCACCAGGGCCGGCGCGGCGACGAAGATGACGATCAGAGCCTGGAGTACGACGACCAGCTCGATCGAGATCTGCGACGCGATCTGCATCCGGTTACCACCCGCCTGCATGGCCCCGAAGAGCAGGCCGGCCAGCAGGACGCCCCACGGCTTGGCCCGGCCCAGCAGCGCGACCGTGATGCCGGTGAACCCGACGTTGCCGCTGAAGCTGGGGGTGAGCGCGAACGCCGTACCGAGGGCCATGCTCGACCCGGCCAGACCGGCCAGCGCCCCGGCCACGAGCATGACCAACGTGTACGTCCGCCCGATGCCCATGCCGGCCGTGCGGGCGGCGTCCGGGTTGAGGCCGACCGCCCGCAGCTCGAAGCCGAAGGTCGAGCGGCGCAGCACCCAGGCCACCCCGAAGGTCACCAGGATCGCCAGCACGATGCCGAGGTGCACCCGCAACGGGTCGCCGACGAGCAGCGGCAGCCGAGCGGTCTGGTCGACCTTCGAGCTGATCGCGTCGGTACGGCCGGGATCCTGGATGCCGTCCTGCAGGATCAGCCAGCCGAGGAAGTACAGCGCTATGTAGTTGAGCATGATGGTCGTGATGACCTCGTGCGCGCCGGTACGCGCCTTGAGCCCGCCGGCGATCGACCCCCAGAACGCCCCACCCAAGGCACCGGCCAGCAGCGCGACGAGGAGGTGCAGGCCGTACGGCAGCGGCAGCAAGAACCCGGCCAGCGCGGCCGCGATGCCGCCCATGATGACCTGACCCTCGGCACCGATGTTGAACAGGCCGCCGCGGAACGCGATGGCGACGGCGAGACCCGTGAAGATCAGCGGAGTCGCGTACAGCAGGGTCTCCGAGATCGGGTAGAACACCTGCTTCCAACTGACCTGACCGTCGATCGCGCGCTCGACGGTCTGCGGGTCGACGATCGCGCCCTTGAGGAGGTTCGCGTACGCCGCGCTCACCACGTCCCAGCTCGCGGTCAACGCGTCGCCCGGACGGGCGAAGAAGTAACTGAAGGTAGCCCGGACCGCCGGATCGGAGACGACGATGAGGATGCCGCCGGTGATCATCGCGAGCACGAAGGCGAGCACCGTGACGGTGACCGGGTTGGTGGTCCAGACGTTGGCCAGGAACGCGCGGCCGAGGCTTTCCCTCTTCTCGGGTGGGTTCGCTGGCTCGGTCATTCGGTGTCCTCTGTAGACACGTCCTCTGTAGACCCTTCGTCGGTGACGCCGGCCATCAACAGGCCGATGCGTTCGCGGGGGGTGTCGGCCGGCACCGTGGCGAGCACGCGGCCGCGGTACATCACGGCGATCCGGTCGGCCAGTGCCACGACCTCGTCCAGCTCGCTGGACACGAGCAGGACGGCCGAGCCGATGTCCCGTTCGTGCACGATGCGGCGGTGGATGAACTCGGTCGAGCCGACGTCGACGCCACGCGTCGGCTGGGACGCCACGAAGAGCTTCAGCGGCCGGGACATCTCGCGGGCGACGATGACCTTCTGCTGGTTGCCGCCGGACAGCGTACCGGCCGGAGCGTCCGCCGATGGGGTCCGGACGTCGAACTCGTCGATGCGTTCCCGCGCGTTGCGGCCGATCGCGTCGGGCTGCAGTACCCACGCCGAGCCGTACGGCGCGCGGTCGTACATGTCGAGCACCAGGTTCTCGGCGACCGTGAAGTCCTTGACGAGCCCGTCCGCGCTGCGGTCCTCGGGCACGTAGCCGACGCCCTTGGCGAGGATCTGCTTGGTCGACCGGCCGACGAGGTTCTCGCCGAGCAGGTGTACCTCGCCGGTGGCGATCGGCCGCAGCCCCATCACCGCCTCGACGAGCTCGGTCTGCCCGTTGCCCTGTACCCCGGCCAGGCCCAGCACCTCGCCCGCCCGCACGTTCAGGTCCACCCCGTCGACGGCCCGGTGCCCACGCTCGTCGAGGACAGTCAGCCCGCGTACGTCCAGCACCACGTCGGCCGCCGCGGCCGGTCCCTTGTCGACAGTGAGCTGGACGGCCCGGCCGACCATCAGCGAAGCCAGCTCGTCCTCGCTCGTCTGCGGGGTCGCCGTGCCGACCACCTTGCCCCGCCGTACCACGGTGATCCGGTCGGCGATCGCCTTGACCTCTTTGAGCTTGTGCGAGATGAACACGATGGACTTGCCGTCCGCCTTCAGGGTCCGCATGACCCCGAGCAGCTCGTCTGTCTCCTGTGGAGTGAGCACCGCGGTCGGCTCGTCGAGGATGAGCAGATCGGCCTGGCGGATCAGCGCCTTGACGATTTCGACGCGCTGCTGGACGCCGACCGGCAGCTCTTCGATCGTGGCGGCCGGGTCGACGTACAGACCGTACTGTTCGGACACCCGGCGCACGTCCCGGCGGGCTCGCGCACGGTCCAGGATCCCGAGCGGCCCGCCGCGCACCCGCTCGTCGCCGAGCATGACGTTCTCCGCGACGGTGAAGACCGGTACGAGCATGAAGTGTTGGTGCACCATGCCGATGCCGGCGGAGATGGCGTCGCGCGGGCTCTTGATGGGTCGCGCCGAGCCGTCGATGAGAATCTCGCCCTCGTCGGGTTGGAGCAGTCCATAGAGGACGTTCATCAGGGTCGACTTGCCGGCGCCGTTCTCGCCGAGCAGGGCATGGATTTCACCCTCCTCGACGACCAGATCGATGTGGTCGTTGGCGACCAGGTCACCGAAACGCTTGGTGATGCCACGCAGTTCGAGTCTCAGCGGGATCTCCTTCCCGTGCGACCAAGGATGTGCTGCCCCGCACGATGATCTTCTCACCGTGCGGGGCAGCGAGGTGTCACTTCGGCTGCGCCGGAGACTCGACCTTGACCGTACCGGCGATGATGTCCTGCTTGAGCTTGTCCACTTCGGCCTTGAGCTCGGCCGGGACCTTGCTGTCCCAGTCGTGGTACGGCGCGATGGAGACACCGTTGTTCTGCAGCGTCCCGATCGTGCCGCCGGACAGCTTGGTGCCCGGGGCCGCCGCGCCCTTGAGTGCCGCGTCCTTGACCGCGTCCGGAATGTTCTTCACGACCGTGGTGAGGAACTGGGCGCAGTACTGCGAGGCGCTCTCGCAACCGTCGACGTCCACCCAGATGACCGCTACCTTGCCGTTGCTGGCCTGCGCGGCCTGGGCGGTACCCAGACCCGCGCCGCCCGCCACCGGCATGATGACGTCCGCGCCCTGGGCGATGAACGTGTCGGCAAGCGACTTGCCCTTGGCTGTGTCGGTGAAGCTCTGCGAGAAGGTGCCCTTCTGCGTCGCCTTGTCCCAGCCGAGGACCTGGACATTCTTGTTCTTGGTCTTGTTGTAGTGCGCCACACCGTCGGCGAAGCCGTCCATGAAGATGGTCACCGGCGGGATGGGCAGGCCACCCCACGTCGCCACCTTGCCGGACTTGCTCGTGCCAGCCGCGAGGTACCCGGCCAGGAACGCCGCCTGCGCGGTGTCGAACTGCATCGAGTACACGTTCGGAGCGTCAATCTTGGCGTCGACGATCGCGAACTGGTTGCTCGCGTTCGCCGTCGCCACCTCCTTGGTGGCGTCGAACATCAGGCCGCCGACCGCAAGGATGAAATTGCAGTTCTGCTGGACGAAGGCCGTCAGGTTGGGTTTGTAGTCGGCTTCCTGGGAAGACGACGTGTTCTGTGTCTTGATGGCGCTGTTCTGCGCCTTGGCGTTTTCCAGGCCCTTCCAGGCCGAGGTGTTGAACGACCGGTCGTCGATGCCGCCGATGTCCGTCACCATGCAGGCCTTGTACTCCGCGGCTGAGGTACCCCCACCGCTGGGAGTGTTACTGGGCGCTTCGCCACAGGCAGCGGCGGTGAGCGCGAGCCCACCGACCGCGAGGACCGCCACGATCCTCATCCCACGCACTGCGCGCAAGATGATCTCCTTCCCCACTGCACCGCACAAGTAGCGGTGAACTTAACGGACGGGAGCGTACGCCTTGCATCAGTCGTGCAGTGGAATCTCGCCCACCCCGCGGCTCCGGCGTTATTGCCCCGTAACTCAGTTGCCGGTCGGAACCGTCACCGACCCCTCTATGATCTTGGTCCGGTACGCCTCGAGCTCGGCTACGAGATCGTCGATCCGGCCACCCGACGTGGCGTAGCCGACGCCGCCGCTCGCCAGGTCGTACCGGCGTATTCCGGCCGGCGCCCGGCCCTGCGCCACGTCGGCGACGAACCCGTAGACCGCTGTGTCGACGCGCTTCACCATCGACGTTATGATCACACCACGCAAATCTGGGCCAACCGTCAGGTACTGGTCGCTGTCCACACCGATCGCCATCGCGCCACGGTCACGAGCCGCCTCGAACACACCGATTCCGGACGCGCCCGCGGCGTGGTACACCACGTCGGCTCCCGCGTCGTAGGTCGCCCCGGCCAGATCCCGCGCCTCCTCGCGGGCGGTGAAGCCGGGGCAGGGTGACTCGTCGCCGGCCAGGTACTTCACGTCCACCACGGTCTCCGGCGCGGCGGCCCGCACCCCGGCCTGGTACCCGGCAGCGAACTTCCCGATTAGGGAGTTCTCGCAGCCACCGATGAACCCGACCCGGCCGGTCCGGCTCCTCCGGGCCGCCACCACGCCGACCAGGAACGAGCCCTGCTCCTCGGCGAACACGAGCCCGGCGACGTTCGGCCCCGGTACGCCCGCGTCGTCGACGATCGCGAACCGGGTTTCCGGACACTCCTTCGCCGCCCGCGCCACCGGACCGTCGTCCGGGTGCGCGCCCGCGTAGACGTAACCGACCGCGATCACCACGTCGAACCCGGCGTCGCAGAGCAGTTTCAGCCGCTCGTACTTGTCCTTCTCGGTCTCGTCCTCCCGGGCCGCCAGCTCGCGTACCTCGGACACGGCTCCGCGCAGCTCCGCGCGTACCCGTTCCATGCCCGCGGCCGCCGCGTCGTTGAATGACTTGTCGCCCCGGCCGCCGATGTCGTAGGCGAGCCCCACCCGCAGCCCGTCATCACCCCCGCCGCGCACGCCACAGCCGGCAGACCCGGCAATGACCAGGACCGCGACGGCGCACGCGAGGACCCTCATGGTGATCACCACGAAGCGTAACGGGCCGGTCTGTGAATCACCGCCAGAACACGGCTACCGCGGCGTTGACCAGGGTCAACCCGACGATGGCCAGGAAGTGCCCACGGTTGACGGCCTCCCGCTTGCGCGAGAAGAACACCATGGCCGCGATCATCAGCGCGATCACGAGCTTCACGATCAGCTTGGCCGGGTCCGGCTCCTTGTCCCCGCCGCCCCGCAGCGGCGCCGCCAGCCCGAGTCCGGTGACGAGTTGGATGCCGACGCCCCAGAGCATCGCCGTGTTGATCCGGATGTGCCCGGAGAGGTACTGAGCGGCCGCTCCCCCGAGCAGCAACGCGAACCCGATCAGGTGGGCGTAGAGCAGGATCTGCCGAAGGATCTCCACGGCGTGCATCCTGCCACGCTCGCGCCGCTCGAGGGCAGCGGGCTAAACGCGAACGCGGCCCACGGAGACCAGGGCGAGGCCGCCGGCGGCCCAGGCGGCGAGGATCCACAGTGGACCAGCGGACCCGGCACCGTCGAAGTACGCCACGGACCGCAGCAACGTGGCTCCCGCGCCGACCGGCAACCACTGGCCGAACTGGCCCCACGGCTGCGGGAGCAGCTCGGGTGCGGCCGATACCGCCGACAGCGGAATGCCGAAGACGAACACCAGCAGCACGCCGAGGCCGATACCGGGTCGGCCGAGCGCCGCGCCGAGCCCGGCCACGGCGGCGGAGACCGCGAGCGCGAACAGGCCGGCCACGGCCGCGTTGGCCAGGTAGTCGCCCGGGATCAGGCCCAGCCACAACTGCAGCACGGCCGCCCCGGCGAGGCCGGCGAGCAGGGCGTACGCGCCGAGGCCTACCAACCGGGCGACTCTGCTCCGGACCAGGAACACCAGCAGGATGCCGGCGACCATGCTGGTCAGGCCCAGCGGTAGGAAGCCCGATGCGAAGCCGGCGCCGCGCGGGTCGTCGGGGTCGCTCGCGACGACGTCGACGACCGGTACCGCCCGGCCCGCGCCGAGCTGCTGGGCCGCGGCCGTCAGCAGGGCCGCCACCGCCGGACTCGCGGCCGAGGCAGTGTGCAGCGAGACGCCGTCGGGGCCCACGACGAACGCGGCGTAGGCCTGCCGGTCGCGCAGCGCCGCGTCGGCCGCCGCCGCATCGGGCGCGCGGGACACCTCGAACGCCCCCGGTTCGGCGGACCCGAGCTGGCCGGCCACCGCGTCCGCGCCGGGCGCCGGGCCGGCGACGATCACCGGCAGGTCGCGCGGCGCGAGGTTGGCGGCGGGCCAGGCAAACATGGGTACGAGCAGCGCCTGTACCGCCACCACGACGGCGGCGAGCACGAGCGCCAACGCGATGGGTGGCGGGGTGCGGTGCTCCATTGACTCCTCCTATAGCGAACGAACGTTCGTTTTATGCTAGACACCATGCCCCGCGTTTCGGAAGAGCACCTGACCGCCCGCCGCCAGCAGATCCTGGCCGCCGCCCGGACCTGTTTCGCCCGCAACGGCTTCCACGCCACGTCCATGCACGACGTGATCGCCGAGGCGGGCCTGTCGACCGGGGCGGTGTACCGGTACTTCCGCAGCAAGGAGGACCTGGTCACGGCCATCGCCGAGCAGGTGATCCGGCCGATCGCCGACACCGTCGGCGCGATCGTGAGCGCCGATCCGCCGCCGACGCCGGAAGAGGTACTGCGCCGGACGCTCACGATGATCGAGCCCGAGATGCGCCGGGGCGGCATGTTCCCGCTGGCGATCCAGGTCTGGGCCGAGTCGCTGCGCAACCCGCAGCTGGCCGAGTTCGTCGAACGGATCTTCTCGACGATGCACGGGCACTTCGTCGAGCTGGCGCGACGCAACCACGCCGAGGATCCGGTCGGGGTCGGCAGCGCGCTCGTCGCGCTGGTTCCGGGGTACGGCCTGCAGCGGGTGCTGCTCGGTGGACCCGATCTGCCGACGTACCTGGCCGGAGTCCGTACGCTGCTGGGGTGAAGGGTCGATGAACGCCGCCGCTCACTGGCGCGAGGCGCTGGCGGATTGGGCGATCCCGCAGGAGATCCTCGACGGCGCGGACTCCATGCCGTGGACGCTGCCGCCGGACGTGTTCGCGCGGCGTACCCGGCGGCAGCTCGCGCACCCGACCGGGCCGTCGTACGCCCGCGCGACCCAGGTGCTCCACCGACCCGGCAGCGTGCTCGACGTGGGCGCCGGCGCGGGTGCCGCGAGCCTGCCGCTGGCCACGCGGACGACCGAGCTGACCGCGGTCGACGAGTCCGCCGGCATGCTCGCCGCCCTGGCCACGCTCGCCCCAGGCGCGCGCCTGGTCACCGGGCGCTGGCCCGACGTCGCACCGGAGGTACCGCCCGCCGACCTGGTGGTCTGCCACCACGTGTTCTATAACGTGCCTGACCTGGCCGAGTTCGCACTCGCGTTGACCGACCACGCCCGCCGGCGGGTCGTCGTCGAGCTGACCGGCCACCATCCGCTCGCGGTACTCAACGCGTACTTCGAAAGGCTGCACGGCCTGAGCCGGCCGAAGGGGCCGACCGCCGCGGACGCCGTCGCGGTCCTGCGCCAGGCGGGCCTCGCGCCCAAGACGCAGCGGTGGCTGCGGCCGGCCATCACGGAGTACGAGACGTTCGACGAGCTGGTCGACGCGACGCGGCGGCGGCTGTGCTTGCCGGCCGCGCGGCGGGACGAGCTGGTGGCGCTGATGCGGGAGTACCGCGCCGACGTGCCGCAACCGCGCGAGCTGACGACTCTCTGGTGGGAACCCTAGGGTTGATCCCATGACCCCCCACTGGTGGCGGCATGCCGTCATCTACCAGGTGTACGTGCGCAGCTTCCAGGACTCGGACGGAGATGGCATCGGTGACCTGACCGGCGTCCGCGAACGCCTGCCGTACCTGGTCGACCTCGGCGTGGACGCGGTGTGGCTCACGCCGTTCTACCGGTCGCCGATGGTCGACGGCGGCTACGACGTGGAGGACCACCGGGACATCGACCCGATGTTCGGCACGCTGGCGGACTTCGACGCGCTGCTGCGGGACGCGCACGCGGCCGGCCTGCGGCTGATCGTGGACCTCGTGCCGAACCACACCTCCAGCGCGCACCCGTGGTTCGTCGAGGCACTCGCGTCCGCACCCGGTAGCCCGGCGCGGGACCGGTACATGTTCCGTGACGCACCGAACGACTGGCAGTCGCGGTTCGGCGGGCCGGCCTGGACCAAAGTCCACGATGGACAGTGGTACCTGCACCTGTTCGACGTCCAGCAACCCGACCTGAACTGGGCCCACCCCGAGGTAGCCGCCGAGTTCGAGTCGATCCTGCGGTTCTGGCTCGACCGGGGTGTCGACGGCTTCCGCATCGACGTGGCCCACGGCATCGTCAAGGCCGACGGTCTGCCGAACATGGAAGGCTGGGACGCCTCCCAGGGACCAGCCACCCCATTCTTCGACCAGGACGGCGTCCACGAGATCCACCGCGCGTTCCGGAAGGTGCTCGACGAGTACTCCGGCGACCGGTTGGCCGTGGCCGAGGCGTGGGTGACGCCCGCCGAGCGGGTCGCCCGCTACGTCCGGGCGGACGAGCTGCACCAGGCGTTCAACTTCCAGTTCCTTCTGTCCTCGCTGTCGGCCGAGTCGCTGCGCGAGGTCATCGACGAGTCGCTGGCCGCGTACGGCCAGGTGGGCGCGCCGGCCACGTGGGTCCTCGGCAACCACGACACGGTCCGACCGGTGACCCGCTACGGCGGTCTCGCCCGCGCCCGCGCCGCGGCCCTGCTCATGCTGGCGCTGCCCGGGTCGGCGTACATCTACCAGGGCGAGGAGCTAGGGCTGGCCGAGGTGGACCTGCCGGACGAGGCGCTGCGGGACCCGATGTGGGAGCGGTCCGGGCACACCCGGCGCGGTCGCGACGGCAGCCGGGTACCGCTGCCGTGGTCCGGCGACCTCTCTGGGTACGGCTTTACGGCCGGGACGCCGTGGCTGCCTCAGCCGGCGGACTGGACCGCGGTCAGCGTGGCGGCCCAGTCCGGCCAGTCATCGTCCACATTGGAGCTGTACCGGCACGCGCTGCGCATCCGGCGCGCACGCCTCGCCAGTGGTAGTGACTCGCTACGCTGGCTTCCGTCGCCCGCTGACGTCCTGGTGTTCTCGCGGGACCC
>Ga0075420_100005762_pt1 | contig 10919 bp, 6 predicted proteins | sample SoiMetdeltSBSDD4_FD_75296 | JGI IMG/M metagenome (GOLD analysis project Ga0075420, IMG submission 75296) | Bulk soil microbial communities from a Populus tree surrounding site in Tennessee, USA - Soil MetaG P. deltoides SBSDD4 | ecosystem: Environmental > Terrestrial > Soil > Tree plantation... | reverse complement strand
TTCCCGTCGCCGCCGAGCCTGGTCACGGTCACCCGCGCGGGCCGCCGCGTCGACGCGGTGGCTGTAGCGACCAAGAGCGGCTATGTCTTTCTCTTCGACCGGAAGAGCGGCGAGCCGCTCTTTCCCATCGAGCAACGCAAAGGAGTCACGAGCAACGTCGACGGCGAGGTGGCAGCCGACAGCCAGCCGCTGCCGATCCGGCCCGCGCCCTTCTCGAGACAGACGCTCGACGAGAACCAGCTCACGACGCGGACTCCCGAGGCGGCCAAAGCGGCGCGCGAGGCCTTCCGCAACGTCCGCAACGACGGGCCCTTCGTGCCGTTCAGCGTCGGCAGCGACACGCTCGTATTCCCGGGCTACGACGGCGGCGCCGAGTGGGGCGGCCAGGCGTTCGATCCGGAGAGCGCGCTTTTCTACGTCAACGCCAACGAGATGGCCTGGACCGGGAGCCTGGCTCCCAACCTGGCCGGCTCGGGCGGCCGCAAGATCTATCTGCGCGACTGCGCGCTCTGCCACCGCGACGACATGCGCGGAACGCCGCCGCAGATCGCGTCGCTCGTGGGCGTCGCCAACCGCCGCTCGCAGGGCGAGATGCTGCGCGCGATCCAGAAGGGCGTCGGCCGGATGCCCGGCTTCCCGACGCTTTCCCAGCAAGAGATAGACGCCGTCGTCGAGTTCCTCCGGACCGGGCAGGACCGGGACGACGTCGAGCGCGGCTCGCCCGTGCCGGTCAGCCTGAAGTACCGCTTCACCGGCTACAAGAAGTTCCTCGACGCCGAGGGCTATCCGGCGATCGCGCCGCCGTGGGGCACGTTGACCGCGATCAACCTCGATACCGGCGCGCATGCCTGGCAGGTGCCGCTCGGCGAGTACCCCGAGCTCGCCGCCAAGGGGATGACCAACACCGGCAGCGAGAACTACGGCGGGCCGATCGTAACCGCGGGCGGCCTCGTGTTCATCGGGGCGACCAGCTTCGACAAGAAGCTTCGTGCGTTCGACAAGACCACCGGCGCGCTTCTCTGGGAGGCGACGCTGCCGTACTCTGCGACCGGAACGCCGGCCACCTACGAGGCGGCCGGACGCCAGTTCATCGTCGTCCCCTCCGGGGGCGGAAAGGACCGCGGCCCGAGCGGCGGGCTGTACGTCGCCTTTGCGCTGCCGAAGGAAGACGCTTCGACAAGAAAGTGAGCGAATCGATGATCACGAGACGAGAGTTCTCCCGAATCACGCTGGCCGGGATCGCGGGCTCGTTCGCCGCGCGCCGCGCGCTGGCTGCCGAGGTCTCCGGCGTGCGGCTGGGCGTGCAGACCTACAGCTTCCGCACCACCGCCAAGCCGGGCGATCCGACGGCCGCGCAGGTTCTGGTCGATTCGATGAAGGCGTGCGGCGTCACCGAGTGCGAGCTGTGGTCGCCCCAGATCGAGCCGCCCTTGCCGTTCGGGCGCGGCGTCCAGGGCACGCCGGAATGGACCAAGGCCCGCGAGGAGCTGCGGCAGTTCCGCGTCACGAAGTCGCTCGACCACTTCAAGGGGATTCGCAAGCACTTCGGCGACGCCGGGATCACGATCCGGGCGTTCAACTACAGCTTCAACGAGTCCTTCAGCGACGACGAGATCAGCCGGGGCTTCGAGATCGCAAAGGCGCTCGGCGCCGAGTTCATCACCGCCTCGGCCACGCTGGCCGCCGCGAAGAAGGTGGCGCCGTTCGCCGACAAGCACAAGATGGTCGTGGCGATGCACAACCACGCGAACCTCACCGACCCGAACGAGTTCGCGACTCCGGAGAGCTTCGCTTCCGCGATGAAGCTGTCGAAGTTCTTCAAGATCAACCTCGACATCGGCCACTTCACGGCCGCCAACTTCGAGGCCGTTCCGTACCTCAAGCAGCACATGGCCGACATCACCAACCTGCACATCAAGGACCGCAAGAAGAGCCAGGGCGACAACATGCCGTTCGGCCAGGGCGACACGCCGATACGCGAGGTGCTGGCGCTGCTCAAGGAGCAGAAGTCGAAGATTCCGGCCTACATCGAGTACGAGTACAAGAGCGAGAAGACGCCGGTCGAGGAAGTGAAGGCGTGCCTCGACTACGCGAAGAAGGCGCTGGCGTGATCTACGGGCCCAGCTTCGCCGAGATGCGGGATCCCACCCGCATCTCGGACGTTCAGCGCGCGCGGGCGCGCGAGGCGCGGGCCCGGCCGCTCGATCCGCTCAACCTCTGGAATCTCTCGTGGAAGGCGGACGGCGCGGTGCCGCACGTGGTCCTGCCGGAGGCGCTGACGGGCGTTTCCGCCAAGATCGTCGTGCTGTCCGGCCAGCGTTTTCCGACCGGGTCGCACAAGGTCGGGCCCGCCTATTCGATCCTGATCGAGAAGCAGCTCGACGGCGCCTGCACGCCCGGCGCCGAGACGCTGGTCTTTCCGTCCACCGGCAACTTCGGCATCGGAGGCGCCTGGGTCGGGCCGCGCATGGGCTACCGCTCGCTGGTGGTGCTGCCCGAAGAGATGAGCGCCGAGCGCTTCGAGAAGATCAAGGACTTCGGCGCCGAGGTGGTGGCGACGCCCGGCTCGGAATCGAACGTCAAGGAGATCTACGACAAGGTCAAGGAGCTGCGGCGCGCTCCCGAGAACCGGATCCTGAACCAGTTCGAGGAGTTCGGGAACTACCGCTTCCACTATCACTGCACCGCGCCGGCAGCGATCGAGGTGGCGCGCTCGCTGGGACTGAGCATCGGCGCGTTCGTGTCGGCGATGGGCTCGGCCGGCACGATCGCGGCCGGCGACGCGATCAAGCACGCGTTCCCGGGATCGGCGACGGTCGCGGTCGAGCCGATCCAGTGTCCGACGCTCTACAACGTCGGCTTCGGCGCGCATCGCATCGAAGGCATCGGCGACAAGCACGTGACCTGGATCCACAACGTGTTCGCGACCGACCTCCTCGTGTGCGTGGACGATCTCGAGTGCCTGCTGGGCTTGCAGCTCGTCCAGGAGGGGAGCCCGGCGCTGGTCGCCGAGGGTTTGTCGGAGGGCCAGGCCAAGTCGCTGGTCGGCCTCTTCGGCGTGAGCGGGATCTGCAACGTGCTGGCCGCGATCAAGACCGCCCGCCACTACGGGCTCGAAGCCAGCGACGCGGTCGTCACGGTGGCCACCGACGGCTTCGATCGCTATCCGTCGGTGCTGCGCCGGCTCGACCAGGAACGCGGGCCGATGACGCCCGTCGAGGCCCGCCGCCGGCTCGACGTGTTCCGCGCCCAGAAGACCGACTTCGTCCAGGAAGGCACGCGCGAGACGCGCCGCCGCTGGCACAACCAGAAATACTTCACCTGGGTCGAGCAGCAGGGCAAGCCCGTCGGCGACCTGCGCGCGCTCGAGGATCCGAGCTTCTGGGTCGAGCAGCAGGAGCGCGCCGACGAGATCGACAAGAAGGTGCTGCAGCGCCGCGGCGCATGAACATCCTGATCACGCAGTGCGTGCAGAAGGACTTCGTGCGTCCACTGGCGCCCGGCGAGCCGCTGCCGACCTGGTTCACGTGGGCCGTCTGGAAGCCGACCGGTTGTGCGGGCCGGCCGGCGCGCTGGTGGATTTCCTCTCGGCGGCGCATGCCATCGACCCGGGCCGGCTCGCGATCCTGCACGTGGTCGATCGCCATGACCCGGTCGCCCACGCGGCCCACCTGGCCCAGTTCCGGCCGCACTGTCTCGCCGGCAGCGACGGCGCGCGGCTCGTCGACTCGATCGAGGAGCTCAGCAGGCGCCCGCGCGAGCCGCGGCGCCGGTGGCGGCGGGCGAGAGCCGGCTTCGCTTCAGTAAGCCGGTCGGGATTCCGTCCTGGTGGACGGCGGAGCACGTGGCCGAGCGCGACGACTCCGACGCGGCGACGCTCTTCCTCGACGCCGCTCTCGAGGAGCTGCTCGAGCGCGCGCTCGGCCGCCTGTATCGCTGGGGCGAGAAGGACAACGCCGACCTGCTCGACACCTACGGCTTCACCGACCGCGAGAGCCGGCCGCAGTTCGTGGAGTCGGTGGTGGGGAAGGCCGAGGCTGCCGATCGCCAGCCCCGAAGCGCTGGCCCGCGCGCGGCGCCTCCAGGAAGCGCGCCTCCGCAGCGCGACGCCGGCCGTGGACCTCCTGCCGCTCGCCGAGACGCCGGAAGAGACGCGCCACGCGCGGCTCCTGACCACGCTGCGCCGGATCGCCGCGCGCATCGACCCGCGCGGGGAAGCGGCGATGGCCGACTACCGGGTCGCACTGCTGCGCTATGCGGCGCACACGCTGGGCTTCGACGAGCCGAACGCCCTGCAGCGCCGGCTGGCGCTCGAAGCCTGCGCGCGGCTCGCGGGCGAGATGGCGCGCGACTCGGCGCTATAGTCCCGAAAATCCGGAGGAGCGAAATGTTCCGACGTCTAGGAGCCGTGCTCGTGTGTCTGGCAGCGGTTTCCGCCCACGCGCAGGAAGGCTACACGCCGAGCGCCGAGAACCTGAAGGCGCGCGCCTGGTTCCAGGACGCGCGCTTCGGTCTCTTCGTGCACTGGGGCGTCTACGCGGTGCGCGGTGACGGCGAATGGGTGATGCAGAACCAGCGCATCACGATCCCGGAGTACGAGCGCGACCTGCCGCCGATGTTCAACCCGGTGCGCTTCGACCCGGCGCAGTGGGTGTCGATGGTGAAAGCCGCGGGCATGAAGTACATCACGATCACCAGCAAGCACCACGACGGCTTCGCGATGTACGACTCGAAGTCGAGCGACTGGGACATCGTGCAGAAGACGCCTTATGGCAAGGACGTCCTGAAACCGCTGGCCGAGGAGTGCAAGAAGCAGGGGATCAAGCTCTTCTTCTATTACTCGCAGCTCGACTGGCATCACCCGGACTACTTCCCGCGCGGACGCACCGGCCTCTTCGCGGGCCGCGCCGAGACCGGCGACTTCAACCGCTACCTCGACTACATGGATGGCCAGCTCCGCGAGCTCTTGACCGGCTACGGCGACGTGGGCGGGATCTGGTTCGACGGCTGGTGGGACAAGCCGGAAGCGGAATGGCGGCTCGGCAAGACCTACAAGCTCATCCACGACCTGCAGCCCGCTGCTCTCGTCGGCGCGAACCATCACCGGAAGCCGTTCCCTGGCGAAGACTTCCAGATGTTCGAGAAGGACCTGCCCGGCGCCAACACCGCCGGCTTCAACGACAAGATCGAGCTCGGCACGCTGCCCTTCGAGATGTGCGACACGATCAACGGCGCCTGGGGCTACAACAAGACCGATCGCCGCCACAAGAGCGTGAAGGAGCTGGTGCACCTGCTGGTGAAAGCCGCCGGCTACGACGCGAACTTCCTGCTCAACGTCGGGCCGATGCCCGACGGCACGATCCAGCCCGAGCACGAGCAGCGCCTGCGCGAAGTCGGGGCGTGGCTGCAGAAGAACGGCGAGTCGATCTACGGCACCCGCGGCGGACCGATCACGCCGCGCAGCTGGGGCGTCACGACGCAGAAGGGCAACCGCGTCTACGTCCACCTGCTCGACTGGAAGGACAAGACGCTGGCGCTGCCGAAGCCGTCGAAGCCGGTGAAGGCGGTCACGATGCTGAAGGACGGCAAGCCGGTGCGCTTCACGCTCGAGGCCGACGGCTTGCTGCTGCGGCTCGATCCGGCGTCGTTCGATCCGCTCGACACGATCGTGGTGGTCGAGCTGGGCGGCTGACTACTCCGCTCGCAGCGCGCGCGAAGGGTCGACGCGCCCGGCGCGCAGCGCGGGGACGAGCGCCGCGAGCGCGCTGACGCCGAGCAGCAGCGCGCTGGTCGCGGCGAATGCGACGGGATCGAGCGGGCTCGTCTGGTAGAGCAGGCTCGCCAGCAGCCGCGACGTGCCGGCGGCGATCGCGGCGCCGGCGACCAGGCCGACGGCGGCGACCAGGAGCCCCTCCCCGAGCAGCAGCCGGACCAGGTCGCTCGGTTGCGCGCCGAGCGCCATCCGCACTCCCAGCTCGCGGGTGCGCTGGCCGACGGCGTAGGAGAGCACGCCGAAGAGGCCGATCGTCGCGAGCAGCGCCGCCGCCACCGCGAACGCGCCCAGCAGGCTCATCAAGAAACGCGGGCGGCGGAGTGACTCGCCGAGGAGCTCGTCGAGCGTGGCCACACCGGCCAGCGGAATGTCTTTGTCGAGCTTCGCGATCTCCGCTTTGACCGTGGGCAGCGCGCGCATCGGGTCGCCGTCGACGCGCAGCATGAACGACATGAAGTTGTTCGGAACCTGCGCCTGCGGCCAGTACAGCGTCGGCCGCGCCTCGGCGTCGAGGCTGTTCAGGCGCACGTCGCCCACGACGCCGACCACCTCGCCCTCCGGGTTGCCGCCCCATCCCATCGCGACGCGCTTGCCGAGGGGATCCTGACCGGGCCAGAACTCGCGCGCGAGGCGATCGTTGATGATGACCGCCTTCAGTCCGGTCGCGCTGTCGGTTCGTTCGAAGTCACGACCGAGCAGGAGCGGCACGCCGATCGCGCGAAAGGTACCGGGCGTGACGATGCGGATGTCGGCGGTCGGCTCCTGTCCCGCGGGCGGAACCGGGCGGTCGAAGAGCTTGAAGCGCGTGGCCGAGCCGGCGCCCAGCGGGCGCCAACTGATGGCGCCGGCGGATCGCACGCCCGGCACCCGCGAGAGCGCCTCGATCGCGTCCTCGTAGAAGCGGACGACTTTGGCGGGCTCGCCATAGGAGCGCGAGGGCAGCGATACCTCGAAGGTGAGCGTGCCGGCGGTCGCGAAGCCGGGTTGCACCTGGCTCAAGCGCGAGAAGCTGCGCAGCAGCAGCGACGCGCCGATCAAGAGCACGATCGAGAGGGCGATCTCCGAGGCGATCAGGCCTTGCGACAGCCGGCGCCGGGAGCGGCTCGCCCCGGTTCCCGAAGAGCCTTCGCGCAGCGAGGGCGAGAGCGCGGCGCGCACCAGGCTGAGCGCGGGCGCGAGGCCGAACAGCACCGCGCTCAAGCACGTCACCAGCAGCGTAAAGGCGAGCACGCGCAGGTCCAGGCTCACGTCGAAGACCGCCCGCACTTGCGCGGGCACGATGCCCAGCAGCGCCTTCACGAAGATCGACGCCAGCGCCACGCCGAGGGCCGCGCCCACCAGCGACAGCAGCAGGCTCTCGGCCAGGAGCTGCGCCACCAGCCGGCCCTGGCTCGCGCCCAGCGCGCGCCGAACGGCCATCTCGCGCTCGCGGCCGATCGCGCGCGCCAGCAGCAGGTTGGCCAGGTTGCCGCAGGCGATCAGCAGCACCAGCGCGACCGCGCCGGCCAGCACGTAGACGGCGGACTTGACGTCGCGGACGAGGTCGGCGTGGATCGGCGCAACGGTGACGCCCCAGCTCGCGTTTCGGTTGGGCTGCTCCTTCTGGAGCTGGGCGGCGATCGCCTCCATCTCGGCGCGAGCCGCCGTGACGTCCACGCCGGGCTTGAGCCGCGCGACCGTGACGAGATAGCGCCCGCCGCTGGTGCGCCATTCCTCGCTGATTCGCGATGCGAGCCACAGGTCCACTCCGGGCGGCAGCGAGAAACCCGGAGCCATGACTCCGACGATCGTCGTCGGTTGCCCTTCGATCGTCACCACGCGACCGACGGCTGCGGGGTCGCCGCCGAAGCGGCGCTTCCAGAAGCCGTCCGCGAGCACCGCCACGCGCGGCGCGTCGGGCTGGCCCTCGGCCTCGCTGAAACCGCGCCCGAGGCGCGGCGAGACGCCGAGCGTCGAGAAGAAATTCGCCGTCACCTGACCGCTCTGAACCCGCTCCGGCTCGCCGTCGCCGGTCAGGTTGATGCCCCAGGAGACGAACGCCGCCAGCGACTCGAACGAGCGGCTGCGGTCGCGCCAGGCCATGTAGTTGGCGGGGCTCACCACGTTGTGGGTGTTGCCGCGACGGAGGTTGTGCTCCCAGACGAGCACCAGGCCGTCGGGGTCGCGCACCGGCAGCGGCCGCAGCAGCACCCCCTCGACGACGCTGAAGACCGCCGTGTTCGCGCCGATGCCCAGAGCCAGCGTGAGAATTGCCACGGCCGCGAACCCGGGCCGCTTGATCAGCGTCCTGAACGCGTAGCGAAAGTCCTGGAAGAGCATGGACGGACCTCTATTGTTGCTATGACGTTTCTCGGCCCGAAGAGGTTGCACGACGCGTGCCCAGGAAGTGAAAGACCGCGGCGAGCGCCAGCAGGACGATGCCGGCGGCGTCGGCCCGCGGGTCCGCGTAGAAGAGCAGCAGCCCCGCCGCGAAGGAGAGCCCGCGTGCGACGCGGGCCGAGGCTCCCACCAACCAGCCGCCGAGGCCGACGGCTAGCGCCAGAACGCCGAGAGCGGCCGTCGCCGAGGCCGTGAGCACGTCGCCGATCGGCGCCTGCAGGAGGACGCCCAGGCCCTCTCGCGAGAGCGTGAACACGAACGGCACCAGGAACGCCGGCAGTGTGTATTTCCAGGTCAGCATCATGGTCCGGAAGGGATCGCCGCCGGTGAGGGCCGCGGCTGCGAAAGGCGAGAGCGCGGTCGGCGGGCTGACTTCCGAGAGGACCGCGTAGTAGAAGATGAACATGTGCGCCGCGACCGGCGGAACGCCGACCTGGCTCAGCGCCGGTGCGATCATCACGGCGGCGATGATGTAGGACGCGGTCACCGGCACCGCCAACCCCAGCAGCAGCACCGCGAAAGCGGAGTAGAGGACGCTCAGGAACAGGTTGCCGCCGGCCATCGCGACGAGCAGGCCGGCCGCCTTCAGGCCGAGGCCGGTCAGCGTGACCACGCCGACGATGATGCCGGCGGTGGCCGTCGTGGCGGCGACCGAGAGGACGCTCCGGCCGCCGGCTTCGAGCGCCCCGAAGAGGCGAGCGGGCAGGAGCGCGGTGTCGCGGGTTCGGAAGCTCAGCGCCACTTCCAGGACGGTGGCCAGCACCACCGCGCGGAACGCGGTCTGGCCGATCGCCATCAACGCGACGATCGCGACCAGCGAGAGGAAGTGGTGGCCGCCCGCGCGCGTCAACGCGGCGAGCGAGCGCGGGTCGGCGGCGGCTTCGCTCGGGGGCAGCCGCGCCGCGTCCGCCTCGATCATCAGCGCGATCGAGAGGTAGTAGAGCAGCGTCGGCACGACCGCCATCCGCAGCACTTCGAGGTACGAGATCTTCAGCACCTCGGCGATCAGGAACGCCGCGGCGCCGAGAGTCGGCGGAGACAGGATCGCGCCGATGCCGGCCGCCGACAGGATCGCGCCGGCGGTGTCCTTCGGATACCCGGCGCGACGCAGCAGCGGCCAGGCCACCGACCCGAGCGTCACGGTGGTAGCGACGCCGCTCCCCGAGACGGTGCCGAGCAGGAAGCCGGCGAGCGTCACCGAGCGGCCGGCGCCGACCCCGGACTTCGCGCCGCCCGTGGCGGCGAGCGCCCAGTCGATGAAGAAGCGGCCCGCTCCCGAGCGCTCGAGAACCGCGCCGTAGATCGAGAAGAGAACGATGTAGGTCGCGGCCACGTCGAGCGGCACGCCGAAGAGGCCCTCGAGCGTCATGTACAGGCTGCCGACGAGGCGCGCGACGCCGTAGCCGCGGTGCGCGATCGCGTCGAGGCCGATCTCGTCGAGCCACGGTCCGGCAAATGCGTAGCCGATGAAGGCCGCGGCCGTCGCCGGCAGGATCCAGCCGACCGTGCGCCGCGTCGCCTCGAGGACCAGCAGCACTGCGACGCAGCCGAGAACGAGATCGACGTTCGTCGGCGTCGCAGCGCGGTAGGGAAGCGCCTTGTGATCGACGAGCGGCCAGCCGAGCGCCACGACGGTAAGCGCCATCAGCGCGAGGTCGAGCGGTGTCGGCCGGTCGCTCGCGCCGCGCCGTGCCGGGGTGAGCAGGAACGCGAGCGCCAGCGCGACGAGCAGGAAGCTGGGCCGATAGATCTGCGGCGGGACGATCGCGACGACCCAGTAGAGCGCGTACAGCGAGAGGCCGGCGCAGCCCCAGGCGGCCACGCGGCTCCCGCGCCCGTCGAGTCGCCGGGCCGGAGCTTCTTCTTCGAACTGCTCGAGAATCGCTTGCGCGCTCGGCGGCTCGCCGTCTACTGGGGCCAGGCGCCCTTCTCCCTGTAGAAGCGGATCGCACCGGGATGGAACGGCGCGGGCGAGCCGGCGACGGCGCTCGCCAGCGAGAGCCGGCCGGCTTCGGGATGAATCGCCGTCAACTCCGTCTGTTTCGCGAAGAGCGTGCGCGTGAGCTCATAGGCGAGCGTCTCGTCGAGAGCTTCCGAGACGGCGAGCGCGTTCGCGACGGCCACGACCGGCACGTCGCCGGCGAGCCCGGGATAGGTGGCCTTGGGAATCGTGCCGGCCGTGTAGAGCGCGCCGAAGCGGCGCTGCAGCTCAGGCAGTGTCGACGCGTTCTCGAGCAGCGTCATCTGCTTGCCCGGAGTCGCGGCCAGATCGAGCAGCGCGCCCGCCGGCACGCCGCTGCTCCAGAAAAAAGCGTCGAGCTTTCCATCCTTGAGCGCGTCGGCCGAGGTGCTGACGCCGAGGCCCTGGCGGCGAATGCCGCTCTGCGGGTCGATGCCGGCTGCTTCCAGAATCCGCACCGCGATCGTCTCCGTGCCGCTGCCCGCCGCGCCGACCGACACGACCTTTCCCTTGAGGTCGCCGAGCGCGCGGATCCCGCTCCCGGCAAAGGCGACCAGCTGCGTCAGGTTCGGATAGAGCACCGCCAGTGAGCGTATTTTCAGCGGCCCCGTCTCGCGAAAAGCGCTCTGGCCCTTGATCGCGTCGTCGAGCGTGTCGGCGAGCGTGAAGCCGACGTCGGCCTTGCCCGCGTGGATGAACTTGAGGTTGTCGATCGAACCGGAGGTGGCCTCGGCGGTCACCTCGAGGCCGGGCACGCTCTCGCTCACGACCTTGGCGATGCCGCCGCCGTAGACGTAGTAGACGCCG
>Ga0075420_100005758_pt1 | contig 10922 bp, 10 predicted proteins | sample SoiMetdeltSBSDD4_FD_75296 | JGI IMG/M metagenome (GOLD analysis project Ga0075420, IMG submission 75296) | Bulk soil microbial communities from a Populus tree surrounding site in Tennessee, USA - Soil MetaG P. deltoides SBSDD4 | ecosystem: Environmental > Terrestrial > Soil > Tree plantation... | reverse complement strand
GATCTGCGGCAAGCGCTCGCGGATCGACAGCTTGCCCACCAGTTCGCGCAAGCCGGGCAGCAGCGCCGAGACCTGCGGCGGCAGCACGAGGCAGCCCTGGATGTCGGTGACGAAGGTGGAGCGGCGCTCGCGGAAGCCGACCAGCGCGCCGCCCTTCTTCTCCACGTAGCGCACCGAGAGCCGCGCGCGGCGCCGATACCCCCACTCCGCGCCGTAGATCGGCGCCAGCAGGCAGTCGGGCTCGACCTTGCCGACGCGCTCGAAGCAGTCCTCCAGCCAACGCTGCTTGGCGGCGACCTGCGTGCGCGCGTCGGCGTGCTGGATGGCGCAGCCGCCGCAATGCTCGTAGTACGGGCAGGGCGGCACGCGCCGGCCGCTGGACTCGTGCAGCACGGCGACGCTGCGCGCGGTGTCGAACTTCGGCTTGCTGCGCAGGATCTGCGCGTCGACGGTCTCGCCCGCGAGCGCGCCCTCGACGAACACGACCTTGCCTTCCGGATTGCGCGCGATGCCGTGGCCGCCGGCGTCGAGCGCGTGGATGCTCAGCCGGACCAACGGGACAGGAACTCGCGCCAGTGCGGCGCCTTCAGCTTCTCCAGCGTGCCGCGCAGCAGCTCGCACTCCTTCTGGTACTGCGCCGCGGTGAACGCGCCGCGCAGCAGCTGGAAGCGCAGGTACAGGAGGTAGGTGTTGGCGGTGTCGGCCTCGCAGTAGTCGCGGATCTCGGCGACCCTGCCCGCCAGGTAGGCGCTCCACACCTGGGCGCCGCCCACCCCGATCTTGCCCGGAAAGCCGGCGAGCTGCGCCACGTCGTCCAGCGGCGCGCCGCTGCGCGGCTGGTACATCGCCAGCACGTCCATCAGGTCGAGGTGGCGCGCATGGTAGCGGCCCAGGTAGCTGTTGAAGCGGAAGTCGCGGTCATCCTCGCCCTGGTCCCAGAACTTCGCCGCGCTCACGCCGTGCAGCAGCGCGCGATAGTTGAGCACCGGCAGGTCGAAGCCGCCCCCGTTCCAGGACACCAGCTGCGGCACCAGCTTTTCGACGCCGTCGTAGAAGCGCTGCACCGTTTCCTTCTCCCCGGCTCCAGGCTCGCCCAGCGAGAACAGCTTGATGCCCTCGGCCTCGCGCAGCACGCAGGAGATGACCACCACCCGGTGCAGGTGCGGCGCGAGGAAATCGCTGCCGGTCTGCGTGCGCCGCCTCTGGAACGCGACCTCCGCCACCTCGCGATCCGGCAGGTCCGCCGGCAGCGCGTATAGCCTGCGGATGCCCGCGCAATCCGGGACGGTCTCGATGTCGAAGGCGAGGACCGGCGTCAATCGGGAAATACGCCGGTGGACAGGTAGCGGTCGCCGCGGTCGCAGATGATGGTGACGATCACGGCGTTCTTCAGTTCCTGCGCGATGCGCAGCGCCACGGCGACCGCGCCGCCGGAGGAAATGCCGGCGAAGATGCCCTCCTCGCTCGCCAGGCGCCGCGCCATGTCCTCGGCGTCGGCCTGGCTCACCGGCTCGATGCGGTCGACGCGCGCCTTGTCGTAGATTTTCGGCAGGTAGGCCTCGGGCCACTTGCGGATGCCCGGGATCTGCGAGCCCTCCGCGGGCTGGCAGCCGACGATCTGGATCTTCGGGTTCTTCTCCTTGAAGAAGCGCGAGCAGCCCATGATGGTGCCGGTGGTGCCCATCGAGGAGACGAAATGCGTGATTCTGCCTTCCGTGTCGCGCCAGATCTCCGGCCCGGTGCCCTCGTAATGCGACAGCGGGTTGTCGGGGTTGGCGAACTGGTCGAGCATGATGCCCTTGCCCTCGCGCACCATCTTCTCGGCCAGATCGCGCGCCGTCTCCATGCCGCCCTTTTCGGGGGTGAGGATGATCTCGGCGCCGAAGGCGCGCATGGTCTGGCGCCGCTCCACCGACAGGTGCTCGGGCATGATGAGGACCATGCGGAAGCCGCGGATCGCGGCGGCCATGGCGAGCGCGATGCCGGTGTTGCCGGAGGTCGGCTCGATCAGCACGTCGCCGCGCTTGATGGCGCCGCGCTCCTCGGCGCGCCGGATCATGGATATCGCCGGCCGGTCCTTCACCGAGCCGGCCGGGTTGTTGCCCTCCAGCTTGGCGAGGATCAGGTTGCCGTTGCGCCGGGCCATCTCGCCCGGCAGGCGCTGCAGGCGCGCCAGCGGCGTATTGCCGATGAATTGCTCGACGGTGTGCTTCACGCCTGCACCAGTTCCTGCACGTACGCCGCCACGCCCTCCTGCACGCGCATGAACTCGTGCGCGCAGCCGGCGGCGCGCAGTCGCGACAGGTCCGCCTGGGTGTTGCTCTGGTACTTGCCGAGCAGCTGCGGCGGGAACGGGATGTAGCGGATCAGCCCGCGGCCGACCAGCGCCGCCACCGGCTCCTGCGTGCGGTTCACGGTGTTGATCACTGCCGCCGCCACTTCATTGAAGGTCTGTGCGCGCCCGGTGCCGCAGTTGAAGATTCCGGACACCGCGCGGTTCTCCAGCAGCCAAAGGTTCACCGCCACCGCGTCGTCCACATGGATGAAGTCGCGGCGCTGCTCGCCGTCGCCGAAGCCGTCCGAGCCGGCGAACAACTCGACGCAGCCCTTGGCCTGGAACTGCTCGTAGGCCTGCAGGGCGATCGAATGCATCTTCTTCAGCTTCTTGTGCGCCTCGTTCGGCCCGTAGACGTTGAAGTAGCGCAGGCCCGCGACCTGCGCGGTGCCCTGGGCGGCGCCGCGCCTGACGTACTGGTCGAACAGGAACTTGGAATAGGCATAGACGTTCAGCGGCCGCTCGTTCTCGCGCTCCTCCGCGAACCCGGGGCCGGCGCCGTAGACCGACGCCGAGGAGGCGTAGATCAGCGGCACTTCCTCGTCCTGGCACCAGTCGTAGAGCGCTTTGGAGTAGGCGTAGTTGTTCTCCATCATGTACTTGCCGTCGCTTTCCATCGTGTCGGTGCAGGCGCCCTGGTGCAGCACCGCCTCCACCGTGCCGTCGAGGCTGCCGGTGGACAGGCGCGCCAGGAATTCGCCCTTGTCCATATAGTCCTCGATCTCCAGCGCGTACAGGTTCTTCGCGTTGACGCCTGCCGAGAGGTCGTCCACCGCCAGGATCTCGCCGATGCCGGCGCGGTTCAGCGCCGCGGCCAGCCTCGAACCGATGAAACCCGCCGCGCCGGTGACGACGTAGCGCATCATGCCTGCCCGAACAGTTCTCGCGGGGTGACCACCGCAGTGCCGAACTTGGTCACCTTGATTCCCCCGGCGCGGTTGGCGATGCGCACAGCGGACTCCATACCCTCCCCGGCGGCCAGCATCACCGCCAGCGCCGCGATCACGGTGTCGCCGGCGCCGGTGACGTCGGACACTTCGCGCCGCTCCGCCTTGACGTGGACCGCGCGGCCGCGGCGGTAGAGCGTCATGCCGTCCTCGCCGCGCGTCAGCAGCAGGCCCTCCAGCCCGAGCTTTTCGCGCAGCTTCTGCGCGCGCTGCGCCAGGTCCTTCTCGCCCGTCCAGCCGCCCACCACCATGCGCAGCTCAGCCAGGTTGGGAGTCACCAGGGTGGCGCCCCTGTAGCGCGCATAGTCTTCGCCCTTGGGATCCACCAGCACGTGCTTGCCGGCCTTGCGCCCCTCGCGGATCATGCTCACGATGTGCGCCAGGCCGCCCTTGCCGTAATCCGACAGCAGGACGACGTTGCAACCCGGCAGGGCTTTCCTGAAATCCGCCAGTTTGGTGGCCAGCACCTCCTTGGACGGCGGCGTCTCCATGTCGATGCGCAGCAGCTGGTGCTTCCTGTGCACTACGCGCAGCTTCTGCGTGGTGCGGATCGAGGCGTCGCGGTGCAGGCTCGCCGCCACGCCCTCCTGCTTCATCAGCTTGGCCAGCCGGTCGCCTGCCGCGTCGCGGCCGACCACCGAGAGCAGCTGCGTATGCGCGCCGAGCGCGGCGCAGTTGCGCGCCACGTTCGCTGCGCCCCCCGGGCGCTCTTCCTCGCGCTCCAGCAGCACCACCGGCACCGGCGCCTCGGGCGAAATGCGCGCGGCATCGCCGTACCAGTAGCGGTCCAGCATCACGTCGCCCACCACCAGCACCCGCGCCTTGCTCGTATCCGGGACTCTCATGTCCGTCTGCCGATCGGGTAGTACTCGAAGCCCTGCGCCTTGACCACAGCCGGATCGTACAGGTTGCGGCCGTCGAAAATCACCGGCGCGGCGAGCCGCGCCCGCAACGCGGAGAAATCCGGGCTCCTGAACTCGCGCCACTCGGTCACGATGGCGAGCGCGTCGCAGCCGTCGAGCGCCTGCAGCGCGCCGTCGGCGATCTGCACGCGCCGCTCTCCGGCGTAAAGCCGGCGCGCCGCTTCGCCCGCCACCGGATCGTAAGCGTGCACCGCGGCCCCCGCCGCCAGCAGGTCGGCGATCAGCACCCGGCTTGCCGCCTCGCGCAGGTCGTCGGTGTTCGGCTTGAAGGCGAGGCCCCACACGGCGAAGCGGCGCCCGCCGAGGCGCTCGCCGAAGCGCGCCCTGATCTTCGCGCCGAGCACGCGCTTCTGCGCCTCGTTCACCGCCTGCACCGCCGCGAGCAGCTGTAGCGGCCGTCCCGCCTCGGCGGCGGTGCGTTGCAGCGCCGACACGTCCTTGGGGAAGCACGAGCCGCCGAAACCCGCCCCCGCGTAGAGAAAGTGAAAGCCGATGCGCGGGTCGGCGCCGATGCCGCGGCGCACCTCCTCGATGTCCGCGCCGAGCTGCTCGGCGAGATTCGCCAGCTCGTTCATGAACGAGATGCGCGTCGCCAGCATGGCGTTGGCCGCGTATTTGGTGAGTTCCGCGGATCGAACGCCCATCGGCAGGATGCGCTCGTGGTTGCGCTGGAACGGCGCATACAGCTCGCGCAGCAGCGCGCTGGCGCGCGCGTCGTCCGAGCCGACGACGATGCGGTCCGGGCGCATGAAGTCCTCGACCGCCGCTCCCTCCTTGAGGAATTCCGGGTTGGAAACCACGCTGAACTCGTATTTTGCGCCCCGCTGCGCCAGCTCCTCGGCGAGCGCCGCGCGAATCTTGTCCGCGGTGCCGACCGGCACCGTCGACTTGGTGGCGATCACGCGGTAGCCGTCCATGTGGCGCCCGATGGCGCGCGCCGCGGCGAGGACGTGCTGCAGGTCCGCCGCGCCGTCCTCCTCCGGCGGCGTGCCCACCGCGATCAGCTGCAATGCGCCGTGCGCCACGCTGGCCGCGACGTCGGTGGAGAAGATCAGCCGGCCCGCCGCGCGGTTGCGCCGCACGATGGGTTCCAGCCCGGGCTCGAAGATCGGGATGCCGCCGGCGTCGAGCTGCGCCACCTTGGCCGCGTCGAGGTCGAGGCAGAACACGCGGTTGCCCGCGTCCGCCAGGCAGGCGCCCGCGACCAGTCCGACGTAGCCGGTGCCGATGACGGTGACGTTCATGGCGCCAGGTCGAATTCCTCGGTGCGCCGCGGCGGGTAGCTCTCCCAGCCGCCGCAGGCCGGGCAGTGCCAGTGGAACTGGCGCGCCTTGAAGCCGCAGGACTCGCAGCGGTAGCGCGCCAGGCGCCGCGTATGGCTGTGCACCAGGTTGCGGATCAGCTCGAGGTCGCGCCGCCGCTCGGGGTGCGCATCGGCCACGATCTGCGCCTCGAGCAGGCGGTCCAGGCCGAGCAGCGTGGGATTGCGGCGCAACTCGTCGCGCACCAGCTTGTAGGCGGCCTCGGCGCCCTTGCCCTCGAGCGTGTACTGGAACACCGTGTCGAGCAGGTCGAGCGAAGGATGGTGCTCGAGGTAACCCGCCAGCAGCGTCAAGCCCTCCTCCAGGCGCCCGGCTTCGCGCAGCGCGTCGAGCAGGCGCTGCGCCGCCAGCGCCAGGTAGGCGGGGTTCTGCGACTCGATGCGCTTCCAGTGCTCGATGGCGCGCTCCAGGTTGCCGGCGGCGCGCTCCAGGTCGCCCAGCTGCACGCTGGCGCGCACCGACTTGCGGTTCGCCTCCAGCGCCGCCTCCAGGTGCCGCCGCGCGGCGTCGGGGCGCGAATGGGTGGATTCGATGGCCGCCAGCTCGCACAGGAACTGCGAGATCTCGCGCGCGCGCGATTCCCCCGAATCGGCTTCCAGCCGCCGCGCCATGTCCATCGCGCGCGCCCAGTCCTTTTCCTGCTGGAAGATCTCCAGCAGGTAGCGGCGCGCCTCGGTGGCGTGCGGGCCCTGCTCCAGCCGGCCGAACAGCTCCTCGGCGCGGTCGAGGATTCCCGCCTTCAGGTAGTCCTGCGCCAGTTCGTAGTGCGCGGCGAGCTTCTGCTCGGCGGCGAGGTCGGCGCGCTCCACCAGGTTCTGGTGCATGCGGATGGCGCGGTCGTATTCGCCGCGCCGCCGGAACAGGCTGCCGAGCGCGAAATGCAGCTCGACGGTCTCCGGGTCCACCTTCACCACCTCGATGAACGATTCGATCGCCTTGTCGGGCTGCTCGTTGAGCAGGAAGTTGAGCCCCTTGAAGTACGACGACGGCAGCGCCCGCGAATCGCGCACCAGGTGCTTGATGTCGATGCGCGCCGCCAGCCACCCCAGGCCGAAGAACAGCGGCAGCGCCAGCAGCCACCAATACTCGAACTCCATCAGCCCTCCGCCGGCGGCGGCGGCGCGGCCGGCGCCTCGCGGGCCGCCGCCTTGGCCCTGAGTTCGCGCCGCAGCCGCAGGACCTCGCGCCGCTGCCGCATCACGGTGCCGAGCGCCGCGGCGACGCCGAACAGCGTGCCCGCGGCGAAGAACGCCAGCAGCAGCAGCACCAGCGGCGCCTGCCAGGCGGTGTCGAAATAGAAGCGCAGCGTCGCCGGCGCGGTATTGGCGGCCGCGAAGGCGAGCAGCAGGATGAAGAGCGCAATCCAGATCGCCCGGGTGACGAAGCGCATGCGCTGGGCCGGGCTCCCGCCCCGGCCTTAGCGCGAGGCCTGCGCCTGCTTGGCAGCCGCCTCGTCTTCGCCGTCCACCCGCTCGCGCAGCTCCTTGCCGGCCTTGAAATGCGGCACGTACTTCTCCGGCACGTGCACCTTCTCGCCGGACTTGGGGTTGCGCCCGACGCGCGGCGGTCGGTAGTTCAGGCCGAAGCTGCCGAAGCCGCGGATCTCGATGCGGTGGCCGGCGAGCAGCGCCTGCGTCATCGCGTCGAGGATCATCTTCACCGCGTACTCGGCGTCCTTGGCCACCAGCTGCGGGTAGCGCTGCGCCAACCGGGCGATCAGTTCGGACTTGGTCATGGCGACCGCTTCCCCCTAGCGTTCTCGTTCCGCTCCGCCTATTGCTGCGGGTTGGAGTTGCCTTTGTCGAGCTTCGCCCGCAGCAGCGCGCCCAGGTTGGTCGAGCCCGAGGCGCTGGCCGCGTTCTCGCTGCGCAACTGCTTCATGGCGTCGGTTTCCTCCACCATGTCGCGCGCCTTCACCGACAGGTTGATCGAGCGGTTCTTGCGGTCCACGTTAATGATCATGGCATTCACCGCGTCGCCGTCCTTGAGCGCCGTGCGCAGATCCTCGATGCGGTCGCGCGAGAACTCGGAGGCGCGCAGGTAGCCTTCGATTTCCGCGCTCAGCGCGATCACCGCGCCCTTGGCGTCGACCGACTTCACCGTGCCCTGCACCACGCTGTTCTTGTCGTGGCTGGCGATGAAATTGGTGAACGGGTCGCCTTCGAGCTGCTTCACGCCGAGCGAAATGCGCTCGCGCTCGACGTCGATCGACAGCACCACCGCCTCGACCTCCTCGCCCTTCTTGAAGTTCTTCACCGCTTCCTCGCCGGCCAGCGACCAGGACAGGTCCGACAGGTGCACCAGGCCGTCGATGCCGCCCGGCAGGCCGACGAACACGCCGAAATCGGTGATCGACTTGATCTGGCCCTTGACGCGGTCGCCCTTCTTGAACTCGCGCGCGAAATCCTCCCAGGGATTGGGCTTGCACTGCTTCATGCCGAGCGAGATGCGGCGGCGCTCCTCGTCGATCTCGAGGATCATCACCTCGACCTCGTCGCCCACCTGCACCACCTTCGACGGATGCACGTTCTTGTTGGTCCAGTCCATCTCCGACACGTGCACCAGGCCCTCGATGCCGGCCTCGACTTCGACGAAGGCGCCGTAGTCGGTGAGGTTGGTGACCTTGCCGAACAGGCGCGTGCCCTGCGGGTAGCGCCGCGAGATGCCGACCCAGGGATCCTCGCCCAGCTGTTTCAGGCCGAGCGACACGCGGTTCTTCTCGGCGTCGAACTTGAGCACCTTGGCGGTGACCTCGTCGCCGACGTTGAGCACCTCGGAGGGGTGCTTCACCCGGCGCCAGGCCAGGTCGGTGATGTGCAGCAGGCCGTCGATGCCGCCCAGGTCGACGAACGCGCCGTAGTCGGTGATGTTCTTGACGATGCCCTTTACCACCGCGCCCTCCTGCAGGCTGGAGAGCAGCGCCTCGCGCTCGGCGCCGGCGCTGGCTTCCAGCACCGCGCGGCGCGACACCACCACGTTGTTCCTCTTGCGGTCGAGCTTGATGACCTTGAACTCCATGGTCTTGCCTTCGTAAGGCGTGGTGTCCTTCACCGGGCGCAGGTCCACCAGCGACCCGGGGAGGAACGCGCGGATGCCCTTGGTCATCACGGTCAGGCCGCCTTTCACCTTGCCGGTGATGACGCCTTCGATCTTTTCGCCCTTCTCCAGCGACTGCTCGAGCTCGATCCAGGCGGCCATGCGCTTGGCCTTGTCGCGCGACAGGCGCGTGGCGCCGTAGCCGTCTTCGAGCGCCTCGATGGACACGGAAACGAAATCGCCCGGCTTGACTTCGACTTCGCCGGCGTCGTTCTTGAATTCTTCGGCAGGGATGATCGATTCGGACTTCAGTCCGGCATTGACCACCACGTAATTCGGGTCGACGCTGACCACCTCGGCGGTGATCACTTCGCCGATGCGCATCTCCTTGCGCGTGAGGCTTTCCTCGAACAGCGCGGCAAAGGACTCGGCGGGGGGTGTGGGAGCGGACTTGCTGACTGCGGGGGAAATGCTTGCCATGTAAGGGAAAAACCTCTTTCAGCCGCGCGCCCTTGCAGGCAGCCGCGGGTCACGTTGCGAAAAGGGCGCCCGCCTCAAGCGGGGCGCCCACCCAGTTTCCTTTCCCGGCACCAGCCGAGGATCACGTCGACGACTTCGTCGAGGGACCGTTCCGAGGTGTCCAGTTGCAGCGCGTCAGGGGCGGGCGCCAGTGGCGCCACTGCCCGGGCCGCATCGCGCGCGTCGCGCTGCTCCAGGTCGCGGGAAAGGGCGTGCAGGTTAGCATCCATTCCTTTGTCTATCAACTGCTTATATCTTCGTTGGGCCCGCACCGCCGGGGTCGCGGTAAGGAACACTTTGAGGGTTGCATCCGGGAACACCACGCTCCCCATGTCCCGGCCTTCGGCCACCAGGCCCGGGGGGCGGCGGAACGCCTGTTGGCGGACGAGGAGCGCTTTCCTCACCCCCGGGCGCTGGGCGATATCGGAGGCCTGCACGCCGATCGCCTCGTCGCGCAGTTTCTCCGTAACATCCTGTCCCGAAAGGTAAATTCGTCCTTTTCGGAACTCCACCGGCATGGTCGCGGCGGTCTTTTCGGGCTCCCGGGGCCCGGCGAGCGCCACCAGGCGGTACAGCGCACCGCTTTCGAGCACGTGAAACCCCAGGGCTTCGGCCAGGCGCAGCGCAACAGCGCCCTTGCCGGAAGCCGAGGGGCCGTCGATGGCGATGACGGGGACGCTCATCGAGCGATGGCGGCGAACGCCTTGAAGTAGTCCGGAAAGGTCTTGGCGACGCAGTCCGGATCGTTGATGCGCAGCGCCACGCCGCCCAGCGCGGCCAGCGACAGGCTCATCGCCATGCGGTGGTCGTCATAGGTGTCGACCGAGACGCCGGCGTTGAGCTTGCGCGGCGTCACCCTGAGGTAGTCCGGGCCGGCTTCGACCAAGGCGCCGAGCTTGCCGAGCTCGTTCGCCATCGCCGCGATGCGGTCGGTCTCCTTGACGCGCCAGCTGGCGATGTTGCGCACCGCGCAGGGCCCGTCGGCGAACAGCGCCAGCGCCGCCGCGGTCATCGCGGCGTCGGGAATGTGGTTCAGGTCGAGGTCGAACGCGCGCAGCGGCGCGCGGCCGCTCGCCTCGATCCAGTCTCCTCCCATCGAAACTTTCGCACCCATCTTCTCCAGCACCTCGGTGAAGCGCACGTCGCCCTGGATGCTGTCGCGCCCCACGCCCTCGACGCGCACCGGGCCGCCGCCGATGGCGCCGGCGGCGAGGAAATACGAGGCGTTCGAGGCGTCGCCCTCCACCACCACCATGCCCGGGGAGACGTAGGGCCCGGCCGGCACCGCGAAGCGGCTCCAGCCCGTGCGGTGCACCCGCACGCCGAAACGCTGCATCAGCTTGAGCGTGATCTCGACGTAGGGCTTGGAGATCAGCTCGCCGTCGACCTCGATCGCGCCGCCGCCGGCCAGGGGCAGCGCCAGGAGCAGAGCGCTCAGGTATTGCGAGGACACGTCGCCGCGCACGTTGACGGTCTGACCGGCGGCGACGCGGCCGGGATGGATCGCGAGCGGCGGGTAGCCCTCCTCGCCGAGGTAGTCGATGCGTGCGCCCATGGCGCGCAGCGCCGCCACCAGGTCGCGGATCGGGCGCTCGTGCATGCGCGGCACGCCGGAGAGCCGGTATTCCCCGCCCGAGAGCGCCAGCACCGCGGTGAGCGGCCGGAACGCGGTGCCGGCATTGCCGAGGAAAAGCTCGGCGCGCTTCGCGCTGATGCCGGCCCCCAATTTGCCCAGGGCCTCGCGCATCACGCGCGTGTCGTCGGCATCCAGCAGGCCGCGCACCTCGGTCGCGCCCTGCGCCAGCGCGGCGAGCAGCAGCACGCGGTTGGAGATGCTCTT
>Ga0075420_100005754_pt1 | contig 10926 bp, 9 predicted proteins | sample SoiMetdeltSBSDD4_FD_75296 | JGI IMG/M metagenome (GOLD analysis project Ga0075420, IMG submission 75296) | Bulk soil microbial communities from a Populus tree surrounding site in Tennessee, USA - Soil MetaG P. deltoides SBSDD4 | ecosystem: Environmental > Terrestrial > Soil > Tree plantation... | reverse complement strand
ATGCGGCCAGTGTCACCTTGTAGAGCGACAGGATTATTGATCCCCTTGCGACACTAATTCTGATCCCCCTCAAGGAGGGTCGGATGGAGCTCGAGGGGGACATGCTGGTATCTCCGGTTGCGGAGGTGCCGGTGGTCGACGGTGAGGTGGTGACCGCGATTCGGACGCTGGCGGGTCGCGGCGTGGGTAAGAAGACGATAGCGCGGGAGGTCGGCGTCTCGATCAATACGGTGCGGCGGTACGTGCGCCAGCCGATTGAGGTCGGGCACCAGACGCGGCCGACCGCGCGCCGATTGACGGCCGACTGGCGCGACCGTGCGCGCGCGCTGTATGTGGGGCCGGCTGCGGGCAATGCGGTCGTCGTCCAGCGATTGTTAGGCGAGCACGGTCTGGTGGTGAGCACGCGCACGGTGGAGCGCGCGGTCGCCGACATTCGCCGTGCGGATCGCGTCGCGCAGCTCGCGACGGTGCGCGTGGAGACGCCGCCGGGGGATCAGCTGCAGATCGATTTCGGCCAGCAGCGCGTCCTGATCGCCGACACGTGGGTCCGCGTGTTTCTGCTCGTCGCGGTGCTCAGCTACTCGCGCCGCCTCTTCGTCAAAGCGTTTCTCAGCGAGCGGCAGGACGACTGGCGCGAGGGGATCGCGGCGGCCTTCACGCATTTCGGCGGAGTCCCGCGGACGCTCCTCGGCGATAACGCCCGCGCGTTGGTCACCGGCCGCGATCGGGAGACGGGCACCGTCCTGTTTCATCCCGGCTATCTCGCCTTCTGCCGCGATTGGGACGTGCAGCCCCGTGCCTGTGCGCCCTATCGCGCGCGGACTAAAGGCAAGACCGAAGCGGGCGTCAAATTCGTCAAGCGCAATGGCCTCGCCGCCCTGACCTTCTCCTCCTTCACGGCGCTCGAGATGCATCTCGTCGAGTGGATGGCCGTGGCCGATCGGTGCGTGCACGGGACCACGCGGGAGTCCCCGATCACACGCTTCGAGCGCGACGAGCGGCCGACGCTCCGTCCGCTGCCGATCCGTGCGCTGCCGCGGCGTGAGCAGCGTCTGCGCCGGCGGGTCGCGCATGACGCATTCGTCGACATTGAGACCGTCCGCTACAGCGTGCCGCATCGCCTCGTGCGTGATCACGTCGACGTGATCATCGATGAGCAGACCATCCGCATCGTGCATGGCACCACGGTGGTCGCGACCCATCCGCGCTCGCAGGAGAAGGAACATCCTACCGTTTCGGACTGATGCTCACACCGGCGTCGATGCCGACGCCAGGCACGTCCGCCTGACGAGCGCTCGCGAGCCGTCACCAGGGCAATCTGAAAGCCGACGCTGCGGAGGCGACGTCGGAAAATGTGACGACACCTGCCGCCAATAGGCCGACAACCGCGACGATCAGCAACACGCGGATAAGGGTTTTCCCGGCAGTGGGTCCGACGAGAATTTCCTCGACCTGGCCGCGCTTGCAAACGATCCGGAACATCGGCAGCGAATCGGACGGCATGACTAGTCCTCCTCGCTGCCGGCCGTTTTTCCGCACAGCGCTTCAATCTCGGCGCGGAGAAAGTACCAGATTTTCGGGCCAAACTTGACGCCCGGAAGCCGTCCCTTCCGCGCACGGTCGCGGACGGTCCGCTCAGGAATCTTCAGGCGTTTCGAGACGTGATGAACGTCCAGATATCGAACCGACGAAGCCATGTTCCCCCCCAAGATCCGGGAGGGCGCAAGCTACCTAAATCGGTAGACGGCTACGCAGCGCAACCCAGACGTGAAAAGTCAGAGACGTGAACAGGCTTAAGGTCAGGCGGATGGCAGCCGTGAACGAGGTGCCAGCGGATCTTGGAGAGGAATTGCGAAGACGGATGGCGTCGGCGCTTAGAGCAGCGAACCATCACGGAGATCGCGTGGTCGATCAGCCGTGACCAGTTCCGGAGCAGCTCGAGCTTCTTGAGCAGCCGTAGCGCCCGGGCGTTAAACGGAGTGCCCGGGACGGAGACCAGTTCGAAAAAGTCCGTCGAACTTAGCCGAGCGTTGTCCTCAGCGTTGAGGTAAACATGGCCCCCCATCCAGTCGATGGAGCCGTGCAGCGACCACGTCGAGAGCTGATGCTCGGTCTCCTGGATCTGCTGGTAGACGTTGACTCGCGCGTCGCGAAGCGACGCGAGATGCGCGGTGCGGCGAGATTCGGGCGGAAGCTGAGAGTCGAGAGAGTTTGCGATTTGCTCTGTCAGAGCAGACGGGTAGGAAAAAAGATGCGAGGTCAGCGCCGCATCGTAATTCAGCGTGAACCAAATCTGATCGCCCGCGTCCCGAACCGGGCACGTGATCTCCTCCGGCTGACTCACGCAGAAGATTTTACCCCCTGTGCTGGTCGCGCGCGTCGGAAGAAAGACCTCCATTGCCGGAAATCCTCAATGCCACGGCCCGTCTTGGGTGACGTCCAGTGCGGGCCGCAGTCCCTAGGCCCGCTCTCGTGTCTGGTACAGCCCGATCCGGATCATCTCGATGGCCGCTTGCTCAACGGTGCTGCGCCGCAACACCGTCCATTCGCGGAGCTCGTTCATCAGGCGCGCTTGGGCACAGAGATCTTCGTCTGGGAGGATCGGCGAACCGGGCACGACGAAGAACAAGAAGGGCCGGACGTTCCCTGTTCACGGCGGGATTGCGGACGCTCTTGCTAGAGCAGTGGACCGAACACGAAAAGCTCAAGAAGGCCGGTCAGATCTGCCCGAACGTGTTCTGGCGGATGACCGCTGACGAACGCGGCGGCGAGAAGAAGCCCCGGAAGATTCTCGACTTCACGAAGGAGTGGAAGAAGGCGTGTACCGCGGCTGGTGCCCGAGGCGCATCCCTCACGATTTGCGCCGCACGGCTGTGCGCAATCTCGTGCGCGCGGGCATTCCGCAGACGGTCGCGATGAAGCTGACGGGCCACAAGACGGACAGCGTGTTCCGTCGCTACGATATCGTCTCGGACCTCGATCTCAAGGACGCTGCGCGCAGACTCGACGACGTCGCAAATAGCCAGTGGTCACGGATGTCGGAAGGAACCGTATGAGGAACGACTACGACTGGAATGAGGTGGAGTGGATCCTGGCAAACGCAGTGAGACGCGTCACGGAACAGGATCGGCAGCTCTTGGAGTTTGAGGCGAGTGAGCGAGCCTTCGTTCACCGGCTCGCCGTCTACCTTGAGGCTACGTTCTGGGGATGGCACGTGGACTGCGAGTACAACCGTCAGGATGGTGGCGCCAATCCAAAGATGTTGAAGATCGAAGACAAAGACAAGAGGGCCTTTCCAGACATCATCGTGAACCTGCGCGGGCCTTGTGGGATGCGAGACTACGGAACAATCTGCTGGCCGTCGAAGTGAAGCCGCCGTGGGCTCGTGAAGACGAGGTTGCCAACCCTAGCGCTTGCGCCTTCAGTGTGACGACAGGTCGATAGCAGGGGCGCGCATGTTCGTGAGCCACGGTCGATCGTTTGGGCTCTTTCGAGCGAACGCCCTTAAAAGTCGCGCTGTGGTTATCACGCTTGGGTGTTCTGGCCCACTAGTACGTTACGCCCACCCACTTCGAACGCAAAGCGATCGCTTATGATCTCGCGTTTGATAGCATCGGCGACGTTGCCAGCGCCGCGAGATATCACGTAGAGCGCCGATCCCATCGCAACGAACTTGGAGACTTCACCGTTCGGCCAGAGCGTAAGGGCCAAGCCCCTTTCTTGTTCGCGGGGACTCCGACTCCCCGAAACTCGACAGGGTTCGGAGATCCGATAAGCGACAGCTCAACAGATATTGCCAAAGTCTACAGGACTCAGGACCCCGGTTGCCTGGATCATCACTCTCGTGCGCCTGCGTCATGCTGTGATGAATCCACATGATTTCTCTGCTGGGCTTCTCTCGAACTCGAGCGACAATTCGGACAATCAGCTAGCCTGGCGTTTGCGCGTGTGCAACTCTGATTCGAACCACCAACGAGTTGATACCGCACTGCCCTCCTCGTCATCGCCGTCTGGGTCGTCCTGTTCCCTATGCGTTCGTGGCCGTGCCAGGCAGGAGACGCGTCTGACGGTCGAAGACCTGACACCTTTCGATCCGACCTCGGCACTTCGCCCTCGGTTTCGGCGAAGCCGGCAAGGCATCAAATGTTCGGCGCTCCCGGGTTAGCAGCAGCCCGCTCGCGTTAGAATTCGGGCTGCCCGGCGGCCCTCGTACCTTTCAACGAGTCAGCGCGTGAATCCATCGACTGCTGGCCCCCGCCGTAGTTCTGTCGATGTCTGCACGAGGACACTGTGTGAGCGATGAACCGCTCTCTGAGGCGCTGCATTCCAGTCCGCGCACGCCACGGCGCGTCACCCTAACGAAGGCCGAGCGTGCAACGCCGACCGGCATCGAATTGATCGCGTTGCTGACCGAGCTATCGGACGATGGCTTCGTTACGCGAGACGAGCTGGCGCGACTGCGCGCATGGCTGGAAGTAGATCGAGGCGTCGACTTCGCCGCGTGCCCCTTCTTATACGAAATCATCGACACGATCACCGGCGACGGCGAGATCACCGAAGACGAACTGGACACCCTTGCTTCGGCCATCGAACGAGTGTTGCCACCTGAAATCCGCAAACACGCCACTGAGCGACGGAAGCAGCAACGAACCGCGCGGCGCGAAGCGTTGAAAACCGCACGACAGGTCGAGCGCGCCGCCGCGCTCGAGGCGCGCGAGCGGGCCAGACCACTCCATAGAGGCGACTTTATTGTGGCCGGCGCGGGGCGATCCGCCGAGCGACGAGCCGCCTGCGAAGGTCTGCAGGTCGGCGATCAGGTGGTCCTAGAGCGCGAGCCCGATAATCGCCACGACGCGAATGCGATCCTGATTCTCAACACGGCGGGCGATGAACTGGGCTATGTCCCTCGAGAGGATGCGGCCGTGATGGCTCCGCTGCTCGATGTCGGGGCCTGGGTCGAGGCGACCGTCAAAAAAGTCATCGAGGCACGCAGCGGCCACACGTTGCCAGTCATCATCTCGACGATGTATCGCCACGGCGTCGAGCGGCCCACTCCAGCGCGCGCTATCTCCGTGACATCTCCTCCGAACCGAGCCGTCGTCGGTGACGCGGCCGTCAGTCCTCTGTCGTTCGGAACGGCGCATCGGCGGGTCACAGTGACGCCGCCGCCAATCGGACCGGTAACGATGCCACAACCTGAACGTACTCGGTACTGGATCCCAATCGCGATTGTGCTTGCCGTGGCCCTCGCAATCTACCTGCTCGGATAGGTTGTACTCCGCAATAGTCATGTCGGGCGGTCTCGACTCTACCGGTACACCTCCCTGCGATGTCCTAACGTGACCATCGCGACAATCAGTTCCTCATCCGTGACGGTGCCCCGCTCGAGATGGAGGTTCTTAGGACCTATACGTCTGAACTCAGTTCCGTTTCGGCCTTCAGAAGGGCCATCGTCGGGCCTCCTCGGATACGCAAGTGTCCGACACTAGTCGTGGTTGTGTTTCCCTGGGTCGCGAGTGTGTCTACTGGTTGGCCTCCCAAAGGCTAAGGCGTCGGCGGCGGACAGGCCGTCTTTATTCACTTCCAGCCATTGGGGAATCGGTCCGAGGTCCTTGAGCTGAGGAAGTAGGGGACTGCGCGCGACGACCCGCAGATCGGCCAGAATTTCGTCGCGTTCCTCCGGACCCGACGGCTCGCCCCGCAGGAATGGCGCGTCCTGCTCAATGCGGCAAATCGCTCGGTTGAATTCGACGTACAGATCGCCCCAACCCCGCGCCGGGCCACGTATCTGCAGGGCGCGCGTGAATTCGGCTTCCGCGTCACGCCAATCGGGCTGTTGCTTGTCCTTAAGTGCGTAGCCCAGTTTCCGATGGTATTCGTAATTGTCAGGCTCGGCGGCCACGAGCGCTCGGAATACCGGGATGGTGCGTTCCATTACTGTCTTCGTATCAGCGGCTCTCCAGTTGTCACGCCGCTGCTGGTCCGCGCGCAGGAAAATGACGAATCGCGTGTCACGCCGCGCTGAGACAAATGCCGCTGTGAGCTCTTGCTCGGAAATCGGTGGGCTGCCCGGGACCGACTCGAGTTGCCGCTGCATCAAGGCGAGCGCCTGTGCGTCGTGCTGCGCCTGCTCGCTGACATGCGCTTCCACGCTCGCGGTCACCTCCTGCTTGATTCGGCCAGAGACGACCACAACAGCCTTCGCGGCGGCGGCGGCTGTGAGGTCCTGCGCACTTTGGGCAATGAAACGCGCCCCAAAAAGGCTCATCCACAGGTACCCGTAAAGGAAGCCTAGGAGCGTGAAGAAGATCGCCATGGCCGCAGCGGCGGGGCCGCTACTCGGAGCCCCTCCAAACGCGGGCGCGAGTCGTTGTGCCAGCGTGTCGACCGCGGAGGGAAGCTGTACAAGTTGTGTGAGTCCGACACCGACGAGCACCTTGGTCAGCCAGTCGGAGATCTGCGTGAGATTCGTGCTTGGTGCGAACACTGCCCTCGGCCCCGTCCGCTCTCGGCCCTCGACTACGTTCTCGTCTCCATCAGCGGTCGCGACCTCCCTGTTCTGCATATCGCCGACGAATCGCGGGAGCCCGAACACAAACCCGAAGAAACCTCCAATCAGTAGAGAAGCGCCAGCCACCATGATCGCAACGCCAATCACGGACGGAATGACAGGTCGTGGAAACTGGAGAGCGTGGACGACTATGCCGGCCATGCCAACCCCAAACGCAACGGTCAGGGTAGTAAGAACTTCTTTGTATCGCTGCTCGCGCAATGACTCAGCGTCAGCATGCTGGCGGTATGACGTCGACGGCACTCCTGAGTCCAGTTTCATGTAATGGTTGTTCTTCGAAGATCCTGAATCAGTCACACGAGCGATCATCCCCTCCGCAGATCGACCTCTCGATAGCCAGAGCCGGTGCGAGCTGTTTGGACGACACTGCCGGCGGAATCGCTCTGTGACTTAAACGAAATCTTCAACCGAGCTGAACACGGATGCTGTCCAAGGCGGAGGTTTATTGGACCTCCTCCCCTACGTTCGTCGTGCGCGGACAAGCGGCTGATAGATCAGCAATTACGCGATCGACAGTCGGTGACTTCGAGTCCATTTAGGAGCAATAAGAAACGACGCGCGATGACAGGCACACACCCGAAAGCGCAAATTTCTTAAGGATTTTGGAGGCGCCGCCCGGATTTGAACCGGGGATGGAGGTTTTGCAGACCTCTGCCTTACCACTTGGCGACGGCGCCGGCTGGAACTGTGTACGAGGATAGATCCGGCCGCGTCTAGATGACGCGACAACAGCGATCGTCCGGCTGCTGAAGCCGGGAACCGCGACGGTCCGGCTGAAACCGGACACTACGTACGATCGAAGGCAGGTGCTTCATTCGACGTCTCTGTGGTCCACCTTCGCGGCTGCCCCGCTACGGTGGACATCCTTCCCACCGAAGGTTGGCTCGTCATCCGAAGCTCGCTCGAGTGTCAGGCGAGCGAAAAATGGAGCGGGAAACGGGATTCGAACCCGCGACTTCGACCTTGGCAAGGTCGCACTCTACCACTGAGTTATTCCCGCCCGTGACGAATCTGTAGCGTACCACAGCGATCCGAGGGGCGGCAAGGATGGGGTCGAGTCCGGGTAAAGCTGGACACTGCGCTTTTCCCGCTACTCCGCGCGCAACGCCGTCGCCGGCTCGACGCGCAACGCGCGACGGCCTGGCACCACGCACGCGGCGAGCGCTACTACCGCGATCGTCGCAACCACACCGAACAGGACCACCGGGTCCGTCGGTTCGACCCCGAACAGCAGGTCTTGTAGGAGCCCACCGGCCGCGAGCGCGAGCGCGACTCCGACCACCAGCCCGAGACCAACGAAGGCCGCACCCTGCCCTATGATCATGCGCAGGACGTCCCGCCCTGACGCGCCGAGCGCGACACGCACGCCAATCTCCGCCGTCCTCTGACTCACCGTGTACGCCATCACGCCGTAGATGCCGGCGGCCGACAGCAGCAGCGCCACAACCGCGAACACGGTGAGCAAATACGTTCTGAAGCGCGGCGTCGCCGACGCCACGTCGAGCGTCCCCTCCATCGTCGTCGCGGCAACGGGGACATTGGCATCGCGAGCCTGAATCAGCCGTCGCATCGGTTCAGCGAGCGTCATCGGGTTCGCGACGCTCGTGCGTACGACGATGCTCAACGACGTGGCCGGGCCCATGTGCTGCTCGTTCGGCATGTAGATCTCGGGAGACGCCGGGAACGCTGGCCCTCCCGTTCGGACGTCAGCGGCGACGCCGACGATGACCATCGGGTCTGGCGAATCGAGCCCGCTTCTGATCCAGCGCCCGATCGGATCCTGTCCGGAGAAAGCCGCTCGTGCGAGCGCTTGGTTGATGATCGCCACAGGCTGTGCGCCCTGCCGATCGCCGTCGTTGAAATCGCGGCCGCTGCGAATCGGAATTTGCATCGTCGGGAGATAGCCAGGCGTCACGACGTTGAGGATGGCCGTTGGCGATCGTGTGCCGAGCTCTTCGCGGCTCGGCCCGCCCTGCACCCAGTACCCTCCGCTCGAACGCACTTGCGTCGGAAGACTGGTCACACCACCGAGCGCTGCGACGCCTGGTTGCGCGCGGAGTTCGGCCAGCACATCGCGATAGACCGCCGTCGCACGCGGAAAGTCTCCGTACCCCGCGATCGGTACCGTCGTTTTGAGTACGAGCAGTCGTTCAGCGTTGAATCCGAGATCAACAGAGGCAAGCGCAGCGAGGCTCCGGCCGAGAAGCCCGGCTGATACAACGAGCATCACAGCGAGCGCCACTTGCGCGACCAGAAACGCATGCCGCGTCCATCCTGTGCGCGCGCCGAGCGCTGAGCCTTTGCTTCCCTGTCGCAATCCCTCGACGAGACGCACACGCGAGACCTGCAAGGCCGGCGCGAGTCCGAAAATCACGCTCGAGACGAGCGAGATCAGCAGCGCGAACCCAAGGGCGATCCGATCGACGCCGACTTCGTCCACGCGTGGGAGATCCAGGGGCGCCAGCGCGGTCAGCGCTCTCACACCGCTGTACGCGAGCGCAATGCCCGGCGCCCCGGCCACCATGCCGAGCGTGAGGCTTTCAGTCACGAGTTGCTGAACGAGTCGCCCTCGTCCGGCGCCGACCGACGCGCGCACGACCATCTCTCGGCCTCGCGAGGCCGCCCTTGCCAGCAACAGATTCGCGACGTTCGCACATGCGATCCACAACACAAACGCAACGGCCGTCAGCAGCACGAATAGCGTCTGACGCGTGTTGCCCACGAGGCTGTCCTTGAGCGGCAGCAACGCCACCAGTTTGTCCGCGTTCGTCGTCGGGTACTCCTTCTCGAGGCGCCTGGCGATCGCTGTCATGTCGTCCTGCGCCTGTGCGATCGAAATGCCGTCGCGCAAACGGCCGATGACCCGATAGTTGTGACCTCCGCGGGTCGGCGTCTCGGGAAAGATCCACGACGGCATGTAGACGTCAGTCCGGGCAGGAAATCGAACACCAGGCGGCAGCACCCCAATCACAGTGGCCGTCCGCGGGCCGAGGTTTATCGTCGAGCCAATTGCCTTAGGGTCCGCACCGAGCCGGCGTTGCCAGAACGCATCGGTGACGACCGCCGCAATCGTGTCACCGTATTCGTGCTCCTCGGCTGACATCAAACGGCCGATACGCGCCTGGACACCAAGCGAGGCAAAGAAGTCGGGCGTCACTCGCTGCACGTTGGCGTACTCCGCGACGCCATTGACTGTGACACTGGACTCTCCGCCTGCGTAGTAGGCGAGCGCCTGGAAGCTGCGATTCTGATTGAGAAAATCGTAGAAATCTGGCGCTGACAGATTCGCAGGACGCTCCCCAGTCCTGGGCAGAAAGCGCGTCACCGCCATAATGCGATCGGGGTCGCCGAACGGCAGCGGCCGCAGCACGATCGCGTTCACTACGCTGAAGATGGCCGTCGGCGCGCCGATGCCGAGTGCCAGTGTCACGATCGCCGTCACTGCGAAGCCGGGCTGGCGAATGAGCAGACGAATGCTGTGCCGCAGGTCGCGGAGCAGGTTGTCCATGCGGCCTTGGACGGGGCCACGGCGCGGCGCGTTGCTTCTTCGGCGGGTTTCAAGACCCGCCTCGACGAGGCTAGACGCGCGCGTCGCGCAGCACACCCGCCGCTTCTTCCGGCGCGGTCGGGTTCAGATAGAAGCCCGTCGCCCACTCGAAGCCGGCAACCTTGGTCAGCTTCGGAATGATCTCGACGTGCCAGTGATAGAAGTCGCCGGCCGGCTCGGCCAGCGGCGCCGTGTGAATCAGCAGGTTGTACGGCGGGTTGCGCAGTGTCTTGTTCATGCGGCGCAGTACGTCGCCGAGCAGCCGCGCCAACGACGCGTATTCGTGCCGAGGCGTGTCTTCGAAGAGCGCCTGGTGACGTTTGGGCAGGATCCACGTCTCGAACGGGAATCGAGGTGCGTAGGGGGCCATGGCGACCATGTCAGCGTTTTCAGCGATCAGCCGGCGGCCATCGCGCGTGTCCTGCGAGATGATGTCGCAGAACACGCATCGCTCCTTCGCAGCGTAATGAGCGCGGGCGCCGTCCATCTCATCACGCACTTCTCGCGGCACGATCGGCAGCGCGATCAGCTGCGAATAGGGATGCTCCAGGGACGCGCCCGCGGCCTTGCCGTGGTTCTTGAAGATGACGATATAGCGGAAGCGGCCGTCGCGTTTGAGATCCTGCACGCGATCTCTGAATGCGCCCAGCACCTGCTCCACCGATGACTCCCCCATTGTCGCCAGCGTGTCGAGGTGGTGTGGAGATTCGATGACGACTTCGTGCGCGCCGATGCCGTTCATGCGATCGAACAGGCCTTCACCACGTCGATCGAGCGTGCCCTCGACGCGAAGCACGGGAAACTGGTT
>Ga0075420_100005752_pt1 | contig 10927 bp, 14 predicted proteins | sample SoiMetdeltSBSDD4_FD_75296 | JGI IMG/M metagenome (GOLD analysis project Ga0075420, IMG submission 75296) | Bulk soil microbial communities from a Populus tree surrounding site in Tennessee, USA - Soil MetaG P. deltoides SBSDD4 | ecosystem: Environmental > Terrestrial > Soil > Tree plantation... | reverse complement strand
GACGGGTTTCATAATCGACGCCAAGCCCTTTTGCAGGCGAGTTGCGAAGGTGTGACGGAGATCGTGAAATCGGAGGTCATGGAGCCCGACCCGTCGAACTGTTGCCTCCCAGTGCGCTTTGAACGCCCGGGGATTCGTCCATTGGCGGAAGATCCGACCGTCCATCAGGGCAGGCAGATCCTCGGCTAAGGCTCGCAACGCAATTCGATTAAGGGGAACCTCCTTGGGGTTGCCTTTAATCCGACTCGCGGCGGGCGTTAGACACAGCCAATAGCCGTCGATTCTCCGCGAGGCTTGATGGATCATGTCCACCTGTATCTCGCCGCACAGACCTTAGTCCGCGTGCAAACTCGAAATCGTCTGATATAAATCCTCACCGACATGATCCTTATTCCACATACGCGCTCGCTCCGGCCTGCAGGAGAGCCTGTTGCACAGAGCGAGCGTCATTCACCGATAGGCCAATAATCGTGATCTGCGGCTGGCTTTGTTTGATCAGGCGCGTGGCCTGGACCCCGTCCATCCGTGGCATGTTCACATCCATAATGACATAATGATCACACTGGGGGTTAAATCATTCGCTAACGTGACGGCTTCCAGACCGTTACTGGCCTCACCGATCACTTCGATATTCTCATAGGACTCTAAGACGCTCCGTATGCCCTTTCTCATAATGGGATGATCGTCCACTAACAGGACTCGAATCATAGTGGCCGTCGGTCGTTCCTGTTCGAGACTCGCTTCGTGTCAACCCGTGAGCAGTGCTGGTGTGTTATCGGATACTCGGGGGGCCTTAATCAAGAACCAATTCGCGAATACGATGGCTGATCATTAGCTGGCGAGTTTACTCGATCGGAGGTCTCGTCCCCCTGTTGCATCTTCCTCGTTCTTCCTATCGGACATCTACTGATAGAGTGGCCTTCTCGTTCCTTCTGGAGCAATGACCCAACTGGGCTTTCTGAAAAGAACATCTGTGAGCCATCAAATAGTCGCGGACAGTCCTTGCGGTGGTCTAATCGTGGTCCATATACATAGAGCGTAAACGTATAAAGCCGTTGCCCATCGTCAGGATGGGGACTTCTGGGGACAGCCCCGGCAATTACCCGAAGAAAGTCTATAGCCTTTTATCCATCTGGTCCCTGTGATCAGAGTGGTGCAGGAAAAAGGTCATACATCGTCTGATGGGATGCCTGACCATGTTGTCGGAATCGAGAACATCTACGTAGGCCAAACTATCCCCTGTTTCATCCTAGTAGGAAGGACACTCCTTTCAGGCTTACCATGATTATGGAGAGGATACCTGATGGAAAGCGTTCGGCCATCGCGACCTCTGAGTCTCCTATTAGTAGATGATACGCCGCTGATTCGCCAGGAGGTGCGCAACCTGCTTGAGCCGTTAACCACGGTGCGAGTCACCGGTGAAGCGGCTGACGGGGAATCAGGGGTCAAAATGGCGCTCGACTTGCGGCCGGATATTGTGATCATGGACGTGCAGATGCCGGGACTGAATGGCATCGATGCGACTCGGCAGATTAAGGAGGCCCTTCCTCGGACATCCGTTATTGGCTTTTCCGTACAGTCGGACCCGGCGATCCGTCGGGTGATGCATGACGCAGGAGCGGCTACGTTCCTCGCGAAGGAGCGGGCGACTGAACTGCCCCAGGTGATCGCAAGCCTAATCGGAAAGCGCCCAGGTGACCTGGCATAGCAACGGCGGAGTGGGGGCTCATCTCTGACAGGGGCTTCTTTCTGCTTGGGTTGCATAACGCAGACATGGGCCTTTAGAGTTTCTTATGAAGCGTCCTCAACACGTCTGCCCGGTTGGTGTACGGTAACCGTGCGGACGACGGTTCTCCGGTATAGCGAAGCCCTGGCATATGTCCTGGTGGCCTTCGCTGGCTTGTTTCAACCCCGAAATCAGCAACGTGAGAACCGCCGCCTCACCGATAAAGATCCCCACCGCCAGCAGTTGTCCGGACTCCAAGGCCAGCAATCCCGGCTGCGGAAGGAAGTAATAGCTTGCCAGAAAAGCTGAAAGCGACCTATGAGCGCGTACGGTCCCTCACGACGGAATTGGCGCTGACCGAACAGCGAGGGCGGCGGCAACTGGCCTTGGAGCTGCACGATTACCTCGCCCAACTGCTCGTGGTGACCCGGATGAAATTGTCTAAAATGAGCCAGTCTGTGCGCGACCCGCGCGTGAAGGAGGAAGTCACTGGCATTGATGACGCGCTCCAAGAAGTCCTCACGTATTGCCGCACCCTCATGACGGAACTCAATCCACCAGGCCTGGAGACGGGTGATCTGCAGGCCGCGCTTCATGGATTGGCAGAGCGCATGGGGCGTGAAGGCTTGAAGGTCTCGATGCACGTGATGCAGCAGCATACGATCACTTCTGATCAGGCTATCCTGCTGTATCAATCGGTACGAGAACTTCTGTTTAACGTCTTAAAACATGCGAAGGTGGACACCGCGACGGTGTCGGTCACTACAGACCCACAAGGAAGGGTTCGTGTGGCCGTGGAGGATCAGGGAATTGGGTTCACCCCTGCCACCGGATGGCAACCCGGGACTACGCATTTTGGTCTCGATAGCGTACATGAGCGGATGCGGACCCTGGGGGGTGATTGCGTGGTCCAGTCCGAACCAGCCAAAGGGACGCGCGTCGAGTTGGTTCTCCCATAACTCAGACACCCCGTGATTCGTAACACCGCATGAGTTCGTAATGGACACTCAAAGTAAATGTTGAATAGGAAGCGCCCTATTAAATCGTCTACGTGAAACTAAGACAGCAGTAAGTCAGGTGATGCCCCCATTGATAGGCTGGTAAAGCTAGGATGCTGTGTCAATGCAATCCGCTGCTAGTAGGCGCTGAATGGGCCGAATTGTGACGCTATCCCTTAGCCCTATGTATCCTTCCAATCATCAGGGTTTACTGATACCCGGGTCCTCAGTGAACTGTGCTTGATCTAAACCATTCGGAAGGGGATATCTGTCATAAGACGAGGTATCCTCTCTCGCGGTAAGAGCGGTACGGATGGCCTCCAACACGTCCTCGCGGAGCTCGATTGCCAAGCGAAGGGGGCTTGTCCGCTTTTCTCGGCACGCCCCATCCCTCCACGAGCTGAGGGCCGTTGCATCACGATGTACACCGAAGCAGTTTCGGGAACTCTTAGCTCGACTGCAGACAGTCATCCCGTACCGGAAACTCGCGGTCTCATGGGGATACCACACGAACACCACCATGCGCTTTGTCTTCAATCACGGTTTTCCCACTGAGTTTTTACGGTGGTATCTCGCGACAGGCGCGCTGTGGAAGAGTGTAATGTTTCAGGAATGGCTTCGCACAAAAAGAACGCTCATGTGGTGCGATGTCGCGAGGCGTCTGAAGGCGAAATTCGATCCTGAAATGCTGAAGCGGGTCAAGGAAGCAGGCCTCCAATATTCGCTATGCGGTGGCTTCACCAGCCGTGACTACTTTGTATGGTTCAATGCTGCGATGGCGTCCGAGCAAAGTGGCCGCACGCACCTTAAGCAATTTGAGTTCGTTGTTCCGTCGCTGGTCCAGGCGAGCCAGCGTGTCTATCCACGCACGCTTCTATTCTGCCTCTTCCTTGAAGAACAGGAGGTTTCCGCCACGATCATTCTTTTGCACTACATGTAATGCCGTGCTCGAGTCGGTGATGATCTCCGGTCTGGGAAGACTATCTTCCGTCGTGCGGTAATACCCTGAGACCACATGTAAGGGCTGATGCAAATCCTCCACTAGATGCAGGAGCCATCAAAGCGCCTGGAGCTTCGTAAATCTGGCGTCTCAGTGTCGAGCTCTAGGATGTCGATGCAGCGATGAATCATGTGCACGATGTCATTGGGGGCCGTAAAGGGCAGGGCCGGGTCGGCGGGATCGTTGTGCAGGACGTTGGGGTAATGAGCCGAGCCTGAGGGAAGATCGACAAAATGCCAGTTCTTACTGTCCGGATGCGCAGACACAAATGCATGCGCCTCGAGCAGCTCGGCAGGCGTAAAGCCCCGCTTCCTTCTTCATAGAGCCCGGCACGGCTAACCAAAGAATAGCCGCACTTGCCCGTCATTCGTACATCTACGCTCATGCGAATGAAGTAACCGGTACGGCTTTTGGGCAATTTACCGTGGGCCGCTCGCTCCTGCATAGTATGGCTCCTTACGAGAAGGAGGAGCCTATGGATGAGGCTGCGGAAAAATTGCTCAAGCACTTTGCCGAGGCCTGTCCCACCGCCTCACTCAGTTCAGACGATTGGCGGCGCCTCTATCGCTTTACACTCGATATCCACCGACGCCGCTTGCACACCCACCACAGAACCGTCCGGGATTATCTGCTCACGCATGGCTGCTCCCCGCAAAAAGCCAGCTGGTTGAGTGCGCAGTATCATCACTTCATGGAACTCCTGGCCTTGTACGACCGTCAAATGACGTCATAACAAGACGCGCCTACCAACCTGCCTGCCAACTGACTACCATTGTGAATGTTCTCCCGAACCGGGTGGAACTCTTGAACCTCTACGATACACAATGGCTTCGCAACTTATACACCGCCCCTGAGGGATTTATGAGCCGCCGAACATGGCAGAGCTGGCCGGCTCAGGTGATGAGAACGTCGACCACGCTGATCGTGTGCCTTCCACAATGCCGCGGCCAAGCGCTTCCTGATCTCGATCAATACCCGCTATCTTGAGAGGATGTCCATGAGCATCCCGCCCGCTTCCATCCCCCGGTTGAAGATGGGTTTTGAATGGCCTGTGCCTGCTTCTTCGAGGCCGAGCTTCCAAAGACGGAGGAGAAAATTCGTTTACAGGTTATCAGACTTAAACAATCAACGCGGTCTTATTGAGAAGTGTCAGGGTAAGGAATTATTTAATGGTGCCGGCGTGTATACGTCCATCTACATAATCATGTTCATTAGGCATGTCGACAGGGCAGAAAATGCGATGATATGGGAAGCAATAGCAGGCCACAGAGAATTCCAAAACATATGGCTACTGTCGCTCATCGTGGTTTCCTGTTGTACGACGTTTCTACGTAAATCAGCTCCCCAAGCTAGTCGTCATACCTAAACTACAAAGCAACCATTGAGCTGTGCAATGTCCGTCCGGTCATTGCACATAGGAGGTTGCATACAGGGGCGATTAGGACGGAACCATATTCGAGGCGCGGCAGCCGAGCGTTCAGTTCGTAGGAGCCGAACCCATCCCTCTAATTAAGCACATGCGTTTTCCCTGGACGAAGGTGACATAGTCTATCAAGAAATTACTGAAGGTCTCTCCAAATATGCCACTGTGCTCTTGGACCAGTTTATTGCTTGTATACGCGATAACAACCGGGCTGTAGGGACGGTGCCGATCGGGCTTTGGCTCGAGCTGTGCACTCCCCAGTACGAGCGCTTGCGTGAGGTCTTCCTTGGCGATCGCGCACTTCTTGTACAACGAGTCGCTGATGGTGGGAACGCGATCGCTTACTTGGAGTGTATGAGTCTGTTGTGGTTCGTACTCGCCCAAGGCCGTCGTCCATAGATCCTTCTCTTCATCATTCTTGAACAATGGTCGGAAAAGCACATTGAGGGTTCGCGCTATCGGGAACCAATATTTCCTTGCGCTATCGTCTTCTGCGGAGACCGTCAATAATACTGGTGCCTGGTCCTCGTTAAAGGACACCTCGGTCGCTAGACGGTCTATCCTTTCATACTGAAAAGCCTCCATGCTCGGATTTAAAAGAACCATCATGTCGCCCAGGCCGCTTACTATTTCAGGTTTGGGTCTCGTCTGGTCTGGCTCTCCTTTAACCTTCGCTACAGCGGTGATTAAATCGTTCTCGAATGCGTCTGAGACTGCTTTGAACAGAACCTGCCCTCCGAAGCTGTGACCTATTGTGACCAGGCCCATAAACGTGGGTTTACCGGTCGAACGGCTCGTATTCCGATCCATGTAAATGTTTTGAAGTTTGACAAAAAACTCACGCAAATCGCCATCGCCAACTCGCTCGGCTGCGGATTTGCGTCCCCAGAAAGTTAAATAGTTCAACCACCCCGGTAATGACCGACCACGCCACCCAACATACAAGCCTATAACATGGACGCCTTCCTTGAGATTTAGAAGCTCCCGGGCCCTTGCGTATTCAGGATCATCTAATTTGTCTTGTAAGTGCACGAGGGTTTTTTGAAAATCTTGGAAATTCCTGTCAGATTCACTAGCATTGTGATGCCAACCATGAATAAACACGTGCACCACGGTGTTTTTGTTCAAAGATGCCTTCTCAATGGTTTGTAGTGTTGCCTCAGTGGCTTGACGATCCCAGAATCGGCCAAAGTCATCCACCTCGATTACTAATGGCGCAGTTAGAGAAGGGGTGATGTCTGCCGATTTTCGATATTGTTTATGACCGTAGTTGCAGCTCACCAAGATGAGCATGATAGATATAGCCACAAGGCCCATTCCAATCCGTGAATTCATAGTTACTTTCCTTTCCTACCCCAGGCAAAGACGAGGTTTTTGAGCATACAGAAAAACAAGGCCGACAGAGTATACTCGCATTGCCGACTTTCCTTTAGACCATGATGGCAACAGCATGCTGCAGAGAACAGAGATGACAAGTAGGTCATGTCACCAGAAGCAGGCATTGGCAGAACGGGAGGGGATCATGGCATCCACTTTACACGATATTGTTCATGGATTGACGATTGTCCGTGCTCACGCTCAAGTCAGCTAGAGCATGCCGTCTCCATCAAGCACTTTCTGGATGTTTATCATGGTTGGCTCATGGGCCGTTCACCATCCGATGTAGGTTTTCTTCGGGAGACATAGGAGCATTCACAAAGCTCACCGTGAAATTTTGCTGAATCGGCCCACCATCCGATCCTATCTGTTCTTGCCGATCCGCATACCAGTGGCAGGCCTTTCCCATGAGTGCAAGGGCGCTGTGGCGACGCCAAAATTCTGCTGAGACAAATCGTTTCATCGTTCGGTGTTACCAGCAACTGATCTTCCAGCAAAGCCTGATCGGAGAACTCAAGCGCAAAACTGTCCACCTCGCATACAGTTCCTGTACACCGCATTACCCCATCCGATCCTTGCGGGCCAATTGTTTCATGGCGTTAAGGATGGCTCGCCGATTGCGTTGTCTTCGATCGATAACTCTGTGCATTACCGGGCCCTGCGCAGCACGAGGACGACAACCACTGATCTGGAGGACGGTTATGAATTCGATGGCTTTGATTCTAGCGCGGCTGACCGTGTCAGGACTGACCATTATCGGGCTTCTCATACTGTGGCTCTTCGCCAGGGGGAGTACAGGGATGACAAACGGCGCTCAGCGGCGCCGGAACACACGACACACCGTTCTCTTACCCGTGGAGGTTGATGGAAAGAAGGACCTGAAGGGGTTAACCAACGATCTTTCCATTGGGGGCTGCAGGATTAACAGTAATCTGGCCGTGAGACGTGGGCAGCATCTCACATTGCGGCTGCATCTTCCAGGGCAGGAATCTCCTATTGTTGTTGAAAGAGCGGCGGTACGGTGGGTGGTTGAAAAGGACTTCGGTCTCCAGTTCATGTCCGTACTCTCTAGCGATCGAGAACGTCTGGAAAGATTACTTCAGTGGGTGGCGTAACAGGCGGGTGAGCAATGTTTGGATGCGTTCGGTTGTAATTGCTCACATTGTGGTCGCTTGGGCTTTCATCAACATTTGCGTGGCTTCAGATTGTCTGGGCAGTAGAAAACGTGTCGGAGACTCCGCGGGAAATATTTGATTTTTCTCTGAATCCTACTCAACTGTGGTCGCTGCGGGGGCTACGCCTTCACCATCCTGAGGACCGTTCCTACTCCGATGCCCACAGCCTTAGCTATTTTGATCATCCCGTGTCCCTTCGCTCGGAGCGCATGTACCTTCTTCTCGATTTCGCCATTTACCATCGGCCTTCCTAACACCTTTCCCTGCGCGACGGCTCGTCGCAATCCGGCTCGTACACGCTTGAATCATTGAGCGTTCAAACTCACCAAAGACGCCTAGCATGGAGAACATGGCTCGGCCTGCCGGTGTAGTGGTGTCGATGCCTTCCTGATGCAGATATAGGTCCACTTTCTTTGCATGTAGCTCATTCAAGAAACTGATCAGGTGTTGAAGGCTTCTGCCAAGTCTGCAAACTGACCAAGCAGCAACTAGCTCGAATTCCTTCCGAGCCACACCGTTGAGAACAGCGTTGAATTGCGGTCGCTGCTGTCGACCCTTTGCGCCAGAGATGCCACGGTCTACATACTTGCCAACGATCTGCCAGTTATGCCGCTCTGCTACCCCTCTGAGTTCTCGTAGCTGGTTCTCGACGCTCTGACCATCCGTGCTGATTCGTGCATGCAAGGCGACTCGTTTGCTCATATTCAGGAATCAAGTGTATTTCGTATGGCTGAACACTCGTTCGGTTGGTTGAACGATCCTGCGGAGTTGTGAAGATGTGATGCAGGGGGGTTTTCTGAATAGGTGGGCAAGCTGGCTCTGGCCGGACGTTCGCAGCCTTGCGCTCTGCCTTGCCTGACGGCCAAACGTAAACCGGATTGTCATTTTGCAAACTTGCTGTATCTTTCCTTGTGGGGCGCAAAGCAGGCCCCAGACACATGAAGATGCCTCAATTCAATGACCTGCACCATGTGCTTCGATACTCCATCTTGGCGATCATGGTACTCCTGGGCTGGCCTGTCCTGGCCTTAGGCGGACTGGTGAGCACTCCGGTGTGGCTGACGTATCTCCTTGCGGCCCTTCGTATTCAAGAAGACGATTGAGAAGAGGAGGCAGGCGAAAGACTTGAGAGAAGCAACGGGCAGTGTAAGTAGAGAGCAGCAGGGCACTGAAAATGTCACTGCGTCCATTCTAGATCGTTTCTAGTCCGCCGCTGCGAGGCAGACACCTATCCCCGGCACCCTATAGGATCGCGACCCCGGCAGGGGGAAATCAGCGAACCGGTGACCCACGAATACCCTCTCAGAATTGTTCTCCAGAATTTTGGCGCTGCCCTCTACGTAGACCGTGACAGATTTTTCCCCATTTTAGAGCCACTCTTACGTTGACAGCCTCTTGAACTCCTACGTAGACTGCGGCACCACTGACGGTGTTGATCAAGTAGAAGATCATCGAGAAGGAGGTTCCCAAATGCCTACTCATATAATTCAATCACAGTGGACCGATCAGGGCATCCGAAGCGTGAAAGAGTCTGCGACGCGCCTGGAGCTTGGCAAAAAGAAACTGAAGGAAATGGGTGGGGAAATCAAAGCGTTTTATATGACCACAGGAGCGTACGACATGTTGGCTGTTGTCGAAGTGCCTAACGATGAGGTTCTTGCGGCTCACCTCTTGTGGCTCGGCTCGCAAGGCAATCTCCGAACACAGACGGTGAGAGCTTTTACCGAGGAGGAGCATCGGAAGATTGTGGATCGTCTAACTTAATATCTGGCTGCCTTGCACAACCGCCTTCCACTGAAGGAATCTGGAACCATGCCATTGGAGCACGTCTGGAAATGTACATGCTCCCTGGCGGAGGTACGCGATGCGATGTCGGAAGTTCCTGGGGGCGGTAATCGTTGCATTGGTGACCCTGGGATCGGCTCAGGCTGAGGCGAGTCTGCTGGGCCTGGAAGCCACCGGGGCATTTGGCCCGAGCTCCACGCTGGGCGGGACTGCCTTCGGTGCGGACGCAGCGTACTCGTTCGGCGCCATCTTCGACCCGACGAAGGATCGCAACCCCACCCCGGGAGACGGGGCAGGGTATTTCCGCGCTTCTCAGTTCACGATCACGATCCAGGGGTACGGGACATTCGTGGGCATCCCCAATAACGATCTGAACGTCGTGCTCGTCAATCCGACCTACCATCTGGGCATCAATGCCGCGGGGTTGGTCACTTCCCGCGGCGAGCCCTTTTCCCTCGATGCCTATTCCGCGGTCACCCCAGCGTTCGACCCGCACGTGCCGATACCTGCGACCTTCCAGGGTTACCTCGGGACTCTCTCCGGCTTCCCCTACGTCGTCCCGCTCGCGGGAAGCGCGGGCGAGCTGGTCATCAACGACGTCGGCAACACCCCGCGGACAGCCTCCCTCGTCGCCGCCCCCGAGCCCTCGTCGCTAGTCCTGACGGGACTGGGCGAGCTGGCCTTCTTCGGTTACGCCTGGCGGCGCGGGCGCGGGGCTTAACCAAGTCGACGCGGACGTGCTGTAAGAAAAGCTCTCGTTGATCGAGACCGTATTATGCAGATCGACCGGGGCAATGGGGGAAAACTCAGTTCCGGCGCTCCACGTATGGACTCTCAGATTTTGTTCTATTCTTATTCGACCCCTCTCTCAGTCCTACATATGTTTGCGGCGACAATCCCTTGAAAGGAGGCCTCACATGCCTATGTTCTTCACTCAGGGACGAGAGAGCATCTGACCAAATCGAAATACAACCAATTTCATCTCTTCTGTCCGTAGCCCAGTTATGACCTGCCCACCACACGCCGGTAGGCTCCTTCAGGCGACATGGACGGCTCGACGAAATTCACGACGATATTCTTCTGAATCGGTCCACCATCTCGACCGGTTTCTTCTTGCCGCTCCGCATACCAGTGGCAGGCCTTCCTCATGAGCGCGAGGGCGGTAAGGCGGTCTGTAAACTTGATTTTCATGGTAAATGTAACTGCCTTCCGCGATTCACTCACACCTTGGAGTTCAAACCCAGCAATGGCCGCCGCTTCATTCTCCTCGAGTTTTGTGATGGGTTTCAGTTTGCCGTGCGCATCAAATGTCTTCCGGGGATCGAACCGGCAACACTTCGTAATGATTTGCAGCCATTCCGTGCGGCTCATCTGAGCCTTGGCGATCACGGGCGCCATCAATTCGGTGATCCTTGCCCTAACCTTGCCCCTCGCCATGATGCG
>Ga0075420_100005751_pt1 | contig 10929 bp, 11 predicted proteins | sample SoiMetdeltSBSDD4_FD_75296 | JGI IMG/M metagenome (GOLD analysis project Ga0075420, IMG submission 75296) | Bulk soil microbial communities from a Populus tree surrounding site in Tennessee, USA - Soil MetaG P. deltoides SBSDD4 | ecosystem: Environmental > Terrestrial > Soil > Tree plantation... | reverse complement strand
GTTCACGGTCGGGTCGGCGGCATCCGTGTCGACGCTGGCCAGGCTCCCGTGAGCGGGGAAGGCGTGGGTGTCACCATCTCGGTGCGACCTACCGCCATGTCACATGGCACCAGGTTGGCCGCGCTCCGAGGGCTCCTGCGCGAAGTCATCGCCAAGGGGAACACCTGCTGCGGCCGCGCGCGGGCCTAACGATCCCGGTCCGCGACCATACTGCCCCACGGCACCGGCCACGTGTCCCACGTCCGGGCGGTCTTGTAGCGCTTGTGGACCGCGGGGTACACTCCTTGTGACCACCCCGCCGAGGAGAAGACAATGCCCCATGTCCCACGGCCGCGGCTTCGCCCCCGTATCAGTGCGATCGTTGCCGCGCTGACTGCCCTGAGCAGCGCCTGCGAGCGTTCGGAACCGGCAGCCCGGGCGGACACCTCAGCCGGCGCGGCCCCGGTAACTCCGGCGAACCCGGCAATCACGCCCGCGACGGTGTCGCCGGCGCAGTTTGCCCAGCTCCGCTGGCTCGAAGGTCGGTGGCGCGGCGAAGGGGGCGGAGTGCCGGCCTTCTTCGAGGGCTACCGGTGGGTCGACGACTCGACGATTCGAAAATACGACTTCGGAGATTCGACGTTCGGAACGCCGACCGATAGCGGTGACATCACGCTCCGCGGAGGCCGGATTCGGAGCGGCTCAACCGCGCAATCGTGGGTCGCGGTGGCGCTCGACTCGGCCAGCGTTCGCTTTGCCCCGGAGCGGGGAGCATCGAACGGGTTCGAGTGGCGCCGCGCCGCGCCGGGCGCCTGGACGGCGCGCCTGACGTGGGATTCCGCAGGGGTCGCGCGCGAGCGCGTGTACCAGATGCGCGCCGCCGGCCCCGGGCCGACGCGCAAGTAACGACGCCTGACGACCACCGCTCCCGGACAGGCGCGGCCGCTCGTCGCCGATCCGCGGTCGGCGGTGTCGATTCGCCGTATCGGTATCTTCGAGGCGAGCGCCTAACGCATCGGCGATGCGCCAGCACCCCACGTCACCACGACACCCACTCACGAGAGCCACATGACCCGTGCCTACGTAGTAGCCGCAGCCGTTGCCGCGCTGTGTGCTCCACCGCTCCGAAGCCAGATGCCAACGCCACGCCCGGAGGACGTCAATACCGTGGACGGGATGATCAGGGCGTTCTACGATGTCATTTCGGGACCAGCCGGCGCACCGCGGCAATGGCAGCGTGACAGCAGCCTCTATATCCCCGGCGTCCGGTTCGTGTCGATGAGCGTCGCGCAGGGACGGCCGGTCGCTTCGGTCAGCGACCACGGAGAGTACATTGCCCGCACGAACGACGGCATGGTGCGCAACGGTTTCTTCGAGCGCGAGATTCACCGCGTCACACGCCGCTTCGGAAACATTGTGCACGTCTTCAGCACGTATGAGTTCCGCGCATCGGAGAACGGCCCGGTGCAGGGGCGCGGAGTGAACAGCATTCAGCTGTTCTGGGACGGCAATCGATGGTGGATCGCGAATGCCACATGGGATGGAGAGCGTCCCGACAATCCGATTCCGCCGGAGTTCCTGCCACGGCGGCCGTGAGCGAGCGTCCGGCTGATCGAGTCAGCATCTTCCCGAGCCGCGCGTAGATGCTATATCCCCGGCAGCGCTGACCCTCGGAAATGCTCCGTACTCCACGCCTGTTTCCGGCTGTGCTCGCCACGGCCGTCCTCGTTACCTCCGCCTGCGCCTCCTCCGGCCGTCCGACTCCGGCCCCGCCGACGAAGATCGGCATCGCCGCCATCAAGCACACGGCCGCCGACGCCAACTTCATGCGCGGGATGATCCACCATCACGCGCAGGCCGTGCTCATGGCCAAGTGGGCCCCGACCCACGGCGCCGGCGCCGACCTCCGGCGGCTGGCCGAACGGATCGTCGTCGCCCAGCAGGACGAGATCGCGCTGATGCAGAACTGGCTCGAGGAGAAAGGCGAGCCCGTGCCCGAACCGACGCCCGGACCCATGCGCATGACGATGCCCGACGGCACCGTGCACGACATGCTCATGCCCGGCATGCTCTCCGAAGCCGAGCTCGAACAGCTCGACGCCGCCCGCGGCACCGAGTTCGATCGGCTCTTCCTCACGTTCATGATCCGGCATCACGAAGGGGCCCTCGACATGGTGGAAGAGCTATTCGCCGCGAACGGGGCAGGGCAGGACGAGGACACGTTCCGTCTCGCCTCCGACGTCTTCGCCGATCAGACCACCGAAATTCGGGTCATGAAGGAAATGCTCGCTGCGCGGAATTCACCGTCCTCAAAGGAGTAGTCATGAACGTCCCGTCACCTTCGCTCGGCCGATTCGCGCGCGCGGCTGTGCTGCTGCTCGTCACGGCGGCGTGCTCGCGCACCGCCACTCCGGTGCCGGTGCCAGCGACACCTCAGCAGGATCGGCGCGTCGGTCTCAAGGCCGGGCTCCACGACGCGGGCGAGGCGATCTGGAATCTCGGGAAGCTCTCGACGACGCCCGCACCCGAGGGGTTCGCCGGCGTCACGAACTCGGACCTCGCGTTCAGCGGGAAGTACGCGATCCAGGGGAACTACAACGGGTTCATGATCTGGGACATGACGAACCCGCGCCGGCCGCAGCTGGTGAAGTCGTATCTCTGTCCGGCGTCGCAGAGCGACGTGTCCGTCTACAAGAACCTCCTGTTCGTCTCGGCCGAGGGCCTAACGGGACGCGCGGACTGCGGTACGCAGGGCGTCGCCGACACGGTGAGCGCCGATCGCGTGCGCGGCCTCCGCGTGTTCGATATCACGGACGTCGCGAATCCGAGATACGTCGGTAACGTGCAGACGTGTCGCGGGTCGCACACGCACACGGTCGTCGAGGACCCGAAGGACAAGGAGAACGTCTACGTCTACATCTCCGGCTCGGCGGGCGTTCGGTCGCCGCGCGAGCTGCCGGGATGCTCGGCGCTTTCGCCTGACGATGACCCGACGTCGTCGCTCTTCCGCATCGAGGTGATCAAGGTGCCGCTCGCGCGCCCGCAGGATGCGCGCATGGTCTCGTCGGCGCGCATCTTCGAGGGGCTCAAGGCGCCGCCGCGCCGCACCGAGCCGGTGGACTCCGCGACGCTGGCGCGCCGGGCAGCGCAGGCTGCCGCCCAGCCTGGCGGACAGGCTGCCGCCAACAATCGCGGCCAGGGAATGCGCGGCGGTGGTCCCACGCAGTGCCACGACATCACGGTCTATCCGGCCATTGGTCTCGCCGGCGGCGCGTGCGGCGGCTACGGCCTGCTGCTCGACATCAGCGATGTCACGAACCCCGTGCGCCTCGACGCCGCCGCCGACTCGAACTTCGCGTTCTGGCATTCGGCCACGTTCAGCAATGACGGGACGAAGATCCTGTTCACCGATGAGTGGGGTGGCGGACGTGCACCGCGGTGCCGCGCGACCGACAAGCCCGAGTGGGGGGCGAACGCGATCTTCACGATCGAGAACCGCAAGCTGAAGTTCCACTCGTACTACAAGATTCCGGCGCCACAGACGCCGCTGGAGAATTGCGTCGCGCATAACGGCTCGCTCATCCCGATCCCGGGGCGCGAGGTGATGGTGCAGGGCTGGTACCAGGGCGGCATCTCGGTGTTCGACTGGACGGACCCCGCGAAGCCGTTCGAGATAGCGTATCACGATCGCGGCCCATCGGACTCGACGAAGGTGGGCGCCGGCGGCTCGTGGTCGGTGTACTGGTACAACGGTTCGATCGTGAGCTCGGAGATCGCGCGCGGTCTCGACGTGTTCGAGCTGCAGCCGAGCGAGTTCATCTCGCAGAACGAGATCGATGCGGCGAAGACGGTGCACTTCGCGGAGCTGAACCCGCAGGGGCAGCCGAAGATGGTCTGGCCGCCGAGCTTCGCGCTGGCGCGCGCGTTCGTGGATCAGCTCGAGCGGAAGAAGTGCCTGACGCCGGATCGGATTTCGGCGGTGCGGCAGTCGCTCTCGGCCGCCGAGCGAGCTTCGGTGCGGGATCGGCAGACGGCGCTGGCGCAGCTCGCCACGCAGCTCGAGTCCGACGCGCGGAATTCGTGCGACGGCCCGAAGGTCGAGATGTTGCGGAACGCGGTGCGCGATCTGTCGACGGTGAGCTGAGCCTAACGCGGTGAGTTGCAGACGGGGGAGCGACCGCCGCGGTCGCTCCCCTGTCGCGTTTTTTTGGGGGCGCAACGACGCTGCGGCCTCCGCCCTCCACATCGTCTGATTCGCCGACCGGTGGGTCGACGCAGTCCGTGGAGGCCGGGCCCGAACCGGCCCGGCACGCGGGTCGAGTCGGCTGGCGTTAGGGGTTGCCGCGCGGCTCGGTATGGTTCGGGTCGCGCTCCGTATCGCGCCACCCTAAGTAGAGTTTATTCCTGCGAGTGCTTACAGCATATTTCCGCTGCTCCCGCACGGTGGTGTCGTAAGCCACGTGTCGAGCGGCCCTTGGCGGCCGACACCGCGAGGTGCCGGCAATCGAGCTGCGGGACTCCGCAGCCCTCCGCGCGGCCTGCAGCGTAATGTGACAGTCTACCTGGCGTTATGCCGCAACCGAGTTCCTATGGGAATCAATGTCGTGTGGCAGGACGAGTCTGGCGCGCCGTTGGCCCGCTGCGACGCGATCTACGATGAGCGCCTCGGTCGCGCCGTGGCGCCGGAGCGCTCGCACTGCCTGCAATACATCGGCCCGACGGACGACGCCACGTTCAATCAGGCCCAACTCCCGCGCCTCGTGCGGGAGCTCGAGGAGGTCGCGTCCGGCCTCGGGCATCTGCCCGAATCCCGGCAGCGCCAGTTTCGCACCGTCCTTGAGTTCGTCCGCGGGTGCGTCGGTGTCCACACCTATGTACGTTTCGTCGGCGACTGAGCCCGGCGCACATGCGGCATAACGATCGTTGCAGCAGACGGGCGATCTGTGGAAGCGGCTACGCCGCAATGGTGATACCTCGCCCGCAGCTGAACTTTTGGCGTTAGGCGGCCCAGAACTCATATTCACTGCCGTGCTGGCCCAGCAGGCGCACGGCACTGCAGTTTGCTTCGACGTAGCCGTCGACCCTTCCACGAGCCACGCCCATAACATTGCCCACTTGGGTGCGAGGGACACACGATGAAGCGAAATCGTCCTCCCGGGTTTTTCGTGTGCGCGACCGCCGTCGCCTGTGCGTCCGGTTGCTCGACGGGGACGTCGCGGGCGGCTGAGGAGGGCCGTATCCCACGGCCCGCGACGCCGCTCGTCGCTAACTCGACCCCGGTCGCGTGCCCGTCGACGCTTCCGCCGGAGACCGCGTGCGTCAACTTCGTCGACCGGCGCGGTGCGAAAGGCACTGCCGTGAAACCGCCGAACTGGAACGGGACGCTCGCCCTGTTCAATCACGGCGGGCCGAGGTACACCGGCGGGGGCCCGCGCGACTCTCTCATGTACGGCCATCCGGCGATCCCGGGCGGCCTCGGCGGCGACGACGTCATAGAATACGTCGAGAAAGGTTTCGCGTTCGCCGCCAGCACGTTCCTCCAACATGGATACATCCCCGAAGAAACGCCATCGACTCGGAGAACGCGCGACTGGCCGTCGTCGAGCTATTCGGCGCTCCCTCGCGGACGCTCATCCACGGCTCGTCGTACGGAGCCCTCGTCGGCGCTCGGCAGGTCGAGCTCTTCCCGACCACGTATGCCGGCGCGCTGCTCGTCGGCGGCGAAGTGTACGGCACGTTGAAAGGGGGGATGCGCGCGCTCGATTTCCGTGTCGTCACGCAATACTACTGCCAGAACGCTCCATTCCCGCACGAGCCGCAGTACCCTCTGTACCTGGGGCTGAATCCGGACGACCCGCGCTCGCCGTGGGCGAAGCAGCAGGAATTCGCGCGGCGCCTCAGTACCTGCACCGGCCTGGACAAGGCTCCGGCGGACCGCACTCCCGCGCAAGCGGCGGCTTACCGCAACATCTTCAGCGTGATGCGCCTCGCGCCACCGCGCTCGGTTCTGAGTGATCAGGTTGTGCAGATGATGCGCGCTACGGTGTGGCTCTTCGAGCCGGCGTCGCGCGTCGGATTCAAGAACGCTTTTACGAACGAGCACGCGCAGTACACGGGCTCCGACGATGACGCTGCACTGAACGCGGGCGTCCTCCGCTACGCCGCGGACCCGGACGCCGTGGCGTACATGCGCCGAGGACAACCCACGGGGATCACGAGCTCGAAAGTCTTGTCGTTCCACAACTGGGGCGACGGCCGCGTTCCGGTCGAGAGCGAGCACTCGTACCGCCGCGCGTTCGAGCTCGCGAACAGCGCCCACAATCACGCGATGGTCTTCGCGACCAACTCCGGCCACGGCACGTCCGCTCCCCAGAATCACGCCGGCCTCGACCAGCTGTTGCACTGGATCGAGACCGGCACCATCCCCACGCCGCGGACCTATGCGGCGGCGTGCGCGAGCGCGCAGCGGGTTCCCCTGACCGGCGTGTGCGACATCGACCTCACGGGATACACACCGAAATCGTGGTGGACGATCAGCCCGCCCGAGGGGCGCCCTGCCCCGCGAGTAGGGAGAGGGCGAGAAGTCAGCGTCGCCTGCTCGTGGCCGGCTCCAACCGCCAACGCCCGGTGCGTCGCGCGGACGCGTGGTGCCGGCTGTGCCGCCTAACGAAGCGCTGCACCTGACGGGCAGTCATCCGACCCACCGTCCTCTGGAACGGCTCGCCGCCGAAACGCATCGATTGCGCCTTGATGGCGCCCGCAGGTGAGCTTGAGCGTTAGGCAGCGCCTTAGCATCACGGGAACTCGACTAGCCCCGGACGTCCAAGGGTAGGAGAGCGAATGGCATCGCGACGCGATGTGTTACTCGCCCTGTTGGGTGGTGGGGCTGCCGCGGTGCACCGGCGGCTCGGTGACGCGTTGAGCACCGTCCGACAAGCCGGCCTCACTCCCGTGAACTTCGGCGTGCCCGCGCGGGCCGGCGACTGCCACCTCCACGTGTTCGGTGACGCGAGACAGTTCCCGTTCTCGCCCGATACACCGTATACGCCGCCACCGGCTCCGGTGGCCGACCTTCGCCTTCTCCACCGCCGGCTCCACATGGAGCGCGTGGTGATCGTTACCCCAGTCGTTTACGGTACCAACAATGGCTGCACCGTTGATGCGATTCGTCAGCTCGGGTCGAGGGCGAGAGGGATCGCTCTCGTCGCACCGGAGACTCGAGTTCGGCAAGAGGCCCCCGGGCCGCGACGCGGGAGCGCAACGACATCTCCGCGTTTTCGCCTGAGCCAGGCCGTGAACGGTGAGGCCTCTGCCCAACCATTCCGGCCAGCAGTAGCTTCATCCGCCCGCTCGTCACGTCGGGCCCTGCGCCGCCTCACGCCTCATGCCGAGTCGTATCCTCCTCCGCGCGCTCCTCGCGCTCGCGTTGCCGACAACGGCCGCCGCGCAGGCGCCGCATCGCGCCGACGTCGTCGCGCGCATCGACTCGCTCGCGAACGCCATGCTCGCCGACACGGTGATGCCCACGGCGGGGCTGTCGGTCGCCGTCGTGCACCGCCGCGACACGCTGGTGATGAAGGGCTACGGCCTCGCGAGCCGCGAGGCGAACGTGTCGATGACCGCGCGGACTGTGCACGGCATCGCCTCGATCACCAAGCAGTTCACCGCCGCGCTGATCATACAGCTGGTCGAGGAGGGCAAGCTCTCGCTGGACGACACGCTCGGCGCGCTCCTGCCGCAGGGCACCGCGCCGGCGCACTGGCGCGGCGTCACGCTGCGTCGCCTCCTCAATCACACGTCGGGGCTCCCGAGCTACACCGATTCGCCGTCACACCGCCGCCGGCTCGAGAGATGGGGGAGGGTCGATCGCGACTCGCTGCTGGCCTGGCTGCGCGCTGACTCGCTCGTGATGTTCGCGCCGGGCACCGGCTTTTACTACAACAACACCGGGTACTGGCTCCTCGGGTACATCGTGGAGCGCGTCACGGGCAAGCCGTACGGACAGTACCTGCGGGAGCGGCTGATCACGCGACTGGGGTTGCGATCGACGGCGTTCTGTCCGGGGACATACGAGGAGGACCAGGCCGTCGGCTACGCGGTGGACAGCACCCGGCGGTTGGTCGTCGCGCCACGCGGCAACGCCAGTCTCGCGTTCTCCAGCGGCGGGCTGTGCTCCACCGTCGGCGACGTCGTCACGTGGACGCACGCCCTCGCGTCGGGCAGGGTCGTGTCGCGCGCGTCGTACGAAGCGATGACGACGCCGGCGGCGCTGCGGTCGCCGCGCCGGATGAACTACGGGTTCGCCCTCATAAGCGAGACGATCGGCACGCATCGCGTCATCCACCACGGCGGCGCGAGCGCCGGCTTCGCCGCACGGGTTTCGCACCTTCCCGACGACTCGCTGACGGTCGTGGTGCTCGCGAACACGGGAGGTGTGAACGAGAAGCGCCTCGCCGACAACATCGTGCGCGCGGTGTTCGGCCTGCCCGTCGTCGCCGGCCCTCCTCCGGTCGTCGACCTGCCGACGACGGCGGTCGAGCGCGCGGCGCTGGTTGGACGCTATGCCGTGGCGCAGCCCGACGGCCGCCGCCGTGAGGCGACGGTGGAGGATGTCGGCGGGCAGCTCATGCTGCGATTGGGCACCGACACGCCGAGACGGCTGCGGCGTCAGCAGGGCGACGTCTACGTGACGGCCGGCCCGCCGCCCACACAGCGCATTCTGTTCGACGTGCACAATGGCAAGGCGACGGGGTTTATCCTCGATCACAGCCTCCGCCCGCTGCCGGCGTCGCGGGTGGAGTAGGCACGCGGACGTGCCGCCTAGCCGGAGAGCGCTACACCGTCGCGAGCAAGGTCGTGAGCTGTCCACATTGCGCACGCGATCGATTCGTCGAGGGTCGGGCTCAGCTGAACACGGCCGGAATGACGTTCCTGAACCTCGACTGTCGGACTGCGCCGGCTCGCTTCGCTCGCTGGCGCTGGTATGATTCGCTCGCGGCCGAACTAGACGCGCCCACAGCTCGACTCCACGCGTTAGGCAACACCAACAGGACGCTCGGGTACCTCCAATGCTGCGTCAGCTTCTTCCCGTCATGGCGTTCGTCACCATGTGGCCGGCCGTCGGTCCAGCACAGCTGATCCCGTGCACGGCTGACTCACCCGAACGACGCGGTGAACCGGGCTGCACGATCGTAAGCGACAAACGCCTCCCTGGACCGTTGCTCGCACCGGTCCTGTGGCACATCGATGAGTTTCCGACGCTCGCGGCTGCCCAACGCGTCGAGACACCCAGGAGCCTTGCGATCGTCGCGCACGGCGCTGCATGGCTGTACTCACTCGAAGCCGATACCACAAACCATCACGGGGGGAAGCATCGCGCCGTCGTCGGGCCGATCCCCGTTCGGCCCAATCAGCTCTACAGTATGATGGCCATGTCCGCGTACTTCACCCCGGGCCAGTATAGCGCCGTGCATACCCATCCGGGCCCGGAGGCGTGGTGGGTTCTCGAAGGCGAGCAGTGTCTGCAAACCACGCGCACCACGATTCGGGCGCGCGCGGGCCAGGGCGCGATCGTCGCCGAGGGGGATACCATGCGGATGGTCGGGACTGGGACCGGCCCGCGCCGCGCACTGGTGCTCATCCTGCACGATGCGGACAAGCCGGGCGGCTTTACCATCGAAGATGGGCCGGCGCTAAAGAGTTGTAGATAAGCTGCCCGGCGTCTGCCTAACGTGCACTGAAACGTCGCGACGAATAACGCCTTTGCCCAACGCACTCATGAAGAAGCACCGAATCTTCACTACTTCCTTCGCCAGCGTATACCCCCACTACGTCCAGAAAGCCGAAGTGAAAGGGCGCAAGCGGCAGGACGTGGACGAAGTCATCTGCTGGCTGACGGGCTACAGTCCGAGAGCGCTCGCGGAGCAGATTGAACGAAAGACGGACTTCGAGACCTTCTTCAGCGAAGCGCCAGCGGTGCATCCAAATGCCAGCAAGATCACCGGCGTCATCTGCGGCGTCCGAATCGAGGATATCGAGGATCCGCTGATGCGCAGAATCCGGTACTTGGACAAGTTGGTGGACGAACCGGCGAAGGGCAGGCCCATGGACAAGATTCTGCGAACGTAGGTGTACCTGCGCCGCGGTGACGCGGCACTGACTCGGCGGGCCGGCCGCTATTCCACGCTGACGGCGGTCGTCGTTCGGTTCAGTCGAGCGCGCAACCGCTACGAGCGACAAGCGGTTCTCGTCGAGGAACAAGCGCGGGCGCGGGCCGAGGCAGAGTGCCTTGCGGATGCCGGGTCGACGCGCACTATCGGAGCGCGTTTGCGCAACACATTTCAGAGCTCTACCCTCGCCGCTCGGAGGCGGACGCAATGGTCATCGCACAGCACGGGAGCTGGTCGTAATGCCACGATCTCAATCCGCAACGAAGTCACGAGATGCCGCGGCCAAGGTGCGCGCGTACATCACCAGGCTGCCCCCGGACGCACGACGCGAGGTGCGGAAGCTCCGCGCCGCGATTCGTGCGGCGGCGCCGGAAGCCGTCGAGGCGTTCAGCTACGGCGTTCCCGGGTTCCGCCTCGATGACAAGCCACTCATCTGGTACGCGGGCTGGAAGGCGCACACGAGCCTGTATCCGATCACGGCCACGATCCAACGGACGCACAGCTCGGCGCTCGAGGGATACACGATGTCCACCGGCACGGTGCAGTTTCCCCTGTCCGAGCCCGTCCCGTTGACGCTGGTGAAGCGACTCGTGAAGGCGCGAATCGCCGAGGTGCGTGCGTTGGCCAGCCGAAAGTGAACGGCGCGTCCATCGTCATGCCACTGCGTCGAGACGTTCCGCCAGGCCGCGCCTAACGCTGCCGCCGGCGTTCACCGGTCGAGAGGAGAGACTCGGTCGCCAGCATGGAAGTCACTCGATGGGAAAGTCGCGCTCGTTGCCGG
>Ga0075420_100005749_pt1 | contig 10930 bp, 6 predicted proteins | sample SoiMetdeltSBSDD4_FD_75296 | JGI IMG/M metagenome (GOLD analysis project Ga0075420, IMG submission 75296) | Bulk soil microbial communities from a Populus tree surrounding site in Tennessee, USA - Soil MetaG P. deltoides SBSDD4 | ecosystem: Environmental > Terrestrial > Soil > Tree plantation... | reverse complement strand
CGAGGGCACGTTTGCCCTGCGCGAGGCGCACAACACCGAGCTGCTGCTCGACTACATCTACTTCTTCCTGCACCGCAGCGCGGCGAGCATGCCGACGGCGGAGCGCGAGTTCCTCGACGGCCTGCATTCCTCGCACCGGGCCCTGGAGGGCAAGCGCGCGCTGATCGTCGACGACGACATGCGCAACATCTTCGCGCTCGCCACGCTGCTCGACGAGCAGGGGATGGAGATCGTCTCGGCCAACAACGGGCGCGACGCGATCCGCAAGGTCGAAGCCGACGCCGACATCGACGTGGTGCTGATGGACATCATGATGCCGGAGATGGACGGCATCACCACCATCAAGGAGATCCGCAAGCTGCCCAGGGGCGGCGACCTGCCGATCATCGCGGTGACCGCGAAGGCGATGAAAGGCGACCGCGAGAAGTGCATCGAGGCCGGCGCCTGGGACTACCTGTCCAAGCCGGTGGATCGACTTCATCTCCTCGCCGTGCTGCGCGGTTGGCTGCACCGCTAAAGAAAAAGGGGTCAGAACAACTTTCCACGAAAGGAGGCAGAGGAGAGGGTCGAGTCAGGAAAGTTGTTCTGACCCCTTTTTCTCTTCTAGGATGGCTGCACCGGTAGCCGACAAAAGCAGCATCCTGATCGTCGACGACCTTCAGGAGAAGCTGCTGGTCTTCAGGACGATCCTGGAGGAGCTCGACCAGGACCTGGTCCTGGTGCGCTCGGGTTCGGAGGCGCTGCGCGAGGTGCTGCACCGCGAGTTCGCGGTGATCCTGCTCGACGTCAACATGCCCGACATCGACGGGCTGGAGACCGCGCGCCTGATCCGGCAGTACAAGAAGTCGGCGCATACGCCGATCATCTTCATCACCGCCTACGCCGACGAGATGCAGACCGCGCAGGGCTACTCGCTCGGCGCGGTCGACTACATCCTGTCGCCGGTGATCCCCGAGGTGCTGCGCAGCAAGGTGCGCGTGTTCGTCGAACTCCACCTGCTGCAGCAGCGCGCGCGCGCCATGGCCGAGGAGGGCGTGGCGCGGGCGCGGGCGGAAGCCGCGATGCTCGCGGCCGAGGAGACCGCGCGGCGCCTGCAGGAAGAGAGCCAGCGCAAGGACGAGTTCCTGGCGATGCTGTCGCACGAGCTGCGCAACCCGCTGGCCCCGATCCGCAACGCGGTCGAGGTGATCCGGCGCCTCGCGCCGCCCGATCCCAAGCTCACCATGGCGCGCGACGTGGTCGACCGCCAGGTGACGCTGCTCGCGCGCCTGGTGGAGGAGCTGCTCGACGTCTCGCGCATCAGCCAGGGCAAGATCCAGCTGCGCAAGGAGCCGGTGGAGCTCGGCCGCATCATCGCGCACAGCGTCGAGACCTCGCGGCCGCTGATCGATGCGCGCAGCCAGACGCTTGCGGTGTCGCTGCCGGCCGCGCCGGTCTGGCTGTCGGCGGATTTCGCCCGCCTGTCGCAGGTGGTGGCGAACCTGCTCAACAACGCCTCGAAGTACACCGCCGAACGCGGGCGCATCGAGCTCGCGGCGAGCGCCGCCGAAGGCGAGGCGACGATCACGGTTACCGACAACGGCGCCGGCATCGAGCCGCAGCTCCTGCCCAAGGTGTTCGATCTGTTCGTGCAGGGCGAGCGCGCGCTCGACCGCGGCCAGGGCGGCCTCGGCATCGGGCTGACGCTGGTCCGGCGCCTGGTGGAGCTGCACCAGGGGCGGGTCGAGGCGGCGAGCGAGGGCCCGGGACGCGGCGCGACCTTCCGCGTGACGCTGCCGTGCATCAGCGCGGTGGCGCCGCAACAGCAGGTTGCGCAGAAGATTCCGGCTTCGAGGGGCACCGAGGTGTACGGGCGGCGCGTCCTGGTGGTCGACGACAACGTCGACGCCGCCGAGAGCACCGCGACCTTCCTGCGCCTCGAAGGCCACGAGGTGAAGGCGGTGCACGACGGGCTGCAGGCGCTGGCTTCGCTGAAGGTGTTCGATCCGCACGTGGTGGTTCTCGACATCGGGCTGCCGGGCCTCGACGGCTACGCCGTCGCGCGCCAGCTGCGCGAGCGCGGCGACACCAGCCACGTCCTGCTGATCGCGCTGACCGGCTACGGCCAGAAAGAGGACCGGCGCCGGGCGGCCGACGCCGGGTTCGACTACCACTACGTCAAGCCGGCCGACCCGCGCGAGATCCAGGCCGCGATCGAGCGCGGCCGCAACACCGAAGGCGAGCCCGCGCTCGTCGCCCACCGCATCGGCGCGTCCGAGTAGGTCGTTTCGGCCTGTCGATGCACAACGACACGCGGCCAAGATCACACGACGGACAAATCAGGGCGCAGTGACAGGCTGGCGCTCCCGCGTCACATAGCATGGCCCTCGCCAACATTACAGGAGATGACATGAGCGGTTCCATCTTGGTGGTTGACGACGAAGCTGCGGTCCGCGATCAGCTGGCCGCCAACCTGCAGCACGCGGGTTACAAGGTGAGATGCGCCGGCGATGTGCCCCAGGCCGAGGCCCTGGTGCGCGACACGCGCCCCGACCTGGTGCTGCTCGACTGGGTACTGCCCGGCGTCCCGGGGCTGACCTTCGCCCGCCGGTTGCGCGCCGACCAACGCACCAAGGAAATCGCGATCGTGCTGCTCACGGCGCGCGCCGAAGAGCAGGACAAGATCACCGCGCTCGACAGCGGCTGCGACGACTACGTGACCAAGCCGTTCTCGGCTGGAGAATTGCTCGCAAGAATAAAAGCAGTCATGCGTCGCCGCGCGCCCCAGCTCGCGGACGACGTGGTCGAGATCGCCGGCCTGAAGATCGACCCGTCGGCGCAGCAGGTGACCGCCGGCGAACAGGAGATCGACCTCTGGACCACCGAGCTGCGGCTGCTGCATTTCTTCATGACCCATCCCGGCCGGATCTTCTCCAGGGCCAAGCTGCTGGACGAAGTCTGGGGCGAGCATGTGTTCGTCGAGGAGCGCACCGTCGACGTCCACATCCGCCGGCTGCGCCAGGCGCTCACGCCGACCGGGCATGACAAGCTGATCGAGACGGTGCGCGGCCAGGGCTACCGCTTCAGGTCGGAAACGGCGCCTGCCAGCCTGGCAGCCTGACCCTGCAAAGGTGTAACCTGAAAAGGTTACACGTGAAGGATGCGCGGGAGGATGCGGGTGCGCTTGCGAACGCTGGTGTTGCTGGGTGGCTTTGCCGGCCTCGTTGCGTTCCTGGCGCTCGACAATCCGGCGCCGCCCGCCCGCCCGGCGGCGGAAACCGCTTCATCCGGTTCATCCAATAGAGATTCTGCGGATTCCCTGAAGGTTCCGGATCGCGGCGGCCTCGCACGGGCGCAGGGCGAGTTGTTCGGCGCGCCGCCGCCGCCGCCCCGGAAGGCGCCCGCGCCGGTGGCGGCCGCGCCGGCCCCGGTGGCGCCGCCGCTGCCCTACCGCTTCGCCGGCAAGGTGCTCAGGAACGGTGAAGAAGAAGTGCTGCTCACCCGGGGCGACCAGGTCTTCCCCGTCAAGGTCGGCGAAACGCTGGACGGCATGTATCGCATCGAGTCGATCGGCGCCGACCGCATCGAGTTCCTCTATCTGCCGCTCGGCACCCGGGACCGCATGTCGATCAGTTCCATCTTTGATGCCGAGCGTGCGCCACCGCGGCTCGCGGCGTCGCCAGCACCCATGCAACAGGAATCGGCGCCACCGGCCGGCGGCCCGGCCCGGCTGCGCTGGGAAGGACCGGACAAGGTCGTGGCGGGGGCGGCCTTCGACGTGACGCTGCGCGTGAACACGAAGGAAGCGTTGCGCGCCGCGCCGATGCAGCTGCGCTTCCAGCCCGGCGTGCTCGAGCCGCTGCAGGTGCGGCCGGGCAAGTTCTTCGACGCGGGCAACTTCACCTACCGCGTCAGCCCGGAAGGCCAGATCTTCGTCGGCGCGACTTCGTCCGCTGGAGCTCCCGGCGCCGACGCCGAGCTTCTGGTCGTCACCTTCAGGCCGATCAAGCGCGGCGCCACCGCCGAGCTCAGCATGAGCGCGCTCAGCCTGCAGGGCGCCGCCGGGCGCGCCATCGCGCACGAGCGCGTCGGCGCTTTCCGCACCGCGATCCAGTAACTGTTTCGCAAAATCGCTCGCGACGATTGGATAAATCGTCGCGCGGCTAACGCGTTGCGTTGACAGGATTTGGCGCGCCGCCGCAAGCGCTCGCGTAGTGGAAGCGGTGACAGGCGCACCCAATCCCGTGGTGACAGGAAGCAGGAGATGCTTTGTATATTTTTTGCCAGAGGAGGCTGGTCCATGTCCATCTGGCTGCCCAAGAATGCGTCCGCATCCCGCATCCGCGAGGCCGAGAACGCCCGCAGGAACCGCCGCGAGGTTATCAAGGCGCTCTCGCAGGGGCAGATCACGCGCCGCGAGCTGCTGAAGTGGGGCCTGATCGGCGCGGGCGGCGCGCTCGCGTGGAAGCACGGCTTCAATCCTTTCGTGCGCAGCGCCTATGCGAGCATCCCGACCGGCCTGCCGTCGAGCCCGCTGTTCAACGCGATCGCCTTCGAAAGGCCGATGCCGCGCTTCGACGTGCTGCCGCGCATCCCGAACCCGCTCGCGTCGCCGGTGTTCAATCCCACGCCGATGCGGCTGGCGAACCTCACCCAGCAGCTGCTCGATCCGCGGCTGCCCGGCGTGACGGCGGGCCAGACCGGGCCGGTCGAAGGCCGGCCGCACGGCGAGATCTGGGCGCACCAGAAATGGAACGACTTCCTGCCGCAGATCGGCTTCAACGTGACGCAGGAAGGCGCGAAGCGGAACACCGCGTACAACCCCGAAGTGCCGCCGCGTCTCAATTCCAACATCCCGGCCGGGCAGCAGTTCGACGTGCAGTTCTACCAGGATCCGAATTTCCCGATCCAGCAGCTCAATTCGGTGTGGACCTTCAACGGCACGGTGCCGCCCAAGCTGGCGCAGGTGCGCTACGGCGAGCCGGTGCTGCTGCGTCACCACAACCGGCTGCCATTCGACATCAAGGACAACGGCGTCAACACCTTCGGCCGGCACACCATCAGCACGCACGAGCACAACGGCCACCACGGCGCCGAGAACGACGGCTTCACCGGCGCGTACTTCTGGCCCGGCCAGTTCTACGATTACCACTGGCCCTGGGTGCTGGCGGGGCACTTCACCTTCAACCCGCTGGCCACCGATCCCAAGGCGGGCACGCCCAACGGCTCGGGCGGAGTGACCCGGATTCCCGGCGACTGGCGCGAGACCATGAGCTCGCACTGGTTCCACGACCACATGTTCGAGCACACCGCGGAGAACGTGTACAAGGGCAACGCCGCGATGTGCAACATCTACTCGGCGCTCGACCGCGGCAACGAGGAGATCATCGACGCGAACAACGTCAACCTGCGCCTGCCGAGCGGCCGCGCGAAGGACTGGGGCAACCTCGACTACGACGTGAACCTGATGCTGTCCGACAAGGCGTGGGACGCGCAGGGCCAGCTCGACTTCGACCTCGCCGACCGCGACGGCTTCCTCGGCGACCGCGTCACCGTCAACCTCGCCTGGAAGCCGCACTTCATCGTCGAGCGGCGCAAATACCGCTTCCGCATCCTGAACGGCTCGGTGGCGCGCTTCTACAAGCTCGCGCTGTCGGACGGCACCGGGTTCTGGCAGATCGGCAACGACGGCAACCTGCTGCCGCAACGCGTGCCGCTGTCGGCGACCGACCAGCTCGGCGTGGCCGAGCGCTACGACATCGTCATCGACTTCAACCAGACCCACTGGCCGCTCGGGACCAAGGTGTGGCTGGTCAACCTCGCCGAGCACCAGGACGGCCGCCTGGTGGCGAAGGACCTGTCCCTGAACGAGGTGAACAACTCGCCCGACCCCGGCGTCGGCAAGATCCTGGAGTTCAGGATCGACCTGGAGCCGTCCTATCCCGACATGAGCCAGGTGCCGGAATTCCTGATCCCGAACCCGGACCTGACGAACGTCAAGAACGTGCGCGTGCGCAACTTCGAGTTCGGCCGCGGCGCCGACCAGACGATCAACGACCCGCAGACCGCGAGCGAAGGCGAGTGGGGCATCCGGGTGCGCACCGACAGCGACAGCGGCGACATGCTCGCCGCCGCCTACGGCCGCATCTCGGCCCGCCCGGGCTTCGGCACGGGGGCGACGCGCGAGGTCTGGAACCTGAAGAACGGCGGCGGCGGCTGGGACCACCCGGTCCACATCCACTTCGAGGAAGGGCAGATCCTCAAGCGCGACGGCAGCTTCAGCAACGTCCCGCTGGCGGAGCGCGGCCGCAAGGACGTCTACCGCCTGCGGCCCGGCGGCGAGGTGCAGATCACCATGCAGTTCCGCGACTGGCAGGGGATGTTCATGCAGCACTGCCACAACACGGTGCACGAGGACCACGCCATGCTGATGCGCTGGGAGATCAACAACGGCGGCCCGCCGTTCCTGAACCCGCTGCCGACGCCGATCTCGCGGCCGCAGGGCTACATCTTCCGCGCCCCCGACGAAATCCTGCCGGATGACTGAGAGGCCACTATGAACCTGCATCGAGCCTTGCTGGCTGTCGTGCTGTCGCTCGCTGCCGCACCCGCGCTCGCCCAGGAAAAGCTGGTGGCAATCAAGGGCGTGGTGAGCGGGTCGCCGGAGAGCGTGAGCTTCAGCGGGAACGCGAAAGTCAGCAGCCGGTACGCACCGGACCCCGATTTCAACCGGCCGCGCCTGGTGCTGACCATCGACCTCACCAGCGTCGCCGGCGTCGGCTCGTCCAGCGGCGCCAAGTACGTGGTCTACGGGCCCGAGCTGGTGGGGCGACAGCTAGCGGCGTCGCACGCGGTCGAGGTCACCTTCCCGTTCAAGAGCGTCAAGGCGGCGGCGAGTGCGACTCCGCGCACCGGGGTGGCCTCGTTCGTGCTCGACTTCGATGTCAGCACCGGCGCGCTGACCAGGGCCGCCGGCAACGTCTCGTCGCCGAATTTCCCGCGGTGAGGGCAACAGTTGCGGGGGTAGTACTCATGTTGATGTGTACGACCCCTGCAATCGCGAAGAAGCGGGGGGTGGACTACTTTCCGAACGCCGAGCTCGTCACGCAGGATGGGCAGGCGGTCCGCTTCCACGACCTCCTCAGGGGCCGGCAGGTGGCGATCAACGCCATCTTCACCACCTGCAAGGACGTCTGCCCGCTCGAGACCGCAAACATGGTGCAGCTCAGGAAGGTGCTGGGCGCCCGCGTCGGCAAGGACGTCCACCTGTACTCGATCAGCATCGATCCGAAGCGCGACACGCCCGAAGTGCTGAAGGCCTACGCGGAAAAGTTCGGCGCCGACTGGACCTTCCTTACCGGCAGGCCGGAGGACATCAAGCTGATCATGAAAAAGCTGTCGCTGATCCGGGAGCGCGACGACCCGACCAGCCGCGAGGGCCATCACGCGGCCTACCTCATGGTCGGCGCCGAGGCGGACGGGCAATGGACGCGCTTTTCGGCCGTCGACAGCCCGCGCTTCCTCGCGGCGCGGATGGGGACCTTCCTCGGCTGGAAGGACATGGAGCCGGGCCGGCCGTACTCGGAGGCGAAGCCGATCACCGTCCCGAATGGCCAGCGCCTGTTCGTGAGCAAGTGCAGCGCGTGCCACACCATCGGCAAGGGCGACCGGCTCGGCCCGGACCTCGCCGGCGTCACCGACCGGCGCGAGAAAGCCTGGCTCGCGCGCTACATCCAGCAGCCCGACGAAGTGCTCGCCGCCGGCGATCCGATCGCGCAGGCACTGCACAACAAGTACAAGAAGGTCGGCATGCCGAACCTGCGGCTTGGATCAAGCGATGTGCACGACCTGATTTCCTATCTAGCAACTCGCAGCGCAGATCCTTCAGAGAAACCGCACAAACACTAAGCAATCGCGGTTCTCCCCGAGCGCCCCACCATCACGACAGCATGAAAAGAGGAGTAACCATGCGTGCCGCCGTTTCCGCTTTCGGTCTGGCCCTCCTGCTCGCCGCCAAGGTGGCAAGCGCCCAGGTCATTCCGGACTACTACTCCGAGCCCGGCCCTAATCCGCAGCGCCAGCAGCTCGACCAGAACGGCGTCGAATTCATCGACCCGTTCTCGGGAGCATTGCTTCTCGACTACACCGACATCCGGATCCCGGGAAACGGTGGCCTCGCGCTGGAGGTCCGGCGCACCTATAAGACGGTGCAGTTCGACCGCGAGTTCTCGACCTGGCGGCGATCAGTCAACGGGCTTGGCTGGACCATCCACTTCGGCCGCGTGCTGAACAGCAATGCGTCCGTTTGCACCCACAGCAGCGACACCACGCTCGCCGACAACCCGGTGATCGAGTTGCCCGACGGGTCGCGGCACATCCTGTACAAGGCGGTCGCCATTCCCGGGGTGAGCCCGACGCCGCTCTGGATCTCGACCAGCCGCTGGAAAGCCGAATGCGATTTGAGCCTGCCCACGCTCGGGCTGATCGTGATGTCTCCCGAAGGCGTCCAGTACACCATGAACAAGCGCGAGGATCGCTACGCGCTCAACGGGACGTATAGCTGGTACGCCACGCAGATCAAGGACCGCAACAACAACACCATCAGCATCTCGTACACCGACGACCCGCAGGGCTACAAGCTCATCAGCCAGGTCACGAGCAGTGACGGGCGCTTGATCACCTTCCAGCACACCGGCGCCGGCACGCCCGACGTACGACTGGCCTCGATCACTGCGAACGGCTTCACCTGGACCTACAACTACACAAAGATCCCGACCTCGGAGCTCGCCGGCGACTTCTGGCAGCTCACGAGCGTTGTTCGGCCCGACGGTTCCGGCTGGTCACACGCCTATAACGGACGAATCCCGACCTCCCCGGGCAGCTACGAGATGCAGCGGGTGACCTATCCCCACGGAGGCACGACCGACTACTCGTACGGCAACGCCTTCGTGAACTTCGACGCCTGCACTGGTGCTTGCGCCAACAACACGGTGGTCACGCAGAAGGTGACCGGCGGCAGCTCGATTACGCCGGGAACCTGGACCTTCGCCTACAGCCCGGACTGGAACAACAGCGTAACCGGTGACCAGACCACGGTGACCACGCCAAGCGGGAGCATCGTCTACAACCATTTCGGTTTTACCACGGCCGTCCAAGGCACGATGTGGAAGATCGGCCTGCTGCAGAAGAAGGAGACATTCAACGGCAGCACGCTGATTCAGACCGAGCAACTTACCTGGGCGCCCCAGGTGGTCTCTGACGAAGATTACGTGCGCCCCTCGCGCTCGACCGTCATTCGGGACCTCCAGACCTCAGCCGCGCTTCTCACGCAACGCAGCGTGACGCGCGACGGCACGGCCTATACAACCGCCTATTTGAATCACGACAGCTTCGGCAACCCGCGAACTGTCGTCGAATCAGGCAACGCCTCGCGCACTACGACGCTGACCTATCACCTCAACGCGGCGAAGTGGATCGTGAAGCAGCTCGAGGACGAAACCATCACCGGCATCGGCATGATCGACAGGAGCTTCGATGCGAATGGCAATCTGTCCTCGGAGAGCCGCTACGGCGTCACCACCACGTATCTCCGCTACGCGACCGGCGACCTGCAGCGGGTGACCAACGCACGCAACTTCTTTACGACCTATGGGACCTACAAGCGCGGGATTGCTCTGACCGAGAACCAGCCGGAAGGCCGTAATCTCATTCGCACGGTGGACGATGCGGGAAACATCTCGAGCGAGACCGACGGCGAGGGGCATGCGACGAGTTATACCTACGACGGGCTCAACCGGCTGACCGGCATCGTTCATCCGATCAATGTCGCGGTGACAATCAACTGGGGGCCGAACAGCCTGTGCAACGGCAACCGCGCGAAAGACCATGTGCGCGGCGCCTTCAGGGAAATTGTTTGCTTCGATGGCTACGGCCGCCCGATCGACGTCGAGCGGCGCAACGGCGCTGGGACCATTTCCATCGTCCAAACGCTCGCGTACGACGCTTCGGGCCGCAAGAGCTTCGAGTCGTATCCTGGCTCGAGCGGTGGCACGAGCTTCGCGTATGACGCACTCGATCGCCTGACCTTCACCACCGATCCCAGCACCGCCATCAAGACCTTCGCATATCTTTCCGGCAACAGGGTTCAAGTGACCAACGAGCGCGGCAAGGTCTCGACCTACACCTACCGCTCCTTCGGCGATCCGGAGCGCAAGGCAATGACGGCCATCGGCGTGTCGGTCGCCGGCGCCAATATCGCGATTCAGCGCAACCTTCTGGACCAGGTCACGCAGGTCACGCAAGGATCAACGACCTGGACCTACGTCTACGACACCCGGTTTTTCCTGACCAGCCTTACCCAGCCCGAAACCGGAATGACGCTCTTCGGGCGCGACGCGGTGGGCAACATGTCTACGCGCCAAGTGGGTACCTCGGGCCTGACGACCTACACCTACGACGGCCTGAATCGCCTTACGTTTATCAACTATCCGGACACGCGCGACGTGCAGCAGGAATGGGACCGTAACAGCCGGCTAACCGTGTTGAAGACCCTCAATGTTGATGGAAACCCGGTCACCGTCCGCAGCTATGCCTACGACCCGAACGGCAACCTGGCGACCGAAACGCTGGTGCGGGACACCCTGACCTTCAGCGTGCAGTACGCCTACAACGGAAGGGACCAGCTCGACACCGTCACGTATCCCTCAGGGCTCGTCGTGGATTACTCGCCCGATGCGCTGGGCCGGCCGATCCAGGTCCTACCCAACGCCCCAAGCGTGAGCTTCCATCCCTCCGGGCAGCCCGCCTTCATCCAGTTCGCCAATGGCGCACAAACCGAATTTACCTTCAACCCGCGCCACCTGCCCACGAAGCTGATCCACCGCAACGGCCAGCTGGCCCCAATTACGGACAGCACCTACACCTGGGACCCCGCGCGCAACCTGGGGAGCGT
>Ga0075420_100005747_pt1 | contig 10935 bp, 9 predicted proteins | sample SoiMetdeltSBSDD4_FD_75296 | JGI IMG/M metagenome (GOLD analysis project Ga0075420, IMG submission 75296) | Bulk soil microbial communities from a Populus tree surrounding site in Tennessee, USA - Soil MetaG P. deltoides SBSDD4 | ecosystem: Environmental > Terrestrial > Soil > Tree plantation... | reverse complement strand
TCGCCGGTCACCTGATCGGGTCGGACCTGCCAGCGAAAGCAAGCCCGCCAGAGCATATCCAGGAACGGCTGGTCCTCCATGACGTCAGCCGGCGTCACCAGGACCTCGAGGATGATGCGTGCTTTCCCGTCATCGACGGCGTAGTGGTCGTGATACCCGAAATGGAGCCCCCCCTTCTTGTGCGCCATGAGGGCGGCGTCGGGATCGGTCGCGCTGGCCTCGAAGTCGGAGCGGCGCCGATAGCCGTCGCGGATGATGGTCCGGTCAGGAGCCCCGTTGCGAGCGAGCCAGTCGTGACGTTCTTCGTTGGCGTGGGCGAGCTGCTCGCGTTCGGACTCGGTGATGGGGACCGGCAGCTCGACCGGCTGGCTTTCAGCGCCCGCAGGACCCCTCTCGTCGCCCTCCTCATCGCTGAACAGCTCGCCGAGGTGTGCCTCGACCGCGAAGCGCGGGACGATCGAGTCCAGGGAGGCGTTGGCCTTGACCTGCGTGGCGTCGAAGTACAGCTCCTTACCCCAGACCAGCCCCGCCTTCCGGCACTGCTCGACGATCGCCTCGAAGAAGCGGCGGAAGACGGTTAGGCCGTAGCGCTGGCGGATCTTCGTCAGGCTGGAGTGGTCGGGCAGCTCCTCATCCAGGTCATAGCCGAGGTACCATCTGACGCTGAGCCGATCAGCGGCTAACCGGACCAGCTCCCGCTCGGAGCGGATGCCCTCGAAGAACATCACGAGCTGGAGCTTGAAGAAGACGATCGGGTCGACGGACGGTCGGCCGCGCTCCTTGTAGGTGTCCTTGACCGGGTCGCGGACGAAGCCCAGGTGCAGCTTGGCCTCGAGGTGACGGTAGAAGTTGTCGGCTGGCACCAGATTCTCGATGGAGCGGTTGCAGAGCGGGGCAAAATCCCTTGCCTTGATGCCCATCATGGCTCAGCCTTCCATCAGCCGCTCGGGGAATGGCGCAACGATTTAGGCGGGGACCTTGACGAGTGACTCGAGTTCATCGGCGGCCGTGCGTACGCCCGCCTCGGCGGCGATGGTCCGTCCAAGGCGTCGCGCTCCGTCACGGAACGATGGCTCATCCAGAATGCGCTGAAGTGCTGATCGGATCTGCTCAGCCGTCGCGTCAGCCGGCAAGCGGACGCCCGCACCCCGAGCCTCTACTCGGGCCGCGTTGTCTGGCTGATCTCCAACCAGCGGTAGGCAGACCAACGGTATCTCGTGCGCCAGCGCCTTCGCGAGCGTTCCGAGCCCGCACTGCGTCACCATCCCCGTCACATGAGGGAGCACCGCCGCGTGTGGCACAAACGTCTCGAGCGTCACGTTCGGCGGGGCGATGAACTCGGATCGATCCAGCGACGGACCGAGCGTGACCACAATCCGAGCACGAAGCGAGGCGGCGGCCGCCAGGATACAGTGCATGAGCGCGGTCTGCCCCTGGTTCAGCGTGCTGAGGCTCACCAGGACCAACGGGTCGTTGGCAGAGCTTGCCGGGGGTGGTCGCCAGCAGTCGGACGGAACGCCAGCATCATCGAACGGCGTGCCAACGTACCGCACATTCGGCGACGGGTGGCGTGCCGGGAAGTCAAACGCCTGGCTCGCCAGGATGAGTACCCGGTGTGCCACGTCATACTGGTCGAACGGTGAGCGGAGCGGTCTGAGCCCCAGTTGCGCGCGGGCACGGTTGAGGGGTGGAAGACCATCCCGGGCCTGCACCCGTTCGATGATCGCGTTCCCCAGCAGGTCGCGGAGCTGCCCGCGTGGCCCCTGGGCTGGTGGGAAACCCGGCCCACGAGGCGGCACACCCGAAGCCGTCCGCCATGGGATGGCATGGACCAGAGCTGCATGCGGTACTCGGGCTGCCTCCGCAGCCGCGAGCGCTCCGCGCAGCTCAAAGTCCGCGACCACCACATCGGCCGACTCGCGTCTGAGTTCGCGGGTGACGTTCTGGGCCCAGCTCGGGGACCAGAGGCTGACGCGCGCCCATTCGGACTCGCGCTTGTAGGGAGCGGGAGTCCACCCACGCAATAGCCCGCGGGTCGGAACCCCCGCAAGCGGATGCACGGCCGGCTCCTCGAACGGGACCTGCACGGCTCCTGCCGCGGCGATCCGCTCTCGGAAGCGTTCGCTCATCGGCAGACGGCTCCCCCGGATGCCGGGCCCTGCAAGTACCCGCACCTGGTGGCCGCGCGCCACGAGCTCAGCGGCGACGGGCAGGATCAGAGGAATATTCCCACCGCCCTGAAACATGGCGAAAAGGAAGTGTGCCGGTCTGCCACCGATTGAATTCGGCGCTGCTCTGTCCACCGTCACTCCGCGCCTCCTTGGGCTCAGCTCGACGGCATTCTAGCTGCGCAGCGTCAGAGCGACGGCTGGGAGAGGCTTCGGGCGACTTCTTCAACATGCAGGCCTCTTCTGCGTCCAGGTGGCGGCCCGACTCCTCACCGCGAGCGTGAGCGAGCCGGACCCTTGGCGCCGGGGTCCCCGCGCGGAGTTTAGTTATTCCGCCCGCCGCTCGCCACCCTCCTGTCTCCTCGTTCGTAGATGCCGCGCACGATGTCTTCGATGGCCGGCTCCTCGATCGTCAGGTCGCGCAGCCGGGCCGTCGCGGCCACCGACGAGATCACCTCGGCGGCCGTCGTCTCGGTGCGGCGGAAGCGCAGCCACTGGCGCGGACCGTCTGTCCGGGTGACCGTCGCGTGGGGCACGTCGAGCGGCGGCGCCTCCTCGGCCAGGTCCACCACGACCGTCCGCTCGTCGCCGTACTGCTCGCGGATCGTCTCCAGGCCGCCGTCGTAGATCACCCGGCCGTGGTCGATGATGAGCATCCGGCTGCACAGCCGTTCGATGTCCGCCATGTCGTGCGTCGTCAGCAGGATCGTCACGCCCTGGTCGCGGTTGATCCGGGCCAGCAACTCGCGGATGCGGGCCTTCGCGACCACGTCCAGCCCGATCGACGGCTCGTCCAGGAACAGGACCGGCGGCGCGTGGAGCAAGGATGCCGTCAGGTCGCCGCGCATCCGCTGCCCGAGTGACAACTGCCGGACCGGCGTCTCCAGGAAGCTCCCCAGTTCCAGCAGCTCGATGAGGTAGGCGAGCCGCTGGCGGTACGCTTCGGCCGGGACGCGGTAGATGTGGCGCAGCAGCTCGAACGAATCCTGGAGCGGCAGATCCCACCAGAGCTGGGAGCGCTGCCCGAACACCACGCCGATCCGCTTCGCGACCTCCAGCCGCTGCCGGGCCGGATCGAGCCCGGCGACCCTGACCCGGCCGCCGCTCGGCTGGAGGATGCCAGTCAGCATCTTGATGGTGGTCGACTTGCCGGCGCCGTTCGGGCCGACGTAGCCGATCATCTCGCCGGCGCCCACCGTGAACGAGACGCCGGCCACGGCCTCGACGTCGACGGCCTGGCGCCGGATGAAGCGCAGCGGGCCGTCCGACTCGCGCTTGTGGACGCGGAACGACTTGCGCAGGTCGGTCGATTCGATCATGAGACCCCTCACCCCCTGACCCCCTCGCCCGTGCGCGGGCGAGGGGGAACATGCCTCAGGAGCCGGTGCCCTGGTAGTGGCGCACCCCGAGCGCCCAGCAGAACCGCGCGACGAGCAGGAACACGACGGCGACGATCGGCGAGCAGAGCTGGAGGACCGGCGGCAGCCCGAGCGGGTCCGCCTTCTCCAGGATGTAGAGGGCCGGCAGGTACGAGACGAACACCAGCGGCACCACGAACGTGAAGAAGCGCCGCAGCCCCTCGGCGTAGATCGGCATCGGGTACGAGACCAGCGCCTCGCCGCCGTAGGTGAAGACGTTGGTGACCTCGGACGTCTCGACGGTCCAGAAGGTGATCGCCGCGCCGATCACCCAGATCGCCGTGAAGATCACCACCCCGGCCACCACGGCCGAGACCAGCACGGCGACCTTCGGGGCCGTCCAGGCGACCTCGACCCAGCTCACGGCCAGCCCCAGCGTGACCATCCCCTGGACGATCCGCCCGAGGCGTCGGATCTGGACGTCGCCGGCGAGCACCTGCGCGAACGTGCCGACCGGCCGGGTCAGCACCCGGTCGAACGTCCCGAGGCGGATCATCTTGCTGAGGCCGTCGAAGCCGCCGCAGAGCAGGTCCGAGATGCCGAACGCCAGCCCGCCAAGCCCGTAGAGGAACGCGACCTCGCCGAGGGTCCATCCTGCAATGCTCGGGAAGCGCTGGAACAGGAACACCAGCGTGATGAAGTCGACGAACGTCGCCAGGAACTGTCCGACGGCCTGGACGACGAACGAGCCACGGTACTGCAACTGGGCGCTGACCTGGGCGCGGACCAGCGCGGCGTACAGGGTGAAATCCGGGAGGACGCGCCCTGGTACTCCCCTCCCCAATGCGCGGGGAAGTGGAGCAGGCCACCCGTCTCCCCCTCCCCCGCGCACGGGGGAGGGGGCTGGGGGGTAGGGGCCCCTGGGTCGCCAATCGCGCAACGACATGCCTTACCCTCCCTGCACGACCAGCTTGTGCAGCGCGGCTGAGAGCACCAACCGCCCGAGCGCCAGCAGGACGACGGCCCAGAACGCCTGGAGCGCCAGCGCCGCCACGAGATCGACGCCCTGGAGCTTACCCAGGAAGACGTCGATCGGGATCGCCACCATCGAGGCGAACGGCAGCGCGTAGACGACCTCGCGCACGCCGTCCGGCCACATCGCGAGCGGGACCAGGAACCCGGAGAACAGGGTCGCCACCAGCATCGAGGTGTTGGCGATGCCGCGCTGGTCGATCCACCAGAACGTGGTCAGGTTGAGGATGAAGCGCCAGCCGAACGAGACCGCGACCGCCAGGACGATGCTGGGGATGATGGCGAGCCAGATCAGCGGATCGGTGGGCACGGTGATGCCGAAGGCGATCATGCCGACGACGAACGGCGGCACTGAGCGGGCGACGAGCTGGAACAGCGCGCGGCCGTAGTCCTGCGCGAGCCAGGCGAACTGGTAATCGTACGGCCGCGAGAGGTCGGATGCGACCTGGCCGGTCTGGACCGTCTCGGCGATCGGCCACCAGGCCCAGAGGGCGATCAGGGCGGCCATCCCCTGGGTGATGAAGGTGAACGCCAGGGCATCGGCCAGGACGTACCCGCCCACCTCGCCCCGGGTCTGGAAGAGCGCGATGAACGTGTAGGCGCGCAAGAAGCCGAAGAACGTGTTGGTGATCGCCCCCGAGAGGGCGGCGCTGCGGTAGATCGCGGTCCGGCGGAACCCATACCTGGCAAGCTCCCAGTAGAGCCGCACCTGGCTCCTCCCTCGTGCCGGCGCCGCCCCGGACCGCCCGATCATCGGACGCGGGGCACGCCGAAAAACCCGATCCCCCAGGAAACAGGGGGGTCGGGCACGTGTATCGACAAGGAGAGACTGTACCAGACGGAGCGCGCTCGCGGTACCATCCCCACGCCCCATTCCCACGCAAAAACGCGCGTCGCCGGGCCGGCCGGCGCTCCGGGGGAGTGCGCCCACGATGCCCGATCTCCCGCTCCTGCGCCGGCTGACCGGCCGCCCTCGGCCGGGGCCGCCCCGCGCGCCGCCGGCTGACGTACCCGCCGTCTTGATCCTGACGCCGGTCAAGGACGCCGCCGACTGCATCCCCGGCTACTGCGAGCGGCTTCGAAGCCTGACCTACCCGCACGCCGCGATCTCGCTCGGGCTGCTGGAGAGCGACAGCGCGGACACCACGTTCCAGGATCTCCAACAGCGCCTGCCGTCGTTGCGGTCGCGGTTCCGGCGGGTCGGCCTCTGGAAGCGCGATTTCGGCTACCGCTTTCCGCCCGGCGTCCCGCGCTGGGCGCCGCAGGTCCAGGTCGAGCGGCGGACCGTGCTCGCCAGGAGCCGCAACCACCTCCTCTTCCACGCCCTCGACGACGAGGCCTGGGTGCTCTGGCTCGACGTCGACGTGATCGAGTACCCGCCGGACCTGATCGAGCGGCTGCTGGCAACCGGCAAGGAGATCGTCCAGCCCCACTGCGTCCTGGAGTACGGCGGCCCGACGTTCGACTGCAACGGCTGGCGCGACCACGGCCGCCTGCACCTGGACGACCTGCGCGACGAGGGCGAGCTCGTCGAGCTGGACGCCGTGGGCGGGACCGTCCTGCTGGTCCGGGCCGACGTCCACCGCGACGGCCTGATCTTTCCGGCCTTCTCGTACGGCCGCCCGAGCTCGCGCATCCGCGGGCCCGACGGCGAACGGGAGACCGAGGGCCTCGGCATCATGGCGCACGATATGGGACACGCCTGCTGGGGGATGCCGCACCTCGAGGTCCGTCACCGCCGCGAGTAGCCGCCGGCCGCGCGCCTTGCCGTGGCCGGGGCCGGCTGCCTACCGTGTCCTCATACACCGGGAGTGAGGAGCGGTCAGCATGGTTGTGGCAGCACGGAGCAGCACGGCGGCCGAGGCGCTCGGCGGGCCGCAGGGCGGCGCCTACCGATCGCCGTCGGTCGGCATGAACGGCGTGGTCAGCGCGGCCCACGGCCTCGCGGCGACGGCCGGCCTGCGCGTCCTGATGGAGGGCGGCAACGCCGTCGACGCCGCCGTCGCCGTCGGGGCGGCGCTGGGCGTGGTCGAGCCGTTCATGTCCGGCCTTGGCGGCGGGGGCGGCTTCATGCTGTTCCACGACGCCAAGACCGGCCAGGTCCACGTCCTCGACTACATCGGGCTGCCGCCGGCCGCCGCCGACCCGACCGTCTTCTCCAGCATCGAGCAGATCAACCGCGACGTCCGCTCCTCGACGGTGCCCGGCACGCTCGGCGGCTGGCTGGCCGCGCTCGATCGGTTCGGGACGATGGACCGCGCGGCCGTCTTCACGCCGGCCATCAAACTCGCCGAGCAGGGCTGGCCGATCACCGACTTCGCGGCGACGCAGCTCGCCTCGTGCGCGTCCGCGCTCGGGCAGCACACCTCCTCACGCGGCGAGTACCTGCCCCAGGGCCGGCCACCCGTCGCCGGCGAGATCGTCCCACGCCCGAACCTGGCCCGGACCTACCGTGAGGTCGTCGATGGCGGCGCCGAGACGTTCTATCGTGGCGACCTGGCGCGCCGGATCTGTCGGGCGACGCAGGAGGCCGGCGGCTGGCTCAAAGAGGACGACTTCGCGGGGTTCGCCCCGAAGTGGGTCGAGCCGCTGGAGATCGAGTATCGCGGGCGGACGATCCGGACGGCGCCGCCGCAGTCGCTCGGGCTCCAGTACCTGGAGTGCTTGAAGATCCTCGAAGCGTTCGACCTCCAGGAGCTGGGCCACAACTCGATCGAGTACCTCCACCTGCTGCTAGAGACGATCAAGCTCGCCAGCGCCGACCGCACCCGCTGGAGCCGCGAGGGCGACTCGATCGTCCAGGCGCTGATCTCGGCCGAGTACGCCGCCGAGCGCCGTGAGCTGATCGACCGGCAGCGCGCCCAGCCAAGCGAGGGCGAGCGCTACCTGCCCGTCAAGCACGGCGAGGTCGCCCCCGGCGACCCATCGCGCTACGTCCGCGACCACACCACCCACTTCGAGGTGGCGGACGGCCGGGGGAACATCGTGGCGGTCACCCAGAGCCTCGGGGCAGCGTTCGGCAGCGGCTTCGTGGCCGGCGACACCGGACTGGTGCTCAACAACTTCCTCTACTGGACGGACCTCGATCCCCAGAGCCCGAACGTGATGGCGCCGAAGAAGCCGCGCGAGAGCGCCATGTCGCCCTGCATCGTCAGCGAGAACGGGCGGCCGATCCTCGGCATCGGGACGCCCGGCTCGTTCGGCATCCTCCAGACGACGCTCCAGATGTTGGTGAACAGCCTCGACTTCGGGATGAACGTCCAGGCGGCCATTGAGGCGCCGCGCGTCCGGGCGTTCGAGCGCACCCTGGTGGACGCCGAGGGGAGGATCTCGGCCGACACGATCGCCGGGCTGCGAGCTAGAGGCCACGAGATCAACGTGCTGGACCAGTGGACCTGGAAGGTCGGCGGCGGCCACGGCGTCGCGATCCACCCGGAGAGCGGCGTCCTGACGGGCGGCGCGGACCCCCGCCGCGACGGCGCCAGCGTCGCCTTCTAGCCGGAGGTTTCAGGTTTAGGGTGTCGGGGTTCGGGGGACGAGCGTGCTGTGAGCCCCCGAAACCCAGAACCCAAAACCCTGGACCCCCACTCGACGGGCCGGGGCTCGCCGTGATAGGCTGGCCCCCGCAATGCCCACTCAGCTCCAGACAAGCTCGAAATCGCCAGCCGCCGCATCCGCCGCCGTGTCCGTGCGCGCGCCGTTCTTCCGCGACGCCGATGGCCTCGTCACGATCTACGACGCCGATTGCACCAGCCTGAGCTTCCTGGCCGAGGACTCGGTGCAGTTGATCGTCACGAGCCCGCCCTACAATCTGGGCAAGGATTACGGCACCGCCCGCGACGACGCGACGTATCACCAGTACCTGGACTGGGTCGTTTCCTGGTCCCGCCAGCTCTGGCGCGTGCTTGAGCCGGGTGGGCGCCTCTGTCTCAACATCCCGCTGGACATCAATCTCTCGTTCGACGCGGGCGGCAAGCGCGTCACCCAGAAGCGTCCGGTCCTGGCGGACTTTACGCATCGGCTGGTGAACGAGGAAGGCTGGCTCTACAACACCACGATCCTCTGGCTGGAGGGGAACATCTCGCGCCGGACGGCGTGGGGCTCCTGGCTCAAAGCGTCCGATCCGTGGGTGAACACCGCCGCCGAGGCCGTCCTGGTGCTCTCCAAGGATCGGCGCAAGCGGGATGGCCGAGGGAAGCACACCGACATCAGCCGCGAACAGTTCATGGATTGGACGCTCGGGCTCTGGGAGTTCCGCGGTGAGACCTCGAAGCGCTGGGGCCATCCTGCCCCGTTCCCGGAGGAGCTACCTACGCGGCTGATCCGGATGTTCAGCTTCACGGACGACGTGGTGCTGGATCCGTTCCTCGGCAGCGGCACGACCTGTCGAGCCGCCAAAGACCTCGGGCGGAAATCGATCGGGGTCGAGATCGACCCGCGCTATTGCCAGGTCGCTGCCGAGCGCTGCCGCGTCGGCGTGGTCAAGCCGGACGCGCCGCCCACCGTCACGCTACAGCGGCCGTCGACGAGCGATGGCGACCATGCGTACGTGCTGGCGCGGCTGCGCTGGGCGACGGCCGTCACTCGGCGTCGCGGGCGCAGCGGAACGTGATCGGCGGCCGAGCGGACCGCAAGGTCGTCAGCGCCACGTTCCGGTAGCTCGAGCGGAGCAGCTCGGCGCTGGAGCTCTGGCTGCCGCCCCGCGCGACCCGCTCGCCGCCGGCGTTCGGGTCCTCGCGGCCGTCGTCGGCGCGGTACGGGTACGAGCGGTACAGCGAGCTGGTCCACTGCCAGGCGTTGCCGGCCATGTCCAGGATGCCGTCCGGCGTGGCGCCGGCCGGGTAGCTGCCGACTCGGGAGAATTCGAGGTGGCGGAAGGCGAAGCGCGCCCGCGACGAGTCCGGCGGCTCGTTGCCCCAGGGATAGCTCCGGCCGTTCGGGCCTCGCGCCGCCCGCTCCGGTTGGACCCGCTGTCCTGCCCTCCCCCACGCAGGGCCGTGGGGGTCCGGTCCCGGGCAGCGCGCATGGTAGGGGAGGGCGTCCGGGCTCGCAAGGCCGGTGTAATGTCGGAGGCGAGAGGCGAGCGACGTGCTACACTCGCGCCCATGCCGGGTCGCGTTCGCTTCGTCCTGATGGGGCTCTCACTCGCGCTGGTGCTGGCGCTGGCGCGGGCGCCTTCGGCGTCAACCCAGAGCGAGGACGGCGTCCGCATCGACGCGCCGGCCAACGGGGCGAGCGTCGTCGGCTCCGTCGAGATGCGGGGCCGCGCCGTCACCGCCGACCCGTCGCGCTTCTCGTTCTACCGCCTGCATTACGGGGCCGGCTCGTCCCCGTCGTCGCTGCGCCCGATCGGCGCGGCCGGCGACAGGCCCGTCGAGAACGGCGTGCTCGGCACCTGGGACACGGCGCCGCTCTTCCAGGGCGAGTACACCTTGCAGCTCACGGTGTACGACACCTCGGGCGGCACCAGCACGGCGTCCGTCGTCGTCAACGTCCTGCCCGCGCCGACGCCGACGCCGCGCAACCAGCCGAGCTTCATCGTCCCGGCGCCCGAGCAGACGCCCCAGACCCCCGACGAGGAGACCGGCCCGACGCCGACCCCGCTGCCGGAGCTGCCGCAGCTCGATCCGCAGATCCCGTACATCGAGGTGCCGCAGCAGAACCCGAACCAGCCCCCGATCCAGCAGGTCAACCCGCCGCCGCCCGACCCCGGCTTCCAGCCGATCCAGATCGACACTGGTCCGCGGCAACAGCAGCCGCTGGCCCCGCTCCCCGGCGCGCCGCCGGGCTCGGCCCCGCAGTTCGATCCCAGCCAGCCGCTCGCGCCGCCTCAGCCGGCGCCGTTCAATCCGGTCAACCCGGTCGGGCCGCCGCCGGCGCCGGTGATCGCGCCGTACGAGCCGCCCCCGACGCTGGCGCTCCCGCCAACCCCGACGGTGTTCGGCCTCCCCCCGTGACGAGTTGAGAGTGGTGAGTGGCGAGTACAGATGGACACTCGCCACGCGCTACTCGCTGCTCTTGAGGGCTGCGACCGCGTTGATCTCGATCAGCGCGTCCGGGTGGACGAACGCCGAGACCGCCACCAGCGTGCTGGTCGGGTAGGGCGGCGAGAAGTAGCGCAGCCGGGCTTCGTGGATCGCGCGCAGGCCGGTCATGTCCTTGACGAACACCGTCACCTGGACCACGTCCGCCAGCGTGCCGCCGAGCTGCTCCAGGCTGCGCTGGATGTTCTTCAAGACCTGCTCGGTCTGCGCGCCGACGTCGCCGACGCCGACGAGCTGGTTCTCCTCGTCGAACGCGAGCTGGCCGGAGACGTAGACCAGGCGCCTGACGTCGGCCAGGTCGAACGCGATGGCGTTGCAGAACGCCACCTGGAA
>Ga0075420_100005746_pt1 | contig 10935 bp, 8 predicted proteins | sample SoiMetdeltSBSDD4_FD_75296 | JGI IMG/M metagenome (GOLD analysis project Ga0075420, IMG submission 75296) | Bulk soil microbial communities from a Populus tree surrounding site in Tennessee, USA - Soil MetaG P. deltoides SBSDD4 | ecosystem: Environmental > Terrestrial > Soil > Tree plantation... | reverse complement strand
ACGGCGTTTCGGATCCTTCTCGAGGCACCTGGCGATGACGCGGCGCACTGATGCGGGCGTGTCTTTCCTCAACCGGGTCAGGTCGGGCGAGCGCTCGATGATCGCCGCGATCACGTCGTAGGTCGTCTCGCCGTCAAAGGCGCGCTTGCCTGCCAGCATCTCAAACAGCACGCAGCCGAACGCCCAGATGTCGGTCCGCTTGTCGATGCGTTTGCCGCGCGCCTGCTCAGGACTCATGTACGCGGCGGTGCCGAGGATCACCCCTTGGGCGGTGCCATGTACCGTGATCGTCGGCGTGTTCGCCGGATCGAACTCGGCGCCCTGTGCCGCCGCGACCGCGATCGCCTTCGCCAAACCGAAGTCGAGAATCTTGACCTGGCCGGCTTCCGTGATTTTGATATTCGCCGGCTTGAGATCGCGATGCACGATGCCGGCTTCATGCGCGGTGTCGAGGGCATCGGTGAGCTGCCGCGCGACATGCAGCGTCTCGGTGATCGAGAGCGGCTTGACGGCGAGCCGATCGGCCAGGGTGTCGCCCTCGACGAGTTCGAGCACCAGCGCCGGTTGCTGGCTGTGCTCGATCACGTCGTAGATCGCCGCGATGTTCGGATGGTTGAGCGATGCCAGCGCACGCGCCTCGCGCTCGAATCGCGCGACGGCATCGGCGTCGGCCGCAATCCGCGGCGACACAATCTTGATCGCCACGTCGCGTCCGAGGCGCATATCACGCGACCGGTAGACTTCCCCCATGCCGCCGGCCCCGAGCAGCGAGACAATCTCGTATCCGCCGATACGCGCGCCGGGTTGTAGGGGCAAAACGGGCCTGATTATAGGTCCTGACACGTCCGAGCGCTCACGGCGCACCTATCCTGCTTCGTCTGCGAGCCTGGTGAACTCCTCGCCGAACACGGCGAACGATCACTGGCTCTTCCACCGTGGCCAGCGTCCGGAAGAACGCGCGCGCCAACAGACTGCCGTCTGCCACAGTCGTCGCTGGTCGACAGCATTGCGATGTTTGCATGGTTGCCGCGCAGCGTCGGAACGCTATGTTGGAGGATGCCAAGCACGACGCTGGTGCGCAAGCCTGCGCCGGCCCGCTCGTCGAGTGATCTTCACGTTCACAAGCAGCATCAAAGCAGACGACCTGGCCTGCGATCGCTATAATGGCTTGGAGCGATGGAGACCCGCGGGATGCGAGGCCGTGTCTTGGACACACTGGCAGGCACACTAGCCCGTCAGTAGCCCGAGTCTGGCGAACGCGAAATCGCAAAATCCTGAGGAAATCCACGCACGGTGAGGTGGCCGAGAGGCTGAAGGCGGCGGTTTGCTAAACCGTTGTAGGACCTTAAAAGTTCTACCGAGGGTTCGAATCCCTCCCTCACCGCCACCCTAGATCCAGGGTGCACCCTTGGCACCCCTGGCACCCCTCGAACCACCTTCACTCCTTAGCCGCAGCCGCGTCGGGCCTGGTGACCATGTGGCCGCAGCCGCACTTGGTCGCCCAGTACTCCCAGGCGCGGAACGTCGCCGGCGAGTCCGGACTATAGGCCTTCTGGTTCCGCGCATCGATCTCGCCCCGCGACAGTGACTTGATCTCGCCGCCCAGCGTCAGCGCCGTGGTCAACGCTCGGGCGTTGCGCGGCAGGTACACCGACACGCGGACGACGTCGATCACGGAGCGGGCGGCGGCGACGAAGCCGTGGCCGCGCATCAACGCGACGGTGTTGTCGGCGAGCTTGTCGGCGAGGTCGCGCGCCTGATCCATGTTGGCGACCAGCAGGTTGGTGTCGCCGAACTTCGCGGCGATGTCCCAGACCGGCACGGTGTGGCCGATGAAGCTGCCGGAGTGGATCACCGGCCGCAGCGGCGTGCCGTTCGCGATGGTATACGGCAGGATCGCCTCGGCGTGGGCGTGGACGACGGCGATGATGTCGGGCCGTTTCTCGTAGATCCCGGCGTGAATGAAGCGCTCCAGGTAGAGCGCCCGCGACTCCTTGCCGACAGGATTGCCCTCGGGATCGTGCTCGACGATGTCGTCCTGCTTAACCAACTCGGGGGCCAGCGACCTCGACATGAAGAAGTGACGGGGGTTTTGCGGGCTGCGCATGCTGACGTGGCCGTAGGCGTCGACGACGTCCTCTTTGGCGAGGATGCGGTTGGCGACAACGAGGTCGTTCCTGACGCGATCGAGTTCACGCATGATTGACAATGCCCCCGTTTCTGACTAATGAATGTGCCTCTGCGGCCGCGACCCTCCGTCCGGACGAAGGTCAGACCATTACGGCGCGCACAAGCTATTCTTAAACAAATTGCGCCAAAACGAGGGACGACTTTGAAGAAGCATCGAGTCTCGACCGGCGTCGAGATCGCCTACTACGACAGTGGCGCTGGCCGCCCGCTCGTGCTGCTGCACAGCTTCGGGCACAACAAGAACATGTGGTTTCCGCAGCTCACGTATTTTCTCGAGCGCGGCTTCCGCGTCGTTGCGCCCGACATGCCCGGGCACGGCGACTCAACCTTCGATCCGGCGCATCACAGCGTCGACCAGATCGCGCGATCGTATGCAGAGCTGCTCACGTCGATCGGCGTGCGGCGGGCAATCGTGGCCGGTATCTCGATGGGTGGCTACGTCGCGTTGCGGATGTGGGCGCACAATCGCGATCTGATCGGCGCGCTGGTGCTGAGCAACACCAAAGCGGAGCGTGATTCCGACGAGATCGTCGGGCGGCGGCGCAGCCAGATCGCCAACATACACGAGCACGGCCTCGCCGAGTTCATCCGCACCGGTGCGCCGCGGAGGCTCTCGGCGGCGACGCTCGATCGGCGGCCCTGGGTGCTCGACAGCATCACGATGATGAATTTCACCGTCAGCGCCGAGGCGAATGCTGCGACGCTCGAGGCGATGGCAGTCAAGCCGGACGACACAGCCACGCTGGCGACCATCGACGTGCCGACATTGATCACGTCGGGTAGCGACGACATTTTCATTCCCAAGACCGCCGCCGGCGTGCTCGAGCAGGGCATCCGCGGCGCCCGGCTGCGTGTCATCCAGGACACCGGCCACGTCAGCAACCTCGAGAACCCGACCGAATACAACCGGGTACTCGATGAGTTTCTAGCGACGCTTCCGGCCGTCGCCGGGTAAACGGCCTCCACGCCCGTCTACAAATCCATTCATCTTCGCGCGAGGGATATCTTGAAGCTACTGACGTTCGCACCTGACAGGCAGTCGGCGCCGAGGCTCGGCGCGTATCTTGGCAATCAGCGCGTGCTCGATCTGCAGCGCGGCTACGCTCAGGCGTTCGGCGCCGCTGCGCCCGACTGGTTCGGCTCGGTCGCGGCGCTACTCGCCGGCGGCGAGCCGGCGCTGGCGCTGGCGCGGCAGACGATCGATCGCGCGAAGACCGACGCGGCGCTGCACCACGACCTGGACGTTATTGTCTTCTACCCGCCGACCGGGCCTTCCGCCAAGATCCTGTGCGTGACCATGAACTACCAGTCACACGCCCAGGCCAGCCTGACCAAGCCGTCGGAGGAGCCATACTTCTTCATCAAGATGGCGAGCCTGCTGACGCCGCACAACGCACCCGTGCTGCGCTCGCGAACGTCGAAGAAGGTCGACAGCGAGATCGAGCTGGCGGTGATCATCGGCAAGCGTGGCAAGTACATCACCCGGGAAGCGGCGATGGACCATGTCGCCGGCTACAGCGTCGGGAACGACTTCAGTTTTCGAGACCGGCGGGCGCTCAAATCCGATCCCAACGCTGCGCGGCTGCACTGGCTGACGCTCAAGAATCTCGACACCGCGGCGCCGCTCGGCCCGTGGCTGGTGACCAGGGACGAGATCCCCGATCCTTACAAGCTCGAAATCACGTTGACGCTCGACAACGACCCGCAAGAACGGCAGAGCGGCAACACGTCAGGCATGATGCACCGCATCGAAGATCTGATTTATCATGCGTCAGACGGCCTGACGCTCGAGCCTGGCGACGTGATCTTGACGGGCACGCCGCACGAAGTGGCCTTTGGTCACGAGCGCTTTCTGCAGCAGGGCGACATCCTGCGAGCTGAAATTGGACAAATCGGCGCGCTGGTGAATCCGGTGGTGGTCGAAACGTAGCAAGGCGAGCCAGACACCGGGCGTAACTGTTCGTGTAGAGGTGATGCCGTGCTGACTGAAAAAGTCGACAACCGCCGTGAGCAGTTCATCGAAGAGTTGCTCGCCAACAATTTCACGACCTACTTCGCCGTAACCCACCCGAAGTACTCGACCGGCAACAAGGCCTTTCGCTTTACGCCGACGCCGGTCAGCGCCGCGGTACCGCACTCGTGGAAGTTCGCGGACGCCCGCGAAAAGCTGTTCAAGCTGAGCGACATGCTCACGGTCGAAGAGGCGGAGCGTCGCAACATCAACTTCGTGAACCCGGCATTGCGGGGCTTCATGCCGGCGGCGACGCTGACGACGCTCCGCGGCGGCATCCAGTTGCTGCTGCCGGGCGAGCGCGCCTACACGCATCGCCATTCGGCCAACGCGTTCCGCTTCATCCTCGAAGCGCCGAAGAGCGGCGCCTGCACGGTCGTCGAAGGTACGAAGGTACCGATGCAGCCCGGCGATCTCGTGATGACGCCGAACTGGACCTGGCACGATCACCACAACGAGTCGGATTCGCACGCGATCTGGTACGACGGCCTCGATGTGTTGATGGCCTACTTCCTCGGCGGCGTGTTCTCGCAGGAATACAAGGACGTTTCTGGCGAGGCCTACCAGCCGGAGAAACAGCACGCCGACACCGTGGTCAACTGCTACGGACCGGGGCTGCGCCATCGCCGGACAATGTTCCCCGAACACATCCCGTCGTCCGACAACCCGCTCCTCTACTACCCCTATCGCAACGCCCGGCCGGCGCTCCAGGAACTGCTCGAGTCGAAGGCCGGCAACCCGACCGAAGGCGTCGTGCTGGAGTACGTCAACCCGGTCGATGGCGGCTCGACGTTCCCGACGATGAACACTTGCATCCGCATGGTTGCAGGCAACACCACCGTCGAGGCCCGACACCGCACCGAGAACATCGTCTTCATCACGATGGAGGGGTCTGCGACGTTCACGCTGCCGGACAAGAAGTTCGAGACCGGGCCATTCGACGTCACCGCAATCCCGTCGTGGGTGCCATACAGCATCACCGCCACGGGCAAGGATCCGGCCGTGCTCTTCTCGTACTCGGATCGGCCGGTATTCCAGAAGCTGGGCTTCTACCGCGAAGCCGACGTCTGATCGGCGAGGTGCTGCGGTTGTCAACACCGAGGAGGGCGAGCGCAACCCGCCCGCCCTCCCCAGGTGGGAACCGCTAACCCCCGCCGCCAGCCAGCGGGTGACCGATCGGCACCCAACCACCGTTCACGCACACACCAATCAATCCAGGAATGCCGGTGAACGGATCCGGCGTCGTGCACGTGTTTGCCGGGGGCGGAGTCGTCGGCGGCGTGGGCGTCGTCGGAGTCGATGGCGCTGACACGGCCAACGGATGATCCGGCGGCAGCCATCCTCCGCCCACGCACACCCATGTAGGCGCCGGCTTAACGGTCGTGCATGCGACAGGCGTCACGACTCCGCCAGTTGGAGGCGCCGGCGGTGTCGTCGGAGGCGTGGTTGGTGGCGTGGTTGGCGGTGTGGTGGGTGACGTCGCCAACGCAAGCGGATGTCCTGGCGGAACCCAACCGCCGCCATTCACACACACCCAGTCAGGTACTGGAGTGGGAGTCGTGCATGTGTTTCCACCTGTTGGTGGCGCAGGTGGCGTTGGCGGATTCGGATTGCTGGGCGGCGTGGCGGCCGCGAGCGGATGTCCGGGAGGCACCCAGCCGCCGCCACCAACGCAGATCCAATCCGAGACCGGCGGATCGGTGGCGCACCCGTTTGCCGTGAGCCCTGCCAGCCCCGCGCCGGCGGCCGATGGATGATCGGGTGTGAACCACGTGCCGTTGGTGAACACGCCGCCTCCGCTCGCAAGAAACGGATCCTGTGATGTCGGACATCCGGACGGGTTGCCGGCGTTGACGATGCGACGCAGTTGGCCAGCTGAATAATTCAGGAAGAGCACATCGCAGTTGGCCGCGATGCCGAACGCGCTGACGTTGCCGATCGTGTCCGATCCTCCGAGAGCGGCGGTGTGTTCGACGATCGGGCCCGCCGTGGCCTCGTGCGATATCGGGTTGATCGTCAGGCCAATCGACCAGATGCGCCTCGCACCGAAATCGGCGAAGAAGTAGCGTCTCCAGAAGGGCAGACCCAAACTCGTGCCGCGGTTGATGACGCCGCCGGTGATGACATTGCCGACCGCATGTGAATACTCCGCGATTGGATCGGTCAGCGGTGTGAACGCCGGCGCTCGAGTCGTGACGTTGTCGTGCGCGCCTTCGCGGATGCTCCAGCCGTAGTTTCGCCCGCCCTCGCCGAAAGGTTCGTAGTCGATCTCTTCCCAAGTGGCCGCGCCGACGTCGCCGATCACGATGGCGCCCGTACCGCCGCGCGAAATAGCGTCCACCGTAACCCTGAACGGATTACGTAAGCCGAACGCCCAGATCTCGGGCAACACCCCCGGCTGGCCGACGAACGGGTTGGTCGGAGGAACGTCGTAGCCTTCCGCGTCCGCATCGGGCACGTTCACGTTGATGCGGAGCATCTTGCCGAGGAGCTCTGCAGGATTCTGCGCGCGGTGGGCCGGATCGTTGACCCCCCCGCCGTCTCCGAGCGGAATGTACAGAAATCCGTCGGATCCGAATTGCAGGTCGCCTCCGTTGTGATTTGCAAACGGTTGGACGATGAAAGTATTACCGTCTGGCCAACGCAGGTCGACACGGGACGCGGGAGTAGCCACGACCGGATCGGACACCGACCGCAGGTACCGTGAAATGACGGTGTGCCCGTCAGTCTGCCGTGTGTAGTTGACGAAGAAGCGGCGGCTCGTCGCGTAGTCTGGCGCGAACGCCAGACCCAGCAGACCGCGTTCGCCGCCGCTGAGGACCAGCGTCGTCAGGTCGAGAAAATCGACCGGCAGCAGCGCGCCGTCGCGGACAACGCGAATCTTTCCGCCTTGTTCGACCACGAACTGCACGTTGGGCTGTGTGGGGTCCTGCACCACCGCAACGGGAGCACTGAGCCCGGATACGACGAGTTGCGAAGAAAGTTGGGCCAACGCGGGAGTCGCTATGAGCAGAGACGAAATTACCCACACACAAGCCATTCGCATAGTTCACCTCACAAGAAAACTCTGTAGGGACGGACAAAACTGCTACGGGATGTGCTTGGCGATGCATGTCGTGTGCCGCGAAACGTGGCTTGCTGTCGGCCCCTGAATTGCACAGCTCGGTGTCGTGATCGGCCGAGCTGTCCGGCGTGCGCTCATCGTTCTCCTGATCGCAGGCGCAGTCGTCGCATCGGCCTTGATGCTCGCGCAGGATCAGGAAACGCTGCACGTCAGGAGTCAGCACGGCGTCGAAGATCCAAGGCACCCTGCCTATCTCGCCGCGCTCGTGGGCGCCGACCTGACCCGCGGCAACCGCTACGAGGTGCTGACGAACGGCGATCAGATCTTCCCCGCCATGCTCGCCGCGATCGATGCCGCGAAACGACGGATCAGTTTCGAGACCTACATCTACAGCGACGGTTCCGTCGCCGATCAGTTCACCGCTGCACTGGAGCGGGCCGCACGACGCGGCGTCCAGGTCACCATCGTGGCCGACTCGGTCGGCGCAATGTCTATCGGCTCGACTCACGACAAACGTTTGCGGAGCGCCGGCACGAAGCTCTACTACTTCAACCCGACACGCTGGTACTCACTCGAAGAAGTGAACTACCGTACGCACCGGAAGATCCTCGTCGTCGACAGTCAGGTGGCCTTCACGGGTGGCGCCGGCGTTGCCGATCACTGGGTGGGCAACGCGCAGGATCCTGACCACTGGCGCGACACCCACGTCAAAATCGAAGGACCGATCGTCCGCTTGTTGGAGGCGGCATTCTACGAAGATCTGGTCGAGTCGGTAGTGGACGAGCCGGTGACGCCTGAACTGGATGACGATGTGACTGTGCTCGACGAGTCCGGCGCGTCGATGCTCGTGCGCAGCTCACCAACCGGCGGCGCCAACGATCTGAAACGCCTCTATCTGCTGATCGTCGCCGGCGCACGCAAGACACTCGACATCGAAACCCCATATTTCGTGCCTGACGAGTCGACGATGTGGGCCCTGCAGGATGCGGTGAGCCGCGGCGTGCGCATCAGGATCCTCGTCGAAGGTGATATCACCGACGCGATGCCCGTGAAGTACGCCTCGCGGGCCAGCTACGACAAACTGCTGTCTCTCGGGATCTCCATCTACGAATACGCGCCGACAATGATGCACGCGAAGGTGCTCGTTGCGGACGGCGCCCTCAGCATGTTCGGGTCCGCCAACTTCGACAACCGATCGCTGGAGCTGAACGAAGAGCTCAACGTCACGGTCACGAGCCGTGAGCTCGCGTCCCGATTCCTCACCGACTTCGAACAGGACCTGAAATCCTCGAAGAAACTCGAGCTCGACGCCTGGCGCCGCCGCCCGCTTCTGGACAAAACGCGTGAGAAGTTTTGGAGTAGCTTTGCTGAAGTGTTCTGATGGCGATCATGGTCGTGGTTCGTAGTCCGTAGCTCGTCGCTCGTAGAGCGTTTCGACACGCCTTCCGAGCTACGAGCGACGAACCACGAACCACGGACCACGAACCAACGGATACAATTCAGTAGAAATGGTCAGAGTCCGTTTCGCCCCCTCTCCAACCGGCTACCTCCACATTGGCGGCGCGCGGACGGCGTTGTTCAATTGGCTCTTCGCGCGTCAGCAGCGGGGCACGTTTGTGCTGCGCATCGAGGATACCGACGCCGAACGATCGTCATGGGAAATGGTGTCCGGCATCGTCGATGGCCTGCGATGGCTCGGGCTTGATTGGGACGAGGGGCCGGATACGGGCGGCCCACACGAGCCGTACTTTCAGTCGCAGCGGATCGAGCAGTACCGATCGATGGCGGAGCGCCTGGTCGCGGACGGACATGCCTACTACTGTTTCTGCAGCCCGGAAACGATTCAGGCCAAGCGGGAGGCGGCGGAAGCGGCCGGCGGGGGATGGGTCTACGACCGCACGTGTTGTGCGCTGACGAGCGACGAGATTGCTGCGCATCGGGCGGCCGGGACTCCGCACGCGATCAGGTTCAAGGTGCCGGCCGGCGAGACCAGCTTCGACGATCTCGTTCACGGGCCAATCGCGTTCGACAATGCGAACATCGAAGACTTCGTCGTCCTGCGCTCCGACCGTCAGCCGACGTACCACTTGTCGGTCGTCGTCGACGACATCGCCATGCAGATCACGCACGTCGTCCGCGGCGACGATCACATTTCGAACACGCCGAAACAGGTGCTGTTGTACCGCGCCTTCGACAGCGCCGCGCCGCGGTTCGCGCACGTGCCGTTGATCCTGGGGCCGGACAAGAAGCGGTTGAGCAAGCGGCATGGTGCGACGTCGGTGATGGAGTACCACCGGATGGGGTACCTGCCGGAAGCGATGGTCAACTTCCTGGCGCTCCTCGGCTGGTCGCCAGGGACCGATCAGGAGATTCTTACCCGCGACGAACTGATCGCAGCGTTCAGCCTGGACGGGATCAGCGGTGGCAATGCCGTTTTCAACCCCGAGAAACTCGATTGGTTCAATCAGCAGCACATCGCGCGCCTGTCGGCTGAGGAGATCGCGACGCGCATCGAGCCGCAGCTGCGCGAAGCGGGGCTCTGGCGCGACACGTTTGCGACGAGCGATCGCGAGTGGCTGTTGCGGGTGGTCGAGCTCCTCAAGCCGCGCATCAAGAAGCTGGGCCAGATCGTCGAGGACGGTGCATTGTTCCTGGCCGGTGCGGTGCAGTACGACGACGGAGCGGTGACGAAACACCTGCGAGTGCCCGGCACTCGCGGCCATCTGGAGGCACTGCACGCGACGCTCGCCTCAGCTCAACCGTTCGATCAAGCCACGATTGAGAGCGTGTTGCGTGGCCTTGCTACCGAGCGCGGGATCAAGGCGGCCTCGCTGATCCATGCGACGCGCGTGGCAGTCACTGGAAAGACCGTGAGTCCAGGGCTCTTCGAAGTCGTCGAGCTCGTCGGCCGCGATCGAACGCTCTCGCGTCTCGAGGCGGCAATGGAACTCGCTTCCTCCTGAGTCGTGCAATTCTCGGACAGTGTGTCGGCAGTTAAACAGATGTTCTCGGCTCATCCGTTATTGAAACATCAGAAGTCCGAACTCATCAGTACCGGGAATTGCTCAATATAGGAATGCCAGTCGCCCCTCCGTGCTCGTCCGTCCCGCAATAACACGAGCATTTCGGCATCTCGTTACCGCTCGACGGTAACCATCTCCTCCATTTGAGCCCTTCCATTCCCGTGAGATATCTCGCGGTCTGTCAGCGAGTTCCGGCTTCGGGATCTGGCTCGGCGTGGCATTTCCGTTGCAGCACGTCGGGTGGAGGACAACGAATCGCATCGAGTCGGCCTCGAGACGACCGAGTGAGGAGGGTACAAAGTGGCCAAGGAAGACCGCGGATTTGCTTCGATGGACCGCGCCAAGCAGCGTGAGATTGCAAGTAAGGGGGGCAAGGCCGCCCATCAGAAAGGCACCGCGCACGAGTGGACGAGCGAGGAGGCGCGAGACGCCGGACGCAAAGGCGGCATCGCCAGTCATCGTCGGCGTCGTGAGCAGATGTCACCCGAGCCAGGTGATGGCGGAAACGAGTCCGTTGGCGGTGACGTCACGAACACCGACACGGATGTGAATCGCAACGAGTAGCCTATGGGCGCTCATCGGGGCCGCGGCACGCTCTCAGCACTGAGAACCCGCCGGCCCCCTATTTCCATTCCTGCGACAACGGC
>Ga0075420_100005742_pt1 | contig 10941 bp, 11 predicted proteins | sample SoiMetdeltSBSDD4_FD_75296 | JGI IMG/M metagenome (GOLD analysis project Ga0075420, IMG submission 75296) | Bulk soil microbial communities from a Populus tree surrounding site in Tennessee, USA - Soil MetaG P. deltoides SBSDD4 | ecosystem: Environmental > Terrestrial > Soil > Tree plantation... | reverse complement strand
CTGACGCTTGAGTGCGCACGACGGAGTATCCGCTCCTGCTGCTGCCCGAGCGGTCGTGCCGAGTTCCGGAGGTCCTTAGGCCGATGCCTGGATCGCTCATCGGGCTGTCTGGCGATCAACGCCGCCAACCTCCGAACCGGCACCTTCGGCGTCCCCACGCACTGGAGCAGCACCTGCGCTTTCGTGGAGAGATGTGCCTCCGGTGGCACGCCAGCGTCATGCATGCGACGTAGGGGCTTGGGAGCCAAGACTGCCCAAACGCTTGCCCGGTTTGTTCGTTTTGGGCTAGCCGGGGCCGGTCAGGTCGGTTAAATTCGCCCACGAACCAGCGCAGAGATGGGGCCCTCTGCGCAAAACGACTCACCGTTCAGGGAGATTCAGATGTCCCGACGTATCCTCGCGGGCGTCTCGGCGGCAGCACTGGTGGCCATCACCCCGGTCGTACCGATGCTTGCCGGACCGACGGCCGCTGCACAAGCCGCACACCACCGGGTTGCCGCTCCCGACGGCTCGTTCGCACTCACCGGCGCCAAGGCCGCGGCGTTCCAGCTTCCGGCCGATGTCGTCAAGGTCGACACGTTCAGCACTTCCCGTGGCGGCACGTCGACCCGCTATCAGCAGATGGTCGACGGCGCCTCGGTGATCGGTGGCCAGATCACCGTTGTACGCGACGCGACCGGCACGGCCACGGCGGTCGTCGGAGCACACTTCAGGAATCTTCAGGCGACGAACACAATCAAGCTCACCGGCAAGGAGGTCCGTCAGGACGTCAAGAGCCGGCTTGGTTCCGGAGGCTCCTGGTCGACCGACCTCAGGCTCGACCCGAGGAGCGGGCGTCTGGTCTACACGGTGGACAGCATCCGCACCGCCTCCCGCCCGGTTCGCTGGATCGACGCCGCGACCGGCGAGGTACGCAACGCATACAACTCCCTCGCCGAGGGTGAGGGTGTGGGCGTCAAGGGCGACACCAAGCAGATCGACACCACGCCGGTGGCCGGCGGATTCGAGCTCCGGACGCCGGACGATCGGCAGGAGACCTACGACGCGGCCAACAAGACCGCGTTGCCTGGCACGCTGATGTCCGACGCGGATGACGTGTGGAACTTCACCAAGGCGAACTTCGCCAGCCCGGATCAGCGGCCTGCTGTCGATGCGCACTACTACGCAGGCGTGGTCGACGACTTCTACGGCGACGTGTTCGGCCGCGACAGCATCGACGACGAGGGCATGACCATCGTGTCTACGGTTCACTTCTCCAGGAACTACTGCAACGCGTTCTGGAACGGCGAGCAGATGACCTACGGCGACGGCCAGCCCCAGCAGGGTTGCCTGCCGCTGTCCGGCGGCCTCGACGTGGTCGGTCACGAGCTCACCCACGGCGTCACCGAGTTCACCTCCAACCTGATCTATGAGAACGAGTCGGGCGCGTTGAACGAGGCGTTCAGCGACATGATGGGCAACACCATCGAGTTCTACGCCGACAAGAACGGTCTCGACCCGGCCGGCTCGCCGGACTTCCGGATCGGCGAGGACGTCATTGTCAACACCGACGGCTTCCGCAACATGGGGGATCCGCAGGAGTTCGGCGACCCGGACCACTACTCCGAGTTGTTCACCGGATCGGCCGACAACGGCGGCGTGCACACCAACAGCGGAATCCCGAACCATGCGTACTACCTCGCCGTCAACGGCGGGCAGAACGCCGGCTGTGGCGGCTCGGTCTCCGGCCACACCCACACCGCAGATTGCGACGTGACCGTGGACGGGATCGGATTGGACTCCGCAGCGCAGATCTTCTACGACGGCTTCACCGCGCTGCCGGAGTTCGCCAACATGTGCGACGCCCGCAACTCCACCGTCGCGGTCGCCGGCGGCGCTCGACGCAGTATCAGCGACGCCTGGGCCGCCGTCGGCGTTCACGCCGGCTGCACCCCCGCTGTCCCGCCGCCGCCACCGTGCGTCGGTGACGCCACCGCCACCATCCCGTTCGGGACACCGCATCCGTACGGCAACAACGGCGACTGCACCTGGACCTATAACAACGGGTCCGCCGGCTTCGCGTTCCACTTCAGCCTGCTCGACACCGAGAAGAATTTCGACTACGTCAACGTGAAGGACGCCGACGGCAACGTGCTCGCCACCTACACCGGAACATTCCACCGGACGATCACATCGCCATGTATCCCGACCAGCACCGGATCGGTCCAGTTCACCAGCGACGGTTCCGTGGTGGCACAGGGGTTCACCGTCGACGCGGTCGAAGCCTGCTAGGAAGCCCCAACCGAACAACAAACCACGGTTGCCAGCCGCCTGTGAATCAGACAGCGCCACATGCGGCTGGCACCCGGAGGGGGAAGAACGCCGACGATGCCACGTCTCTTTCTTCACGAGAGCGGTCGCTAATGCTGGTGTCGCAGGCATGGTCATCAACGGCAGGGCGCATGACCTTCAGCCTTTCGGTGCGAACATCATCAGCGTGCAGGCACACAGCGTGCTCGCGGACCGCCCGAACACGCCGCCCGGGTGAGCCAACGCCACGAGCTTCGCTGGCGGGGCCCTTGTGACCAGATCGCGGCGTCCGGTCATGGCTCCCTTCTGTGTCAAGACACGGCTGGGACGGCGGGTCTAGGGTCGGTGGTGGCGGGTCCGGGAAGTGACTTGTCCGAAGAGCCGGTGGTGGGCTGTGAGCCGGTCGCGCTGGAGTCAGAGTCGTTGCCTGGTTGTCCTCCCGGGCCCGTCGTCTGCGTGGTGACGAGGTCGACGAGCATCGTCTTGTAGACGATGTCGGAGAGTCTGCGTTTGACGCAGCGCATGGCTTCCATGGAGGTCTTGCCGGCGGCCTTCTTGCGGTCGAAGTAGGCGCGGCCCTCGGTCGGGTTGCGGAGTTGGACGACGGCCATGATGTGCAGCACCCGGTTGATCTGCCGGTTCCCGCCACGGGACAGCCGGTGCCGCACATGGTCGCCCGAAGAGGCGTCGATGGGGGCGGTGCCGGTCCAAGACGCGAAGTTGCCGCGGTCGGGGAACCGGGTGATGTCACCAACCTCGACCAGCAGCCGAGCCGCACCGGAGGGACCGATGCCGTGCAGGTCGAGCAGCCCGGTGCCGGTGGCCTTCACCAACTGCTTGAGCTCCTTGTCCGCGGCCTTGGTGCGCGTGTAGATCTTCTCCAGGTCGACCACCAGCTCCATCGCCACCCGTTTGCGGGTCTTGCCGACCGCATCGCGCGGCCGCACGCCGGCGAGCAGCCTGCGGGCTTGGGCGGCGGACAGATCCTTCTTCGCGCCGCCGGGGATGAGCTCCAGCAGCAGGGCGTGCAGCTGGGACACCTTGCGGGTGTGTTCCTCACCCAGCGAGCGGCGCCGGTCGACCAGCAGCCGCAGGACCTCGAGCTGCTCGTCTGCCACCACCGGCCGCAACCCCGCCATCCGAGTGCCCACCAACGCGACCGAGTGGGCGTCGGTCGCGTCGGTCTTGCGGCCCTGCCCGGTGGCGAACACCCGGGCCCGCGCCGACAGTTTCGGTGGCACGTCGATGACCTGTTCACCGTCGGCGATCAGCCGGCGGGCGATATGCCGGCCGATACCCTCACACCCTTCGATCGCCCACACCCGCTCCGGCCACGCGCGCAGGGACTTCAGCATCGCCCGGAAGCCGGCCGCATCGGTGGCGTACCGGCCCCCGCCGACGACCGTCTCGTCGGCGGTCATCACCTCGATCGTGACCGGACCGCTTGTGCGGGTCCATCCCGACGACCACCCGCTCGCCACCGTCACTGTTCACGTTGCCTCCTTCGACTCAACCGACACTGTCGAGCCGGAGGGCACCGCTACTTCGAGCAGAGCAATCCCTTCTCGAGCCTCTCCCGCCCGGGCGGGGCCCAGGGCTGCGCAGGCCATGTGTGAGCCACACGCGATCCGTGGGCAGCCGCTGTTGGAGCGACAACCCCAAACACCTCGACCGAGCCTCGTCAGAACCCAGCCGTGCCGTCAATGAAACAAGTTGCCGCTGTCCGCTCGCGGTTACGCCGATGAGCGTGCCCCTGTTGACGGCTAGGGCTTGGCTCGCAGTACCTCATCCAGGCGGCTGCGCCAATCCTCGTCACCCAAGCCTGCACCCACCAGCGAGTCCCCCCAGTCCGATTTCAGGAGCGCAAGTCTCTGCTCGAAGGCGTACCAGTCGCCGCCTGCGCGGATCACGAGTGAAGCCTACGGGTGTCCGGTCGATCATCTGGTCGACCACCTCTACGGCCTCGCTGTCGGCCTGGGGGTGGCGGTGGTCAGCGCTTGGCGGAGGACGGTGCGGGCCTTGGAGTACCGACTCCTGGCGGTAGACGCGTTGAGACCGAGGATCTCCGCCGCCTCGACGATGCTGAATCCGTCCCAGTGAATCAGGATCACGAGCTCGCGTTGTGCCGTGGGCAGACGGTAGACGGCGTCCCTCACCGCGTTCGCCTCGGCTAGGTCGGGTTCGTTTGGCGAGGCGAGGTGTTGGCGAAGCCGCTCTGCGAGGGCGTTGCGCCGCCGGGCCGAGCGTCGATGGTTCGCGAGCACGTGAGCCGCGATGGTGAACAGCCACATGCGTCGCCGATCCCGCTCCGATGGCATAGCTTCGGACCGACGCCACGCCTGCAGCATGGTCTCCGCAAGTAGATCGGCGGCGTCGTCCCGTAGGCTCACCCGTCGCTCGAAGTAGCCGAGGAGGTCGTCTGCCGCGTCGCGAAGCGCTCCTCGGAACTCGGCGGTTGTCTCAGGCGACCTCACTCGCCGCACTGCACGGCCTCTGGGATGCGGACCTTGATCGGGATCTGCCCCTCGAACTGGTCCGGATCAGCTGCAGTGGTGGGGATGTCCTCATAGCTCGATGAGTCGTCGTACTGCGCGGCGACCAAGTTCGGCCTGCAGCTCTCCGAGTGGGTTGTCCCAGGGATCGGGACCAGGCCGGCTGCCATCGCGCCACCGGTGCCCACCCCGACCACGCCCACCGTCACTCCGCCGAGGAGAAGCGTACGCAACCGACGGCGGCGAGGTTGCGTGGCGGACTCTGTAGCGACAACGAGGTCGTCGAGCGCTCGCTCCAGATCCGCCGTTCGAGGCGATGTCTGTGGAGCACAGCGGCCGAGCAAGTCATCGAGATCCATGGCGGTTCCCTCCCGCGTCGAGATGCTTTCACCCTGTACCTGTCCGGGTCAGACCACTTCGTCCAACCCGACCGCTCATGCCGCATTCGGCGCTGTCCTGCCGATGAGCGGTCGGTTTGAGGGTCCGGCGGTCGCCTACGTGGGGACTTGCTCAAGCGTCTCGATCTGAAGCTTGTGTCGGTTCTTCCTCGGGTGTGGTGCCGCTGATCGAAGAGCATGAAGTCAATCTTCGCGGGGTCGAGTCCGCTGGCGACAGCTAGGCGGTGCGCAGCCTCAATGTCGGGCGGCGATGTCGCTGAAGAGAGGGGTCCGACGGCGATCACGCGCGGGTGGCTCCAGATGAGGACCGCATACCGGCTGAGATCCCGCCCATCGACGTACTTCTTTGACACCGGGAAGTAGAGCGTGTTCGTGAGCGGATCGAACTGGTATCCGCGCGCGTCGTCCCACCCTGGGCCGCGATGTTGAGACACAGCGTGCCGCAGTCACTGACAATCTTGAGGAGCCGCGGATCCATGGGGTCAGCATGCCTTGCTCGCATCGCTTTGCGCACTCACGTGCCGCGATGTGCGCGGTCCTGCCGAGGAGCGGGAGACCGCTGATCGGCTTTGGACCTGCACTCAGTGCTTGAGTAGCTGTTCAATCTCCGGCGGCATTGCGGTGCCGTCTGCGCCTGAGAAGAACAGAGTGCGGCGGTACACGGGCACGACGAATGCGTCGGCGGGATCGATGCCCGCGATGGTATAGGCGCGGACGCTGTCTGCGGCGTCCTTTCCGAGAGCCTGTTCGTCGGTGATCCGCCCGGCAGAGTCGACCTGCCCGCCGCCGGAGTCTTCGCAGGGCGGGTTGCGAACCTCATCGAGCGGTCGACCGGGCTCGACAGGCTTCTCGGTCTGATAGGGGTAGTAGGTGTGGGATCGGTAGACAAGCACGAGGGGGCACACCCCGCCCGTCTCTTCCCCGGGGTCTTGAGACCCCGCCCCGCAACCGACGGCAGCAACCAGGAAGGGCACTACCGCAACCGCCCCAATCCGACTCATGGCCATTAGCCTTCCTGAACCCGTGCCTCTTGGACGCGCCCTTGCAGGGACTGGTTCCAAGAAGCACACCGCACGGACCTGCCGCGATCCGCGCACCGAGTAGCGTCTTGATCATGGTGGGAGTGGATGCCCCGACGCGGCGGTGGTGGGCCTGGTTGAGCAGTGGGCTCGCTGTCATCACGACCGTCGCTTACGTTGCGGTGATCGCGGCCGAGGGCGACGACTCGTTCTGGGAGGTCTTCCCGTGGGTGATCCTCATGCTGGTTGGGACGGGCGCTGCATTGACGTCGGCATTGGTCCGCGATCGGGAGGTGAGTCGGGCCTTCGCGATCGGTGGAGCCGTCGTGCTCGGGGTGATCGGTCTGGTCGCGATCCTCAGTATCGGGGTGGGCTTCGTCCTCGCAGCGGTCGCTGCGGGCCTGGCGGCGGCGGATACCCGCCGATGACGCGAGCGCCGGCAAGCGCCCGGATCTGCCGCTGGTTGCGCGGTCGTGCCGATGAGCGGTCGGTCGATCGCGCGACCGTGTTTCACTATCGGCATGCTGGGCGACCACTCGACCCGAGCTTCAACGGACCCGATCTTTACGTCCCGACTTGTCCTCACGCCAATTGGGCCCAGAGACGTTAAGGACCTGAGTCTCCTTTACCACGATTCCCAAGTCGCCTACTGGACCGGCCCCTGGACACCGACGACCGTGGCGTCGTGGACAGCAAACATGGCGGAGCGATGGGTGAGGGACGGAGTGGGAAAGTGGATGGTCCGCGACCGCTCTGACGCATCGCTGATCGGGCGGGGCGGCTTCAGTCTCGTCGAAGTCGACGGGGAGAAGGTGCTCGAGCTCGGTTGGGCAGTCCGTGACAGTCGTACCGGTCGTGGATACGCGACCGAACTCGGCACAGCGGCATTGCATTGGGCCGCTCGGTATCAACCGGACCTGCCGATCGTCGCGTTCACGGAGGTGCACAACCGCGCCTCGCGGGCGGTCGCGGAGCGGCTCGGGATGCATACGGCGGGCATCATTCAACGAGCGGGCCTCGTAGAGGGCCAATCTGGCATCAAACCAGACGCTCCGTTCGCCCTGTACCGACTCAGACCTCGCAAGGCGACGGAGATAGGCGAGCGGTAACTCCCTCTGGGAGTGCCCGATCATGCCGCGTACCGGGCGGTCGTGCCGATGTACGTGCGGTGCTGTGTACGTTGGCTGCCTGTGTCGCACCGGCGGCTCAATGGCGGGAGACGACCTAATTGTGGTCGCCGTGACCGGAGCATCCTGACGCAGTGTCGAATCGGGCGGCCGCCGTTCGTGGAGAGGGTGGAGGGTGGCGCCGGGCCGGCCCCCGCAAGGGAGGAGACATGACCGAGTACCTCATTGCCTTCAACTACGAGTGGGTGCCCGACCATACGGACGAGGAGCTGCGCGAGAAGGCCAGGGCTGCCAGTGCGGTGGAGGCAGAGATGAAGGCGGTCGGGGTCTTCATCTTCACCGGCGGCCTGGACGGCACCGCCCCCCTGTTCAGGGTCGATGCGTCGAGCGGCACGCCGCTATTCACCGATGGTCCCTACGTCGAGTCCAAGGAGCACCTCGGCGGCTTCGCCATCGTGGATGTGGCCGACGAGGAGGCGGCGCGGCTGTGGGCGGGAAAGATCGCAGTGGCCTGCGGATGGCCGCAGGAGGTGTACCGCTTCCGGGTGGCCATGCAAGATTCGGAGACTTTGTGACGGAATCGGCGGGCGTTCCCGCCGCGACGCTGTACTACGTGCTCTTGTAGGTGCCGCCAGGCTGTTCTGCTGACGCGAGCGCCTGCAAGCGCTCGGAACTGCCGCTGGTTGCGCGGTCGTGCCGATGAGCGGGCACACTTGCGATTGCGCGGGTCGGGGTTGACAAACCGCGTCGTGCGTCGGATACCTGGGGTTGGGTCGAGCAGCCGGCGCGGTCGCCGCGCGGTTGCCAGTGGCCAGCGCCCGACTCCCCGACCGTCGTCATCCAGCAGCAATAGCGGATCACGGAGGTCACCGACATGAGCGCCACCACGAGCGACGATAGGTCCGTCGGCCACGCGAGTAACGACCGGACATTCCCCGACGGGTTCCGTTGGGGCGTAGCCACTTCCTCCTACCAGATAGAGGGCGCCTGGGACGAGGACGGCAAGGGTCTGTCGATCTGGGACACCTTCGCCCACACCCCGGGGAAGGTGAAGAACGACGAGAACGGTGACGTCGCCAACGACCACTACCATCGCTACGCCGAGGACGTCGCCCTGATGAAGGACATGGGCGCGAACGCGTACCGGTTCTCTGTGGCGTGGCCGCGAGTCTTCCCCGAGGGCACCGGCGCACCGAACAAGCACGGCATCGACTTCTACGACCGGCTCGTCGATGAACTCCTCGCGTCCGGCATCGAGCCCTATGCCACCCTGTACCACTGGGATCTGCCCCAAACTCTGCAGGACAAGTACGGCGGTTGGCTGGGCAAGGACACCGCGCGGGCGTTCGGGGACTACGCGGGTTACGTGGCCGAGCAGCTCGGTGACCGGGTGCGTCACTACTTCACGATCAACGAGTTCACCACCTTCATCGAAGGCGGCTACCGCGGGTTCATGACCGACGTCGGCGGCGGCAAGATGATCCACATCGGCAACGCGCCCGGCCTCAACCTGGACGACAAGGGCCTCAACCAGGCCCGTCACCACGCGGTCCTCGCCCACGGTCTCGCCGTTGAGGCGATCCGTGGGCAGGGGCCCAGCGGCACCAAGGTCGGGTTCGCCGACAACGTCCGCGTCGCCGTTCCCGCAGTCGACACTCCCGAGAACGCGAAGGCGGCAGAGTCGGCCACCCGCGAACGCAACGCCCACTACATCACCGCGATGCTCGAGGGCCGATACCTCGACGGCTACCTGGACAGCCAGGGCGCCAACGCACCGCAGTTCACCGACGACGAGATGCACACGATCGGGTCGCCGCTGGACTTCGTCGGCATCAACGTCTACCGACCCAGCTGGTACGTCGAGGCCAGTGATCACGAGCCCGGCTACCGGGAGGTCCCGATCAACGCCTCCCACCCGAAGATGATGTCGGAGTGGCACCTGTTCGATCCGGTGGTGATGTACTGGGCGCCACGGCAGATGCAGTCGATCTGGGGTGCGCAGTCGATCTACATCACCGAGAACGGCTGTGCCGCCGCAGACGTCGTCGCCGACGACGGCCGGGTCTACGACAGCGACCGTGTGATGTTCATGCGCGCGTGCCTGTCCGAGCTGCATCGGGCCATCGCCGAAGGCGTCCCCGTTGACGGCTACTTCCACTGGAGCGCCCAGGACAACTTCGAGTGGATCTACGGCTACGGCAACCGCTTCGGACTCGTCTACGTCAACTTCGACACCCTCCAACGGACCCCGAAGCTCAGCGCCAAATGGTTCCGGGAAGCCACCCGCCGCAACGCAGTCGTCTGAGCCAGCCCAATCCAGCCGAGCCGGGAAGGCTCCACCGAACCGCACTCACATGCCGCGATCCGCTCGCCAACTGTCGCGCATCAGGTGGCAAGCATGTGTCGCGCATCAGGTGGCACAGGACATTTTTTTGTCCTTAGACGGTTGATGCGCGACAGTTTCGCGCCAGGTGATGTGCGACATCTGGTCTAGGAAACTGTAGGTGCGGTCCGTGGCCGCATGCTTTTGATGTTACGGACTGGGCTGGTGGTGGTGCGGCGGACGATGCGGGTGTCTTCGTCGTCGAGCTCGATTGCCAGCGTGGTCTCGGAAACTGCGATGGTGACGGTCTGGTGCTTGTGCAGGCGGCCGAGTGCGATCTTTTGACCGACGACCATGATCCTGCCGCTGTTGTCGGCTCGTCGTTGGACGCGGACGGGTTCGGTGGCTGGCCGAGGTGGTGGCCCGGCCGGGCGTCGGCCTCTCAGCTTGGTGATCTGGTCGGCGCTGAGTGGGTTGGGTCGGGTGCGCAGCAGCTCGCGGGTGTCCAGGTCGAAGAACATCAGCGTGGCCGGTTCGATGCGGATCCCGACCCGGCTGCCGGCGAGGATCTCCGCGGCGACGAGGACCCGGTTGCCCAGGCTGATGGTGCCGCCGGGTGAGACGCAACGGTCGACCTCGACCGCGTCGCCGTCCTCGATCGGCGGCAGCGGCGACGGGCCGGCCGGGGTTGCGCCCTCGTGGGTGACGAGTCTGGCCAGGTCGGAGACGGTCAGGTGGGAGCGGACACTCTTGACCCGCCCGTCACCGATGGGCAGGTGGATCATGTCGCAGTCGGCCCAGAACCGCACGGCATGACCCGCACGGGCCGGGCCGAGCCAGAACTGGCGCCGCAGCACATACATGTTCCCCGACGGCGGCACGACCTTGGTGAACTCGATCGGCCCACCCGCATAAGGCCCCGGGGCCGAGGGCTCGGGGCTCTCGGATTCTTGCGGCACGGTGTCGATGGCCGGTGCCAGCGCGGCCGGCAGCCAGGTCTCGACCAGCTCCCGCTCGGTGTCTGGTCGAGGGGTGAATCGGTCGGCCGGGGTCACCGGCAGTTTGTCGTCCAACCCCTGGTGCGGCCGGTTGGTGTTGTAGTCGGCCACCCACGCGTCGACCGCCGCCTGCGCCTGCTCGACCGAGGCGAACGGGCCGGAGGTCTCGCAGAACTCGGGACGGAACGTGCGGTGGAAGCGTTCGATGCTCCTATGTTCGTCAAGCGGCCGTCTGGTCCAGGTGGACGGTCTCGGTCGTGGTGACTGCCGATGGCGGCAGGTTGGCGTAGATCTC
>Ga0075420_100005739_pt1 | contig 10943 bp, 11 predicted proteins | sample SoiMetdeltSBSDD4_FD_75296 | JGI IMG/M metagenome (GOLD analysis project Ga0075420, IMG submission 75296) | Bulk soil microbial communities from a Populus tree surrounding site in Tennessee, USA - Soil MetaG P. deltoides SBSDD4 | ecosystem: Environmental > Terrestrial > Soil > Tree plantation... | reverse complement strand
CGGATCGAAGCGGAAGTTGGTCACCTCGACGACCAGCGTATTGCCTTCCCAACGCCCGCGTGAATCTCCCTGCCACGTGGCCGCGCCCTTAGGCGCATGAGGGCGTCCGTCCACCGGGATCACGCGGTAAGCGTGTACCCACTCGAAGAGCATGACAACCTGTCCGGGATTCTGGAGGATCTGGATCGGTCCGCGGAGGTTGCTTCGAGGGACGCCCTGGAGCGAACAACGATCTTCGGGCTCGATGTGCTGCAACTCGGTGGGAGCCTCGAGGTTGATGAGATGCTCTCTTCGTTTCTCGATGGCCCACGGCTGGAATGGAATTCGTCCGTTGGCAGGATCGATGATGACTTGCTTCCGCAGCCCGATGTTAGTAGCGGCCCGCTGCTGCATCTTGTTGTGCTCGGGGTCGCAACATCCCTCTTCGAGACTGTGCCCTGCATTCGCAGAGTCAGCACTGCCTTCCCATGTGCCCTGAATGTCGGGTTGGCCGTCAGGCAGGCGCGAAGGACTCCAGCCCTGTGCCGCGGCGGACCCGGGTGCAGCCCACCAGAGGACCAGAACGAGTGCAGATGCCCTGAGGGAGTGCCAGAGCCGAGTGCTCATTGCCGAACCTCCTCCACTAGTTTCTTCCCGGCCGTTTCAGGAGCTCCATGTTCCTGTCGTTGACCTCGACGCAGGCTTCCTCGTAGAGCTCGGAACCGTAGTCCTTCGAACGATTGAAGTAGATCGCGAACGTCCAGGGTCGCGTGTACACCTTCGGATCGGTGATGACGGCCCGGTACTCGATGCGATCCGGGCCGACCGGCGTCATTCGCTCCGTGACGCGCATCGCATCACTGTGGAAGCTGGCCATGACGTCGAACCAGGTCTGGTCGTTGTTGTTCGTGACATCGACGACCAGCGTGTTCCCTTCCCAGCGGCCGCGGGAGTCGCCCAGCCACAACTTGACGTTCTCGGGAATGTGGGGACTGCCGTCGACCGGGATCACCCGGTACGAGTGATGGGCCATGTTGAAGATGACCACGTGACCCGGCGGCTGGAAGATCTCGAACTCGCGGTTGTTCATGTGGCGCGGCACTCCCTGAGGCCAGCACTGGGCGTTTGGGTCGACATATTCGGGCGTCGGATCGCCGTGGAGCTGATAGATCGGCTTCCTCTTCTCTGCCGCCCACGCCTGATACGGGATCTTCCCGTCGGGCGGATCGATGATGAGGCTCTTGCCGCTCAAGGACGGGTTGGGCTTGAAGTTCTGATACAGCGACTGATACTCCAGGTCTTCGATGTTGTAGAAGGTGCCGACCGGGTTATAGATTCCCTGGATATCGGGCTGCCCGTCCGCCGTGCGCGGTGGCGCATAGGGTTTCGCCGGCTCCTGCTGCCGTGCGTCGACGACGGCGATCAGGGACGCGAGAACAAGGACAGGCAACAACATCGGACAGCGAGATCTCATGACGCTACTCCGGTGGTCTATACCACGTGCGCTCGAGGCCGAAGGCGTAGCATTCGTAGTCGAGCACGCGGATATTCTTCTCGATTCGACGATACAGCGGCAGACTTATCTTCCACGGCCGTGTGAAAACCTTGGGGTCCTCGATCGTCGCCTCATAGTTGATGTGGTACGGGGTAATCGGCGTATAGCGCTCGACAACGTGAAGCGCCTCGCTGTGAAAATTGCCCGCGCGGTCGAACCACGTTTGGTTGGTGAAGTAGACCACATCAACGACGAGCGTATCCCCCTCCCAACGTCCCCGTGAATCACCCATCCAAAATTCAAGCGGCCCTCTGGGGTGAGAGGAGTTCATGAAAATGCGACGAACGGCGTGCACGTACTCGTAGGTGATGGCGATGTGGTTTGGAGTCTGGAAGATCTGGAACGGGAACGGCAGGTAGGTGGCGCGCGGAACTCCCGGGAGAAAGCACTTCGCCTCGGGATCTGCCGTTGCCCGGTTGGCGAAATTCTCACCTTTCTTCGCGGCGGCCCACGGCTGATACGGGATTTCGTCGCCCTCTACAACACCGAGTCCCGCAGGCACATCCTTCTCCGCAGAATGTGCCTGGATATTCCAGTTGGCTGTCGTGACGGCCTGCCAGATTCCTGACAAATCCGGCTTCCCGTCTGCCGTACGCGGAAGCGGCCCGGAGCCTTGAGCTGCCGCCGGTGCCGGCAACAGTGACGCCAGAGCGAGCGTCGCGATCATACAGCCCGGAAGGCGCGCCATGATGCTCATTGGTTCCTCATGCTGATGTGAGGTGGCTGACGGTACCATTCCAAAACGGCCAACGTCAAACGGGTAACAACTCCATGTACGATGTGGCGTCCCCGGTTCAACGAGGAGTTTCATGGGCAATAAACAGCGCGCCAAGGCGGGTCGTCTGAATCGGCGCGAGGCGATGGCGCGAATCGCAGCCACGCTCGCGCTGCCCACAGCGTTCGCCGCAAGCGTGGCCGCAGCCGGTGCACAACGTCCGGCGCAAGCAGGGCTCCCGCGGCGGCGAACCGTCCAGACAGTCACGGGTGCGATCGACCTCGCAAAGCTGGGCTTCACGCTCTCGCACGAACACATCTGCGCAGCGTCTGCCGGGTTATGGCAGGCCTGGCCGGAACTGTTCGGAGGTCGAGCGCAACTGGTGCGGACGGCGGTCGAACAGCTCAGGCAGGCGAGAGACGAGGGCGTCGACACGCTGATTGATGTCACGACCATCGACCTCGGACGCGACATCCGGCTGCTCGAGGAAGTCTCACGCAAATCCGGCCTGCAGGTAATTGCATGCACGGGGCACTGGCTTGACCCGTCGCGGTCGATGAACGCACGGACCGTCGAAGAGCTCGCCGAATTCTTCGCCCGCGAAATCGAGCGCGGTATCGAAGGCACCGACATCCGCGCCGGAATCATAAAAGTCGCCAACGGCGGCACGATCGACGCGTTCGGAGAGAGGCTTCTCAGGGCCGCGGCAAGGGCCAGCAAGGCGACGGGTGTGCCGGTTACGACTCACTCCCCGGGAGGCGATCGTGTCGGCGAAAAGCAAGCGGCAATCTTCGAAAGCGAGGGTCTCGGCCCATCGCGGGTATGCATCGGCCACACTGATAACAGCGCCGCCGACTATCAGATGGGACTCGCGAAACGCGGGTATTACCTGGGCATGGATCAACTTCCGCGCGGCGGCCCTGCCGCGCCTGGCACGCCGCTCCAGCAGCCGGGGGCCCTGTCCTGGGACCAGCGGTACGCGCAGATCAAGAATCTGGTCGATGCAGGGATGGCGGATCGCATCATGCTCGGGAACGACCATTCGATTGCGATGTCGTTGCAGCCGACGTCGGCCGATCGGATGCGGCTTGCACAGAACCCGGATGGAATTCTCTTTGTGAGCCGCAAGGCAATACCGGCACTCAGGAAAATCGGCGTCTCGGAGCAGGCGATTCGAACGATGACCGTGGACGTGCCAAGACGTTTCTTCGAAGCGTAAACGGCCTGTCTCAAAACGCCCGACTCTGACACCCATCGACGACGATCGACGTGCCGCTGATCCAGCTCGCGCGCGGCGAGCACAGAAATGCGACGACATCGCCGATTTCCTCGGGCCGGCCGAACCTCCCGAACGGAAGCTCGCGCTTGACGAACTCTGCAATTGCGATCGGGTCGGCCTGCTGCCGTCGCCACCACGAACCGCCTTCGAACAAAATCGACCCGGGTGACACGCTGTTCACGCGGATGTTCGAAGGCGCGAGCTGCTGTGCAAGCGATTTGGCCAGGCTGATTTCGGCGGCTTTCACCGCGTTATACGTCATGCGTCCGCCGGCCTCGCGGCCGAAAATGGACGCGATAATCACAATCGCACCACCGCCGCGCCGCAGCATGTGCGGCACAACCACACGTGACGCCCGAACTGACGGAAAGAGCGTCTGATCAATTGCTTCCTTCCACTCTGCGTCGGTCGTCTCGAGCAGCCCACCGCCTGCGGCAAAGCCGACGTTGTTCACGAGAATATCGATGCCTCCGAACGCGGCGGCGGTACGGTCGATCACATGCTGCACACCTTCAGGCCGGCTGACGTCGGCAGTGACCGCCAACACGCTCGCGCCGTCACCGGCAGCGTCCGAAACTGCCTTCTCCGCTTCGCGCAGCCCGGCCTCGCCGCGCGCACAAAGACACACCCGACATCCCTCCGCCGCAAGCGATTTGGCGCTGGCCAATCCCAGTCCACGACTCGAGCCGGTAACGATTGCGACTCTATCTTTGAGCCCCAGATCCACGTCCCGGCGATTGTATCTGAGCAGTTTCTACGGTCGTGGCTTACAGTGTGCAATACGGCGAACCGGCGGTGCAGATCAGGTTGTGTTGGCCGTACAACCAAAACAACGGGGAGGGAGTGCGATGAGATGGCAGGGACGGGCAGGAAGCGGCAACGTCGAGGATCGTCGAGGTATGGGTATGGCCCTGCCGGTTGGTGGCGGCATCGGCGGCCTTGTCCTGCTTCTGCTGTTTTCCATGCTGACGGGTCAGAACCCAATCGACTACATCGACACGTCGAGCCCCGAGCAGACCACAGGAACGGGCGGCGTCCCTGCTGACGACCCGCAGGCCGAATTCGTGTCGGTGGTCCTCGCCGATACCGAAGCCACGTGGGGCGAGATCTTCGCGCAGCGCGGCGCGACCTATCCCCAGCCGACGCTCGTCCTCTTCACGGAGGCTACCCAATCAGCCTGCGGCGTGGGCCAGGCGGCAATGGGCCCCTTCTACTGTCCGAATGACCGCAAGGTGTACCTGGATCTCTCCTTCTTCCACGATTTGGAAACGCGATTCGGCGCGCCCGGCGACTTCGCGCAGGCCTATGTGGTGGCGCACGAAGTTGGTCACCATGTCCAGACTGTTACCGGTCTTTCGGACCGTCTCGCCCGCGCCCGTCAGTCCGGAAGCGAGCGCGAAGCGAATGCAATCTCGGTGAGGCAGGAGCTGCAAGCCGACTGCTATGCGGGTGTGTGGGGCCATTACGCCGCGCGGCGCGGGCTGCTCGAGCCAGGAGATGCAGAAGAGGGCCTGCAGGCTGCCGCGGCTATCGGCGACGATCGCCTCCAGCGCCAAACACAGGGGCGCGTGGTTCCTGAATCATTTACCCATGGTTCGTCGGAAGAGCGCGTGAGATGGCTCCGGCGTGGTCTCGATTCAGGTAAGGTTGAGGCGTGCGATACCTTCGGGCAGGGAACGTTCTAGCGAGCCCGAGAGCAGGGCGGGGCCTTTTGGACCGCCAGGGTCCGGCTGAAGCTTTGGACCCGCCAAGGTCCGGCTGAAGCCGGACACTACGTACGGAATTCCAGACTCCCCACCGCACCAACCCCCAGCTGGTCCATCAGCACGACTAATGTCGACACATCGAATGCGCGTCTGCCAACGCTGGCTATTTGCATAGACGCTGACATGGGTAAGAATCTTAGCGACGCTCACGCCCTCATCCATATGCGCATCGGCGTTCCAGCCGAAATCCGGCCCGGCGAAATGCGCGTGGCTGCCACACCGGAGACCGTCGGCAAACTGGTTCAAAAAGGCCGGCATACCTGCATCGTTCAGTCGAATGCCGGAACAGCCGCGAGCATCCCTGACGCCAACTTCGAAGCCGCCGGCGCAGTGATCGTCCCGCACGCCGCGGACGTGTACTCGCAATCCGACGTCATTCTCAAAGTACGCGTGCCCGAGTCGAGCGAGCTTCCGCTGCTGCGGCGCGGGGCGATTCTCATCGGGCTTCTCAATCCGCACGACGAGGCGGCAATCGAGAAGCTGGCGGAAACGGGCGTGACGGCCTTTGCGCTCGAAGCCGTCCCCCGCATCACGCGGGCACAGACGATGGATGTCCTTTCGTCGCAGGCGAATGTCGCCGGCTACAAGGCCGTGCTGATCGCGGCAAACGAATACCGCCGTTTCATGCCGCTTCTCATGACGGCGGCAGGGACGGTGAAGGCCGCCCGGGTGCTGGTCCTTGGGGCGGGGGTTGCCGGGCTCCAGGCGATCGCCACGGCGAGGCGGCTCGGAGCGGTTGTCGAAGCCTTCGATGTGCGTCCCGCCGTCAAGGAGCAGGTGGAATCGCTGGGCGCAAGGTTCATCGAGGTGCCTGCGTCCGACGCCGAGCGGGGCCAGGCCGAGACCGCCGCGGGCTACGCGCGGGAGATGAGCCCCGAATACCGGCAGCGCCAGGCGGCCCTCATCGCAGAGCGCGCCGCCGTCGCTGACATCGTCATCACGACAGCGCTCGTGCAAGGTCGACCCGCGCCGCTTCTTTTGAGCGAAGACGCTGTCAAGGCGATGAAGCCCGGGTCGGTTATCGTCGACCTTGCCGTGGAGCAGGGAGGCAATTGCGCGCTCGTGGAGCGCGATCGAATCATCGTCGCCCACGGCGTCCGGATCGTCGGCTACTCGAATCTACCCTCGCTGCTGGCAGCCGACGCCAGCGCTCTCTACGCACGGAATGTGCTGAACTTCCTCCAGCTGCTCGTCAATCCCGCGACAGGCGCGCTCGAGATCGATAGAAACGACGAGATCATCGCCGCAACGCTCGTCTGCGCCGACGGCGCGCCAGCCCGCAAACGTGAGACGTCACTCGCATGACAGAGGCAGTCGATCCCCTCATCATCAACATCACCGTGTTCGTTCTTGCGGTCTTCGTCGGCTACCACGTGGTGTGGAACGTCACGCCCGCACTTCACACTCCGCTCATGAGCGTGACTAACGCCATCAGCTCAGTGGTCGTCGTCGGCGCGATCCTCGGGGCTGGCTCGAGCACTGCCGGAATCGGCCCGCTGATAGGTGCCATCGCGGTCGCGCTTGTGGCCGTGAATACATTCGGCGGGTTCCTGGTTACCCAGCGGATGCTGGGCATGTTCAAGAAGAAGGCAACCACGTCGGAGCGCAAGTAGCGGCGATGTCCGCCAACGTCATCGCGATTTCCTACCTGGCGGCTAGCGTCCTCTTCATCCTCTCGCTCAGGGGCCTGTCGCATCCGCTGACCGCGCGGCGCGGCAACGTGTTCGGCATCGTGGGCATGTCGATTGCCGTGGCGGCCACGCTGGCAATCACCCGCCGAATCGATATACCACTCGCAATGCTCGCAGCCGGCGGTGTCGTGGGCGTCATCATCGCCAGGCGAGTGCAGATGACGCAGATGCCTGAGCTCGTCGCGGCAATGCACTCGCTGGTCGGCCTGGCAGCGGTCCTGATCGCGATTGCCGTTCTGAACGAGCCGCTGGCATTCGGCATCGCCGAGCCGATACCAGTCGGCGCCAGGGTGGAGCTGTTTATCGGAACATTCGTGGGCGCTATCACGTTTTCCGGATCGGTGATCGCGTTCGGCAAGCTCTCAGGGCTCGGGAAGTACGGACGCGTGTTCTCCAGCGCCCCGGTCACCTTCAAGGGTCAGCACGTGGTCAATCTGGCGCTGGCAATCCTGATGATTGTCGCCGGCATCATGTTCGTGAACGAGATGCCCGCCGAGCAGTGGCCACCGTTTCTAGCCATGACGGCGATTGCGTTTCTCCTCGGCGTGCTGATCATCATCCCGATTGGCGGCGCCGATATGCCGGTCGTCATCTCGATGCTGAACAGCTACTCCGGATGGGCTGCCGCAGGTATCGGGTTCTCGCTCAATAACTCGATGCTGATCATCGCCGGTTCGCTCGTTGGATCGTCGGGCGCAATCCTGTCGTACATCATGTGCCGCGCGATGAACCGGTCGTTCTTCAGCGTCATCCTCGGCGGCTTCGGGGGCGCGGAAGGCGCAGTGGCAGCCGGCGATGCGCAAAAGTCGGTCAAATCCGGATCGCCTGAAGATGCTGCATTCCTTTTGGCAAACGCCGACAGCGTGGTCATAGTGCCGGGGTATGGGCTGGCCGTTGGACGCGCGCAGCATGCGGTCAAGGAAATGGCGGACAAGCTGACGGCGAAGGGGGTCAGCGTCCGCTACGCCATTCATCCGGTCGCAGGACGAATGCCGGGACACATGAACGTACTGCTCGCCGAAGCCGAGGTGCCCTACGAGCAGGTCGTCGAAATGGAGGACATCAACAGCGACTTCGGCTCGACCGACGTGGCCTTCGTGCTCGGCGCGAACGACGTCGTCAATCCGCTGGCGGAGCAGCCCGGCAGTCCGATTTACGGCATGCCCATACTCGAGGCGCACAAGGCACGAACGGTCATCGTCAACAAGCGGTCGATGGCTGCCGGTTATGCAGGCGTCGACAACCCGCTCTTCTACATGGACAGGACCATGATGGTATTCGGGGATGCAAAGAAGGTGGTCGAAGACATCGTGAAATCACTGGAGTAGTCATATGGCCGTGAAACCGATTCCCGAGGGCTATCACACCGTCGTGCCATACATCGTTGCAGCGGACGCGGAGGCGCTGCTCAAGTTCCTGAAGACCGGACTGAAAGCCACCGAGCACGACGTGATGCGCTACCCCGACGGCAGGGTCTGGCACGGAGACGTCGTGATCGGTGATTCACACGTCATGCTGTCGCAGGAGACCGAACAGCATCCGGCCATGCCGGCGACTCTTTACCTGTATGTGCCCGATACCGACGCGGCCTACCGAGCTGCACTGGCGGCCGGCGCTACGTCGGTGATGGAACCGGCCACTCAGTTCTATGGCGACAGGAACGCAGGCGTAAAGGATTCGAACGGCAACATGTGGTACTTCGGCACCCACGTCGAAGACGTGTCTCCCGAGGAGATGCGGCGAAGGCAGGCCGAGGAAGTGGAGAAGCGACGACGGCGGTAACTGCAGGGCTGGCCTTCACGGCCGCGTAAAGCCGTGCCCTACGTTTTTTAGGTCAGCACGCGAATGATGTCCGACCGCGTGATGATGAACGTCTTCTCCGTTTTGAAGTCGCGAACGAGCACCGCCGGATTCTCGGGCGTGATCATCGTTGACAGGAGCTGAACCGGCGTCGAGACATCGGCGAAGGGGAACGCCGGCTGCATGATCGACTCGATCGGCTGGTGTTTGACGCCGGGGTTGCGCACGAATTCGTTGTACAGGTGCGCCTCGTTGAGCGAGCCGACGACGCGGCCGTTGCGGGTGACGGAAAGCTGCGAGAAGTCGCGGTCGCTCATGATCCGGATCGCCTCCTCGACCGGCTGCGACGCCTCCACCGCGTAGAGCTCGCCCGAGACGCCCATTGCGACGAGATCGCGCGCGGTCATGCCGCTGACCTCGAGGAATCCCTTTGCCCGCATCCATTCGTCGTTGTACATCTTCGCAAGATAGCGCGACCCATGGTCGTGAAAGATCACGACCACGACGTCGTCACGGGTGAAGTTGTCGCGCAATTGAAGCAGGCCCGCCATGGCCGATCCGGCTGAATTTCCTGCAAAGATGCCCTCTTCGCGCGTGATGCGACGGGTCATGACGGCGGCGTCTTTGTCTGTCACCTTCTCGAAGTGGTCGATCACGTCGAAATCGACGTTCGCGGGCAGGAAATCCTCGCCGATGCCTTCGGTCACGTACGGATAAATCTCGTTCTTGTCGAAGATGCCAGTCTCCTTGTACTTCTTGAACACCGACCCGTAGGTATCGATACCCCACACCTTGATGCGGGAATTGCGCTCCTTCAAGTATCTGCCGACGCCGCTGATCGTCCCGCCCGTCCCCACACCACATACGAGATGCGTCACGCGCCCGTCGGTTTGCTCCCAGATCTCGGGGCCGGTTTGTTCGTAGTGCGCCTTCGTGTTCGAGAGGTTGTCGTACTGATTGGCTTTCCAGGAGTTCGGAATCTCACGCGCGAGCCGCGACGATACCGAATAGTACGATCGAGGATCTTCAGGATCGACGTTCGTCGGACAGACGATCACCTCGGCGCCGAACGCCCTCAGCGCGTCGATCTTCTCCTTCGACTGCTTGTCGGTGGTCGTGAAAATGCACTTGTATCCCTTCACGACCGCCGCGATGGCCAGGCCCATCCCTGTATTGCCCGAAGTACCTTCGATGATCGTCCCGCCGGGCTTCAGCAGGCCCGCCCGCTCAGCGTCCTCGATCATGGTCACCGCCATGCGGTCCTTGATCGAGTTGCCTGGATTGAAGGTTTCGATCTTCGCGAGTACGTCGGCGTCGATGACACCGCGTGTAATCGAGTGGATGCGGACCAGCGGCGTATTGCCGATGGCATCGAGAATCGTGTCGTCGATCTTCCTGCCGGGCGGAACGGTCACGGGTGGATCATTACAGGGGGAAGGGGGTAGGGGGAAGGGGTCAATCACAAATCACAAGTCACAAGGCACAAATGAGTAGAGGGCACAGGTCACGAAAGACCTGTACCCTCGCCCTGTAAGCTCTAACCTGTAACCCGTAACGGTCTATCCGGCCACCTTGAGATTGTTGACGACGCGGGTCACACCGTCCGTCTTGCGAGCGATCATGACCGCACGGTCCGCTTCGGCTTTGGATTTCACATTTCCCGTCAGCGTGACGATGCCGTTCTCCGTGTCGACGTCGATTCTCAGCCCGCTGACCATGGAGTCAGCCAAGAGCTTTGCCTTCACTGCCGAGGTGATCCCTGGATCGCCAGTAATAGGTTCGTTGCGGCCCTCCGCGTTGTCCCCGATGTTACCTGTCCCACGATCGACCCCGTCGCGATCGTAGAGACCACCGGTCGGTGCCGCCTCGGTCACAGTAAGGTGGTCAACGACTTCGCGGACACCGTCCGTGGTGCGCGCGATCTGAACCGCCCGCTCCTTTGCGATCGGCGAATCCACGTCGCCGGTGAGCGTGACGACACCGTTCTTCGTGTCGACGTTGATCTCATGCGCCTTCACAGTGTCGTCGGCTGCCATCTTGGATTTGACGTTCGTGGTGATGCCCGCGTCGGTCTGAGCGCACGCCACGGTGAGCGCGGCGACACCGACGAGGGCGGCCAATCTCTGCAACATCACAACCTCCTGAAGAGTCAGTAGGG
>Ga0075420_100005738_pt1 | contig 10943 bp, 10 predicted proteins | sample SoiMetdeltSBSDD4_FD_75296 | JGI IMG/M metagenome (GOLD analysis project Ga0075420, IMG submission 75296) | Bulk soil microbial communities from a Populus tree surrounding site in Tennessee, USA - Soil MetaG P. deltoides SBSDD4 | ecosystem: Environmental > Terrestrial > Soil > Tree plantation... | reverse complement strand
ATCGCGCTTTCGTATGGGATCGCACTGCTGCTTCACGCCTATGGCTTTCTCGCCGTGTTCGCCGCAGGGCTGTCGGTGAGACGTATCGAGCGAGAGCACACAGAGGTCACGCCACGCGCGGATGTCGAACATGCTGGGGCCAGCACCGAAGAACAGGCGACGCATCCCAGTACCGCCCCTGCCTACATGGCGCGTGCAGTCCTTAGTTTCAACGAGCAACTGGAGCGCCTGGGGGAATTGGCCGTCGTTCTCGTCGTTGGCGCCATGCTGGCGGATATCGAGGTGGTGGGACCCGGCATTTGGCTGGCGCTCACGCTGTTTGTGGTGATCCGGCCGGCGGCGACGCTGCTCACGCTCTTCCGCGCGCCCTTGTCAAGACCACAGCGCGCGTTCATTGCATGGTTCGGCGTGCGCGGGGTTGGCTCGATTTACTACCTTGCCTACGCGTTGTCGCATGGAGTAGCCACGCCGGCAGGTCGGATGCTCGCGGATGTCACGCTCGTCGTCGTCGCCGGATCGATTGTCCTGCACGGCATCTCGGTGACGCCGCTGATGCAGCGGTATTCAGCGTTCATTGGTGAGCGTCGACGACAATAGATTCACCGCCCTTGTGACGATCGTATCGTGTGAGTCGTGCCCTGCCGGCAGTGCCTGCGACCCCTCGTAGCGTGCCGCCCGGAGTTGCCCTTTCGTTGCCGACTGGTTGAACGCTCGTTGAATGCCTTCTTTTCAACGCATGCGCGTCCTCGCGCACGCCGCCATCGTGCAGATGATGTATCGCCGAGAGCCTTGTACAACGAGGAGCGGCTGATCGAGACCGCTGGTCTCGGGCACCTGCACGCCCTCTTCGCGCAAGTCCCAGTCGACTCTACTGGCCTGATCCAACGGATCGATCTCGTCGCGGTCAACTCCCGCGCCGAACGGCGAGATCATGCCCTGGCGATGTTTCGCGAAACCTTAGGAAAACCTTCCGGACGGCAGGGCCTTCGAGTCCATACGATTCGCGTCTGGAGATCGGCGTGGAGTTCGACCGCGAACCTCAGGAGATCGCGAAATGAAAAGAATCATTGCTGCAATCGCCTTCAGCGTTTTAGTACCGCTCGTTGCACGTGCCCAGGAGGTGGATGTCATCGCGCGAAACAAGGAAGTCATTCGTCAGAACCTGGCGCACATCTGCGGCGGTGACGTGAAAGCGGCAGCCGCTGATTTCGCGGAGAACGCGGACAACTTCGGTCGTCCGGTGGGACGTGAGGGCATTCAGCGGACGCTCGAGGACATCCTCACGACGTTTCCTGACTACTGCTTGAGGATTGTCGAAATGGTTGCTGTGGGGGACGCGGTTATCGTCCGATGCAACGTCACTGGGACGCACCTCGGCATGGCCAAGCGCCCGGCGAACGGCGGAGGGTTAGTTGGCGTCAAGCCAGAGGGCAAGCGGCACGAAATCACGCACATCCACTTCTACACCTTGCGCGACGGCAAGATCGTCCAGCACTACGCCAATCGTGATGACCTGGGGATGATGCGTCAGCTGGGGCTGGCGCCGCCGGTCCCGACTGCGAGCGTATCGCCGGCAAAGTGAGCGGCTCGAGGTCGGGCGTTCGCGCGCCACGCAACCTCACACGCGGTATGCCATGCTTCTTGCGCAGCCGAGCAAACACCTGCCGCGCAGGCTTGGTGCGACCGGCCTCACGTCCGCCAGTCCTCCTGGATCCCTTCGATGGGCTTCGACGCGGTCGAGGAGCGCTTGGTAAGCCGCGGCATCCTGGGACCACGAGCTCGGCCTTGCCGTTGTGGGTAAGGACAAGGGAGCACGTAGGGGCAACCCCGGACACAGCCAAGGGGCTGCCTTTGGATTACCGCGCCAGTTCCCGACCCTACCGGATAACAGGCGACGTCGTCAGGTATCCGACTACCTGTGCCCGCAGTGGCCTCAAGTTGACAATGCCTGAAGCGCTTCGCTATCGCGCCTCGCCCCCGCGAGGCTTGTAGAAGACGAACTCACCGATCTCGACCGTCTTGGTGTATTCCGCGGCCCAACCTGGCGTCGCATTCCGTTGATGGAAATACAGCGCGCCGCCCGTTCGATCCGTTAGTTGAAGGTTGAGCGCCTTTCGCGCGATCTCCTTGGCGGTCGCGTAAGACTCGTCCTCCTTCGCTTGATCGGAACGGCCATCACACCACCACGAGAACTGGCAGGAACCCTGTTCGCGGCCTTGCCTCACAACGTTACAAATAGTGTTTGGAAAGCCCTGATGGCCAAGCCGGTTCATGACGACATTAGCGATTGCTTCCCTGTCGACAGTCGCCTCGCCTCTGGCCTCCCAATAGATGGTGCGCGCAAGACAGGTGATCGCATCGTCCAACGGCTCCCCGCCGGACGGATCGACCGCCTGCGCTTCAGGCTTGTTGATCATCTCGGATGGAGAGGGAGGCGCCTTGTTGCCGGCGGCCGCAGCGTTCTGTTCCAGCGCCTCCGCCTTTTTCTCGGTGGCTGCCGGGCCGGTGGCTGACGGCTGCTGGGAATGGTCGACCTCGGCCGGTTGGCAGCCAGCGAGACACACGATCGCAACGTAGGCCGCAAACTCGTATCCGGCGCATCAGTCGACCTCGCAAACATTCACACGCGCACTGATAGCTTCGCACCAGCGTAGAACCGTTGCCGACCAACGCCTGGTCGCACACGCGCCATGTTTACACGGTGAACGATTCGCGCGGACGTCAGTCTACTTCGGAACAGCGATGAACGCTGCGTCGTGGACGGTGTGCCTACCGATCATCGCAATGGACATCGTCAGGCTCGAATGTCGGTCAGCAAGCAGAGGATCCCTGTGGTCGTCGTGCCCGAGCGTGCCACCGAGCGCCAGGCCGGATCGGCAGGCGTGCTCGAACATCTGGCACCTCGTGCGGGTCTACGAACAACACGGTATCAAGCCGCGGCGAACCTGGCTGTTCATAACGCACCCATCACTGTTCATCTGTGGCTGTCGAAAACTCGAAATGAGGCGGCGGAGCCGAGCGGCTGGAGATCGCGCGCTGCGTTCGCTCCGACCTCATCCTCGAGATTCGCTTTAGCGCGCCTGCCTACTTCACCCTGGGCGGGGGCAGTTTCTGACTGCAGATCGGAGCCGAGTCAACGGACTTCGTGATGCTCTTCATGAACACGGACGGCCTGAACAGCCTGCTCTCGAATGAGTTCACGCTGGGCGGCGACGCGTCTGTAGCCGCCGGGCCCGTTGGTCGGCAGGCGGGAGCAGCGACCGACCTGAAGCTCAATGCCCAGATCCTCTCCTACTCGCGCAGCAAAGGTCTGTTTGCCGGACTCGAGCTCAAGGGCGTCGTGATCAAAGCGGACAAGGACGACATGGCCGATGTGTACGGCGCGGGCATCACGGCCAAAGAGGTACTGAAAGACAACAAGGTCGCTGCGCCCATCGGCGTGCGGGCGTTCCCGCTCGCGCTCGGACGCTACTCGTCGCGCAACGCCACGGAATAGCCCGTCAGGAATGAGGACAGCCATGCAGAAGAATGTCTATGCGGTGGCGGTGCTCGGGTTCGATGACGACCGTTCATTGGGATCGAGCGAAACCAGCAGGCTCGCGCTGCCGGTCTTTCAGGAACTGATGATCGGCGTGTACCGGGAGCAGATCGTGGGGCCGCGGCCGGCGTTTCCGGTCGATGGAAGACCGCATCACCGCTTCCCTCCTGCCGCCCACGCCTCCTGCCGCAACAACGTGGCCCGCTCCGGGGCACTAGTCGCACGACCCTTCGCGCAGATCGGTGTCCAGGCGGAACCTGAGGACGGTTCCGCCGGGACCTCTGCTTCGACAAAGGACTGTGCGCTGAGAGCGCGTCAGGTTCAGTTCCTGCTGACGCGCACCGTCGCCCAACTGCAACGCTTCACGTTGGTTCACGGCGTCGTGCAGAATCTCTTCCGCGTCGGTCGGCATCTACTGCGGTCGGCTCACCACCGGCCTGCTCCGCGCGCAGGCGTTCGTCGAATGGGATGCGGTGACGTGCGCCCTCTGAACGAGCGAGAGGCGCCGACCTCGAGGGAGAGGAGTGCGCACTTCGCACTAAGTTGACAGTACCCCTCGACGGCTTTGATTCGCGCCTGAGGTCAGTTAGCAGCGATTGTGCTGAATCGGACAGCGGGCCGGTAGCCCACCGAGCCAACATAGGTTTTCCGAACTTTGTGGATAGCAGAAAGGCCAGCCGTGATGACGGGATTGATTCGGACGTTACGCGTGGAAAAGGGATTCGGGTTCATCAAGGACGATGCGGGGAAGGAGTACTTCTTTCACCGCAGCGCCGTGTATGGCGAAGGCCTCGAGAATCTGAAAGAGGGCGACGGCGTGGAATTCGACCTTGGCGAAGGGCCGAAGGGTCCCCGGGCCGAGAACGTCAGGCGCACAACGACCTAATCGGACTGACGGCCCGCATACGGGATGACTTGTGCGGGACGACGTTGACGCGAAGGAGGGCGGCCATAATCGTCTTCAGATAGTGCATCACGGTTTCACGCTCCGGCGATGGCGCCGTACTGCCGCTTGGTGAATTGCGATGGCGCCTACCTATACCTACCGACTCGCGAACGCGCAACCCTCGGGGCACCGGAGCTTCGGTACCCGCATGAAGCAGTTCTGGCAGCGGACGACCGACGGACTGGAACTCAACCAGCTCTGGAACCAGTTCCGTATCGACACGCGCACCAGTTACCGTCTGTACTCGCGCGGAATCGACTACACCTGCCGGAAGGGCGTCAACGAGGGCAGGCATTGGCAGGCAGTCTCGACGCAGCTCTTCTGGGCGATTCTCGAGAAGCTTTCGCCCGCGCGCCGGGTGCTGTTGCTACTCGCGCTCCTGCTGCTCGTCCTCACCCCCGTGCTGTCATGGACCACGACGACGGGCACCCACCGCATCCAGGTCGACCTCCAGCTCTGGGGCGGTTTGCTGATGTGCTTGTTGCTGATGCTGGAAGTCGCCGATCGCGTTGTCATGAAGCGAGACCTCGAGATCGCGCGTGAGATCCAAATGTGGCTTTTGCCGGTACACCCTCCACCCGTGCCCGGTGTCGATATCGTTTTCTCCACCAGGCCCGCAAACACCGTGGCCGGTGACTACTACGACGTCTTTCTGCGTCCGGCCCGTACTTCCGCCAACCCAAGCTACCTCGTCGCCGTGGCCGACGTCGCGGGCAAGAGCATTCCGGCAGCGCTGCTGATGGCCACATTTCAGGCCAGCTTGAGAACACTATCGAACACGCCGTCCTCGCTTGTAGAACTTGTTGGCGGCATGAATCACTATGCCTGCAGTAACAGCCAGGGTGGCTTGCGTTTCATCACCGCGTTTCTGGCTGAGTACGAGCCTGCCACGCGCACCTTGACCTACATCAATGCCGGACACAACCAGCCACTGCTGCGTCGTAGGTCAGGACTGATCGAGCGTCTTGATATGGGTGGTCTTCCCTTTGGAATCAACGCCGACGCCATCTACCAGGCAGGAGCCATTACATTGGAGACCGGCGACTGGCTCGTCGTGTTCACCGACGGCGTCGTGGAAGCGGTCAACGAGGCGGATAAGGAATACGGCGAAGAGCGCCTGATTTCAGTTGTGAATGCCGGATCAGGCACCTCGCCCGCGAAGATGCTCAGCCGCACGATGGCTGATCTCGATCTGTTCGTCGGAAACACGCCGCAGCATGATGACATTACCTGCCTGCTGATCAAGTGTGTCTAAGAGCAGATAGGCGCGTTTCGTCCCCTCCATTCCGAGTTGAAACGATCGGCTGGCATTGTGAAGTTGACGCAAGAGTCCCTGAACCGCGCCACGGAGACTTCATGAATCATTCAGACCTGTTGGTTGTTGATGACGATGACGCAACCAGAACTGGGTTGAGGCAGCTTCTCGCCAATGCCGGGTTTACAGTTGATGTCGCACGGGATGGTGCAGAGGCAATGGAGAAGATCAGCAGTCACGATTTCCGTGTCGTGCTGTTGGACGTTCGATTACCCAAGATCGGCGGGTTGGATATCCTGGCTCGCTGTGGCGGCAAACGATGGCCTCCGAAGGTCGTCGTCATGACTGGCGCGGACACGACGGACGTGGTGCTCGATGCGCTCCGCGGACACGCGTACGATTTTCTTGCCAAGCCAATCGAACCTTCACGGCTGATCGAGGTTGTCACGCGCGCGTTCGCCGCGGGCTCAGGCGTGACAACCATCGAGGTGATATCAGCGCGAGCAGACTGGGTCGAGTTGCTGGTGCCGTGCACGCGTGACGCGGCCGACCGGATACAGAGTTTCGTCCAACAGCTCGAGACAGATCTTCCTGCGGAAACGCGCGATTCAGTCGGTGTCGCCTTTCGTGAGCTGCTGCTGAATGGCATCGAGTGGGGGGGACAGCTCAACTCAGCGCAGAAGGTGCGCGTCGCGTGTCTCCGAACCCGCCGGATGTTGCTCTATCGGATCGCCGATCCTGGCCTGGGCTTCAATTTCGATGACCTGTCCCATGCAGCCGTTCACAGCGCACCCGGTGTCATCGCTCACGACGATGTTCGGCACGAAAAGGGACTGCGCCCTGGAGGGTTCGGGCTGGTGCTGATTCGCGCCATCGCCGACGAGCTGATCTACAACGAGCAACAGAACGAAGTGGTGTTTGTCAAATACCTTGACTAACCTTGCCGGGTTCCAGTCGCCAGCAACGAGATCGCCGCAGGCATCCCACGACCATGTGCCAACGAATGGCAACAACGCAACCTGACGGCGCGGTATCAGCCTTTGTTATCGGGCAGGCGAGTGATGGATTCTTCGACGCGGTCGATGTACTCAGTCACCCGCGCCGCAGGCGTCCGCGCGGTGACGCGACGAGGAGAGCGGCTTGACGGGGGCGCCGGCACTCGCCGACGATGGTGCCAGAGTCTCGGGCGGCGGGGACGCCGTTTCGCACGCGGATCGGGTGTACCTGTTTTGTACCTGATACTCGGGTTTTGTGCGTTTCTAGCGATTTGAGCGATTGAAAACTGGCCTAAATTGTTGACCGGAGCGGGAACGCCGGGAACGAACCCCACCCTCTCCGCCATCCTTCGCTCTAGAGTGCAGGCGAAGGATGCCCACTGTAGCGCATAGCGCGAAGGTGGGCCTGTCCTCGCAATCCCGAGCTTCGGATGGCAAGCCACCTTCGCTCACGCAAGCTAGCGCCGAAGCGTGACCTTCGGCTGGGCAAGCCACGCGAAGGATAGCGTCGCCTGCGGCCAGCGTGGGCACGCGGATGCGGCCGGCCATATAATCCCCTCACTCGTCAAGAATTTTTTCGTGTCATTGACAAGCGGCTCTCGACTCGGCCCCTATGAGATCGTTTCGCCACTGGGCGCAGGCGGCATGGGAGAAGTCTATCGCGCGCGCGATTCGAAGCTGAAGCGCGACGTCGCCGTCAAGGTGCTGCCCGACGCGTTCGTGCGCGACACTGATCGGCTCGCTCGTTTCGAGCGCGAAGCACAGCTCCTCGCCTCGCTGAATCATCCGAACATCGCGCAGATTCACGGTCTCGAGGATGGCGGCGGATATCACGCCCTGGTGATGGAACTGGTCGACGGACCGACGCTTCAGGAGATTCTTGGGGCCCAGCGCGGCGCTATGCGCCTGGAAGAGGCACTTCCCATCGCGAAGCAGATCGCCGAAGCGCTGGAAGCCGCGCACGAGCAGGGGATCGTCCACCGGGACTTGAAGCCGGCCAACATCAAAGTGCGCCACGACGGCACGGTCAAGGTATTGGACTTCGGGCTGGCCAAAGCGTTGGAGCCGGGCGCGCGGCCCGACATCACACAGTCACCGACCCTCGCCTCGCCGGCCATGACGCAGGCCGGGATCATTCTCGGCACAGCGGCGTACATGTCGCCCGAGCAGGCCAAAGGGAAACCGGTCGACAGGCGCTCCGATGTCTGGGCGTTCGGATGCGTGCTCTACGAAATGATCACGGGATGCCAGACATTTCAGGGTGAATCGGTCCCGGAGGTCCTTGCCGGCGTGATCGAACGGGATCCTGACTGGCGCCATCTGCCCGCCGCACTCCCGGTGCGGCTGCAGGATCTCCTACGGCGCTGCCTTGAAAAGGATCCGCGGAAGCGCCGCCGTGATATCGGCGACGTCCGGATCGAGATCGAGCAGGCCCTGTCCGACCCGCCGCAGATGGCTGCGCCCGTCGCCGACCAGACGTCGAGCCGGCACGCGCGACTCGCCTGGATCGTCGCAACGATCCTGGCGGTGGCGCTCGCAGGGGCCATCGCGAGACCGTACTTAGCCGCTCCCACGGAGTCAATTGAGACGCGTGTCGACATCAGCACGCCTGAAACGCCGGAGGGGTCGGCCCTTGCGATCTCGCCCGATGGACGACGCCTGGTGTTCGTGGCATTTCGAAACGGACAGCCCCAGTTGTACCTCCGCTCCCTGGACGCGGACACGGCCCAGCCGCTCAGCGGCACCGAAGGCGCCCGTCTTGCGTTCTGGTCACCCGACAGCCGCTCGATCGGGTTCTTTGACGGCAGCCAACTGAAGCGAATCGACGTCACCGGCGGGCTGGTTCAGTCGGTGTCAAGTGCCGTGCCTGGTGTGGGCGGTACGTGGGGGCCGGACGGAGTCATTCTGTTCGCACCTGGTTTGCAAGGGCCGCTGTTCCGCGTGCCAGCCGCCGGTGGCACGCCAGTCGCCGCCACCACGCTCGCCGCAGGCCAGTCTTCTCACCAGTCCCCGGTGTTTCTCCCGGGGGGCCGGCAATTCCTGTTCTACGCTTCCGGAACGAGTGACGCGCGAGGGATCTATGTTGGCTCACTCGATTCCGGTGAAACCGCGCGGCTCACCGACGCCGACACGAACGGCGTTTACGCGGCACCTGGGTGGCTGATGTTCGGACGCCAGGGAGCACTCGTGGCTCGCCGTTTCGATCCCGCACGTCGTGAGCTCAGCGGCGATCCGGTCATCGTGGTCGCATCTGTAGCCCTCGCTGGCGGCAACGGCACGCGTGCCGCAGTTTCCGTTTCGGCAACTGGTGTCGTGGCTTACCGGATAGGCGGAACGAACCCGTCGCAACTTGCGTGGTTCGACCGGTCCGGCAAAGCGCTCGGCACGATCGGCGAGCCCGATCGCGCAGCTCTGGTGAACGTGTCCCTCTCGCCCGACGGCCGCGTAGCGGCAGTCCAGCGGACGGTCGAGAGCAACTCCGACATTTGGCTCATCGATTCAGCCAGAACCACGCGATTCACGTCCGATCCGAGCACGGAGTTCTTCCCCATGTGGTCGCCGGACGGCACTCGATTGTCCTTCACGTCGAACAAGGCAGGCGAGTGGGGACTCTCCCAAAGAGCTTCGAGCGGCGCTGGCACGGACGAAGTGCTCTTCGCCTCTCCACCTCTCAAGTTTCCGGCCGACTGGTCGCCGGACGGCCGGTTCCTCCTGTACGTGGAGGTGAGTCCGACGACCGGCAACGATCTCTGGGCGCTCCCGATGGAAGGAGACAGGAAGCCGTTCCCGTTCTTGACCACGAGCTTCGCTACAACGTGGGGTCAATTCTCGCCCGATGGACGGTGGGTGGCGTACCAGTCCAACGAATCAGGACGGTACGAGATCTACGCGCGGCCATTTCCCGGCCCGGGTGGGCAGTCAACGGTCTCGACATCGGGCGGCGTCTATCCACGATGGAGTCCGGACGGCAAGGAACTCTTTTATCTCGCGCCGGACGGCAAGCTGATGGCGGCCCCGGTCGCGGTGACGGGTGGCACGCTCAACGCCGCCGCCCCCGTCGCGCTCTTTCAGACCCGCATCGTTGGTGGCGGCGCAAGCATCGTCGGCAATCGCCAGCAGTACGACGTCGCGAGCGACGGCCGTTTCCTGATCAACGTTACGACCGAGAGTGCTCCTCGGCCCATCACGCTGATTCTGAACTGGCAAGGAAGCAGATGAGCGACTTCTGATTTAACTTGCTAGGCTGCAACGCCAAGTTGTCTCAGCGCACTATCTGGAGCTCTTCTGGCGTGACTCGTTCACCGTCGTGTGTTGAACTGGAAGCCCAAGCCTTGAGTCGAGGTGAACACCGACCGACAGAGCTCCTTCTCGCGTGGAGCCGCCGCGAGGCCCAGGCGTTCGAGCAGTTGGTGCCTCTGGTCCACCACGAGCTGAAGCGGCTGGCGCAGAGGCACATGGCGCACGAACGCCGGGACCACACGCTGCAAGCACGCATGTGTTCGACATCGCCGCCGAGCAGGACCTCCTGCCCCTGAAGCGTATCGCCAAGGCGGCGCGTTCGGCACCGGGCGACGCCGAGGACATTTGCTGACCAAGAAAGTCCCATCTGCCGACACGTCGTAGTCCTGGTCCCATCAGCAGCCGTTACTGGAGTCTGATGAACGAATATCGTGGACTGTATCGGAACTAACTGAACCAAAGCCCTTCGTCGAGTGGTGCACCGAGCATCGCGTGGCGACGCACTACCTCCAACCAAGCAAGCAGGATCAGAGCGTGTATATCGAGCGCTTCAACCGCAGCTATCGCACCGAAGTCCTGAACGCACATCTTTCGAGTCGATCGCCGAACCACGTGCGCTGACGGATCAGTGGCTGCGCGTCTACAACCCGGTGCGACCCTATGACAGCCTCGGCCGGATGCGCCTATCACGTTTCTACAGAGGCCCACAACAGCCGGTTTGTCTCCCTGGGAACTGTCCGCTTGAGTAGGGAGCTCGCGTGTCACATGTACTGTTGCTGCGTGTCACGTCAGACGGCGACCTTCGAAAGCACCCTCGAGCGCTCCCGCTAGCCAGCGGCCGGGCCGCCATCGCCGTACTGTTGCACCACAATCTAGCGCGGTGGCGTTTCTACCGTTTTTCGAGTCAAGAGCGTCTGCCATAGATTCCGGCAGCCTGGACAAAAACAGCTCTGTGTCGTAGTCCGCTCG
>Ga0075420_100005737_pt1 | contig 10943 bp, 10 predicted proteins | sample SoiMetdeltSBSDD4_FD_75296 | JGI IMG/M metagenome (GOLD analysis project Ga0075420, IMG submission 75296) | Bulk soil microbial communities from a Populus tree surrounding site in Tennessee, USA - Soil MetaG P. deltoides SBSDD4 | ecosystem: Environmental > Terrestrial > Soil > Tree plantation... | reverse complement strand
GGCACCAGCGAGGCGATGCGCTTGCCCGGGTCGTCGGGCACGGGCGGCGCGGGCGGCGGGGCGGGCTTGGCGTGGTTCTGCACGGCGAGCGTCTGCAGGCCGCGCACGTCGCGGCGCACCACGTCGGCGGCGCGCGCGAGCCGGTCGGCGTTCGGCTCGGCCGCCTCGGCGACGACCTGCCCCGGCGCGGTGACGCGCGCCTGCACCGGCACGCCGTTGACGCGGAACACGTCGGTCACGTCGCGCGCGAGCTGCTCGTCCACCTGCACCTCGACGCGCGCAGCGAAGTCGCGCGCCGCGAGCCAGGCGTCGAGCCGCGCGCGCTGGGCCTGCGTGGCGAGCCGGCCGGTGAGCCGCAGCCCGCCGGCGGGCTCGCGCGCGACCGCGAGCGTGGCGAACTCGCTGTTGCGCAGGGACCCTTCCAGCGTGGGGGTGGCGGGCGCGACGGCCTCGTCGCCGGTCGCCGCCGAGACGCGCGCCAGCACGAGCGCGCCGGCGCCCGCCATGGCGATGCCGGCGGCGAGGGTGGCGAGCCACACGCCCGCGCGCGAGCGCTTCGGCGCGTGCGCGGGCGCCGCGGCGGCGGCGGGCGCGCCCGCCTCGGGCCACGACGGCTGCTGCGCGAGGCCGAAGGCCACCACCGAGCGGCCGATCACGAGCGGCTGGTGCATCGCCCAGGCGACCGGCACGCCGATCTCGAGCGCGCGCTCGCCGAGGCGCACCGCGCCGTCGAGCACCTCGATCGCGCCGTGCGGCTGGGCGGCCACCACGCGCACGCGCGCGGGCGGCGCGCTGTCGTCGCGCAGCCAGACGTCGGCGCCGTCGCCCGCCGGCGCGGCCGCGATCACGCAGCCCATGCCTTCGGGCAGCGGCGCGCTGGCGCCGGCCTGCGGGCCCTCGAGCACGCGCAGCTCGAGCGCGTGCGGGTCGTCGGGCTCGGCGAACGGGGTCATCGTCGGTTCCATGTCAGCGCTCCGTGCGGCGCGCCGGCCCGGCGGCCATCGGCGCGGTCCGGGCAGCGGGCAGGTCGTCGAGGTCGAGCACCGCGGATTCGCGCGGTGGCGGGGTGGCGGGTCGGGCGGCGGCGGGGACGGTCGCCGCGGCGGTGGGGGCGACGGGCGCGGCGGCGGGCATCGCGACGGGCGCGACGGCGACGGGCGCGACGGCGACCGGCGCGCCCCCCGGCGCGGCGGCCGTGGCGGTGGCCTTCGTCGGCGCCACCGGCGCCGCCGGGCGGCTGGCGGCCAGCCGCGGCGTGATGAGGAACATGCGCTCGATGCGCGCGCTGCCGGTGGTCTTGTTCTTGAACAGGTTGCCCACCACCGGCACGTCGCCCAGCCCGGGCACCTTGTCGACGTTGCTGGTGGTGCTCTCGCGCACCATGCCGCCGATCAGCAGGCTCTCGCCCTCGCCGATCAGCGCCTGGGTGTTGATGCTCGACCGCTCGACGACGGGGATCTGGTCGACCTGGCGCCCGGTGACGTTGCCGTCCTCGACGTTGACCAGCAGCTTGATGCGCGTGGCCTCGGCGTCGCGGAACACGTGCGGCGTGACGCGCAGCGACGTGCCGGCGCTCACGTTGAACAGGTCGACCTCCTCGCGGCCGGCCACGCGCACATAGAACGTCGAGGTGTTGTCGAACACCGCCTCGACGTTCGAGAGCGTGACCACCTGCGGGCTCGACACCACGCGCGCCGCGCCTTCGGCCTGCAGCGCGCGGATGCGCGCGAAGAACTGGCCCGCCGAGCCGAGCACGGCGGAGACGACACCGCCCGCGCCGAAGGTGGGCACGCTGCCGCCGAACGCGGCGCTGCGGCCGTCGTTGTTCCAGCGCCAGTTGATGCCGAGCTCGCGCAGGCGGTCGGTGTTGACGTCGATGATGGTGGCCTCGATCTCGAGCGACTGCGGCTCGACGTCGAGCGCCGCGATGAGCTGCTCGTAGCGCGGCAGCCGCTCGGCCAGGTCGCGCACGATGATCGCGTTCAGCCGCGGGTCCGCCTCGATGCGCACCTGCCGCGGGTCGTTCACCGCGGGCTGCGCTGCCGCCGCGTTCGCCTCCGCCTGCGCCGCCACGCCCAGCGCGGCCACCAGCGTGTCGACCGCGCTGGTGCGCGCGGCGGCGGGCTCGTCGGCGCCCGGCTTGCCGGCGGCCGCGGTCTTCTTCAGCCCCTGGCCCTTCAGGCCGGGCAACGTGTGCGGCAGCGGCGTGTCGGCGATCGGCGAGGACGACTTCGCCCCGACCAGCGAGCGCAGGATCGACGCCACGCCCGGCACGACGACCTGCCGGCCGCCGAGCGCCATGGTGGTGTCCTGCGCCCAGGCGTAGCGCAGGTAGAAGACGCGGAAGTCCAGCGTGCCCGCGGGCGCGGCGCCGGGCGCGGGCGGCACCGCCTGGGCGGCGCGCAGCAGCTCGTCGATCTGCTCGATGAAGCGCTTCGTGCCCACGGCCACGAGACCGCCTTCGACGGTGGTGCGCAGCGTGTTGCGCGCGTCGGCCAGCCGCATCTCGGTGGCCTCGCGCAGCAGGCGCTGCCCCGCGGCGGGCGCGACGGCGTAGTGGCGCGTGGCCAGCTCGTTGGCCGGCACCACGTGCATCACCGCGCCGTCGTAGTAGCTCACCAGGTTGTAGACGCGGCCGACGTCGCGCAGCACGCGCTCGGCCGGGCCGGAGAAGCTGCCGTTGACCGCGCCGGCGAGGGCGGGGCTGATGTTGGCCGGCACGTCGACGGTGGCGAACAGGTTCTGCAGGAAGGCGCCGATCGGCTGCTCGCGCGCGGTGATCGACACCTTGCGCTCGCCGTTGGGCAGCGGCCCGGCCTGGGCCGCGGCGGCGGCGAGACACGCGGCGAGGGCGAAGGAGGAAGCCAGCAGGCGCTTGGGAAGGTTCTTCACGGCGGGCGCTCTCGAGGTGGCAGTGGGGGCTGTGTTGCCCCCGCCCGCCGCGCCGTTCAGGACATTCGTCACGCCGCCTCCAGCAGGCTCGCGCCCGGCACGCCGATGCGCTCCCTCACGTCGAGCTGCAGCGTCGGCATGAGCTCGTGGTAGGACAGCACCGGCGTGTCGTAGGCATCGGGCTCGACCAGCCGGCGCACGTGCCAGCGCACGTCGATGCCGGTCACGATCGCCGCCGCGCCGTGGCGCGCGACCGCGCCGGCGATCCCGGCGGCGATGCGCTGCGCCGTCTCCGGCTCGAGCGCGAGCTGCGCCACGCCGCCGCTCACGCGCACCGCCTGGCGCAGCAGGTCTTCCAGCGCCGGCTCCAGCATCACCGCGGCGAGTCGGCCGTCCGGGGCGACGTGGTGGCTGATCTGCCGGCGCAGCGACACGCGGGCGAACTCGGTGAGGGCATGCGCGTCCTTCTCGCGCTGGCCGGCCTCGGCCAGCGCCTCGAGGATGTCGCGCAGGTTGCGGATCGACACGCCTTCGGCCACCAGGCGGCGCAGCACCTCGGCCACGCGCTGCAGCGGCAGCGCGCGCAGCACTTCCTTCACCACGTCGGGCATGTCGCCGGAGGCGCGGGTGAGCAAATGGGTGGCGTCCTGCACGCCGAGGAAGAGCGGGGCGTGGCGACGCAGCGCCTGGCGCACCGCTTCGGCCAGCGCGGCGGCGGCGTCGCCGGGCGGCAGCGAGCCGGACGCGATGGGCACCTCGAAGGCGAGCAGCTCCCAGCGGCCCTCGGGCACGGCGTCGGCGTCGGCGGCGGCCGGCGCGTGCAGGTGGATGCGCGGCAGCGCCAGGCCGAGGTTGAGCTGGAAGTCGTCGAGGAGCGTCTCGAGCCGCCGGGTGAGCCGGCTGCCCGCCTCGTCGGCCACGAGGGAGGCCGGCACGCGCAGCAGGATCGGCACGGACGGGCGCACCGCGAGCGCCGCGGTCGCGAGCACGGTCGGCGCGTCGTCGAGCCTGCGCACCAGGCCGCGCAGCGCGGGATGGCGCCACTTGCGCATGCGATCGCGCCACTCGGGCATGAGCAGCAGGCCGCTGCCGGCGCCGACCAGCGCCAGCACGATGAACGCGAGCGCCGGGAAGCCCGGGACCACGGCCATCAGCAGGCAGATGCCGCCGGCCACCACCAGCACGCGCGGCCGGGCGGCGATCTGCTTGCGGATGGCGTCGCCGAGGTGGCGGTCGTGCTCGTCGTCGTTGGTGCGCGTGACGATGAGGCCGGCGGCCATCGCGCCCAGCAGCGCCGGCACCTGCGCCACCATGCCCTCGCCGATGGTGAGGATCGAGTAGCGCGACATCGCCGAGGAGATGTCGAGGTCCTGCTGCATGACGCCGATCGCCAGGCCGCCCAGCAGGTTGATGACGATGATGATGATCCCGGCGATCGCGTCGCCCTTCACGAACTTCATCGCGCCGTCGAGGCTGCCGTGCAGCTTGCTCTCGAGTTCGAGCACCTTGCGGCGGCGCTTGGCGTCGTCCTTGTCGATCAGGCCGGAGCGCAGGTCGGAGTCGATCGACATCTGCTTGCCCGGCATGGCGTCCAGCGAGAAGCGCGCCGCCACCTCGGCGACGCGCTCGGCGCCCTTGGCGATGACGATGAACTGGACCACGGTGATGATGAGGAACACCACCAGGCCGACCACGAGGTTGCCGCCCGCCACCATCTTGCCGAAGGTGTCGATGATGTGGCCGGCGTTGCCCTCCAGCAGGATCATGCGCGTGGTGGCGATCGACAGCGACAGCCGGAACAGCGTGGTCATCAGCAGCACGCTCGGGAACACCGAGAAGTCGAGCGGCGACGAGATGTAGAGCGCGAGCAGCAGCAGCAGCACGCCGCTGGCGATGTTGGCCGCCACCAGCAGGTCGATGAGCCACAGCGGCAGCGGCAGCACCATCAGGGCGACGATGGCGATGACGCCGGCGACGAGCACCAGGTCGCTGTAGCGCGCGAGCACGCCCTCGCGCACGGTGGACGCGGAGCGGAAGTAGGCCGACATCGTCATCGCGCGTCTCCCGTGCCGCGCTTCGCGACGATGGTTCCCGCCGGCGTGACGGTGAAGGCGGCGGTGAGCCGCCGGTGGATGGCGAGCACGTCGCGCACGTAGGCCTGCGTCTCGGCGTAGGGCGGCACGTCGCGGCCGTGCTTCTCGACCGCGCCCTCGCCGGCGTTGTAGGCGGCCAGCATCAGCCGCAGGTCGCCGCCGTAGCGCTCGCGCAGCGTGCGCAGGTACGCGGCGCTGGCGCGCAGGTTGGTGGCCGGGTCGAAGAGGGTGCGCTCGGGGTCGCCCACGCCGAAGCGCCGCGCGGTGGCCGGCATCACCTGCATCACGCCGCGCGCGCCGGCCGGCGACACCGCGCCCGCGCGATGGCGCGACTCGACGTGCGCGATGGCGTGCAGCAGCAGCGGGTCGATGCCGTACGCGTGCGCCGCGTCGGTGATGGCGGGCACCAGGGAGAGCACGCGGCCGGCGCTGCCGTCGACCGGTGCGCTCAGGCGCAGGCCCAGGGACTCGGCCGCCTCGGGCGGCGCCGCGGCGCGCCCGGGCGCCGCGGCGCCCGTGCCCGTGCCCGTGCCCGTGCCTGCGCCTGCGCCTGCGTCGTAGAGGCCGAGCTGCGCGGCGCGGCGCACCTGCGCCGGGGCGGCGAGCACGTCGCACTGCATGGCGACGAGGCGGAACTTCTCGTGGCCGGGGGCGGACGCCGAGGCGGCCGCCGGCAGCGACGGGTTCGGCAGCGGGCCGTCGCACCACTGGGCCGTGGCGTGCGGCGCGAGCGCGGCGAACGCCAGCGGCGCGAGCGCGCGCGCCGCTGCGCGCAACCGGCGGGCGGCAGGCCGAGGATCCCGTTCGTGTGTCATGGCGGCTGTTCTCTCCTTGCGTGCGACCCGCAGCCCGGCGCACCCGCCCCGACCTGCGCGCTTCGGTTGCGCGAGAGCGGGGTGCGGTTCAATATCCGCGACGCACGGGCCGCGACCCATCCCTATCCGGGAGGACACACCCTTCCAACAAGGGATGGGACCGTCCCTAGGGATCCCCCTCGAGCCGCGTCAGCGCCGAGACTTCACGCCTCATCGAACTGCAGCCATGGCCGACAAGAACGACGGCGGAGACAAGACCGAGAAGCCGACACCCAAGCGGCTTCAGGACGCGCGCAAGAAGGGCGACGTCGCGAAGAGCCGCGACGTGACGAGCGCCGTCGGCCTCGCGCTGTGGCTCACCCTCGGCGCGCTGGTGGTGGGCTACGCCGTGGCGCGCATCCACGCGCTCTTCGAGGCGCTGTTCGTCACCGTGGGGCAGGGGTGGCAGCACACCGGCTACGTGGCCGCGCTGCGCGCCCTCGGCGGCCAGGCGATCGAGGCGTCGCTGCTGCTCGTGGCCATCCTGGCCGTGCCGGCGGCGCTGGTGGGGGTGTTCACCGAGTTCCTGCAGGCGGGCCCGGTGCTCAGCTTCGAGAAGCTCACGCCCAAGCTCAGCCACATGAACCCGGTGGAGGGCGTGAAGAAGCTGTTCTCGCTCGACAACCTGGTCGAGGTGCTGAAGGCGGTCGCCAAGACCGCGCTGCTGTTCCTCGTCGGGTGGCTGGTGGTGCGCTCGGCGCTGCCGGAGATCGTGGGCCTGGCGCGCAGCCCCACGTTGCCGCCGCAGGCGGTGGGGGACCTGCTGTGGCAGCTCACGGTGAAGGCGCTCGCCTGGAGCGTCGCGCTGTTCGCGCTCGTCGCCATCCTCGACGCCGTGTGGCAGCGCCACTCGTACACCAAGAAGATGCGCATGAGCATCCGCGACATCAAGCAGGAGATGAAGGACAGCGAGGGCGACCCCTACGTCAAGCAGCAGCGCAAGCAGGCGCACATGGAATGGTCGCAGCGCAACGCCGCGCAGGCCGCGCGCAACGCCAACGCGCTGGTGGTCAACCCCACTCACGTGGCCATCGCCATCGACTACGACCGCGAGAGCTCGCCCGTGCCCACCATCGCCGCCAAGGGCGAGGACCACGTGGCGCGCGCGATGCGCGAGGCCGCCGAGGAGGCCGGCGTGCCGATCGTGCGCAACGTGCCGCTCGCGCGCGACCTGCTCGCGCGCGGCGAGGTGGGCGAGGTGGTGCCGCAGGACCTGTTCGACGTGATGGCCGAGGTGATCCTGTGGGCGTGCGAGGTGCGCGAGGCGGTGCAGGCGCAGCGCGACGGCGCGCTGACGCCGGCCGCCGGGCGCCGCGCTAGCCCGCCGGGCGAGGACCTGACGCACTATCCCGATCCGGCATGGAATCGTTCGCGCTGAGCTTCGTCAGCATGCTGCTCGCGCTGGGCGTGGTGCTCGCGCTCGCCTGGCTCGCGCTGCGCGCGATGCGCGCGCGCATGGCGCCGCGCGGCCTCTTGCGCGCCGGCGACGAGGACGCGCTGCGCTTCGTGCGCGCCATCTCCGTGGGCGCGCGCGAGCGCGTGGTGATCGTCGAGCACCGCGGCGAGCGCTGGATGCTGGGCGTCACCGCCGGCGGCATCAGCACCATCGCGCACTGGCCGCGCGAGGCCGCGCCATCCCCCACGTCCTCGGGAGAGGTTCAGGGCCGGCCCTAGTTGCGGCGGCACCTAGCTGCCGAGCGTCCCGACTGTCGCGGCGGCGGCGCGTCACCTTTAATTCGGACCGTCAGCGACGCGTTCTGCCACGAGATGCAAGGCGCCGCAGGCAATCGAAGGTTCGCTGACGCGAACGAATCCAGAACCCCGGGGCGCGCCAACGAAACGCAACGCCCCAACAGACGGAGCAATCACCATGTCCAGTGCACTGAACAGCGTCTTCGGCGGCGGCAACATCCTCGGCGCCGTGCTGAACGTCGCGAGCTTCGCGTTCCCGCCCCTGGGTCTCGCGACGAGCGCCGCCAACCTGCTGACGTCGGGCGTCGGCCAGAGCGTCATGCAGGCCGCGAGCCAGCTGATCAAGGAATGCGGCATGCCGAAGTTCATCGGCGACATCCTCGGCGACGTCGTCAAGGAGGTCATGAAGGACCTGTGCAAGCCGTCCGACAGCGCCTGCGACGACGCCGTCAAGGACAAGTGCGGCGGCACCATCAACGACATCATCGGCGACCTCACCCGCCAGATCTTCGACAGCGTCCGCAAGAACATGGACCAGTGCAACGAAGGCGGCGGCAACGGCGGCTGCAGCAAGGGCGGCGGCAAGTCGAAGGGCGGCTCGCTGAGCTGGATGGAAGCCATCGCCAAGGCGATGGGCGAAGCGGCCGGCACGAAGGCCGAGAAGCTGGTGAAGCTGAGCCACGACCTCAACGCCATCGCCACGCGTGACCACGGCGGCCTCGAGGGCGACGCGCTGAAGAACGCCCAGGCGCAGGACGCCAAGGACCAGGCCGCGGTGAACGCGCAGTTCCAGGCCGCGTCGCAGGAGTTCAACATGCTCCAGAGCGCGTTCTCCAACGCCATCAAGTCGATCGGCGAAGGCATGGCGACGATGGCGCGCAAGGGCTGACGCCTTCCAGGGTGTTGGCGGCGGGGCTGCACGAGGGTACTGTGCAGTCCCCCTTTTCCATGCGCTTCAGGAGGACCGCGATGCATCCCTTCCGGACGTTCCGCGCCGCGCTGCTCGGCATCACGCTGGCGGCCGCCGGCTCCACCGCAGGGGCCCAGTTCATGCCGGACTACGGCACGTACGGCGCGCCCATGTCCAACTTCCTCACGAGCAGCCACCTGGTGTCGCAGGCGGCGCTCGGGGCGGTGAGCGCCGGCCAGGGCAAGAGCTCGAAGCCATATCCGTCGTACCTGACGCTGCGCGACGCCAAGGAGCGCGAGGCGCGCGAGAAGGGGCGGGCCGGGGCGGCCGAGCGAAGAAGCGGCCCGGCCATCGTCGCGCCCTCCGAGCGCGGGCCGATCGCGCCGGCGCGGCTGGCCGCCGGGTACCCGCCCGCGCAGCGCGCGAAGGCGGAGCGCCTGTTCCTCGAGACCCTCGAGGGCTACCACGACATCGAGCGCAAGTTCGGCCTGCCGCGCAACGACATCGCCGGCGCGGTCGCCACCTTCGTGGCGGGCAACTACATCGCCTACCACGACCAGCCGTTCCCCGACGCGCACTTCCGGCCGCTCGTGGAGCAGATGCGCGACGCCGTCGCCGGCATGCCGGGGCTGCGCAACGCGCGCGACGCCGAGAAGCAGGAGTTCTACGAGCACCTCGCGATCCTCGGCACGTACATGGCGCTGACGCGCGAGGGCCTGCAGCAGTCGCGCGATCCGGCGCTGAAGGCCGGCATGGCGCGCGCCGCGCGCAACTACCTGGAGCAGTTCCTGAAGGTCGACCCCGACCGCCTGCGCATCGGCCCGCAAGGGCTGGTGGTTCAATGACCGAGGATCCGTCATGTTCCTGCCGTTCGACACCTCGATGAGCGTCTGGTACGCGCTCATCCCGCGCTACGAGTGGGTGCCCGCCGCACCCCCGGAGCCCCCGCCGGACGGCAACCCGGACGCCCCGGGCGCCGGGGGGTGCGAAGACGGCGCGCCGGCGCCGCAGCCGCCGTTGCGGCTGGTCTTCCAGGGCTTCGAATGGATGGGCTACCGGCTGTGGTCCGCCCGGCCCAACGCGTCCTGGGATCTCTGCGCGGACAACCGCCGCGAGGAGGACGAGCGACGCTGCGAGGGCAAGCAGCGGCGCACGCCGGGCGTGTCGGCGTCGGCCGTGCTCGGGGCCGTGTCGCCCGGGCGCGACCCCGGCGCTCCCGGCGGCCCGGAGGACGCCGCCGAATGACCGCCGGCCGGCCATTGGGAGCACTCCCAGCCGCAACGGCCGCAGTGGCTAGCGGCGGGACGGCCCGCTAAGCTGACTCCAGAGGACCCCGAACCATGATCCGCATCTCCGACCTTGCCGCTGCCGCCGCGTGGGCCCGTCCAGCCGCGTCGTCCACCCGTTCCGATTCCCTCCAGGACCCGTCCAGCTGGTTCGACCACGATCCCGCCTGTGCCGACGTGCGGCTGTCCAGCGACCTGCCGCCGGGCTCGCGCGGCCTCACGGTCGAGCAGCACGCCGGGCGCGTCCTGGCCTTCCTGTGCGGCGACCGCGACCGCGACGCATGACGAGGTGATGCCATGGCCGCCCTCCTGTCGCAGCCGCTGTGGGTCGATGCGGCGCAAGCGCTGATCGACGGCTGCGTCGACCTGCCGAGCGACGAGGATCGCGTGGCGCTGATGGCCGCGGTGTGCCAGGGCCTCGGCGACGAGCTGTATCCCGCGTTCATCCGCGTGCTGTGGACCATCGGCCAGTACGGCGACCATTCGGCGCGCGCCGCCGTGGCGCGTGCGCTCGTGCATGCGCTGCGCACCGGGCGGCTGCCCAGCGGCCGGCGCAGCGCGTGGGGCGGCGGCGAGCTGTCGTCGTCGCCGCTGGCCTACGGCCGCACGCGCACCTTCGGGCCGATCGAGTACGTGTGCGTGTGGTACGCGCAGACCGAACCGGCGCGCGCGCTGAGCGCCTCGCAGTTCGACACGGTCGCCCGCGCCTTGCTGGACCTGCTGTCGTCCAGCCGCGACGCGCGGCTGCTGTACTGCGAGAAGCTGCTGGCCGACGTGGACGACCCGATCGGCGGCGCGTTCGCGCGGCCCACGCGCGAAGCGGTGCGCGCGATGGCCTGCGCATGGGCCGAAGGCGCCTCGCCCGCCGACGCCAGCGCGCGCTTCATCTGCACGCTCGCGCAGGCGGTGCGCGGGAGCTCGGGCCCGCTGTATCCGCAGGCGGCGGTCGCGGCGCGCTGAGCGCCGGCCGACGCGCCCGCGCGCCCGCGCGCCCCACGGGCGCCCGCCGGCGCCGTCAGTGGCGCAGCTCGTCCGGCACCCGCCCGCCGTTTTCCGCCAGCTTGTTCATCACCTGCCTGTGCAGCCAGATGTTCATCGCCGCCGAGTCGCCGGTGTCGCCGCTGTAGCCCAGTTCCTTCGCCAGCTCCTTGCGCGCGGCGAGGCTGCTGTCCAGGTCGAGCAGCTTGAGCAGGTCGACGATCGAGGTCTTCCAGTT
>Ga0075420_100005736_pt1 | contig 10945 bp, 6 predicted proteins | sample SoiMetdeltSBSDD4_FD_75296 | JGI IMG/M metagenome (GOLD analysis project Ga0075420, IMG submission 75296) | Bulk soil microbial communities from a Populus tree surrounding site in Tennessee, USA - Soil MetaG P. deltoides SBSDD4 | ecosystem: Environmental > Terrestrial > Soil > Tree plantation... | reverse complement strand
GGCCTCGACCTCGCCGGCCTTCGCCATCGCCGTCCGGGCGCGGCCCTTGTACTTGCCCGCGGCCTTCGCCTTGGCGATCCCCTCGCGCTGGCGCTCCAGCATGATCGCCCGCTCGAACTCTGCTACGGCGCCCAGCACCTGGAGCATGAGCCTCCCGGTCGGCGTGGTCGTGTCCAGGTTCATGGCCAGGATGCGCAGCCCGGCGCCCTTCTCCTCGATCCGGTGCACGATCTCCATCAGCTCCCGCACGGAGCGGGCGATGCGGTCCAGCTTGGTGACGGTCAGAACGTCGCCGTCCCGGAGGTACTCGAGCGCCGCCATGAGCTGCTCGCGCTCGGCGACGCTGCTGACTTGCTCGGCGAAGACCTTCTTGCACCCGGCCGCCTTGAGGTCCCGCCGCTGGGCGTCGAAGCCGGCGACCTGGTCGGTGGTGGAAGTTCTCGCGTAACCGATCTGCATGCTCGTCCCCGTGAACCAATATGTCTAAGACATACTGGCACACGTGAGTCGTAAGTGCAATTCCGACTTTCGTGGGACGTCCTGGACGTCGTCGGTCGGTGTGCCGCAAGGGCAGGGTCTATTGAGTCACGTCGCACGACTGGGGATCATGGTGCTGCCCCGAGGCGCTTCAGGGCGTCCCTGCTGCCCTCCATGCTGGGGTCCGACGCGACCGCCCTACGGAAGTCGGCGATAGCTTCCTCGCGCTTCCCGAGCGCCTCGAAGATGTGCCCGCGCGTATCGAGCGCAGCGGCATAGTCGGGTTCCAACTGGAGCGCCCTCTCGGCGTCCGACAGGCCGAGTGTCGCCTTCCCAGCCTTGAAGTAGGCCCATGCCCGCTTGTGCTAGGCAAAGGCGTCGCTCGGATCGCGCCTGATGGCCTCGTCAAGGTTGGCGATGGCGCGGTCATTGTCGCCCATTTGCAGATACGCGGCGCCCCTATTGCCGTAAGCGACGGTGAGGTTCGGATCGATCTTGAGGGCGTCGTTGTAGTCGGCAAGGGCGCGGTCGTAGTCGTTCTTGTGGTAGTGCACGAGGCCCCGGTTGGTGAAGGCCGTGGCATAGCCGGGGTTGAGCCTGATGGCCTCGTCGTAGTCGGCGATGGCGCGGTCGTAGTTCTTCTTACGGTGGTGCGCGTTGCCCCGGTTGTAGAAGGCGACGGCTTGGTTGGGGTTGAGCTTGATGGCTTCGTCGTAGTCGGCGATGGCGCGGTCGTAGTTCTCCTTACTGGAGTGCGCGTTGCCCAGGTTGTAGAAGGCCTTGGCGTCGCTCGGGTCGAGCCTGACGGCCTCATCGTAGTCGGCGATGGCGCGGTCGTAGTCCTTCTTTGCGTCATACGCGACGCCCCGGTTGTAGAAGGCGATGGCAAGGCTGGCGTTGAGCCTGATGGCCTCGTTAAAGTCGGCGATGGCGCGGTCGTAGTCCTTCTTAGCGGTATGCGCGTTACCCCGGTTGGAGAACGCCATGGCAAAGCCGGGGTTGAGCCTGATGGCCGCGTTGAAGTCGGCGATGGCGCGGTCGTAGTTCTCCTTGCGGTAGTGCGCGGTGCCTCGGTTGTAGAACGCGCCAGCGAGGTTGGGGTTGAGCTTGATGGCTTCGTCGTAGTCGGCGAGGGCGCGGCCGTAGTCCTTCTTTGCGTCATACGCGACGCCCCGGTTGAAGAAGGCGATGGCATTATTGGCCGCTGTTTCGCGACCTGACTGGAGCACGGCCGTGCAACTGCTGATCTTAAGGTCCGGAGAGTGCCCGTGGACGCACTGGGTCCAGTCCGGCGACGGCTGCTGAGCTGTGACTGGCAAGCAGACCACAAGGAGCAACGAGAGCACTGCGCCGAACCACACGGCAGTCGGCGCAAAGCGACCGGCTCGCAGCATCCTTACACTCCCCGATGTTCCTCCTTAGCGCACCATAGCCGGATCGTCACGGAGCCGACAATGGCATGGTCGAAGGCCGCCGACGGCGCCCTCCCGCCGTCAGAACACGGCCTCCCAACGCGGCCGCCAACGCGGCACCCTACGGGGGGATTTGCAGCGACCCCGACATGCGCCCCGGGCGGCTCGGACGTGCGCAACAAATGAGGCCGGGTTCGGGGGCGCGTTGGGCGGGGAGCCCTCGTCCGAGCGATCTCGGGCTGGGGCTTTCTCTTTCCTGCTCTCCACTCCGCCCAATGCGCCGCGCCAACGACGCCCCCACGGGGGAATGGTCGTGCCCCGATGTGCGCCCCAGAGCAGGCAATATCAGATGTGCGATTCCGGACCGTAACGGGACGATCACAAGTTGACAATATTGCAGCCGACGGACGGAGTTCGGGCGCAGCATCTGGGTCGAATCGCGCATTGTCCTCGCGACGTCCACGGATTGGCGCTTGCTGGAAGGCCGCATTGCGATGTCCATTGGAATGTCTGCCTCGAACAGAATGGTCACGCTGGACCGCGGCATCTCCAGAGCGGCGGCGGGTCAATTCGGCCTGAGCGGTACGGGTCGCACTCTCCTCGCGATTGCGACGGTTGCAGCGTTCATCCTGAGCGCCGCCGAGCGTGCGTTTGCCCAGGCGGCGTGCCCAGCGGGCCTGGTCGTCGTGAACGGCACCGAATGCGCGGTGACGCCAGGCACCGTTATCACCGTCGCGCCTGCCGACGCAGAGGGCCTGACCGCGATCAACCCGGGCGGCAAGATCACTGCCGACAGCATCACTTTGAACCTCAACGCCGCCCGCACTACCGGCGCGCTCGCCCTGCAGGGCGGCGAGATCATCCTGAACGGCGGCACGATCCAAACGATCTCCGCCGGCGCGGCGGCCAACATGCAGATCGGCGTGCACTCCAGCGGTCCCAGCAGCAAAGTCACGGCGACGGGGAGCTCGATCTCCGTAACCAGCAACGGCAACGCCGCCGTTAACGCGAGCGGTGCGCGGGCATCGGCCGGAGGTCAACTCAATCTCGATGGGGTCGCCCTCAGCTCGGTGGGCTCCTTCAATCACGGACTGCTCGTGAGCGACGTTGGATCAGTGGCCACGCTGAGCAACACCAACATTTCCCAGCAAGGCAGCGATGGGCAGGGAATCAAGATTCTCGGTGGCACGGTGAACATGACCGGGGGCACGGTCCACACGTTCATCCCAACGACGCCGCGCCCTGGCGGTACCGGGATTCTTCTCGGCGCTCCGGGATCTGCGTTCACCGGCACGGACGTGACCGTCATCACGGAAGGTGCCGTTTCTCACGGTGTGCTCGCGCAACCCGGCGCCGCCGTCACCCTCAACGATGGTATTGTTCGTGACGTAGACATCAACACCAACAATCGCGACTCCATCGGCCTGTCCGTCGCCGGCTCGACGTTGACCGCCACCAACGTGGACGTCCTCACGACCGGCATCGACAACTCGCATGGCGTCGCCTCCAACGGCAACAGCCAGGTGACGCTGATCGGCGGCACGGTCACCACCACCGGAAACTCGGTGCGCGACGGTGCGCGGGCGATCGGGCTGATCGCCCGCAACCCCGGGGCGACCCTGGAGGTCACCGGCACCACCATCGTCACCCGCGGCACCGAGGCTTTCGGCGTCAACGCCGACGACGGCGGCACCATCACACTCAACAACGTCTCGGTCCGTACCGAGGACACGACGAATGCTGGTCCTCGCGGGGGCGGTGCGATTGGCCTGTTTGCCGTGGCGGAGCAGCAGCCCTTTCCTTTGAACAATCCAGGGGCCAATCCCGCCATCATCACCGGCACCGGCGTGACCGTCGAGACGCTCGGCCCCATCGCGTATGGCGTCCTTGCGCAGGCACGGAACGACACGCCGTCCATGACGGCGGCGGTCGATCTCACAGCGTCCTCTGTGACCACCCACGGTGATGGGGCGGTGGGTCTGCGGGCCGTGCTGGCCAACTACGGATTGGGCCCATCTCCGCTGCGAGGCGAAGCGGTGGTGACCGCAACCGACAGCGCTGTCGTCACCTCGGGGGTTGGGGCGCATGGCGCGCTCGCCCGCGACAACCCGGCCTCCGTGACCTTGAACAACACCACAGTTACGACGAGTGGAGCCGTCGCGCACGGCACGGTCGCGGAAGCCGGTGGCCTGATCGTCGGCAACGCGGCCACGGTGAGCGCAACCGGCGCCAACGCCTCGGCGCTCTACGCGGCCGGTGCTCCGACCGACCCGGCGGGCGTGTCCGCGGTTTCCGTCGCGAACTTCACTGGCAGCTCGCTGACCAACGTCAGCGGTCCGACCATCGGCGTCGGCGGCGTCGCCAACATCACGCTGACGAACTCGACGGCAGGTGGAAGCGGCCAGTGGCTGCGGGTCGGAACGATTGTGGACTTCCCGCCGCTGGCTCTGGTCCCTCCGGTCGTCGGCATCGCCGACACTCAGGAGGACCCCGACGCTCCTCCACCGCCAGGTGCGCCCGCCGTTCCCGCGCCAACGGCTCTCCCCGTCGTTCCCGGCCTCGCGACCATCACCCTTGACGGCTCCACGGTAACGGGCTCGGCGTTCACGGCGCCGGGTAGCGTCTCCAACGTGACGATGGTCAACGGCAGCCTGTGGAACCTGACGGGTAGCTCCAACCTGACCAACCTGACCAACGCCGACACGAGCCTGATCGACTTCTCGCCTCCCGTGGGCGGCGCGTTCAAGACGCTGACCGTGGTGAACTACATTGGTGCCGGGGGCACCATCGGCTTGAACACGTTCCTGGGCAACGACAGCTCTCCCTCGGACAAGCTGGTCATCGACGGTGGCACCGGGACCGGCAATTCGTTCCTGAGGATTACCAACGCCGGCGGTGCGGGTGCCCTGACGGTAGCCAACGGCATCCTGGTGGTCGATGCCATCAACGGCGCCACCACGGTGCCGGGCGCGTTCGCGCTGGCCGGGCCGGTGTTGGCCGGCCCCTACGAGTATCTGCTGTTCCGCAGCAGCCGGGATGCCACCGCGCCCGAAAGCTGGTTCCTGCGCTCCACCATCGACTGCGCCCTGGCACCGGCCGATCCGGCGTGTGCGATCCCCGTGCCAGGCCCCGGCCCGGCCCCGCCGGCGCCGCTGGTCCCGAACTTCCGCCAGGAGGTGTCGCTCTACGCGGCGCTGCCCGCGCTATCCCTGCTCTACGGCCGCACGCTGCTCGACACCTTGCACGAGCGCGTCGGCGAGGAGGAGCACCTGCGATTCCGGGCCGGCCGCGTCGCAACAGCCAAGGCCGTCGTTCCCGCAGCGTACGGCGATGGCAGCGGCGGCCCCTCTCCCGTCGCGGTGGGCGTCGAGCCGACGTTCGGCTCGCCTTACCTCAATGGCGCCTGGGGTCGCGTCATTGCCCAGAGCGGCGACCGCGACGGCGACCGCATCGGCATCTTCGGCGACGGCCCCAAGTACGACTTCGACTTTATCGCCCTGCAGGCCGGGCTCGATGTGTACCGCCAGCAGCTCCCCGGGGGCTACCGCACCCATGCGGGCCTCTACGGGGCGCTGGGCGACGGCCGCAGCGACGTCACCCACTTCACCGGCGCCAGGGCCGGCCGCGACACCTTCACGGCCTACACGGGCGGCGGCTACCTGACCCTGTTCGGCCCCACGGGCTTGTATCTCGACGGCGTCGTGCAGGGCACCTTCTACGACATGAAGGCGCAGTCCACGCGCATCCCGGCATTGGAGACCGATGGCTGGGGCCTCGCCTCCTCGCTGGAGGCCGGCGTGCCGTGGCGCTTCGGTGGCCTGTTCGGCGGCTTGATCGTCGAGCCACAGGCACAGCTCGTGTACCAGAGCGTCGATCTGGATACGGGCCGCGACATCGGCGCTATCGTGCGCTTCGACGACGTGGAGTCGCTCGCCGGCCGCCTCGGCGTCCGCTTCGCCACCACCTGGGCGATGCCGACGGGCTTCTGGGGGCTGCCTCAGCCGGGCCTGGTCACGGCCTGGTTCCGGCCCAACTATTGGCACGAGTTCTCGGGCAGCCCGCGCACCTCGTTCTCCTCGGAGACCGGCTTCATCCCATTCCAGGCCGACCTCGGCGAGGCCTGGGTCGAGCTGAACAGCGGCATCAGCGCCCGCGTGGACGGCTTCACCGAGCTGTACGCCAACGGCTCCTACCAGTTCGGCGTGGAGGGCGACAGCGACGCCTGGGGCGGCAAGGTCGGTCTCCGGGTTAACTGGTGAGCCGACTGCCGGCGCGTGGTCTACCCGGCCCCGGGGGGTCTGGGCGCGGCTCTCCTCAATCCCCTGGCCCGCGCCTCCGACGGGACTCCCTGCGCAACGCCCGTGGCGACGGCGCGAGGGGCGAGCAAGGGGGCAGCCCACGGCGGCACGGGCCGGCGGCATGGAGATCGACGTCAGGCGTACCGCCAGCGGCCGGCAAGGGTGCCGGCTACCCTACACCCCCGGCGGCACCCAGGAAGGCGCTGTACGACGTGCTGAGCGCGTTCCCCGAACCTTCTGGAGGGCGCCTGCCCGGCCCGCTCGCGGGGGGCGCTGGGCGAACGCCGTGGAGGACGCCGAGGCCGCACCCTAACGTGGCCCCACAGGTCCGACCGAAGCCGCCACCGAAGGTGCACGGGTGCCGGGCTGGGGGTCTTTGGGCGGCGCTGGTCCCGGAGTCCCACGACCCCAGGCGGGCGCGGTGATTACTCCGGGCTCCCTGGGCAGCCCGCGCGGGCTTGCCGGCGGGGCACAGGAGTGGTACACAGCGCGCCAACCACGGTTATAATTGTCCTGTAAAATCAATGCGGTACGAGGCGTATCGGCCGGTCCTCTCCTGGGCACCAAGCACGCCAAAGACGCTGTAGCGTGAAGAGCATACGGCGTTGCGGGGCTTCTGGCCGGTCCTGCAGATGCACAGGGACGGCCCTGGCGCAACCCGGCAACGGGCGCCCTCCAACGACGGCAGTCGTCGCCCCGCCGATCAGGGGGCCGCGGCTTGGAAGACGGTCGCAGCTCGGCCCTCTGTGGTCCCCCGTTGCCCTGATACATCTGATAAAGTTCTGTTTCTAATTGTCAGCTTATTATCAGATTTCCATCGACTGTTACTCTATTGCGACAGTCAGCTCTCCTATGATCGGCTATGGTCAGCTTACCGTGCATAAGCTACCCCGCTGTGGCACGGAAGAGACCCGGTGCTTCTGATCCTTCGACGGCAGTGACCTGCCCTCAACTGCGCAGAAGGTGCGGGGACGCACCGGGTCTCCCCTCTCCGTTGTTCTGCTCGCAACCTGCAGAGGAGCGGCCCCCGTGGTTCCTCTGTATTCTCAAGATGCGACACGAACCACCGTCGCTCAGCCAGGCGTCTGATCGGCCAACCTACTGATCGGGTTTGCTTTTCAGGTGGCTGCACGCCTCTCCGCCGTTCGGCCGGTGCAGCAAGGCGGTGCGCCGTCAGGGCGCCACCTCCTGCCCCAGGTGCTCCACTGCCGCCTGAACGCCCCCCGCTCCGTGCGGGATGCCGAGCGCCCTGAGGCCCATCTCAACAACACCCACGGTGCCGATCACCATGGGGGCGTTGACGTGGCCCATGTGGGCGATGCGGAAGGCCTTGCCTTCCAGGGCGCCCAGACCGACGCCCAGGGTTACCCCGCACTTGTCCCGGCAGTAGGCGAGGAGAGCCTTGGGATCGAATCCCTGCGTGAGGACGCACGTGATGGAGCACGCCCGCCTCGCCGGGTCCTCGATGTTGAACGCCAGCGCCTCGCCTTGCGCCCACCTCGTCACCGCGGCGCGCGTCGCTTCGGCCAGCAGGGCATGGCGGCGGATGGCGGCCTCGAGGCCCTCGGCCAGCAGCAGGTCGAGCGCCTTGCGCAGCCCGAACAGCAGGTGCTCGGGCGGCGTGCCGCAGTACTTCTGGTAGTGCACGTCGCCCTCGCGGAAGGTCCAGTCCCAGTAGAGGGTGCGCAGGCTCGCGGTCTGGTGCACCTTGCGCGCCCGCGCGTTGGCGGCCACGAAGGCCAGCCCCGGCGGCGTCATCAGGCCCTTCTGCGAGCCCGACATGGCAACATCCACGCCCCAGGCGTCCATCTCGAACGGCATGCAGCCGAGCGAGGCGACCGCGTCCACCATCAGCAGCGCGGGGTGCTTGGCGGCATCGATGGCTGCGCGGATGGCCGGGATATCGTTCACCACGCCGGAGGCGGTGTCGATCTGCACCGCCAGCACTGCCTTGATGGCGTGCGCCCCGTCACGCTTCATGTCGCGCTTCAGCCGCTCCTCCAGCGCCGCCGGATCGACCGCCCGGCGCCAGCTGCCGGGCAGCACCTCCACTTCGACGCCCATCATCTTGCCCATCTCGCCCCAGCCGATGGCGAAACGGCCGCTCTCCAGCACCAGCACCTGGTCGCCCCGCGACAGCACGTTGGTGAGCGCCGCCTCCCAGCCGCCGTGGCCGTTGGCGGCGTAGATGTAGGTGTGGCCCTGGGTGCGGAAGATAGTGGCGAGGTCCTTCAGGCAGCTGTCGGTGATGCCGATCATCTCGCCCGAGTAGATGTCCACGGCCGGGCGCTGCATCGCCTGCAGCACCACGTCGGGGATGTTGGTCGGACCGGGGATGCTCAGGAAGGCCCTGCCGTTGCTGACCGTCATAGTGTCTCCCTTTGCTGCGCGGCGACGCCCGGTGGGGGGCCGTCGTACCATTTGTCCGCGGACCGGCACAGGTCGCTGACGATACACGCATCGCACCTGGGCTTGCGTGCCTGGCAGACATAGCGGCCATGCAGGATGAGCCAGTGGTGGGCGTGGCGCATGTACCGTGCAGGAATGACCTTGACGAGACCCTGCTCGACATCGAGCGGCGTCTTGCCCTCGGCCAGCCCCAGCCGGTGCGCCACCCGGAAGACGTGGGTGTCCACCGCCAGCGTCGGCTCGCCGAAGGCGATGTTGAGCACGACGTTGGCGGTCTTGCGGCCGACGCCGGGCAGCGCCTCCAGGGCCTCCCGCTCGCGCGGCACCTCGCCGCCGTGCTCGGCCAGCAGCCGCTTGGACAGGGCGATCACGTTCTTGGCCTTGTTGCGGTAGAGGCCGACAGTCTTGATATGCTCCTGCACGCCCGCCTCGCCCAGGGCCAGCATCTGCCGCGGCGTGTCGGCCACCTTGAACAGCTCCCGCGTCGCCTTGTTCACACCGGCGTCGGTTGCCTGCGCCGAGAGCACCACGGCGACCAGCAGCGTGAACGCGCTTTGGTGCTCCAGCTCGCCCTTCGGCTCCGGGTTGGCCACCGCGAAGCGCCGGAAAATCTCCGCCACCCGCTCCGGCGCGGGGCCCGGCTGCCGCCGCCTGGCGGGCAACGCCTTGGCTGGCAGCGGTTGCGGCCGGGCATCGAATACAGCCTTTGGCAGGGTTGCCGGCGGTCGAGGCACTTTGCGCATGGATGGCTCGGGAGGCTCGCGGCCAACTGAGGGAGTGGAGGAGGCTTCGCCGGCGGCGCTAAGATCGATAGGATGCCGACATGAACGGAAATTTCGAGCAAACGCAAGCCGCACGGGAGCCGCTGCCAGAGCCCTTCCGCGCGGTGCTCAGACCGCATCGCTCGCTCGGCCCCCGGGGCTTCCTGGCCTTGATGATCGCGTTCGGCGCGGTCAGCTTCGTCACCGGCATGCTTTTTCTGGTCCTGGGCGCCTGGCCGGTGCTCGGCTTCTTCGGCCTCGACGTGCTCCTCGTCTATGTCGCCTTCCGGCTCAACTACCGCTCAGGGCGCCGTTACGAGACCCTCGATCTCACCCCGGCCAGCCTGGTGCTGACGCGCGTGCACCCCTCCGGGCGCCAGGAGCGTTTCGACTGCAATCCCTACTGGGCGCGGGTGAACCTGCGGGAATGGCCGGACGGGCGCACCGTGCTCAGCGTGGTCTCGCGCGGCACGGAGCTGAAGTTCGGCAGCTTCCTCACCGACGAGGAGCGGCGCGACCTGGCCGCGGCACTGCGGGAGGCGTTGCTCATCGCCCGCGGCGGCGTGCGCATTTGACGCCACCTGTGGTCGGATGCATGAAACGGGTCGATCCGGCCGGCTCCTTATCCTAGATCTCGCTGGCAACCGAGCCATCGAGCGAGACCGTCATGCTCCAGGAAGCCATGACCCTGCGCCGCCCACCGCCGACCAGCGCCCCAGGCGTGCGCGACTACCACCAGATCCGGCGCGCTATCGCCTTCCTCGCCGGCACGTGGGATAGGCAGCCCGGCCTCGAGGAACTGGCGGCCCACCTCGACCTGGAGCTGACCCAGTGCCAAAAGCTGTTCAAGCGCTGGTGCGGGCTGAGCCCCAAGGAGTTCGTGCAGGCACTCACCGTCCACCACGCCCGCGGCCTGCTCAAGGATTCAGCCAGTGTGCTCGACGCCGCCTACGAGGTGGGGCTGTCGGGAGGAGGCCGGCTGCATGATCTGTTCGTCTCCCATGAGGCCATGACCCCCGGCGAGTACAAGCGCCGGGGTGAGGGCCTGGAGATGGCTTATGGTTTTCACGCGTCCCCGTTCGGCGAGGCCCTGCTGATCGCCACGCGGCGCGGTCTCGCTGGTCTTGCCTTCGTCGACGAGGACAAGGGGCAGACACCGCAGGACGCCCTGGCCGACATGATGCTGCGCTGGCCGAAGGCCCGGTTCGTGGCGGCGCCGGATCGCACCGCGCCGCTGGCGCGCCTCGTCTTCAACCCAGCCGACTGGAGCCGCGATCGGCCGGTGAGGCTGGTGATGATCGGCTCGGACTTCGAGGTTCGGGTGTGGGAGACGCTGCTCAAGATCCCGATGGGCCGCGCCGTGAGCTACGGCGACATCGCCTGCCACCTGGGCCGGCCCACCGCCGCCCGTGCGGTGGGAGCCGCGGTAGGCCGCAACCCCATCTCGTTCGTGGTGCCGTGCCATCGCGTGCTCGGCCGCAACGGCAGCCTCACGGGCTACCACTGGGGGCTGACGCGCAAGCGCGCGCTGATCGGCTGGGAGGCGGGACGGGTGGCGGAGCGCCTGTAGGGTCCGGGAGGGAAGCGG
>Ga0075420_100005735_pt1 | contig 10945 bp, 4 predicted proteins | sample SoiMetdeltSBSDD4_FD_75296 | JGI IMG/M metagenome (GOLD analysis project Ga0075420, IMG submission 75296) | Bulk soil microbial communities from a Populus tree surrounding site in Tennessee, USA - Soil MetaG P. deltoides SBSDD4 | ecosystem: Environmental > Terrestrial > Soil > Tree plantation... | reverse complement strand
TTCATCCAGTTCTACTTCGGGCTCCCGCTCGCGATGGTGATTCTGGGCGTCACCCTCGTCCCGTTCCTGCACCGCGCGAAGGTCTTCACGGCTTACGAGTATCTCGAGCGGCGGTTCGACTCGAAAACGCGATCGCTGACGGCGTTTCTCTTCCTCGTGTCGCGTGGCATGTCGTGCGGCGCGATCATCGCCGCTCCCGCGGTCGTGTTCTCCGCGATCTTCGGGTGGAGCATTGGGTGGTCTGTCGCGCTCATGGGCATCCCGACGGTCATCTACACGATGATCGGCGGTGTGCAGGCGGTGACCTGGGCCGACGTGAAGCAGATGGTGCTCATTGTCGGGGCTATCATCGCGATGTTCGTCGTCGTGCTCATCAAGCTTCCCGTCGATCCGGACACCGCGCTACGGCTTGCAGGTGCAACCGGCCGCATGCAGGCGTTCGACTTCTCGTTCAATCTCAACGAGACGTACACGTTCTGGTCGGGGCTCATCGGCGGCACGTTCCTGATGATGTCGTACTTCGGCACCGACCAGAGCCAGGTGCAGCGGTTCCTCACCGCGCGGTCGGTGACAGAAGCGCGGAGCTCGCTGCTCATGAGCGCGTACTGGAAGATCCCGCTCCAGGCGCTCATTCTGTTGATCGGCGTGCTCGTGTTCGTGTACTACACGTTCCAGGCGCCACCGCTGCTCTTCAACCCGGCCGACGCCCAGCGTGTGCAGGCGTCGCAGCCCGCCGAGTACGCCGCGCTCGACGCGCGACACCAGGCAGCGGTCGCTCAGCGCGAGACCGCTGCTCGCTCGGCCGCCAGCAGCGACGTCGGCACGACCGCGTTTCGCGATGCCGATGCGGCGGTCAGCGCCATCCACGATGAGGCGTTGGCGCTCACCGAGCGGGTAACCGGCGCGCCCGCGCGTGATGTGAACTACATCATCCCGACGTTCGTGCTGACGGTGCTCCCGATCGGTCTGGTCGGGATCTTCATCGCGGGGGTGATGGCCGCCGCGATGTCCAGCATCGCCGCCGAGCTCAATTCGCTCGCGACCGCGAGCGTGATCGATTTCTACCGTCGATGGGTGCGGCCAACGGCGACCGACTCGCATTACCTGACGGTGTCGAAGGGCGCGACGCTTCTGTGGGGCACCTTCGCCTGTGTCGTCGCGACGTATGCGGCGACGCTCGGATCGCTGATCGAGGTGGTCAACCGGTTCGGATCGTTCTTCTACGGATCGATCCTGGGCGTGTTCCTGCTGTCGATGATACCGCGTGCACGCGCGACCGGTGCGTTCGTCGGCCTGATCGCCGGAATGTCCGCGGTGGCGGCGGTGAACTTCGGGCGCCCGTCCATCGCCTTTCTATGGCAGAACGTGATCGGCGCGGTGGTGGTGGTAGTGATCGGATTGCTCGTGAGCGCGATGAGCGGCCCGCCCGTGTCGTCCCGCGGCGAGGAGCGACGAGGGATGGCGGATTAGGGGACCGCTGTCCGGTCGGGGGCCTTGGCCGCCAGCAGGTTCACGAACAACCGCGCCGCGCCGGGGACCCCGTTAGGCAGCTGGCGGAAGAACGCGAGCGACGTGTAGACGTACGTCCCCTCCCCGTACTTCGCGACGAGAATGCCACCGTCGTTCGGCGGTTCGCCCGGATCGTTGGTCGACACCACAGCCGCATACTCCGGGGCGTGCGTGCGCGGCATGTACAGTGACCGATCCTGAAGCCAGCCGCGAAAGTCCGTCGTGTCGATCGCGTTCGGGAACGCCAGCACGCGCGCCTTCGGATCCAGAATTCGCATCGGGCTCGCCTCGTCCGTCACCCGGTCGGCGGGCCGCGACAGCGTGATCGGGAACGGCATGATGCCCGGCGTCTGCATCTCCGTCTGTCCGTACTGCACGACCATCGTGCCACCGCGCTTCACGTAATCGAGGAGCGCCGCGTTGTTCGCTACGAGCGCGTCGTTCGACTCGTAGGCACGCGTTCCGACCACGATCGCGTTGTAGCGCGAGAGATCCGTTCTGGGGATGTCCGCCGCGTCGAGGAGCGTCACGCGCAGGCCGAGCTGCTGCAGCATCGCGGCCGAGTTGTCGCCGACACCCTGGATGTAGGCGATGACGGCATCCGCGGGCACCTTGAGATCGACGGCCTCGATCGCGACGCTCGCATCGCGATAGAGCCGCTGCGGGCGGATGTGGTCGTAGTCGATCGCGGTATAGCCCCGCGTGAACTCGTTCCCGTTCGACCTCGCGACCACAGCCATGGTGTGGCGCCCCGGCGGAAGCTCTCCGCGGATGGTGAACGTCGCGCTGCGAACGGCGCCGTACTGTGGGAGCGTGACCGTCCGCGTCGCGGAGTCGGCGCGCACGCCCGCCGGAAGCTCGAGACTGACGCTGACCGTGCGCGCCGACGTTGCGGCGGAGCGGAGCTCGACCCGCAGCTGCCTGACGAGTGGCGTACGGGCGGGCGCGTACTCGATCGCGCGATCGGTCGTGACCGAGATTTCCGGGACGTAGTCGACGGGCCGTCGCACATCGCCTCGAATCTGGTCGGCATAGCGATAGACGATCGGGACGCTGAGCATCACCCCGGGGCCCGCCGTCCCCGTGGGCTCGACGAGGGTGACGGGCATGGTCGCGCCGCGCGTCACGGCGTCCTCCGGCATCACGACGCTCGCGAGATCGAACGCGTCCCCACGGCGCGGCTGGGCGAGCCAATATGGGCCGACGGCATTGGGGGTCGGATTTGCGCACGTACGCCCTTTCCAGACACGCGCGCTATCGGGCGCCAGCGTCGCGATGCTATCGCGCAGGTAGCGGCCGTTTCCAGGATCGTCGAGTGTGTACCGTCGCGTCGACTCCCGCCGGGCGGTGCAGTCGAAGAACTGAAACGGCACGACCCGTATCGATAGCCGGCCGCGATTGTACACCGTCAGCGTGAGCGGCGCGCTGTCCCCGGCGGCGATCAGCTCCCGTGGCGTCTCGGCCTCGACCGCTATGCCGCTCGCGATCGTGAGGGCGTCGATCGTGCGCCGGTACGCCACGCGCGCCGCCGCTCCCAGATCGTCGCTGACGTCGACGAGGTCGTTCGTCCCGGTAGCCGACCCGGTGACGACCCCGCCGCCGCGAAGCGACGTGAGCGCGCGCTCGAGATCGAGGAGCGTCGGCACTACGGATGATGGGTCGGCGAGATACGGTGCAGCCTTCGCCTTCTGTATGTTCGCCTGCACGCGGTCGATCAAGGCCGTCGCGGCGGGCGATGCGCCCGCTTTGAAGCGCGCCCACGTGGTATCGATCCCATCGAACAGCGACCGCTCGGTCTCCATCGGCTGCGCTTCGTTCACGCGTGAGGCCTCACGCCGGATCTGCGTGAACCGTGCGCCCCTGGGCTGCAGCGAGCCGAACGCCTGCGACTTGTGCTGGGAGCGGCTCTCGGCGGCGATCTCCGCGTAGGAGCGCCCGAGCATCGCGTTGAACTCGCCGACGTTCACTCGCAGCGACCCTGCCTGATCGCGCGCAGCCCAGGCGCCGCGGTAGAACTTGAGCGGCGTCCACGGCGCGAGTCCGCTCGTCTGGGTTGGACCGAGCCGCGTCCCATCGCCAGCGATGTCGTACGCCTCGCGCGCGAGAATGCCGGCCGCCTGGTGATGCCCATGGCCGTCGCGCGGGCTGCCGGAGAACATGCTGACGATCACGTGTGGCTTGAACGTCCGGATGACCGTCACCACGTCGCGGAGGATCTCGTTCCTGGGCCAGTGACGGAACGTCTCGTCCGCGGTCTTGGAGAATCCGAAATCGTACGCGCGTGTGAAGAACTGGCGGCCGCCATCGATCCGTCGGGCGGCGAGCAGCTCCTCGGTGCGGATGACGCCTAACGCTTCACCGAGCTCGTTGCCGATGATGTTCTGCCCACCGTCACCGCGCGTGAGCGAGAGGTACGCGGTCTCGACGTGCCGGCCACGCGCGAGCCAGGTGATCAGCTGCGTGTCTTCGTCGTCGGGGTGCGCGGCGATCACCAGCACCCGCATCGGCATCGACAGTCCCGAGATCGCCTCGTCGAGCGCCGGAATGCCCTGCGCGCGGGCCGAGGGCGCGGCGAAGAGCGCACCCACGACCACCGCAGCGCCACACAGGGCTCGAGACATCGATCGGTACGATGACATCGGCGCGACCGTCAGGACCGCGCCGCTGCCTTCCGCTTCGCCGGCACCTCGAGCGCGTCGGCCACGATGCGTGCCTGCTCCTCCTGGTGCGACTGTACGTAGCCTTCCGCGGGACTGGCACGCTCCGGACGCCCGATGTACCGGATGAGCATCGCGTTGCCCGTGCACGCCCGAAGGCGCGGGGCGACGTAGCTCCACGCTCCCATGTTCTTCGGCTCCTCCTGGGCCCACGCGACTTCGACGACGTTCGGATACAGGTCGACGATCCGCGAGATCTGCTCGGCAGGCCACGGGTAGAGCTCCTCGACGCGCGCGATGGCCACGTTCGATGGACGCTCCTTCGACGTGAGATCGTAGTACAGCTTGCCGGTGCAGAAGATCACGCGCTGGACCTCGTCGCGACGGTCGCCCACCGTCACATCATCGATCACCGGCATGAACCGTCCGGCCGAAAGCTCCTCGAGCTTCGACGCCGCCTGCGGCAGACGAAGGAGGCTCTTCGGCTGCATGAGAATGAGCGGCCGGCGCGACTCCGACTTCGCCTGACGACGCAGGATGTGGAAGTACTGACTCGGCGTCGTCGGATAGGCGACCGTCATGTTGCCTTCGGCGCAGAGCTGGAGGAAGCGCTCCAGCCGCGCGCTCGAGTGTTCCGGCCCCTGCCCTTCGTAGCCATGCGGCAGCAGAAGCGTGACGGCCGAATCCTGGGCCCACTTCGCGCGGTCGGCCGAAAGGAACTGATCGATCACCGGCTGCGCGACGTTGACGAAGTCGCCGAACTGTGCTTCCCAGAGCACGAGGCTGTCCGACGCCACCGTGCTGTACCCGTACTCGAAGCCGAGCACGCCCGTCTCCGAGAGGGGGCTGTTGTAGATCTCGAACGAGCCCTTGGCGTTAGGCAGGTGCTGCAGCGGCGTGAACGTCTGGCCGGTCGCCGGATCGTGAAGCACCGCGTGGCGGTGCGAGAACGTCCCGCGCTCCGCATCCTGACCGGTGATCCGCACCGAGCTTCCTTCCGCCAGCAACGACGCGAACGCGAGCGACTCCGCGTGGCCCCAGTCGATGCCGCCGGCCTCGCCCATCGCCTCGCGGCGACGCTCGAGCTGCTTTCCGAGCCGCGGATGGGCGCTGAACCCGGTCGGCCATGCGAGCAGCTGCTCGTTCAGCGCGACGAGCTGCTCCGCGCGAACGGCCGTCTCGACTGCCGGCACCGGAGCCGGCTTCGGGAAATCCTGGTCGTGGTCCTCCTCGTGTGCCTGCTTCACCTCGTCGTAGGTCTGCTCGAGGTGCTTCGCGATGTCGCGTTCCGCTGCCTGCACGTCCTCTGCCGTCACGACACCGTCACGCACGAGACGCTCGCCCCACACCTGACGCGGCGTCGGGTGCGCCTTGATCGTCGCGTAGAGCGTCGGCTGCGTGAACGTCGGCTCGTCGCCCTCGTTGTGGCCGTGACGACGGTACCCGACGAGATCGATCAGGAAGTCCTTGCCGAACTTCGTGCGGTAGGCGACACCGAGCCGCACCGCGGCGATGCACGCCTCGAGATCGTCCGCGTTCACGTGGACGATGGGGATCTCGAACCCCTTGGCGAGGTCGCTCGCGTAATGCGTCGAGCGCGCGTCCGTCGGGTCGGTCGTGAAGCCGACCTGGTTGTTGACGATGATGTGCATCGATCCGCCGACCGTGTAGCCGCGGAGCAGCGACATGTTCAGCGTCTCGGCGACGACGCCTTCGCCAGGGAACGCGGCGTCGCCGTGAATGACGACCGGCGCCACGGCCGAGACGTCGCGCCCACTCGTCAGGCGGTCGCCCTCGGCCACTCGCTGCCGGGCGCGCGCCACGCCGGTCACGACCGGATTCACGACCTCGAGGTGACTCGGGTTCGGCACCAGCCTAACGCCGACCTTTCGGCCGTTCGCGAGCGTGCGCTCCGTGCGCGCGCCGAGGTGGTACTTCACATCGCCCGTCTCGCTCTCGGCGGAGGCGGCGGCGTGCTTGCCGTCGAACTCGCCGAAGATCGTCGCGTACGGCTTGTCGAGGATGTGCGTGAGGACGTTGATGCGTCCACGGTGCGCCATCCCGATCACGACCTCGCGCGCGCCGGCCTGCCCCGCGTCCTCGATGAGCGCATCGAGCATGGGGACGAGCGCGTCGGTTCCCTCGATCGAGAACCGCTTCATGTTCACCCACGCGCGCCCGATGAACCGCTCGAGGCCGTCGACCGCGCTGAGCCGCGTGAGCGCCGCGCGCTTCTGCTCGGCCGTCATGTAGCGCGCGAGACGCTCGTGCTCGATCGTCTCGCGGAACCACTCGCGTTCCTCGCTCTCGCCGATGTGCGTGAACTCGAACCCCATCGTCGACGAGTACAGGTCGCGCAGCCGCGCGGTGACATCCGCGGCGCTGCCGACATCGAACCCCAGCGCCAGCGCGGGCACGAGCTGAAGATCCGCTTCGGTGATGCCGTGGAACTCCGGCGTCAGCTCCGCGGCTCCCGGCGGCGCCGACCCGAGCGGGTCGAGCTGCACCGCAAAGTGGCCGTACTGGCGGATCGCATCGACCAGCGCAGCGGCCCCGGCAACCTTACGAAGGTAGACCGGATCGGCGGCGACGGTCGTCGAGCTGCTGCCACCACCAAGCTGCTCGGCGAACCGGAAGAACTGGCGCCAGGACTCATCGACTGACGCCGGATCGCGACGGTACGCCTCGAAGACCTCGGCGATGTACCCGTCGTTGAATACGCTCGTGATTGGGGCGCTGGACATGCCGCCAAATCTAACGGCGCTCCGAGGGTGTCACGAGTCGACGCGTGTCCCCGGAGGACCTTCGCCTATCCGAGCTTGCTGAACCGGGTCGGGACGGTGAGCGTGAACGTGCTGCCGACCCCGGGAGTCGATTCAACGTCGATCCGGCCGCCGAGCAGGCGGGCGAGACAGCGCGAGTTGTAGAGACCGAGTCCCGTTCCGCCATGGCGCCGCGTCAGCCCGGAGTCGAGCTGCGTAAATGGCTGGAACAACCGGGAGACATCCTCGCCGGCGATCCCGATTCCGGTGTCGCGGACTTCGATTCGGACCTCGCCGTTCTGCCGGGTCACCGCCACGGAGACCTGACCACTGTCCGTGAACTTCACCGCGTTTCCGACGAGGTTCACGAGGATCTGGCGAACCTTGTCGCCGTCCGTGTAGAGGATCAGCGGACGTTCGGGCACCGTGACCGACAGTGCGAGATCCTTCTGTCGGGCCATTGGCTCCACGGAGGCGAGGACCCCGTCCATCACGTCGCTGAGCGGGACGTCCGATGGCCGAACCGTCTCCCGCCCTGCCTCGAGCGCCGAGAAGGTGAGGAGCTCGTCGACCATCACCGCGAGCTGGTGCGTGACCGTCCGCATGCGGTCCACCATGTCGAGCTGGTGCGCGCTCAGCGGTCCGAGGATCTCGTCGGCAAGCAGCTCGCCGTACCCGGTCAATGCGGTCAGCGGAGTCCGGAGCTCGTGCGAGATCGTGGCGAGGAATGCCCCTTTCGCATGCGTGGCGGCCTGCGCCTGCTCGAGTAGCCGCGCCTTCACGAGCACGACGGACGCGTGGTCGGCGATGGTTCGCAGACGCTGACGGTCGCGAACGGAGAAGCCGGACCCATCGTCGCGATGCCACGCGCACAGCACACCGACCGGCTGATCGGCGGCGATCAGCGGCGCCACCGCGACTTCGCCCACGCTCGCCTGCTCGGCGAAGATCGGAATGGCGAGCGACGGATCGTCGTGCTCGACGATAAGCGCCCGGCTGCGAATCGCGTTCGCGGCGAGCGTGTCGGTCACGCCGAACAACGTGCCCGCGTCAGGCGCTTCGCTGCCCGATGCCGCGACCACGATCCCGTCCGCTCCGGTGAGCCGCGCCACCGCAGCGCCGTCGGCACCGCTGAGCTCACGTGCGGCATCACACAGGACGGTCAGCAGAGTCTCCGAGTCGGCGCCCGCAGCCATGCGTCGCGCGATCTCGCGAAGCGGCTCGCTCTCCTCGACTGACGAGTCGCGGAGCTGGCGCTGCGACTCGCGAAGCTCGAAGACGAGCCAGCCAGCGCGCGTCCGCGCAACGCGAATCTCGTGGATGGCGTCGGCGCGACCACCGGGCAGTGCGGCATGAAACAGACGCGACTGCCCATCCTGCATCGTGGCAACGATGAGATCGTGGCCGCGGCCATCGTGCAATGCGGGGAACGCGGTCCAGAAATCAGCGCCGAGCTGGCGAGATTCGGTGGCCGCGAGGGCTTCGGCCGCAGCGTCGTTCACGGCGGAGACCGTGCCGTCGGGGAGGACACAAACGACCCCGGTGCGAAGCGCGCCAAGGACGTCGAGCCCGGCGGCAGACAGCATGGCGTCGGCCTGAGCCGAACGCTCGGTTCCCTTCGCGGTCACGTCAGGCGTGTTCAATGCTCGTTCCTGCGACATCGCTGGCGCGTTTCGCGGATCCGTCTACGCGCGCGCCGTGAGCGGAGAGACCGGCCGACGCCGACGGCGCAACGGAGCGGGCGAATGATAACGCATCGCGAGGCACATGCAACCGCATCGTCCGAGACATCGACATTCCAGCACTGATGCGTTTCGCATCGCGCGCACCGCGACTCGTCAGGCGAGCGATGAGGACGGTTTGTGCGCGGGATCGAGCGTCGATGGCAGCGAGTATCCCGGTGTCGGCCGCACTGCGTGAAGGAGCCGTCGCGCGTCGTCGTCGGTGAGCGACGGAAGGTAGAAGAACCCGGCGATGTGATTCACGTCGAGCAGGTGAATCTCTTCCGACCGTCGGGTGAGGCTTACCGCAATGACGGGAACGCGCGAGAGACAGGGATCGCGTTCCCACGATTCGAGCGGAACGGTCGCCAGCAGATCGTATTCGCAGAAGACGACGTCGGGACAGTGCTCGCGGGCCACGTCGATCGCGTCGGAGAGCCCGACGACGCAGGCGGTCTCGACGCCTAACCGCTCGAAAAACTGCGCGTAATGTTCGCTGAGATAGCGATGCCGCCCGACACACAGAGCCTTCAATGCGCTTCTCACTCGATACTGGTGGCCGCCTTTCTGGCGCCATCGGATCCGAGGGCCAGTCCAACCGGTTGGTACCGCGAGACAGGGAATTGGTTCGGTCGAGATCTAGCGAGCGATCTCGGCCGTAACGCTGTCTGCGTGAATGTTGGCCGATGAGAGAACGGCGGACAAGACGCCGGTGGGCGTTCTACTCGCCCATTCCTATCCGTTCGGGCAGCCGGAGTCGAAAGGTACTCCCTTTTCCGCGCTCTGACTGAACGTGCAGCTCACCGCCGAGGAGCGCGGCGAGGCGCTTCGAGATCGGGAGACCGAGGCCGGTACCGCCGAGCTGATGGGAGTTCGACAGTTGTACGAACTCATCGAAGATGCGCGAGACGTCGTCCGGCTCGATCCCTTCGCCCTGGTCGGTTACCGCAATCTCGACGTGGTCGGTAGCTGCCAGGAGCGCCTCGACCAGAATGGGCCGTCCGCGGCCGAACTTGATGGCGTTCGACAGCAGGTTGAGAAGTATCTGCCGGACGCGTCTCGGATCACTGATGATCGACTTCGGGCTACCATCGATGCGGAGCTCGAGCGGCGTCTCGTGCTCGTCGGTGAGCGGCCGGACCGTGACGAACAGGTCCTCGATGATCCCCGGAAACGGCACCGGCTGCAGCGTCAGCTCGATCTTCCCGGCTTCGATCTTGGACAGATCGAGCACGTCGTTGACCAGCTCCAGCAGATGGTTCGCGGCCCTGTGGGTGCGCTGCAATCCGTGTGTCTGCTTCTCGTTGAGCGGGCCGTAGATGTGGTCGAGGAGTAGCGTGTTGTAGCCGATGATGGCATTGATCGGCGTGCGCAGCTCGTGGCTCATCGACGCGTAGAACCGGTTGCGCGCGGTCATCGCGCGCTCGAGCTCCTCCTGCCGGGCCTGCAGCGCATCGTTCAGCGCCCGCAGCTCCGCCGCGTTTTGCTCGAGCGACTCGGCCTGTGTTCGCAGGGCCTCTTCGGTGCGAAGCCGCTCCGTGACATCGCGCGCGATGATCGTGAACATGCGGTCGTCGGCAACGTCGAGGCACGAGACCGTCGCTTCCATTGGAAACCGCTCGCCGGCCACGCGTTGACCCCGGAAGGCGTGCAGCTCCGGCGTGAGATCGTCGCTCGCGGCCTCATCCTCGGCGCAGGTGAGCGCCTCACCGAGCCCGTCGTCGGGGATGAGGTCGTGAATCCGCTTGCCAAGGACGTCGGACGCAGGCCGCCCGAACATTCGCTCGGCGGCCGAGTTGAACAACGTGATTCCGTGGGCCGCGTCGAGGACGATGATGGCGTCCATCGCCGTGCCGACGATATGCGCTGTTCTGGCCTCCTGCGCCAACAGCTGCGCGCGGTGCTCGAGCTCCACTTCGCGAATCGCCGCCTCGCGGAGCATGCGCTCCTGCCGCTTCAGCTGACGTTGCTTTCGATAGAGGTCGACGAAGACCGACACCTTCGACCGCAGGACGTCGGGCTGGAACGGCTTCGACATGTAGTCGACCGCGCCTACGGAGTACCCGCGGAAGACGTACGCCTCATCCTTGCTGATCGCGGTCAGGAAGATGATCGGCACATATCGCGTCCGCTCGCGGGACTTGATCATCTCGGCGGTCTCGAACCCGTTGAGCCCGGGCATCTGCACGTCGAGCAGGATGACGGCGAACTCCTCGGTCAGGAGGCACTTGAGTGCCTCGTCGCCGGAGTGCGCACGCACGAGCCGCTCGCCGAGCGGTTCGAGGATCGCGTCGAG
>Ga0075420_100005733_pt1 | contig 10947 bp, 5 predicted proteins | sample SoiMetdeltSBSDD4_FD_75296 | JGI IMG/M metagenome (GOLD analysis project Ga0075420, IMG submission 75296) | Bulk soil microbial communities from a Populus tree surrounding site in Tennessee, USA - Soil MetaG P. deltoides SBSDD4 | ecosystem: Environmental > Terrestrial > Soil > Tree plantation... | reverse complement strand
TCCATCCGCGGCATGTCCAAAAACGCCTGCTCGGCCATTGGCAGGCCGAGGGTGACGTTGCGCAACCGGGTGTTGCCGAGCCAGCCGGTGGACAGCGACTCGCACGTCACGCGCAGGCCGAGCTGGCTCTGGAGCTGCGCGAGCACCAGGTTGCGCGGGATGTTGCTCCAGAGGATGAGCTGGACGGCGACGACGACGATGGCGATCAGCACGAGCACGACGATCGCGACGCGCAGCAGCCGCCGGCGACGCCGGTGCGGGCGGCGGCCGTCGTCGTGGCCGGCGGCGCTGCGTGACCCCTTGGCCGCGTCGCGGTCCGCGTCGGGGGACTTGCCGCGCTCGGACTGTTCCGGAGCTTCGCGGTCGGGCATGTCGGTTGTGCTGCGGACCACGTTCGATCCTGCTGCAAAGCCCGGTCCGGTCGGCGTCGCTCACACGGGTTGAAAACCCGTGCCACGAATAGCGCCGTCCGTAGCACGGGTTTTCAACCCGTGCAAAATTGCGCCAGCCTCTAAGGCTCCTCCCTCACCGTCGTCGCTCGGCCGGCGGGATGTCCCCCACCGTCCTCGGCCCGGTGCCGAAGATCCACCAGTCCTCCCGGTACCTTCTGCCGACGAACGGCCCGCTGCTGACGAGTAACTCGCCGGTGTCGGCCCAGTAGGCGACGAATGCGATGCTGGCGAAGCTGTACTGCCGGGTGCTCTTGAGGATGGCCAGCTCGGGCGTCAGCAACGCAGAACCACCCGCCGCGGCGATGCCGCCGGCCAGCGCCGACAGGCCGATCGATGGGATGCCCAGGAGGAATTCCAGCCGGTCGATCCCGACGCCGCCGCTGCGAAGCTCGATGACGATCTGCGCGTCGTCCTTGGCGTCGGCGATGCGCGAGCCTCCCTCGAGGAGCTTGGCGCGGAACTCGCCGATGAAGAACGACAGCTCCGGGGCGGTCTGCCAGGCGGTGGTGAGGTACGTGGTGTCGATGTAGACCAGCCGGTCGCGGAGCGTGTCCGCCGAGAGCTGGTCGATCGCCGACTCGGCCGCGCCGGCAAGCAGGAACTGCTCGGTGGCGGTGCGCGGCGGGTCGGTGACGCGGATGGTGGCGCAGCCGGTGGCCGAAGTCATCAGCAACAGCAGCCCGAACGCGCGCGCCACGCCGCGACCGCCCGGAAGAGGCGCAGGGAATGAACGGCCCCCTCGGGGGAATCGCGGGCACGTCGCCACGGCGGCATCGTAATTGGCCCGGCTGAGTTCGCACAACGGGGAAGGCGCAGGGCCCGCGCGCTACAGGATCCGCGCGATGTAGACTTCTCGATGTAGAGTGGTCAGCCGGAAACCTGCCGACCGATGGAGATGACTTGGAAGCCCCAAATCGACCACGCCGCCACTCTTTTCCCCGACGCCACCGGAAACGAGATCCCCCGGGCTGACGTACGCCGCCGATCGTAACGCATGAGCCGCCGACCGTGCCGAGCAGGGTGAGCGACTTGCGGGTGCCGGCGACTCGACGGCATCGAGGAAGTGCGCGCCGAAGGTCATTTTGCAGCGTCTCGTCAGGCCTTTTCCGCGAGACGCGGCGGCATTCGGCGAGGAAAACTGAGATTGCGACGCCGCCGCCGCAAGTGAGTTATCGCGCAACCGGGCGGATGACACTTCGTCCGCCCGGTTCGTTGTCTCTTTTTCATTGTGCGCGGCACATCGCAATGTACCGCGCGGCGATCCACCCCGCCGCGGCCCCGCCAGTGCGGTCGCGTTCGAAAAACCAGGGCGGTGTGCCACGTGACACTACTTCGTGCCGCCGTTCACAAAGTGAGATATCTCGCGACTGCGGTGAGTTATCGCGCAACCACTCACCCCGCATTATTGCGCAACCTGTGCAATCACACGGTTGCTCCCGCCGCGGCCGGGGGTTCCGCTCGGTTATCGGACCGGCCCTTGGGGGAGCGCTGTCATGCGGGGTAAGTCGCCACGCGCGGGTGTCGGTTCGAGTCCGTCGGCGTGTGCCGTCGAGCCCCTCGAGGGCCGCCAACTCCGCCGCCAGCCCGATGCCACCCCCAGGCGTTTCCTCAGCCCACGGTCCCCGAACTTAGATCGCCTCCGGGCCATGGGTATCCCGCCCGCCGCCGAACCGGCGGCGCAACAGCGCCAGGCCTCCCATACCGATTAGCGCCGCCGACGACGGCTCGGGCACGAGGCTGGAGGCGTCGAGCAGGAACGCCCGGGTGCCGTCGGTCAACCCGCCGGGGCCGTCGTCGTACTCGCCGTTGCCGACGACCAGGCCGGCGTCGTTCAGGCCGTTGGCGATGTTCAGCGTCCACTTCGCCCCCTCGGCCGGGTTGGTGGCGTCGAGCCAGGCGTCGAGGTCGTACATCGTGCCGCCGCTGCCGGGCGCGCCGGTGTACAGGAAGGCGTGATCGACGTCGGCGCTGCTGCTGCCCGCGCCCGCCACATGGCCGGCGTTGTTGATTGCGTACGCGGCGGACCTGCCGCCTTCGACGAGCGTGCCGAGGTCTTCCATCACGCCGCCGCCGCCCGGCGTGCCGGAATGGCGGAAGGCGTGCGCGATCGCGAGATCGGCCGTGATGGTGCTGTCGCCGGCGACCTGGCCGCTCGCGTTGATCGCCTGGCCGGAGCTGGACGGCCCGCCGAGCGTGCCCAGGTCCTGCATGACCCCCCCGCTGCCGGGGGTGCCGACGTAGCGGTAGGCGCGGGCGGTGCTATCGGCCCGGTACGCAAAACCCGTGATCTGGCCCGCGTCATTAATGCCGAGGGCAATGCTGTCGCTCCCGCCGAACGTGCCGAGGTCGTGCATGACGCCGCCGCTGCCGGGCGTGCCGACGTAGAGGAAGGCGCGGGGGGTAATGCCGTCGGCAAGGTCGCTGCGCCCGACGACGTGTCCGGCTGTGTTGATCCCGAACGCCGCGCTGTGTGACCCGCCGAGCGTGCCCAGGTCCTGCATGACCCCTCCGCTGCCGGGCGTACCCACGTAGCGAAACGCGTGGGTGTTGGAGTCGGGGTGCATTGCGCTGCCTCCGGCCACGTCGCCGGCGTCGTTGATCGCGCCGCCGCTGCTCCCGAGTCCGCCCAGCGTGCCAAGGTCCTGCATCACGCCACTGCCGGGCGCGCCGAAGTAGCGGAACGCGTGGCCGCCCGCCCACCCGGTCACTTGCCCGCTGGCATTCACTGCGTTGGCCGTGCTTTCCCCCCCGTCGGGCGTATTGAGGTTGTGGATGTCGCCCGGCGCGCCCAGCGTGGCCGAAGCGCCAGCGGCCAGCACTGACACGGCCGCCCAAACGCCCGCCCGCAACCCGTTGTGATGAGCTCCCGAGCGAGCACGATGAGTCAAAGACGCCATGGCGATGCCCTCCGGCCGCGAAGTGACTTGTCGCCGTAGTTGCCGGAATGAGGCGCCCCGGGGCCTGTGAGACGGGCACTATGGTGAGAAGCGGTGCGTCAAGCTTAACCGCTGTCTTTCGGATAACAAGCAGATAGCGCCGCGCGGCACATTCAGTCAGTTGAAGACAGGATTCCGTCGGCCACCCGCGGGCGCCCCCCGCACGCCTGCCCGCTTACCCTGGGCGTGTCGAGGCCCGCGAACATCGCACCGCTGCCGGGGTCGGCGTTATCCCCGCCGCTCCCCGGAAAATAATCCTTTGAGATCGTCGCCGCCGAAAAGGCGCTTTCGTCTGCGGGCGGTGATCCGCGTCGGTTCGACAAGGCGCCGTCTTCCAACGACATGCGCATTCGGCGCCGAAGGGGAATCCATGGCCTGCGTTCGAGGCTTTGTCGCGTCGGCGCGCTACCCGTCCCGACAGCGGGCCGCGCGCGGCCTGCCGGGCACCGCCAGCGCCGCCGAGTCGCTGGAGCGTCGCACGTTCCTGTCCGGCGTCGTCGTCGGCGTCACCTACGACCCATGGCCGCCACGGCTGGTCACCGTCGGGGCGTTGCAATTAATTGCTTGCCATCCCGCCGATGCCGCCCTAGCATGCGGCTGCACCCCCGTCCCCGCTGCCTACTCCTGGTCGTACGAGTGTCACTCGCGGCGCCGCGGCCGTGGCGGTTTGCCGGTCCCATTGCGGCCGCGGCGCCTCCCCCCCCGCGCGCGCCGCCGAGGCTCGTTCAACATGAAACCTCCCCTGCTTCCCGCGGCGGCGCTGGCATTGTTCGGCGCGGCACTGTTCGGCGCGGCAACCGCCCGCGCGGCCGTCGAATACACCGTCACGGACCTGGGCCGCCTCAATGGCGAGATCCTCTGGAGCGCCGCCTTCGCCGTGAACGATCACGGCCAGGCCACCGGGTGGGCGACCCCCGAGGCCCCCGAGGCCATGCGCCATCACGCGTTCCGCGGCGACGGAGGCCCCATGACCGACCTCGGCAAGCTCGGCGGGGATAGCAGTCATGGGAACGCCATCAACGCCAGCGGCCAGGTCGCAGGGTACTACGTCCTCCCCGGCGAGCAGTGGCTGCCCCTCGCGTTCCGGACCGACGCCGCCGGGGTCATGTCCCCCCTCGGGACGCTCGGCGGCCCCTCGAGCACGGCATTTGGCATCAACGCCTCCGGCCAGGTGGTAGGCATCGCCTCCACGGACGTCGCCAGCCGCGCCTTCCGCACCGACGCCGCCGGGGTCATGCGCGACATGGGCACTCTCGGCGGGCGGGACAGTTGGGCGATGGCGATCAACGACAGCGGGCAGGTCTCGGGCCGGTCCGACACGACGGCCGACAATACGATCCACGCATTCCGCGCCGACGCCGCCGGCGTCATGACCGACCTGGGCAGCCTCGGCGGCCCGTGGGCCGAGGGACGGGCGATCAACGCCAGCGGCCAGGTCGCAGGATTCTCCAGCCTCGTCCCCGGCGGCATCATGCACGCCTTCCGAACGGACGCGGCCGGCGCGATGACCGACCTGGGCGCGATGGGCGGCGTTAACACATACGGGTGGGGCATTAATGATGCCGGCGATGTCGTCGGCGACGTCGCCGGCCCAAACGGGCCCGATGCCTTCCTATTCACCGACGGGCGGGGAATGGTGAGCGTGAACACGCTAATTGACCCCGCCAGCGGCTGGAGCGTTTACGGGGCGCTCGACATCAACAACGCCGGCCAGATCGCCGCCTATGCCTTCCGCGACGGCCGGGGGACGGCCGTCCTGCTCACGCCGGTGCCCGAGCCGTCGGCGGGGCTGGCGCCGCTCGGCCTCGGCCTCCTGGCGCTGCGCGGCCGGCGCCGGCACGCCTTCCACGCAAGGCGCGTATCGCCGCGACGCCCGTCGCCTCTCGGACGCGCGAAAGCAGGGAACTCATGAGCCCAGTCGAAACACGTCGCGGGTGGGGTATGGCGCTGTTGCCCGGGGGCGCGCCGCACACTGTCCGACAACACGCCTATCCCAGGGTCCGCGTTCAAAGCCACCCGTCCCCAAAGCGGCCCGCGCGCAGCCCGCCGCGCGCAGCCGGCGCCGCCGAGTCGCTGGAGCGTCGCGCGCTCCTGTCCGGCGTCGTCGTCGGCGTCACCCCCGGCAGCACTGGCGCCGGCCTCCACATCGGGACCGTCACCGAAGCCGCCGGCGGCGCCGTCATGGTGCGCGAGTACGGCACCGCCCTGTCGATCGGCCCCCCTTCCGCTACGGCGGCCGCCGCGGGCCCGGCCGCCGCGGGCCCGGCCGCGGCCTTCGACATCGTCCTTAACAAGGGCCCCAACCTCCGGAACAACCCCGCCGCCGCCGCCGCCTTCGAGCAGGCCGCCGCCTTCTTCGAGTCGATCTTCTTCGACCGCATCACCGTCGTCCTCGACGTCGAGATCGCGCCGCTCGGCACCACCGTGCTCGGCGGGGCCACCCCCGTCTACTACGGCGGCCCCTTCGACCTCCTCCGCGACGCCATCGTCGAAGACGCCGACCCGCTCGACGAAGGTCTCGTCGCGCGGCTCCCGCGGGAGGCGGCGTTCCTCGGCATTCTGCCCGACAGCAACTTCACGCTCGAGGGCATGATCGCGACCCGGGCCAACCTGCTGGCCGTGGGTTTCGACGCGGCCCAGCTCACCGGCAACACGTACTCGGAATACGCCACGCCACCCAATTCCGTCCTCCGCGACGCGAAGATCGTCCTGAGCTCCGACTACCCGTTCGATTACGACCGCGGCGACGGCATCGGCCCCGGCCTTCACGACTTCGTGGGCGTCGTTCTTCACCAGATCGCCCACACGTTCGGGTTCGTCAGCATCGTCGACGACGTCGACGCCCTGTTCGATACCAGCGCCGAGGTCGCGGCGACGCCGCTGGACCTGTTCCGCCTCGAGCCCGGCGTCGGGGCCGCCGACTTCACCGGCGGCGCGCGCGTCCTCTCACCCGGCGCCGTCGTCGCCTCCCAGGTGTTTTACGACGGCGGCCTGTTCGACCCCGCCGGCATCACGTCGATCCCGGGCCTCACCCGCGGCGACATCCCCGTCTCCACCGGCGCCCGCTACGGAGACGGCTACTTCGCGGAACACTGGAAGAGCAATTCGCTGATCGGCGCCGCCAACACGATCGGCGCCATGGACCCCACGACCAGCGCGGGCCTGCGGGTGAACTGGACCGACGCCGACGAGCGCGCGCTCGCGCTGATCGGCTGGGACACCGCCCCCGCCCCCCTGCCCCGCAGCATCTCCGGCCTCGTCTACGGCGACTCCAACGGCGACGGCTCCTACCAGCCGGGCCTCGGCGAACGCGGCCTCGGCGGCGTCACCGTCTACCACGACGAAAACAACAACGGGCAGTTCGACCGCGGCTTCTACACGCAGTCCGCGCCACCGGCCGACCTGCCGGTCCCGATCCTCGACTTCGCCACCATCAACTCCACCATCCTGGTGCAAAACCTCCCCGGCGTCGTGCGCGACGTCGACGTCACCGTTTACATCGAGCACCCCTACACCTTTGACCTGGACGCGTGGCTCATCAGCCCCGGCGGCCGGCGGGTCCTGCTGTTTGAAGGTCCCGGCGAAGAAGACGAAGACGGCCGCTCGATGAACTTCACCGGCACCATCATCGACGACGAGGCCCACGACTTCTTCCTCGGGGGCCTGCCGCCCTTCACGGGCCGCTTCCGGCCCGCCGCATCCCTGAGCAGGATGGACGGCGCCGCGATGAACGGCACCTGGACGCTCCAGGTCAAGGACTACTCCGCGCTCGACGAGGGGATGCTGCTCGACTGGAGCGTCACCTTCGAGACCGGCACCGGCCGGGCCGAGCCCAGCGCCGTCAGCGGACCCGACGGCGCCTACGCCCTGACCCGCATCCCCGTCGGCAGCTACCGAATGCGGCAGGTCCCGATCGACGGCCACCACCAGACGCAGCCGGCCGCCAACGGGGCTTACGTCTTCGACCTTGCCCGGGGGGAGCAGGTGACCGGCCTCGACTTCGGCCAGGCGGCGGGCGCCCCGGCGGCGTCGGTGGTCGGGCGGCACCTGTTCTACAACCGCAGCGCCTACGACGGCGGCGACCCAGCCGCCGACGCCCGCGACGACGACGCGATCGCCGCCGATAAGCGGGCGTTGCCCGCGGGTGCGACGGCGACACCCGACAACGTCACGAACTACGCCCGCGGCATCAACGGCATCATGATCGACGTGGCGGGCCTGCCGCGGCCGGGCTCGCCCGGCCCCGGCGACTTCCTCCTGGAGGTCGGCGGCCCCGGCGGATGGCTGCCGATCGGAGCCCCGCCCGCCGTCACCGTCCGCCCCGGCGCCGGCGCCTCCGGCACCGACCGCGTCACGCTCATCCTGCCGGACGGCTCGGCCCGAAACACCTGGCTCCGCGTCACCGTAAAAACGACCACCAGCACCGGCCTGGCCGCCCCCGACGTCTTCTACTTCGGCAACCTCACTGGCGAGACCGGCGACTCGACGGCCGGCGGCGCGCTCACCGTCACCGCCATCGACTTCCTCCGCACCCGGCGCGCGCAGGGCGCACCGTACGACCCCCGCTACGACTTCAACCGCGACGGCCGCGTCAGCCCGGTGGACCTGGCCATCGTCCGCTCCGCACAGCGCCGCTCGCTGGCGCTTCTGAACACCCCCTCGCCTTCGCCGCCCCCCCTCGTCGTTCCGCCGGGTGCGGCGAGGAGGGAGGATACGTCGCCGGGGGCCGAAGGAATTTCTGCGCTGTTGGAGTAGCGCCCGCTCACGGGTCCGCAGGGGCATTCGTCCCGGCCGCCGCCCGCGCCGCGTGGAAGGCCCGAATCGCTTCCAGCGCCTCCGGCCGGATGACGATGCCCGGCCGCGCCGCCCGGACCTTCTCTACCGCCGCCTCCGGCGTGTCCGCCGCGCCCGTGTGGAGCAGGTAGGTGGCGACCACCGCGGCGGAACGGGAGTAGCCGGCCTTGCAGTGCACGTAGACCGCGCCGCGGCCGCAGTGCTCCTCGATGAACGCGACGGCCCGTTCCAGGTCCGCGTCGAGCGGCGCGGTGAGGTCGAGGATCGGCAGGTTGAGGTAGTGCAGCGCGCGGAACGCCGCCGGCGCCCCGAATTCACTCGTCAGGTCGAGCACCGCCGTGACGCCCTGCTCCCGCGCGCCGACGGCCTCGCGCTCGGCAAGCACCCGGCCGACCCACACGCGGTCGGTCACGCGGTCCCACGAGTTGCTCCGGCGGGCGTAGTACCGCCGCGACAGCTCCTGCCCGGCCAGCACCGGCCCCATGACCACGCGGGCGCTGAGCGGCAGCCGCCCGCCCGCCTTGCGGTAGACGGAGTGGCCCAGGCCGAAGTAGGCGGCGGTCAGCAGCAGCGTCCCCGCCGCGGGCCACAGGAGCAGCAGGCCCCACGGCCGCAGCCACAGCGCGGCCGCGAGCAGCACGAGCGTCGCCGCCGCGTACATCGCGCCCACCCGGCGGTTGTGGGCCACGGGGGAGCGCCAACCCGCGTCGCCGAAGACGTAGAAGCACAGCGCCGCCAGCGCGAACCCGCCCGCCACGTCCGCCACGTGGTGCTGGTAGACCAGCAGCGTCGAGGCGCCGATCAGGGAGAACCACACGTCCGACGCCACCCGCGCCCACGTCCGCAGGTGGCGGGCGTAGAGGTCGGCGAGGATGGTCCGCAGCGCGATGTGCAGCGACGGGAACTGGTTGAACGGCTTGTCCATCTCCCGGAACCAGTCGAACACGGCCCCGAGCACGCCCCCGGCGTGAGGGCGCTCGAAGGTGAACCGCAGCGGCATGGCCAGGAAGAACGCGCCCGCGACGCAGACGGCCAATACGACCCGCCACGAAAACTGCCGCAGTTCCCGCCGGCCGGTGCAGAGGAAGGGCGCGGCCACGAAGAACAAGTCGATCGACAGGTACGGCACGATCATCAGCGGCACGAACGGGATGTGCCGCTCCCACCCGTACACCCACGACCCGACGTCCGACCGCAGCGAGGTGATGTGATTGCACGCGCCGTAAACGACGAGGAACAGCGCGCTCAGCGAAACCGACGCGCGCAACGCCCCCCACCGAGTGGGACGGTCCGACAGCATTCCCTGGTCGCCTCCTGCCATTCAAGCCGCCGTGGCGAGAGGCCGCAGCACCCCGGCACTCTCCGCGCCGCCCCCCCGCCTCAGTCCGCGCGTCGCCGCGCCAGCGCCACCGTGAAGATGCCCCACCGGTCGATGTCCTGGTCCACCTTCTCGAACCCCGCGGCGGCCACGAGCGCGTCCATCTCCGCCTGCGTGCGGCGGCGCATGACCCACGGGCGGCCCTCCCGGTTGGTCAGCGTGCGGGCGATGAACTCGACCTGCGGGTGGTACGGCTGGCAGGTGTAGAGCAGGTAGCCGCCGGCCTCGACGGCGTCCGCCAGGCCGGCCAGCGAGCGGCGGAGCGGCTCGTTGTCTGGGAACAGCTCGTACAGCCCCGAAACGATCGCGACGGTCGGCCGGGGAAAGACCGCCGCCAGCGAAGAACGGTCGAAGGCGTCGCCGGTGACGATTTCCACGGCACCGGCCAGGCCCAAATCCGCCGCCAGCCTGCGGGCCGCGTCCACGTTCACCTGCTGGTAATCGCGGAGCAGCGCGGTCGCGTCTACCCCTTGCGGCAGTTCCTTCATCGTCTCCAGCACGTAGCGCCCGGCGCCGCAGGCGACGTCGAGGATCCGCACCGGCCGGCCGGCGCCGTGCAGGTCGTCGATCGCCCGGCGGAGGGCGCGCTGGAGGTTCTGCCGCCGGGCGCGGATGCCGCGCCAGCCGATGCTCCCGAGGTAGACCCGGTCGATCATCCGCCCGAGCGGCGTGACCCCCGCCGACCGGTTGGCGTAGACGTAATCGAGCGTCACACCGGAATCGAACCCCGTCGCCCAGCCGAGCCGAATGCCTTCGCTGAGGTGCCCGCCGACGCGCAGGCCCGCCCGCGCCACCCGCCACCGCAGGCCGCCCGGCGCGCGGAGGCGGTCGTACTCCGTGCGCGTGTGGCCGCCCATGTCGGCGTGCAGCAGCTCCCGGCCGGTCGGCGGCGGCCGGTCGAAACATTCGAGCACGAACCGGCGCACGCGGTCGGTCACCCGGCGCCGGTCGCGCTCGTGGAACACGGCGTGACCCATCCCCGGGAACACCTCCAACTGCTTCACCGGCGAGGACAGCCGCTCGTAGAACCGCCACTGCGCCGACGGCTTGACGACCCAGTCCCTGCCGGCGGCCAGGACCAGCGCCGGTGTCGTGATCGCGCCCGCGTCGTCCATCAGCCGCGTCGAGGTGTCGAACAGGTCGAGCAGCATCCGCACCGAGATCTGCCGGAAGATGGCCGGGTCCGCCGCGTAGGCCGCGGCCTGCTCCCGGTCGTGCGTCAGCATGTGCGCCTTGACGTAGCTCTTGACGTACCCGCCCGGCGCCAGTCGCTCGCGCAGCCGCAGCAGCGGCACCGCAAGCGGCACGTAGAGCTTCACCCGGAACGCCGGCGTCGCCAGTACCAGCCCGCGGATCGGCGGCGCGTAGTCGTGGACCCACGCGGTGG
>Ga0075420_100005732_pt1 | contig 10947 bp, 7 predicted proteins | sample SoiMetdeltSBSDD4_FD_75296 | JGI IMG/M metagenome (GOLD analysis project Ga0075420, IMG submission 75296) | Bulk soil microbial communities from a Populus tree surrounding site in Tennessee, USA - Soil MetaG P. deltoides SBSDD4 | ecosystem: Environmental > Terrestrial > Soil > Tree plantation... | reverse complement strand
CTTGGTCTCGTGAAATGCGCATTCCTCGACATCTGACCAAGCGTCTGCGCCCTAATCTACTTCTTTGCCGCTATCGTCCACCCTCCTCTCTTGCGCTTGCGTTGTGCAACGCCCTGCGACCTGAACCGCCCGCCACGGCGTGCGCTCCCACCCGGTGCCCGTGGCGCTCGTGGGTGAGTGCTCCATCCCCGTCGTGTAGAACGTCGCACGACAGCCGCGCTCGTCGTACTGCGTGAGTTGCAGATCGAAGCCTGCCGGTGCATCCCCACGGCGACGTGGCCGATGCCGGGCCACGAGTCGAGCCACGTCCGCAGCGCCCAGAGCGGGCGATCGTACGAAGGGCGAGGAAGCCCGATGAAGCCGAGCGCTGCTCTCAGGAGTTGGCCGCGTTGGTCGAGCACGGTTACTCGATGACCTGGTCCGCCCGCCCCAACACTGACGGCGGGATCGTGAGGCCGAGCGCCTTCGCCGTCTTCAGGTTGATGACCAACTCGAACTTCGTGGGTTGCTCGACCGGAAGGTCACCGGGCGTCGCGCCCTTGAGGATCTTATCGACGAAGTCTGCTGCGCGGCGCCACACCTCTTGGAGGTCCGGTCCATAGGCCATCAGCCCGCCGGCCTCGACATAGTGCCGAAGCGCATACATGGTCGGAAGCCGGCTTTTGGCGGCAAGATCTGCGACGCGCCGGGCGCGGCCGAAGAGCAATCCCCCCGCGAATACCAGGAGTGCTCTCGCCCGCGCTTCGATTGCTGCCTTGAAAGCCCCCTCGATCTCGTCGGCGCTTCGAAGCTCGAATGACAGCAGTTTCCACCCTCGTTGCCGGGCGGCGGCCTCGGCCACCGCCCAAGAGCGGAGGTTGAAGGTGGTCTGATCCCACAGGACCCCCACAGGCGCCGAGGACGGGACTAGCTCCTTGAGCAACTCGAGTCGCTTTCCGAATGTCTCGACCGTCTGGAGGCTCAATCCGGTGAAGTTTCCGCCTGGGCGCCCGAGACTCCGGACGAGCCCCTCGTCTACCGGGTCTTGTGCAGCTGCCATGACGCAAGGGATCGTCGAGGTGGCCTTCTTGAGCGCGAACAGCGTCGGCCCAGAAGCGACGATCACGTCCACCGGGAGACGGACCAGTTCGGCGGCCAGCCCCGGGAAGCGCTCAGGGCTGTTTTCGCCTCCGCGAGCCTCGGTCACGAAGTGCTCTCCATACACGTAGCCGAGCTCACGCAACCGACGCAGGAATGCTTCGATGCTAGGAGCGCCCCTAGGCTCCGGGCCCACGAGATCGGACGTCTTGCCACTACCGCTGAGGATCCCAATGCGCTGGACCTTACGCGCGGGTTGGGTAAAGGCTGTGTGCGACACCGCTAAAGTGCCAAGGGCGAAACTGCCGATGAAGGCGCGCCGGTCCATCAGTGCGGATTGACCGCCGGCCCGATTCGCCGCATGGGTACCTCCGTGAAGGACGGCTGGCGGGGAGTCTAGCCGAACGCCACGACGCGCACCAGCCACGGCGCCCGCGCGAGGAGGGCGCGGTCACGAGCCTAGTTGAAGCAGCCGGCGCCCCGGATCTCGCTTCGCAGCGCAGCCGGTTCCTTCGACGCTGGCGGAAAGATCGTCCTCAGTACTGGACTCGGTATGTTTGTCCACCATCGACGACGAGGTTGGTCCCAGTAATGTAACTCGCCGCGGGACTGGCCAGAAACACGACGGCTTTAGCCACCTCGTCCGGCCGCCCGAATCGGCCCATGGGACAACGAGAAAGCGCCTTCGCGAACATCGCGGGAGCGTCCCGTTCGCGCTTGTGCCAGGTTCCTTCTGCGAAATAAATCACGCCGGGGGTGACCGTGTTCGCCCGGATGCCTTTTGGGGCGAGCGCTCGGCTCACGTTACCGACGTAGTTGACCAGACCAGCCTTCATCGCTGCGTAGGGCCAGGGCCTGCCTGGCGCGAAGATGTCCGTGAAGCTTTCGAGCGCCGACGCGCTCGAGATCACGACGATGGATGCTGCGACCGAACTCTCAAGAAATGGCATCGCCGCCTCAATCGCGTGTACAGTTCCCATGACGTCGATCTCAAAGCTCCGCCACCACCCCGCGTCATCGGGAGTACCTGCAAACCCACTCGCGTTGGCGACGACGATATCAAGGCCACCAAGCTCAGTGGCCACCGCTTGGATCCACGCCTTGAGCGCCATGCTGTCGCCCACGTCGACCGCCCTGCCGGTGGCGGCAGTGCCGTGTTCAGTTAGTGCCTTGACGGCGGCTGCTACTGCTGCGCGTCACGCGCACAGAGACTCACGTGACAACCTTCGGCGCCTAATTCTTCGGCGATGGCTCGGCCAATGCGACGTGTCCCCCCCGTCACGACCGCCTTTTTGCCCTTGAGCCCCAAATCCATCGATCTCTCCTACTGTTGACATCATGGCCGTGAGCGACCGAGGAAAGGCGACGTAGCGGTCGGCGCAATTGCGCGGATCGCGGCCACATCGGGCGGATCCACCCGCTCGACCGCACCTGCGCGCTCTTGCCGCCGAGCGTCCTGTAGGGTCGGCCGATGGCGCGCTATTCTCCGCGCTCGTCATCAGGAAGTCGCCGGCCGGAGCGGCATCGGGAGGAACCGCGTCGCGGGGCTCTTCTGCCTCGCTGCGGACGCAGTTCGTGAGGGCCTTCACTTGGGCTCGGCTTGCTCGCGGCGTGCTTCCTTCTGGGCCTCGCGGAACGGTCTCCAGAGCCATTCCGTCAGTCTCGCGCCTATGCCTATGGCTACCAGCGCACACAACGATAGCCAGCAGCACAAACCAAACCAGAGCCACGATAGATGGGAGCGACCCAGAGTTTGACAATGAAGGGCAGCACACCGGCAACGGCAAGCGCCCCCCAATCGAGCCATCGCCGCCAACTCGGCAGCATAGCCCTCATGAGCAACTCGGTGCGCTGAACCTCGGTCAGCGGGCGCAGGTGAGGTGGGGCGTGAAGATCCCGCCGTGCGGCGATGTAGCCAGTGGAATACGCCAGATGGCCAACGAGAACCGCGACGGCCGCCGCCAGGAAAATCCCGGGCCAGGCTCCCGCGTCGCGTGCTGCGGCGACGGCGGCGAGGCCCACCAGGACGACGACAGCCACGCCTACCTTCATAAGTCCTTCCTCAGCGTCTCCCACGCTGCCCGCTGCGTCAGGGCTGCTTACAGCCCGGCCTTGGCCTTCGGCAGCCGGCCGCCCCGCCCGGTGCTGCGATCAGTGCTTGCGAAACGCCTCGAAGAGCTCGCCGAACAGATCCCACTTCTCGCCGTTGAACCTGGCCAGCTGCTGCTGCTCGATCGGCGCAAAGTCGGTCGGGCTCGTGTTGACCTTCATTCCCGGTAGCAGCAGCGGCAGCTCGAAGTTCTTGATGTTGGCGGCCTGGCGCATGATGTTCTCACGCGAGAGGTCGTTGCCGCACTGCTTGAGCACGTGCGTCATGAGGATCGCGGCGTTGTAGCCGTACCCGTTGGACCAATCGTCGAGAGCGCCTTCCGGGTAGTACTTCTTCATGAAGGCCACCCAGTCCGTGAAGCCCTTGTCGTTGCGCCACTGCGGATCGGTAACTTCTTTCATGTAGAGCGCGGTGATGAGGTCCTTCGAGGCCTCGAGCCCAGCCGGCTTGAGCACTGTGGCCAGAAAGCTCGACACGTTGTTCAGGTAGTGCACAGGCTTCCAGCCGATATCGTGCGACTTCTTGATGGCCTGCACCGCGAACTTCGGGATCGTGATGTTGAAGAACACGGTTGCCCCGCTGTTCTTCAGATTCACGATCTGGGAGTCGATGGTGGGATCGGTCACCTCGTAGCTCTGCTTGAGCACGATCATCTTCTTGGCCGCTTCGCCGAGCCCGTCCTCGAAACCCTTCAGGTAGTCCTTGCCGTAGTCATCGTTCTGGTAGAGGATCCCGACCTTCGCGTTGGGATGATTCTTGAGAACGTGCGCCGCGTACACGCGTCCTTCCGTCTGATAGTTGGGCTGGAAGCCCATCGTCCACGGGAAGTTCTGCGGGTCGTTCCACTTCGTGGCGCCGGTGGCCACGAAGAGGTGCGGCACCTTCTGCTGGTTCACGTACTTGTGGATGGCGCTGTTCGTAGGTGTCCCGAGGGTCTGGAAGAGCGCCGCGACCTGATCTTGCTCGACCAGCTTGCGCACCATCTCGACGGTCTTGGGCGGCGAGTAGCCGTCGTCGTAGGTGATGTAGTTGATCTTCCGTCCGTTGATGCCGCCCTCGTCGTTGACCTTCTTGAAGTAGGCGCCGATCACCTTGCCGATGGTGCCGTAAGCCGAGGCCGGGCCGCTGTAGGGGTTGGTGTTGCCGATCTTGATCTCGGTTGCGGTGACGCCGACCATCGTCTGGGCACCGGCCGGGACCGTGGCCAGGGCGGCCATGCCCAGCGCGAGCACGCTAACGAGCAGTTGCCCGGTACGTCTCATGAGGACTTCTCCATTCTGCACCTCGGTAGAGGATGGCTGGCCGCAACTTCATCGCGCGATCAGCTCATTCGCCTCGATGCACCGGGATCGTGAACGTGAAGGTCGATCCGCGGCCCACCACGCTCTGTACCCTGACTTTTCCCCCGTGCAGCTCGACGAACCTGCGGCAAAGGGCCAGCCCGAGCCCGGTCCCCTCGGCCTTCTTCTCCGCAGTCCCGACCTGCCGAAACTCCTCGAACACCGCTTCCTGATCCTCCGGCGCGATGCCGACCCCGGTGTCGCTGACTGATACCTCCACGAATCCATCTCGGGACACCGCACCGACTTCGATCCGCCCGCCCTCCGGCGTGAACTTGATCGCATTCGACAAGAGGTTTAGAACCACCTGCCTGATCTTTCGCTCGTCTGCCCGCACCTGACCGAGCCCCGCGTCCACGGCCGTCTGCAACGTGATGCTGCGACGCCCGGCCCGCTCCCGAACCAGCATCAGGGCATTGTCGATGGCCGTAGGAAGGTCGAAGTCCGCTAGCTCAAGCTCCATTCGGCCGGCCTCGATCTTCGACAGGTCCAGAATGTCGTTGATCAGGGACAGTAAATGAGTGCCCGAGGCGTAGATGTCCTTCAGGTACTCTTCCTGCTTCTCGTTCAGGTCTCCGAACATGCGCTCTGTCAGCACCTCGGAGAACCCAATGATCGCGTTCAGCGGTGTTCGCAGCTCGTGGGACATATTGGCCAGGAACTCCGACTTATGCTGGCTGGCGAGTTCGAGCTGGCGGCTCTTGTCTTCGATCTCTAGGAACAGGCGTGCGTTCTGAATGGCCAGGGCGGACTGGGTGGCGAAGGTGGTAAGGAGCCGCACAATCTCGGGTGCAAACTCGCCGGGCGTCTTGCGCGTCACGGCCAGGACGCCGACGACTTCGTCCTCGCTGAGCAGCGGCACTCCGAGCAGCGCTCGATGGCCAGCGTCGACAAGCGGCTTCCGGACTGGACTCTCGTACGCGCCCGCGACCGTGATGTCGGGAACCTGCACTGCCTGCCGTTCCTCCATCACCTGGGTCGTGAGCCCCTGGCCTTTGGGGATCGTCGTCACGCCCCCGCGCGCGGGGAGAATCGCGGCATCTGTGTCGTCCGCATAGTGGCTCACCAGCAGCCGGAACTCCTCGCGGGGCTTGTCGTACTCCCAGATCACGCAACCGGCCGTCCCGGTGAGCTGATTTGCCCGCGTGACGATCGTCTGCAGCACCGCCTCGAGATTGAGTGTCGAGCTGAGGGCGCGACCGACCTCGCCGAGGGCCGTCAACTCCTCCACCGAGCGCGTCAGCTCGGCCGTCCGTGCCTGCAACTCGGCGAACAACCGCACGTTCTCAATGGCGATGACGGCCTGGTCGGCGAAGGTCTCGAGCAGCTTGACCTGCTGATCGCTGAACGGACGCACTTCAGACCGCCGTGCCGTGATAGCGCCGAGCGCGACGCCCTCGCGAATGAGAGGCACGGCGAGCGCCGTCCTCCAGCCATATCTCTCTACCCTCGCTCGGGCATCGTAATCCTGCTCAGCCAACAGATCAGGCGCGTGGATCGTCCGACCCTCGCTGATTGCCCGAGCCGTGAGCGTGCGGCGGTCCATAAACAGAAGCCCGCGCGCCCAGGCATCCGGCCCCAGCGAGAACAGGAGTGTCTGCCCGTCGGCCTCGGCCCGGGCGATGGCGACGTCGGCGGCCTCGCACAGCCGAGCCGCATTACGTGCAATTGCCTCGAGCACGGGGTCGAGATCGGTCGGAGAGCTGCTGATCACCTGCAGGATCTCCGCGGTGGCGGTCTGCTGCTCAAGGGATTCCGTGAGCGCACTGTTGCGGGCCTCGAGTTCCTTGAACAGCCGGACATTCTCGATGGCGATCACGGCTTGGTCGGCGAAGGTCTTCAAGAGCGCGACCTGCTGATCCATAAATGGCCGAACCTCGAACCGCATCGCAAAGATCGTCCCCAACGCGACTCCTTCCCGCACCAGGGGGACGGCCAGCACCGTGTGATGACCGAAGCGGCGTTGCAAATCGCGACCAACGGGGAATTCGGCTTCCGACAAGGTCGCCAAATCGGCAAGGTGAAGGGTCGCGCCATCGATGACCGAGCGGGCCGCAACGGTGCCGCGCACGAGCGGGACACGGAAATCGGCCGGTAGACTCTGCCAGAACGAACCGACGCCCGCGGCAGGGCGAAGCACATCGGCCTCTCGGATGAGGAGGACCAGGTCGTTGGCACCGCAAAGCCGAGCCGCGCTCGCTACCAGCGAATCGAAGACCGGATGTACGTCGGTCGGCGAACTACTTATCACCCGGAGGATCTCGCTCGTCGCCGTCTGCTGCTCCAGCGCCTCCGTGAGATCGCGGTTGCGTACCTCCAGCTCCTTGAACAGCCGCACGTTCTCGATCGCGATGACGGCTTGGTCAGCGAAGGTTTGGAGCAGGGAGATCTGCTTGTCCGTGAATGGATGAACCTCGAGGCGACGGATCAGGATCACGCCGATCGCCTCGCCCTCGCGCAGAAGCGGTACGCCCAGGACGGTCCGTTGCCCAATCCGGAGAGCGTCTGCGTGGCCCTGGGGAAACTCGGCCCCGCTGGCAGCAAGGTCGTGAATGTGAATCGTCCGGCGCTCCAAGACTGCGGTTTCCGAAACCCGGCCTCGCCTGATCGGTCTCAGCTCCTCGGCGACTGCAATCGGCCCCTCGTGGGCCCGGACACGGAGGTTTCCCCCCTCCGTCAGACCGATCCAGGCATCATAGCCCTCGCACAGCCGTATTGCGCTCCGGACGACGGCGTCGAGCACAGGTTGGATGTCCGTCGGTGAGCTCGAAATCACCCGCAAGATCTCTGCGGTCGCGGTCTGCTGCTCCAACGCTTCTTTCGTCTCGTTGAACAACCGCACATTCTCGATGGCGATGACCGCTTGGTCGGCGAAGGTCTGCAGGAGGGCGATCTCGTCGTCGGTGAAGCCGCCCGATTCACGGCGAGTCACGGCGATCGCCCCCACCACCTCGTCGTGACCAATCAGTGGCACTGCCACGAGGCTTCGATATCCGCGGATGCGAGCACTGATCCGCCCGTCGGGCCATCGAGCATCGCCTTGCGCATCGGCCACGTTGATCGATACACGATCGCGGATGGCCTGGCCGACCGGTGTCTCGGCCCCGAGTGATCGTGGAAACCGCGCGCGCAGGGCAGCGTCGTTCGCGGCGTCGCCGGTCGTAAGAGCGCCGAGCACGATCTGATTTCCCGCGACTCGCGCCAACGCGCCCGAGTACCCGCGCAGCAAGCGAGCGGCGCTCTGCACGATCGTGTCGAACACCGGCTGCACATCCGTCTGCGAGCGGCTGATGACGCGCAGGATGTCGCTGGTGGCGGTTTGCGTGTCCAGCGCCGTGGTCAGCTCGCGGTTGCTCGCCTGAAGCTCCGTGAACAGCCGCACATTCTCAATGGCGATGACGGCTTGGTCGGCGAACGTCTGGAGCAGCGCGACCTGTCGCTCCGTGAAGAGATGAGCCTCGGTGCGGCGGACGTTGATGGTGCCGATCGCGACGCCCTCTTCTCGGATCAAGGGGACGGCCAGTACCGTGCGGTGGCCCATGCGCCGCGCATTCTCACTGCCTTCCGGGAATTCGGCCGCCTCCGTCTGCATGTCGGCGACGTGCACGGTCTGCCCGGACAGAACTGCTCGACCATTGCTCGTCCCGCGAACGAGGGGCAGGGTGGACTGGATCGGGATCGGGCCGTGATGGGCGACGAGGCGCAGGTCATCGCCGTCCCGGCGGAAGATGGCGGCGTCGAACGCTTCGCAGAGCCGGGCCGCGCTTTCGGCAACGGCGTCGAACACGGGCTGTACATCCGTCGGCGAACTCGCGATCACGCGGAGGATTTCGCTCGTTGCCGTCTGCTGCTCCAGGGCTTCCTTCGTCTCGTTGAACAGCCGGACGTTCTCGATGGCGATAACAGCTTGATCGGCGAAGGTCTGGAGGAGGGCGATCTGTGCGTCGGTGAACGGATTCACGTTGGTCCGCCGAAGATTGATTGTCCCGATTGGCTCACCTTCGCGAAGGAGGGGAACGGACACCACAGTCCTGTACCCGAACTCCCGAGCCAAGGCGTAGCCCACCGGGAACTCCTCCGGTTCGGCTTGGAGATCAGCCACGTGAACGGCCTGTCGTTCCAAAGCAGCACGCCCCGCGACTGTCCCCCGCACGACGGGAATCAAACGGCCCATTGGGGCGGAGATCGGTCCATAGTGGGCCACTACCTTCAAGTCTGTTCCGTGCAGCCTGTAAAGCTCGGCGTCGTGGGCGCCACAGAAGCGCGTGGCACTCTCGACGACCCCTTCCAACACCGGCTGGAGATCCATCGGCGAGCTGCTGATCGCGCGAAGGATCTCGCTGATAGCCGTTTGTTGCTCTAGCGCCTCCGCCTTGTCCTTCAGCGCCTCCGCTAGGCGCTTCTCAAGGTCGCGAACTCTAGCCGCGTCGTCCTTCGGCGACTTGCGGCCAATAGGGGACTTAGCTCCCTTGGACTTGGCGGGCTTTGGACCCCGGCGCATCGGTCTCCCCTTGCCTCCCATGAATCGGCCGGGGACAGGCTAGGCGAACGCGCCTGCGTGAGCAAGAGCACGCCGTCAGGGCGCCGCGGTCAGCACGCGGAGCTTCGCCACGCCGCGAAACACCGGCAGCGCTCGCCAGACTGGCGACTCGTCGGCCAGGCGGAGATGCGGGAACCGCTCGAGGAGCGCGCCGATGGCGAGCCCGGCCTCGAGGCGCGCCAGCGGGGCACCGAGGCAGAAGTGGACCCCGCCGCCGAACGACTGATGATGCACGTCCCGCCGCGTCACGTCGAAGCGGTTAGGCTCCGGGTACACCTCCGGATCCCGATTGGCGGCGGCGAGGAATACGACCACCGACTCGCCTCGACGCACCGGACAGCCACGGATCGCGACGTCGGCCGTGGGGATGCGCACGCTCTGCACCACCGGCGATTCAAATCGAAGAATCTCCTCGACCGCGTTGTCGATCAACAAGGGGTCGGCGCGGAGCTTGTCGAGCTCCGCGGGGTGCCGGAGCAGGATCCACACGCCGTTGCCGATGAGATCGGTGGTGGTCACGTTGCCGGCGACCAGCAGCAGTCCGCACATCGTCACGATCTCGTCGTCGTCGAGGCGATCGCCGGCCTCCTCCGCGGCGATCAACGCGCTGAGCAGGTCGTCCCGCGGCTCGGCCCGCCGCGAGGCGAGCACGCGGCGCAGCTAGGCGTCGCGCTCCCCCAGTGCACTGTTCACCGTCGCACGCTCCTCGTCCGATAGGAATGGATTGAACGTCCGGACATCGAGCTCGCTCCAGCGCTTGAAGTCGCCCCGATCGGCCGGGTCGATGCCGAGCATCTCGGCGATGACGATCACCGGCAACGGCCCGGCGAACGCCTCGATAAGATCGAAGCCCTCGGCTCCGGCGAGCGGGTCGAGCAGCTCGCCGATGATCCGGCGGATGCGCGGCGCCAGGCGCTCGACCGCGCGCGGCGTGAACGCCTTGTTGACGAGCGCGCGGAGCCGGGTGTGGTCGGGAGGGTCGCTGAAGAGCATGTTGGCCGCCTGACCGGGCGGGGGGAGGAACAGGCGCACATACGTGCCCTCGTTCGCCTTGTGCGGATCGAGCGACATCGTGCGGTCTCGGAGCACGCGCTCGACGTCGTCGTGGCGCGTCAGGACCCAGCGGTTGAGGACCCGGTCGTAGTGCGCGGGCTCGTCGCGGCGCAGGCGCGCCAGGACCGGGTGGGGGTCAGTGCGAAACGTCGGGTCGAGCGCCGTGAGCTCGGCGCCGGTCGGAATGCGCTCTCCTTGGTCGTGGGCAGGTTGCTCGATCATGGAATCGCCTCCGCTCACGCGCCGCGACGCCTGTCCCGTGAGCTTTGACTCAGTCCCAGCCGGTGAAGGTCAGAGCTGCGTAGGCCGAGACTAGTTTGTTGACTGCCGACTGGTCAACTGCAGCAAGACTGGTTCGGCTACGCCAAGCTCAGCAACAATGGGTGCCGCAACAAACGAGAGGGCGCCCCACACACCACTGCGGCCGCTCACTGGTCTTCAACCAAAAGGGCTGCTCCCGGACAATGCGGACTGCCTGGCGGATCTTCGTGCGTGGGTGCGCTGACTGACAACGCAGGATTAGGCCCGCGCGCCCCGCCTCCGGCGACGATCGGGATCTCGACTCTGTGCACGCACATGCTCTCACCATGTGCCACCGCTAGGCGCTACAGCCGGGACTCGTTCTGATCATTGCGACCGCGATTGTCGGGCGAATACGCCTCCCCGCGACGCAGTGGTGCCGGGCGAAGTGCCCGAGAGCGAGTGCGGAGCTCGCCCAATCCTGGACTTTTCTGTTGCTGAGAGTTGGCACGGCACGTGCTCTGGATTTCGAGCATGGGATCGAGCCTCGCGTGGGGCCCGGGATCATTTCAAATGCACAGAGAACG
>Ga0075420_100005728_pt1 | contig 10949 bp, 13 predicted proteins | sample SoiMetdeltSBSDD4_FD_75296 | JGI IMG/M metagenome (GOLD analysis project Ga0075420, IMG submission 75296) | Bulk soil microbial communities from a Populus tree surrounding site in Tennessee, USA - Soil MetaG P. deltoides SBSDD4 | ecosystem: Environmental > Terrestrial > Soil > Tree plantation... | reverse complement strand
ACTTGCCGAAAGGCTGGTGGGGCCAACGGCGCCGTCCATCGCCCACCTTGCCCTCTTCGGGCACGCCGGCGAACCCGTCAACCTCGACGGCGGTCGCCTGAGTTGGCGAAAAGTAAAGTTGAACCCATAGTCTCAGTATTTCACCTGGCCGCAAGCTTGTCATGAGCGTTTCGTCACCTTGATGGAGTGTCCAGAGCCAGCAGGAGCCGGATACCGTGGCGGCTCGGATGAGCCGGCTATCGTCGTATCTCCCGTGGTGCGAGCGCCTCGACCTCGCGGCTGTCGTCGACGAGGAGGTCATCGAAGAGCGCTCGAAAGTCGACAAAGGATTGCCGCCGACCCTCGGAGGAGGCATTGCTATGGTCGTCGCGCCGGGCGTTGCGCCGAGCAATCGCGTGGGCAGCCCGAACATGCTCCACGACGCGGGGATGGTCCACCGACACGTCCGCTGCCCGTTGCTCAAAGTCCCCGACCGGGTAGCCACGTAGCTGCATGACCTCAGCGACGAGGGCATCCGCCGCTCGCGTAGCCCCGGCCGGGTCATCCACGAACTGGACTTGGGCCGATCGCCAACGCTCGGTGAGCCCATCACGCTCGTCGGACGTCAAAGCGCGAATCTGAAGTTGTTCGACGCGCCGCTGCCGCTCCTTGAGCTCCCGTTCGGCACCATGAGGATCGGCATGCCCCTGTCGAGCGCGGTCATGCGCCGGGCTGAGCTGCTCGCCAAGCGCATTGGTACGTTGTTGCCGCCTGCTCAGCCAGATTGTGACACCGATCACGACGAGGGACGCGATCCCCAGCACGATCATCAATCGGGTATCCATGGGAACCCCCGCTGGCGCACCCCGCCCGGTTCAGCGGGGCGCCGCCATCTGTGAAGCTGCGCGCTATCGATGTTGCCGGACCTCGACTGCGTGTGTAACTCGCAGCGGGCTACACTCAACAGCCAGGCCAGCAACCCGAGCACACCGTGTGCATACAAGGTCGCCCCGAACGTCGCGGCCGGTCAGTCGATCATCGCGATCGTGCATGGTCACTCAATGACCCCGCGAGCCTTCAGCCTTTGATACAGCGTGATGTACTGCTGGGCCGCCTTCTCCAACGCATCGAAATCCGTCCGTCCGCACGTCCTCAAGGCGTGCTGTGCCTCGCGCGAGAACTTCTGGACCAGCGACACGAGCTCGTCCCCGTCTGACATGGTCAACACACCGCCTTGTGCGCTGATAGCCCCGGTCATGGCCCGTCGCCTCTCCCGGGATGCCGTTTCCAACCGGTGACCGCGCCTCACGTGGCCTGGGCACGCCGTTGCTGGTCGAGCAGCCATTGGTAGACCGTCTCAGGTGGGTCAAAGAAGCGGTGGCCGTGATGGCGCTCGTTCGCCTCGATCTGGGTCAGGTCGATCAGACCCGGCGGCATCGCCGCCAGGAGCCGGTTGAGATCGTTAAAGCACCCCTGCTTGGTCGCCATGACCCGCCCTCCCATGCTCCGGGCGCACCGGCCGGTGCGCCCGGGTGTGCCTCGATCGTCGCCACGTCGGATCCCGGAGGCGGCGCTGCTATGAGCGTCGGTCGGCGTCGTCACCCGCCCCGATCAGGCGGGCGTCGGGCGCGGGCCTGCGTGCCAGGTATCCGTGGAGATGGCCGTGCACAGCTCCTGATACAGGGCGAACACCTGCGGATCATCGGTGCAGCCCACCAGGTCAAGTCCCTGATAGTCCGGAGCGTAATTGCCCTTGATGTAGTCGCTGGGCACCTGAGACGACCGCTCCGACTTCAGGAACACGATGCCGTCGAGCAGCCCACGTCGAGTCAATTCGGTCCGCTGGCCGCTGTGGATATAGGCCGGATGGCCGTCCAGTTTGAGCTCGAGGACCGGGCGACGGTGGAGGTCCCTGCTCCAGAACACATCGGTGATCGTCATGACGTCACCCCTGACGCTCCGGCATCTCGCCCGTGGAAGACGAGATGTGCATCGTCGGCGTGCGCGGTTCGATCCGAGTGCACTCGTGTCGGCGTTCTCATGTCCAGGCCGGGCGAGCGGCGGCTCAGAGTGACCCGGCCATCACGCTCGACATGCCCTGACCACAGGACCAGGCTAGGCTGCGTGTCGAGATCGCGAAATCGCTGAATGACTGCCGCGCGCACAGCGGCGCGGACCGGGTCGAAGACTCGGATGAAGGTCACCGGGCGCCCCGCATAGCGGCCACGCGACTCGACCACTCTGAGCAGCGACGAGCTGCCGATCCATGCGGGCAGGCCGGATTGCTCGATGACGCGGCAGATCGCGGCAGATGGGCGCCGCGGAGCTGGTGTGCGCAGGAAGTCGAACATGGGCTCCTCCTGACGTTTTCCTCGCGAGGGAAGCCCCGCGTGTGTCGTGAATCGACGATGGCACTCGAAAGTCGTGGCGGCCTCTCCGGCGGGGGGACGGCCGCCGTCCCACGTGTCGCCCCGGGCACGCGAACCGTGCGCTTCCAGGCTGGCAGGGTGCTCGCCTGCCACGGCATCAGGGGAGATCATCGCTCCGTTCGCGCGTTGAGACTCCGGACGATGAGGACGACGAGGGTGCCGCTCAGGAAGAGCGCGGCGAGCTCTCTCGGGAACGCCGACAGCGGCGCGGTCTGCCCGACCGGCAGGGCGAGGTCGAGGCGGAACCCGCCCCAGGTCACGACCATGGCGTACAGCAGCGCGGACACGCCCAGGACGACAAGGCCACCGACGAGCGCCCAGGCGAAGTCCGGTGCGAAGTTGTGGTCCGGCTGACTAAGCGATGGGACTCTGAGACTTTGTGTTGGAGCGTTCGGCATGGCCGTCCCTCTCCGGGTCTCGATCGACCCGTACAATCGACGGACTGCCTCCCGACGACGGGCACCGTGCAGTTCACCGTGTGGCGACGCCGTCAATGGGCTCCTGCGGAGGCAGGTCGCCTCCAGGAGCCGGCCGAGCCGGAGAAGCGCCCCGGCCAGTGTGGCGGTCCATCCCACCACGTGCCTCGTGGCAGGAGTGCCGACGGCTCGGGCTCCTGCCACCTCAGCTACCTGGATGATAACATCGTTCTAGCTAAACAGCAACTTTTCGGTGATATTAAAGTAGTGTTGTGATAGCATCACGATGTCAGATGCTGGAATGGAGACGTGATGACGTTCGCCGAGAACCTCAGGAGATTCCGCGTCGAGCGGTTTCTCTCACAGCGAGAGCTGGCACGACGGGCCGGCTTGCATCCGGTCACGCTGACTCGACTCGAGGGTGGGGCGGCGGCTCCTTCCACGAGGACCGTGCGCGGGCTCGCCGCTGCGCTCGGCGTGGAGCCACGTGACTTGACCCCGCCAGACGGGGTGGCCGAACTGCGGCGGGTTCTCAGCACCTCGGGAGCGGTCGTGAACGATGGAGACAACGATGCATGATTTTGCAGCGCGAGTCGGTGAGTCGGTGCGGACGGCACGCGAGCTCCGGCGCCAGCAAGCGGAGGCCTTGCGTCGAGAGGGTGAAGACACGGCTCGGCGACTGAAGGATGCGCAAGAGCAGGCATCGGAGCTGGTCGCGACGACCTGGGAGCGGATCTGTACGGCTGCCCAGGCCAGCGACGGCGCCCTCACAGCCGATCGGAGCGAGGATCAAGGGGTCGCGGTCTTCGAGCTGCGTTGGCAGGAGGGACAGCCGGCCCGGGCGCTTCAGATCAACGTGGACCAGAGGGACGGGATGATCCAGGCCGCCTGGATCGTGCCGCCAGGCTACGGCCGCTCGGTGGACGCCCCGAGCGTCAGGGCGGCCGGGTTCGAGATCTCCAAGCTCGAATCGGTGATCCTGCTGCTTGTCGATCAGCCGCGTTGGACTCACAGCGCCATTCCACCGATTCCGTGGTGACGGGCTCTTAGTCGCTCTGACCGGCCTGGCCGTGCAGCCTGTCGGCATTCCCCTGTGCGACGAGTCGCTCGTGGTGTGTCATCCGGCCGAGGCCCTCCTTGAAGGAGCCGCCGACTTGCCGGAGCACGCTCTTCGTCTTACGCCTGGCTCGTGCCAGAGCGAGGTCTGCCTGTCCACCCCGCTCGAGTCGGCCGTTTCCGATGAGCCTGCCGGCGCATGACTTGATGGTAGCCTTGAGCTCGTCAAGACGATCGTTCATTGTCCTGTTCTTTCGTCCGCGAGCTGACGCTCGCGGCACGAGCGGAAATAGCCGCTTGGCCAGCGGCCCCTTGACCATTGCACGTCTCCGGCCGAGCATCATGAGCATTTCCTCACGGCAATTCTCTGATCAGGCGCTATGGTGTATCAGGTGGAATGGCCGGATCCACACCTAGAGAGTGGTCGCCCGTCGGCATCGCGCCGTGTCGCCTTGCGTAGGCGACGTACCACCCGCGAGGCTCGGCGTCCTCATCAGGCATCCTCGCACGTGAGGTCCGGGCCCTGTGGACGACGATGGCAGCATGCGGATGCGCCTGCCACAGGCGGCGGCCAGGAGCGCACCTGATGATTTGACCCGGACCGAGCCTGGGCATGAGAGCGCCGACGATGATACAGAGCGGAGACAAGCTGTTGCACAAGAGCGTTGCGTTAGTTGATCATGACTGTCGATAGCCCGCCAGCAGACAGCACCGCGTTGCTGAGCGTGGTGCGTGGGGTCGCGCTCGCCGAGCAGGAGCGTGCCGGGAGCGCTGGCGCGTGGAGTCGACGCTTGCCGGTCGGCGCAGAGCCGGTGATGAACGGCGGCGTCCACTTCCGTGTGTGGGCTCCCGGACGGCAGCGTGTCGAGGTCGTCTTCGAGGACCGGCTGAACCGACAGAGTCTCGCGCTGCTGGAGCCCGAGCCGGGTGGCTACTTTTCTGGTCACGTTGCCGACGCGTGGACTGGCCTTCGTTACCGATATCGCCTTGACGACGACACGACGCTCTACCCAGATCCGGCTTCGCGCTTCCAGCCGAGCGGTCCGCACGGTCCATCTGAGATTCTCGATCCGTCGTCGTTTCGCTGGACGGACAACGACTGGCCGGGTGCTGCGCTCAAGGGGCAGGTGCTCTACGAGCTTCACGTTGGCACGTTCACCGTCAAGGGCACCTGGGCAGCCGCGGCGCGCGAGCTGCCCGAGCTAACCCGGCTCGGCGTCACCTGCCTCGAGATCATGCCCATCGCCGACTTTCCCGGCCGCTTCGGTTGGGGCTATGACGGCGTGAACCTCTTCGCGCCAACCCGGCTCTACGGCCGGCCGGACGATTTCCGACAGTTCGTCGATCAGGCTCACGCTTACGGTCTTGCCGTCACGCTCGACGTGGTTTTCAACCACCTCGGACCCGATGGGAATTACCTCGCTGCGTTTTCGGACGCCTACGTCACGCGGCGGTATCTGAACGAGTGGGGCGAGGCGATCAACTTCGACGGTCCTGACGCCAGGCCCGTGCGCGAATTCTTCATCGCCAACGCCGGCTACTGGATCGACGAATACCACCTCGACGGCCTGCGCCTGGACGCGACCCAACAGGTCTTCGACAGCTCGCCGACGCATATCCTGACCGAGGTCGGCGAGCGGGTCCGCACGATGGCGCGGGGCCGCCCGACGATCATCGTCGCCGAGAACGAGCCTCAGGAGACGAAGCTCGTCCGTCCGGTCGAACAGGGCGGCTATGGGCTGGACGCGCTCTGCAATGACGATTTCCACCACAGCGCGGTCGTTGCCCTCACCGGGCGGAACGAAGCCTACTACACGGACTACCACGGCACGCCGCAGGAGCTGATCAGCGCCGTCAAGTACGGCTATCTGTATCAAGGCCAGCACTACTCCTGGCAGAAACAGCGCCGCGGCACACCGGCCTTAGGCCTCGCTCCGTCCACCTTCGTGACCTTCATCCAGAACCACGATCAGGTTGCGAACACGGCGCGGGGCGAACGCCTGCATACCCAGACCAGCCCCGGCCGCTACCGCGCGATGACGGCGCTGATGCTGCTGGCGCCGGCCACGCCGATGCTGTTCCAGGGACAGGAGATAGCCGCGTCGGCCCCGTTCCTCTACTTCTGCGATCACACCGGTGAGCTGGCGCGTGAGGTACGGGACGGACGGGCGGACTTCCTACGGCAGTTCCCGAGCATCAGGGCACTCATCGACGCAACCTCGAATGCCGAGGGCGGCCTGCCCGATCCCAGCAGTTCGGAAACCTTCGAACGCTGCAAGATTGACTGGTCAGAGCGCGAGCGCAACACCGGTGTCTACACACTCCACGCCGACCTGCTACTCCTTCGTCGTGAAGACCCGGTGCTCGGATCGGGGCGCAACGGCGGCATCGACGGCGCCGTCCTGGGTCCGGAGGCCCTGGCACTCCGCTTCTTCGGCGAGGAAGGCGGCGGGCATCGCAACGACCGGCTCTTGCTGGTCAATCTCGGGCGAGACCTCGACCGGCAGATCGTACCGGAGCCGCTGCTGGCTCCACCTGAAGGATGCGCCTGGGAGACGATGTTCTCAACCGACGACGCGCGGTATGGGGGCGGTGGGACCGGGCCAATAGAGACCGAGGAGGGGTGGGACGTCCCCGGCCAGGCAGCGGTCCTCCTCCGTCCCCGAGCGACATGACGACCATCCTCATGCGAAGCACGCTGGACGCCAAACGATGATCGATGGCATTCGATAAGGATGAGCATGACCGCAACCACTGAGAGCGTGCGGCGTATGACCTGGGCCGGCCCGGACGCGGACGACCCGGAGAAGCTGCTGAACCGCGAATGGCTGGTGACGAACGGGTTGGGCGGCTCGGCATCTGGGACCGTCGCCGGCGTCATTACCCGCCGCCACCATGGCCTGCTGGTCGCCGCCCTTCCTGCGCCGCACGGTCGGACCGTGATGCTGAGCCATCTGTACGAGCGGCTTCGCCTGCCGGACGGCACGCTGCTGGCCTTCGGCGGCGACGAGCGTGAGGGCGATGCCCTCGAAGTCCCGGCCATGAATCACCTCGTCGAGCTCCGGCTCGAGTGGGGACTGCCGATCTGGCGCTACGATGTTCAGGGCTATGTACTGGAGAAGCGGCTGCTCCTGCCGCACTTCCAGAACACCGTCCACATCACCTATCGGCTCCTATTCGGTCCCGGTCCCGTCCGTCTCGAATTGCGGCCATCGGTCAACTTCCGTCCGCACGAGGATTCGGTCGACCAACCGATCGAGGCGCCGTACGTGCTGACCGGGATCGGTCAACGCTACGAGATCGACGGGCCGGGAGATCTGCCGCCATTGCGCCTCTACACGTATGGTCAGGGTGGTGCGCTGACGCTTGACGGCGGCGTGGCTCGCGACGTCCGCTATCGGGTCGAGGCGAGCCTGGGATATGAGTCGCGCGGGGCACTGTGGAGCCCGGGGTACTTCTCGGTTGACCTGATCCCGGCACAGCTTGTCGACCTCGACCAACCACGGGGTGCGCGAGCATCACGCTCAGTCAGCGCTAGAGCGGACGACGCCCAGGCCGCGTCGAGTCTCGGTGCCGGTGGCCCTGGCGCCGAATCATGGGGCGGGCGTACCCGTCACGTGCGCGAGCTAGTGGCCAGACCCGGTACCCCCTCGGACCTTGGCAGTCGGCGGCCTCGCCTCTGGGATCCGGGCCCCCTCGCCGCCCTCCCAGAGCTCGACTATCAGATGACCCTCGTCGCCTCGACCGAGTCCTGGGAAACGATCATGGCACTCCGCCCCGACGAGGCGGAGCGGGCCGAGCGTCTGCGTCGCGGCCGCCTGCTCCAGGCGGCGCCGCCAATGGCGCGGACCGGCCTCGCCGCCGAGCTCGTGCTGGCGGCCGACCAGTTCATCATCAGCCCGGCCGGCCGCTCGGAGGATCTCGCGCGGGCGCACGCCGCCGGTGACGAGGTCAACACGATCATCGCCGGCTACCACTGGTTCACCGACTGGGGGCGCGACACGATGATCAGCCTGGAAGGGCTGACCCTGGCGACCGGCCGAACGACCGAGGCCGGCTCCATCCTCCGGATGTTCGCCCGCCACGTCCGCGACGGCCTGATCCCCAACATGTTCCCCGAAGGCGAGAAGGACGGCCTCTATCATACGGCCGACGCGACGCTCTGGTTCTTCCACGCCCTCGACCGCTACCTCATCGCCACCGACGACCGTCCGACCCTCAGGCTTATGCTCCCGATTCTTCGCGACATCATCGAGCATCACGTGCGAGGTACGAGCTTCGGCATCGGCGTCGACCCTGCCGACGGGCTGCTCCGTCAGGGTGCCGAGACGTATCAGCTCACCTGGATGGATGCGAAGGTTGACGACTGGGTGGTGACGCCCCGCCGCGGCAAAGCCATCGAGCTCAACGCGCTCTGGTACAACGCGCTCTGCCTGCTGGCCGGCTGGCTGACGGATGCGCACGACGAGGACGCGGCCCGAGCGCTCATGCAGCACGCGCAGGCCGCGCGGGCATCGTTCAACCGGCGGTTCTGGTACGAGGATGGCGGCTACCTCTACGACATCGTCGACGGCCCGGGCGGTGACGACCCGGCCTGCCGTCCGAACCAGCTCTTCGCGATCTCATTGACGCATCCTGTGCTGGACCGAGAACGCTGGGAGCCCGTGCTCGGCGTGGTACGCGAGCGGCTGCTGACACCGGTCGGTCTGCGGTCGCTCGCGCCGGGGCACCCGGATTACAAGTCGCACTACTTCGGAGACCTGCGCTCACGCGACGCGGCCTACCACCAGGGGACGGTCTGGAGCTGGCTGGCCGGGCCGTTCGTCGATGCATGGCTGAAGGTGTACCCGGACGACCAAGCTGGCGCGCGGCAGGCGCTCAGCGGCTTCGAGGCCCATTTGGGCGACTATTGCCTGGGGACGATTGGCGAGATCTTCGACGCCGAGCCGCCATTCACCCCACGGGGCTGCGTCGCCCAGGCTTGGAGCGTGGCCGAAGTGCTGCGTGCCCTGGCCCGGACTGCTTGACACAGAGCTCTGGTCCCCTGGAGCTCCGCGGTAGGCGGCCTCGGCAAGGGCGGAGGCCAATCGTCGTTGCCCGTGTCACGCTCTTGCGGTTGTTGGGACCCGGAGGACCTCTTCCATGAAGCGCCGCGTCAGACCTTCGTAGCCGGGATGTTCGACCGGCGCGGCGTGCCCATACCCCGCGTACAACACCAGACGACTGTTTGGGATCAGCCTCGCCATCACACGCTGAAGGTCAGCCGAGATGATGCAATCCTGCTCCCCAGCAACGATCAGCGTCGAACAGGTGATATCTGGCAGGATCGCGCCGTTGTCGACCTTTGCGAGGCCGTCGAGCAGGTGGAGAAACCGCTGCGGGCTCCGGGGCGGCGGCAGGAGACGCAGGAGCGGCCTCAGAGATTGATAGCGGGCAACTGTCGCCGGTCGACGGTTCGACGCGACCATGCTCCAGTACAGATCCGCCCAGCGCCGGTCGCGTACGAGATCACGCCAGGTGTCGAGAACTGACCGCAGCCGTTCATCCAGGCAGTGAGTCGTTGAAGCCAGGATCAACCCGCGGACGATGTCGGGCCGCTGTCGCGCGACGCATTGCCCGATCGGACCTCCGGCCGAGATGCATTCCCAGACCGATGGCCCCCAGCCCAGTCGCTCGACCGCACGCAGATAGTCGTCGGCGTGCTCCTCGACCCCGAAGCCCGACGGGATGGGCTCCCGGCGACCGAGGATCAGGAGCCGATGGCTCCAAAAGCGCTGACGGTAGCGCCAGACCATCTGCATGGTGGACCGACCAACCGTCCACAGGCCATCGCCGGCCCCTGGGACGACGACCACCGACAATGATCCGTGGCCGAACTGAAGCCAGTCCATGCGCGCCCCAGGCTCGAATCGAAGCGTGCCGCGCCTGAACCCCAACACCGGTCACCCTCTCCTGAGAGCCGCACCGTCATCGCCGCGCGTCAATTCCACCGGATCTGATCCCCGCGGTCGCAGAATGGCTTCCAGGAGCTGTCGGCGGTAGCGTCCCGAGTTGGGATCACCGATGCGCCCGACGCGGATTCACGGTGCCACTACCTCGATTCGTCTAGAAGCTCTCCAACGTGCCGCAGAATCCGGCCCGAGACCGCCAAGCTGCGAGGAGAGCAGGGTCCGTTCCGGACGAACGTCATCGGCGGTCCGAAGCGGACGGAGATGGCGGCGCGCTTCGTGACTGCACACGCCGCATGGACCGCTTCCGTGCCCGAAATGGCGACCGGGACGACAGGTGCTCCGGAGCGCAGGGCGAGCAGTCCGACGGCGCCGCTCGCATCGTGAAGCTCCGTGGAGATCCTCGCCTGCGGGAAGATCGCCACGCACCGGCCTTCGCTCAACAGCGTGAGGGCGTACCGCATTCCCCAGGGGTCAGCCGGGAAGGCGCCCAGTCGTCGCCACAGGGCGCACAACGGGCCCGTGCCAAACGCATCCGGTCGCGCCGCGAAGTGGACCATCCGCGGCATGAGATGCATCACCAAGTAGGCATCCAGGTTGTCGCGGTGATTGGCAGCCAGAATCACCGGCCCCGTCCGCGGGACATGCTCCAGGCCTTCGACCGCGACGCGAGCAAGCGGTCTGAGGCAAGACGGAACGACGTATCCGGCCGTGAAGCGATAGGTCCGCGTGGCATCGCGATACCAACCCAGCCGTTCGTGGTCAAGGGACGGGCTCAGTCGATGGCGCATCTGGTGCGCCCAGGTGAGCCGCAATCTCCCCCCGAGCGCCATCGTGCCTCTTCCCTACTCGTCGCGCCGGTATTTGACGATGCGATCCTGATTCAGTATTCGTCCTGGCCGTGTGTTTGTCATGAGCGTTTCGTCACGTTGCCCTGGTGCCGCGCCGATCCGTTCGGCCGGCAACCCGAAGCCGGCCCGGCGGACGAGATGTCGTGTTGGCGGCCTAGAGCCAATACCAGTAAGTTTAGGGCCAAAGGATGCGGACGGCAGGAGGGGTGGTAGCGGGCAGCGTGGTGTGAGCGGTCGGATCTGGCGGGCGCTTGAGGCGGAAGTTGCTCA
>Ga0075420_100005725_pt1 | contig 10951 bp, 8 predicted proteins | sample SoiMetdeltSBSDD4_FD_75296 | JGI IMG/M metagenome (GOLD analysis project Ga0075420, IMG submission 75296) | Bulk soil microbial communities from a Populus tree surrounding site in Tennessee, USA - Soil MetaG P. deltoides SBSDD4 | ecosystem: Environmental > Terrestrial > Soil > Tree plantation... | reverse complement strand
AGAACTGCAGCATCGACGTCGACATGGTGCCGGGCACCGCGTTGATCACGTGCAGGTTCTTCAATCCGACTCGCTTCTCGTTCTGGACGAGCACGCCGACGTCGAAGATCTTGCTGGAGGCCGGAATCGGATCTGATGCGCTGTCGGTAACGACCAGCAGGCACGTGTGATCGGCAGCCGAGGTCGGTGTGGTCCAGTCCCATTCGATCACCGTCGGCTCGACCGGTGAAATCGAGGGAACGACCTTCGCCGTGCCGATCGGTTTCCAGATCGTGGTCGTCGCGGAGTCGTTTGGAAACGCCGTCCAGAAGTCCGATGGCAGCGGGGGAAGGCCGGCAGACGCATCGGCATAGAGCAATTTGACCGTGACGTTGGCAGCCTGCACGATCCCCCGGTTGTGCAGCTGCACGTACACACGGTTGACCCGGCCGCGTTGGGCATCTCGATGTTCGAGCCGGCTTTCGTAGGCGGCGTAGTCGACGGACGCGACTGGCATCTGGTAGTCGGGGGGTGATCCCTGCAGGGTGTCGACCTTGATGTCGGCGCATTGCCACCACCACAGCGCATCACCGAGCGCGACATGCTGAAGTGGATCCTCGAATGCTGCGGTGACGCCGCCGGGAGTCGGCGCCTCTCGCGCCGTGGACATCAGATGGTCGCGAACGAAGATATCGGCATCGGGTTGCGCGGGAACATCGAGTTTCCGCTCCCAGAGGCCTCGTCCGTGCGTACCTGCGCGCAGAAGCCGCGAGGGTTGGTGCAGGCGCAGATCGAACACGGCGCAGTTGGGCAGGCCCTGGCTGAACTGCGCCCACGTCGTCCCGCCATTCAACGTCCGGTAGACGGCGACGTCAGTGGCGATGTAGTAAGTGTTCGGCGCGGCAGGATCGATCACCAGCGCATTGACCGGAATGTCTGGCAATGCGCCGCTGATGTTGGTCCACGTTGCAGACATGCCGCCGGCCGCGACAACACCACGCCACATGTGCGAGATGCCAAAGCCTGACATCGCCACGATCACCGTGTTGACATCGTCTGGTCGCGCCGTGACGTCCCAGATGTACTGTCCGGGCAGCGGGGAGGCGCTGATGGCCACGGCCGACCATGTCGTTCCGGTCTTGGTGAGTCGGTATACGCGACCCTGCGTCGTTCCGGCGTAAATCAGGTTCGAGTTGACGTAGTGGATAGCCGACACGTTGCCGGTCATGCCGGGCAGGTTGACCTTCGTCGGCCAACCGCCGGCACCCTGCGACGCATCGAGGTTGATCAGGTTCGTGCCGATCGCGATGTTGCTCGGGTTCGTGTCGTCGAGCGTCAGTGGCGGATAGAACAGCGACGAGCCGGTGATGCCGCCGCTGACGTCGAACCACGTTGCGAACTTTCCACCCTGGGTGGAGCGCTTCGGGCTCGGGCCGTAATAGGTGCTGATGACGTTCTTCGGCTGCAGCCGATCGACCGCACAGTACCCGCCGTCGCCGTCGTCGGCATGACAGAAGACGGGAGAGTTCCGGAACTGCTCGGTGCCGTTGTCCTGCGTGCCACCGAAGACGACGGCGTCGGAGGTGGGGTGCTGATCGATGAACTCGAACTGCGTGATGCACGGACCTTCGTTGATCGTGTCGCTCCATGTCGCGCCGCCATTGATGGACTTGTAGATCCCGCCGTCGTTTCCCGCATACACGATCGAGTGGTTTCCGGGCTGAAAGGCCAGCGCGTGGTTGTCGGGGTGAATCGTCGCGCCCACTTCGGTGATCGTCCACACACCCGTTCCGCTGTTCCGCACCGCCTTCCAGACCGAGATTCCGCAGAGGAACACGATGTCGGGCGTGGTTGGGTCCACCGTCACGTCGATGTTGTAGAACCCCTGTCCGCCGATGTTTCCACCGGGAAGGGGAATCGACGTCCAGTTCGTGCCCCCGTCCGTCGAGCGAAGGAACTGATTGAGCGAGTAACTGTTGCCTGGGCCGGCTATCAGCGCGTAGATGGTGTTGGACGACGATGGTGAGAGGCCGAGCGCGATGCGGGTGAACCCGGTGGACGGAAGGCCGCCGGCGAGTTTCGTCCATGCGGGCTGCCCCGCCGCACCAGCCGCCGTCGTCTTGTAGACGCCGGCCCCCCAGAAGGCGACGTAGACCGTGGACGGCGATGCGGGATCGATGCACACATCGGTCGCGTTGAGTGTCGGGAGCGACGAGCCGGTCATTTTGGTCCAGGTCGCGCCGCTGTCGGTGCTCCGAAACACGCCCTCACCGGTTGCGGCGAAGAGGCGTGATGGTGTGCCAGGCGTGATAGCGATTCGGCTGAAACGCACGCCCGTAAACGTGGTCTGTGCGAGCGTCGTCCAGGTGTTCCCGCCGTCGGTCGTTTTCAGCACACCGTTGCCGTAATAGCTGTCACCCGAGAAGTTGCCTTCGCCTGTGCCGGCATAGAGCACGAGCGGGTTGCTCTGGTCCATCGCCAGCGCGCCGATCGCGAGAGAGATCTCGTGATCCGACTTCGGTTGCCAGTTGAGTCCGCCGTCGGTCGTCTTCCAGACGCCGCCCTGCGCGGTCCCGATATAGATGACGTTGGTGCTGGTGGGGTGAATCACGATCGCCGTGACCCGTCCCGTGACGAGCACTCTGGCGGATGAATACGTCTGGCCTTTCGGTATGGCCGTGGGTCCGAGTTGGACCCAATTGCTCGTGCCCGCCACAGGCTGCACGAGTTCGACGCCTCCCGGCGCCGCTGACGACAGCCGCCGCCGTGGCGCGCGCGTCGGACCGGCGAACTCGTCACCGGGAAGCACACCGGACTTCGCCAGGGCTGCCAGTCGAAGCTTGCAGAGCCGCTTGACCGTGCTCTCCCTGGATTTCTTGACGCGCTTCGCACGCGCGCGCTTTCCGGTTGCGGCTGCCATGGCCGCGACCAGGCTCGGGCTCTCGACGACCTGATCTTCGCCTTCGATGCGGCGATCGATGTCGAGCTCCTCGTGTCGCAGGAGCGGATTGTCAGGAGGCGGTGACGCCTTTCCGCCGCGCCGTTTCCTTCGCGACGTCTTGCGGGTCGATCCCTTGACCGGGACCTTCTTTCGGCGGGCCATGGGTCACTCCTTCTTCTCCAAAGCCCTCGCGCGCGCGCGCGCCATCTCCTTGACGTCGCCGCCGCCGTGAGAGAGCTTGTCCATCTCTGCTCGAAGCAGCGGGTCGTCTGGAGGCGGCTGCGCCTTTTTCAGACGGGTCGCCTTCGTCGTCTTGCTCGAGGGACGTTTCAAGCCGGGCGATTTCTTTTTCGTCAATGCCGCACCTCCAGCCGCGGGTCACTCCGGGTGACTCGTACACAACCAATGATGCGACTGCAACGCGAGATCCGAATTGTTACTGTCGAGGCTCGCGATTCGCGGCTCGATGCGTGTGCCATCGGCCGAGCGCCACGAGGATCAGGGATGCGGCCAGCAGGTAGAGCATCTCGAGCGATCCGTTGCCGCCGTCAGGCGAGATGCCGAACCAACGTTCGAAGAAATCCATGACTGCCTCCTCGCGTTCACCGTAATGAGTAGAACGACGGACGTGCGAGAAGCGAACAGCTGCGCTCGTGGCCTCGACAGCTCAGCTGGTGGGACCCGGCAGCTTGGACGGCGGGATCGGCTCGAACTCGTAGATTCCACCGTCTGCCATCAAAGAGAGAAACAAGTGACCGTCTTTGATCACGTACGAACGCACAAAGCCCCAGTCTTTGACGAGCCGATCGTGTAGCGAGCCGGGTGGACACATGGCGCGTGTGAGCGCGAGCGGGCCAAGCTCGAGCTGCACGCCGTCGGGTGACGTCCATTTCCCACGGCCGCGGTTGCAGTCGAACCGCGCGCTGACGGTTCCGTCCGTCCCGAATGCCAGCGTGTATTTCGATCGATCATCCGGCGTCAATGTCTTGTCATCACTTCCCTGAAACTTCACGAGCTGCCAGGACGTTCCGGCGAGGCTTGTCCGAGCGGCGCCAGCGCCTGCTGGTTGCGCCCGAGGTGCTGGCGGTGTGTCAGATCCCTGGGGAGGGTTTTGTGCGGCTGGCGCACACGCGAGCGTCATCGCGAGAGCGGACGAGACCGCTGACGCACGTGGGATAAGACGCATGTTCGTTCTCATGACGCCCTGTTGTAGCAGATTCCAAGCCGCTCGTATGTTAGGGACGGAATGAACGCTTGCCTATCGAGGGGGCCGCGAAACGAAAGGCAGCCACGGTATCTCGTGGCAACCAGACGGCATGTCCCGCGAAAATCCAGCCTATTCGGTTCATTTGGGTCTGGTTCGGTGCTTGAAAGGCGGCACAGCCTCGAAAGGATGCGTGAATGCGACGACTGACACGAGTACTCATCTTCCTAGCTTTCGCAGTTCTTGGTTTGGGAGCTCTGGCGCAGGCCCAGCCAGCGGCGCCGTGTCCGTGCCCGCCAGAAGAGGACAAGGGGCTGTGGATCGGCAGCGCCGGCTTCGGCCTGACGATGAACCGCGGGAATACCGACACGACGAACATCAATCTGAGTTTCGACGCGACCTACGATCCGAAGAAGCGGGACGTCTGGAAGATGCAGGTGCTCTACCTTCGCGGCGACACCGACGGCGAAGCGACGGTGGATCGTCTGTTCATGCAGGGGCGATACGAGCGCGCGCTGAACGCGCGTATGTTTCTTTTCGGTCAGCTTCAGTATCTGCGCGACGAGTTCAAGGAGATCGACTACCTGATCGCGCCGACTGGCGGCATCGGCTACAAACTGATCGACACTCCGGAGCTGACGTTTGCCGTCGACGCTGGCGCCGGCGTGAAGTGGGAGAAGAACCCGGGGCTGGATGTGCAGACGAGCGCCACGATCGCAGCGGGCGATCGGCTGGCGTGGAAAGTGTCACCGAACGCCACGATCACCCAGGGCTTCTCGGTGCTGTGGGATGCCGACGATTTTGGGGACGCACTCTACACGTTCGGTGCAGGGTTGGCGGCAGGGCTCGTGAGGCAGCTCGAGCTGAAAATCGAACTGCTCGATACCTACTCCACGAGGCCGCCCAACCCGACCGTCAAGAAGAACGACGTCGCATTCCTGACGTCGATTGTCTTCAAATTCTGATTACCCGCGCAGGTCGGCCGCGGATCTCACGGGACGCGGATTATCGCGGATCACATCGGCACGGGACGCGGATCACGATCTGCGTTCCGCGCAGCTGATCAGGCCGACTCGCTACGTACCTCTGCGCCCTGCTCTCAGCGAAGTCTGCGTGTGATTGTCGTGACAAGTGACAGTCGTGGAATACGGTTCAGCGTCATCAGCTATCATCGTCGGACGGACATCATTTCAATGGAAAGAAGACTCATTGTTGTTGCCGCGTTCTGTGCCTGCGGATGGCTGAATGCCGGCGCGCAGGCGCCCGTGTCCTCGTGCGTCGTGATCCAGAAGGCCACTGAACCGAGCGCATGGAGGAGCGATGCGAAAGCCTGCGCGACGCGGTTGTCGCCGGCGTCGACATTCAAGATCCCGCACGCGCTGGTGGCGCTCGAAACCGGGGTGATTCAGCCGGACACGATCGAGCGTTGGGACGGTACGCGCCATCCCGATCAGCCCGAGTGGAACAAGGATCACACGGTGTTGAGCGCGATGCGGCCGTCCGTTCTTTGGTTCTTCCAGCGGATCGCACCCAGGATCGGTGCGGCTCGCATGCACGAGTGGCTGACGAAGATGCACTACGGCAACGCCGACTCGTCGGGCGAGATCACCGCCTACTGGATCAATGGCGTGCTTCGCGTATCGCCGGATGAGCAAGTGCAGTTCCTGAGGCAGTTCTATGCGGGGACGCTTCCCATTGCCGCCGAGCGTCAGCGTCTCGTGCGTGAGGCGCTGGTGCAGCGGCGCGGCACCGTGCAGAACGCTCGCGGCATCCACACCCTGGAGGGGACGTGGCCCGATACCGTGAGCCTGAACTCAAAGACGGGTGCAACGAGAACGACGAACAACCAGGGCGTCAGCTGGCTTGTGGGATCTCTCGCCGTTGCCGGCGAGAGTCATGTCTTCGCGAGCGCCGTGTGGCGCAACGATGGCGCCGTTGACGGCCTCGACGCCACGCGGCTGGCCGTGAGGACGTTCATCGAACGTGGATTGCTCCGGCCCGCCGCGCGCTGAATTCACCCTCACGGTTCCTCTGCTTGGGTTGACATCTCACCCGAGGCCGCGAAATACTCAGGTCAGATGTCGACCCCAAACGAGCACGAGCGGCTCGCGCTGATGCAGGGCACGCTCGACGTGCTCATCCTGCGCACGCTGATTTTCGGGCAGCAGCACGGGCAGGGTATCGCGCGCGCGATCCAGGAATCGTCCGAGAACGAGCTGCTCGTCGAGCACGGCGCTCTGTATCCGGCGCTGCAGCGCCTCGAGGCGCAGGGATGGATCTCGGCGAAGTGGGGCACCTCGACGAACAATCGCCGGGCCCGCTTCTACTCGCTCACCAAGAGCGGGCGCGCGCAGCTGACGCGCGAATCCAATCGCTGGAGGCGGCTGGCCGCCGCCATGGCGCGCGTCCTGGGTCCCGAAGCGGAAAAGACCTGACGTTTACGCCTGCGAGGCCGGCGGCCGAACGATGCAACGGAAGCCGACGTGGCAGGTGGACGTATCCACCGGTTCAGGGAACCGTGCGGCGGGCCGGTAGCGCCGGCAATAGTTCGGCGCACACAGGTGTGAGCCGCCCTTCAGAACCTTCCGCGGAATCTGCCCTGGCTGGCAGGGATCGAAGCTCTCCTCCACGCGAGGCCCGCGCGGATTGCGCGGAATGCAGCACGCCTTCACCGCTTCCTGCGGGTGCTTCGGCACGTACCAGTCGGTCGTCCACTCCCAGACGTTGCCGATGATGTCGTAGAGCCCATAGCCGTTCGGCGGAAATGCGGCGACCGGTGACGTGCTCTCGTAGCCATCCTTGCCGAACTGCTGCCACGGAAACTCGCCCTGCCACGTATTCGCCATGTACCGGTTGTCAGGCAGGAACTCGTCGCCCCAGGCGTACGCCGCGCCTTCGAGGCCGCCGCGCGCCGCGAACTCCCATTCCGCTTCGGTCGGCAGTTCCTTGCCTTCCCATCGCGTAAAAGCTTCCGCGTCGACGAACGCGACGTGGACGACGGGGTGCTTGTCCAATCCCTCGTTGGAGGTGTCGGGTCCGTACGGATGACGCCAGTCGGCGCCTTTCATGTACTGCCACCAGTTGCTGTAGTCGCGCGTGTCGACCGGACCCGCCGGCCGAACGAAGACGAGCGAGCCCGCGTAGAGCATGTGCGGCAACGCGCCCGGATAGTCTTCCGGATTCGGCGGAATTTCTGCGAACGTCACGTGCCCCGTCTCCGCAACGAACCGCGCGAAGCGCTCGTTCGTCACCGGATACCGGTCCATCCAGAAGCCATCGACGGTCACGCGGTGAACGGGCCGCTCCTCCGGATAGTGTTTGTCCGAGCCCATGGCGAAGGTCCCACCGGGAATCCAGATCATGTCTGGATGCGGGGCTGAACCAGGACCTGGCTGCTCGTGCGGACTCGTGCTCACTGGCTGAGATGAACCGGACATGGGAGCTCCTCTGACGTGCCGTCTCCGGAGTCTAGCGGCAAGTGTCCTGCGAAAGCCAGAGGGCAGAAGTCAGCCTTCAAATTCCTACAAGACGGCGTCTTCCGCCCCTGCCACAATCGACTATGGCCAGAAAGACCTCACCCGCGTCGTCACCGCTGGATCGTCTGCGTGACCTCTGCCTTTCGCTGCCGGACGCCTGGGAAAAGCAGTCGCACGGAGAGCCGACATTCTGGGTGGGGAAACGGATGTTCGCGACGTTCGCCGACGCCGCCAACCACCACGGCGCCGGACGCTACGCCGTGTGGTGTCTGGCGACACACACGACGCAGGACCTCTTGGTTTCGCGTTCGCCGGACCGCTATTTCGTTCCGCCGTACGCCGGCCCGTCAGGCTGGGTAGGAATCTATCTGGACAGAAGACCGAGATGGACCGACGTCGCCGAGCGCCTGCAACACTCCCACGAGCTCGCCATTGCGCTCAGCAAACGCCGCCGCTAGCAGCAGCACTCCTGGCACCCCCGGCACCCTGGCACCTAGCTATCGAACAGCACTCCCCAGCGTAGCCGGCCGCGGCCTGTTCGAGATCCACACATTGCGATAGATGGCCCCCGGAATCGTCGCCGCTTCGTTGCCGCTGCGGCCAACGGGCGCGCCCAGATAGGCGTAGTGCGGGTTCGGTGTGTAAGCGCCGTCGTGTGCGTCCATTCCGTAGTCGTAGAGCGTGGGTCCGCCAGAGCTGCCTTCCTGCACGGTTAGCCTGATGCTTGGCCCCCAGGTGAACTTCCAGTGATACGCCGTGTCGGGGTTCAGCAGCAGGACCGAGGCGAACCTCTTCGCCATATCAGGTTCGTAGCGGACGTCGAGATCGTCGGCATCGCCGTAGATCACGCGCCACTGAATGGCGTTGGGAGGCGCGCCGTTGGCGCCGCGGTACTGAATGTCGACGCGGTAGTCGTTGGTGATGAAGTCACCCTGACCCTCCTGCATGCCGAAGACCTTCGACTTGTCGCCAGGCGCATTCGGGCGGAGGCCGAGGACGTCCATCGAGAACTCACCGCTGCTGATCGTCTGTGGCAGCAGGTACTTCACGTGGCTGCTCCCGTTCGGGAGCTGGAGACCGGTGCCAGGGATGAAGTTGGCCTGTCCGACAATCTCGCCCACGGTTTCACCGTGGATGAGCGGATCGTAGAGCTCGCCGTCGCGATTGAACCCCACCAGCTTCGAGCGGAACGTGCCAGTGGCCGACCACGGGCCTGTCGAGGTGCCCTGGATCGCCCGCGCGCGCCAGTGGAACACAGTTGTCGGCTGCAGATCCTGCGATGGCGTCCACCGCGTCTTGCCGTCGCTGCCTTCCGCCACGCCTGTCTGGCTCGTCGTCGCCGCGAAGCCGGGGATGTTCGACGCGGCCGTCGAGGCGAACGTGGCGCTGTCGGAGACCTGGAACTCGTAGGTGCGGGCGCCTTGCTGATCCGAAGTGGCGTTGCGCACCACGAGTGTCGGACGAAGCGTGTCGAGCTGCTGATCTGTGGAAGGCGCGTCCAGCGCGGGAGCGGTCACGTTCGACGCGACGCCGCCGGGCGAGGGCGTGGTTGGTGTGCCGTCACTCTCCTTGCTGCAGGCGATAGCGAGCCCGCACAGGCCGGCCACAACAAACGTCAGCACAGATCTCGGATTTCGCACGGACATTCCTCCAGGTAAAAACGCTTCGGGGGAGCTTTATTCAGGGGCGGGACACGGTCCGCCTTGTGTGGGGTGCGCGAATATTCTCTCACATAAAGATGCGCGGCCTGCACATTTGAACACAAGAAATCATCCCGAATAGGAATTGGGGCCCTCACCACAATCGTTGGGGTTGCTGTGTTGCGCACCTTTGGCAACCATATTTGGCCTGGCTACCGTCCAAGCATCGTTCGCGCAGGGAGGTGGTGTTTGGACGGTTGGAAGCAGGACGTCAGATACGCGTTGCGCTCGATAGCCGGGGCGAAGCGGTTTGCGGCCATTGTGATCGCGACCCTTGCGCTGGGTATCGGCGCCAACACGGCCGTATTCAGCGTCCTGAACGCGGTCGTGCTCCAACCGCTTCCGTACGACCAGCCTGAGCGGCTCGTGCGCGTCTATCTTGACCTGTCGTACAACGGCGGCTTCTGGCCTGCGCCGGCATTGGTCGCGTTGCGCGAACAGAGCCGTTCGGTCGATCTCGGCTTCCTCTACACCTACGCGCCCGAGGGTGCGGATCTCACCGATCTGGCGCAGCCCGAGCGCGTGCAGGTGTTGCGCGTGAGCGCGGACTATTTTGGCGTGCTGCGGGCCAGGCCCGTGCTCGGCCGCGTGTTCGAGCGCAGTGAGGAACGTGGGGACGCCCGGGTCGCTGTCGTGAGCGAACGTATCTGGCGTACCTACCTCGATACCGCACTGGACGTTGCCGGACGTCCGCTGTCACTCAACGGCATCGTCTTCACGGTCATCGGCGTGTTGCCTGATGGCTTTGACGATCCGCTTGCTCCGGGAGTCGGCGTGTGGACACCGACAGGTCTGGTGCCGAACGACCGCGGAAACTCATGGGGCAACCATTACTTGAGCGCCATCGGACGCCTGCGCCCCGGTGTCACGCTCGCGCAGGCGCGCACCGAGCTCGATACGCTGACAGCGGCGCTGCCCTGGACGTTCGGGCGCGAACAGCGGCGGACTGCGAAGGTCGTGCCGCTCCAGGAAGACACGCTCGGCAACGCCAGGCTCCTTCTGTGGATCCTTCTCGGCGCCGTCGTGCTGCTGCTGGTCATCGCGTGCGTCAACGTGGCGAGTCTGTGTCTGGCTCGCGGCGCTCCGCGCGAAGCGGAGATGGCGATCCGCGCGGCGCTCGGCTGTTCGCGCTGGCGGCAGGCCAGACAGCTCCTGCTCGAGAGCCTGATACTGTCACTCGGCGGCGGCCTCGCTGGCGTGCTGCTGGCGCAGCTCATCACACGCGCCCTGCTCGCGGTCGCGCCCGACAGCGTCATCCGCACCGTCGGGTTCGCACCCGACTCGACGATGCTCGCCTTCAGTTTCATCGTGATCCTGCTCTCAGCTATTGGATTCGGGGTTGCGCCCGCCTTGCAGTTCACGCGTCCCAACATCGAGGGCGCGCTGCGCGAGTCGGGCCGGAGCGGCACCGGGAGCCTCCGTCAGACACGCTCGCGGAACGTGTTGGTGATTTCACAGATTGCGCTTGCCTTGATACTGCTCATCGGCGCCGGCCTGTTGATGCGGAGTTTCAATCGCCTGCGTGCTGTCTCGCTGGGCGTGACGGCCCGCAACGTGATGACGTTCGAGGTACACCTGCCGCAGGGCCGCTATCAGGACGCAGCACGCCGTGCGACGTTCCATCGCGAGTTCACGAGCCGTGTTGCGACCA
>Ga0075420_100005723_pt1 | contig 10952 bp, 9 predicted proteins | sample SoiMetdeltSBSDD4_FD_75296 | JGI IMG/M metagenome (GOLD analysis project Ga0075420, IMG submission 75296) | Bulk soil microbial communities from a Populus tree surrounding site in Tennessee, USA - Soil MetaG P. deltoides SBSDD4 | ecosystem: Environmental > Terrestrial > Soil > Tree plantation... | reverse complement strand
CAGGTGGCTGCGGCGGTGAGCGTGTTGGCCACCGCGGCGCGAACGCGATGCGGCTCGAACACCCACTCTTCCGAGACATCGAGCTCCTCGCCACGAAAGTAGCGCTTGAAGTCGCTGATGCCACGCAGCCGATCGCATGCGTCGGTGATGCCGCCGAAATCGAAATGATGAAGGCCCTGTCGTTTGGCCCAGAGCATGAGCTCCCACGCGGGCGCGTAGCCGAGCGGGAGCTTGATGTCGGCGCGGCGCGCCGAGCCAGCATCGGCGTATGTGGCGTAATCGCCGTGGGCGTGCGCGCTCGCAAAAGCGAGGAGCTCCTCACTGCGAAAGAGCCCCACGAAATGGACCAGATCGGGACGCAATGCCGAGAGGCGCAAGAGCGCATCGAAGGGTCGATCGATGGCAAGCCCGCCGGTTCGTTCGCGCGCGGCACGCGCAAGCGCCTCGACGCGTCCCGCGAGCACGGGATCGGTGAAGGGCCGCACCGTGACAGGATGGCGACTCACCGCGCGAATGTGCCGGCGCGCCGTGGGATGAAAGCTCGCGAGCAGATCGCTCTCGGTCTCGCGCAAGTCGACGCGCGCGGTCTTTCGATAGAACCGTCGCTCGCGTGCTCGCACGTAGCCATGCTCGGCGAGCGCGCTCGTCACAGCGCGCCGCTCGCTCGCATCGAACGAGAACGTCGCGATCTCGATGCGTAGGATGTTGCGGCGCGCGCGTGCCAATCTGGCTGCGGCAGCGAGCACCGCCGTGACGGCGCGCGCGTCACGCAAAACCCCGACCCGTTCGGCGCGCAGCACCACGTGCCCCGGCATCGCGCGGGTCGCCGTCGTGGTGAATGCGACGACGGCGGCGCAGCGCCCGTGCTCGTCACGCGCGCTCAGAAGCCACGGAGCGCGCGGCGACAGATCCAACCACGCGGCGCGGTGACAAAGCGGGAGCGGCACTCCGGCATCGAGCAGCTCGCGCTCTTCGTTCCAGCGCGTCGGCACACCGCGCACGCACCGGACGAGAAATCTCCGTCCCGCGACTTCGACGTGGCGGCAACGCTCGCGCATGATGGGTCGGAGACTTTTACGGTCCCCGTCGCGCGAGCCTTCCTCGTGTCACTCGCGGCGGCGGCGCCGCACGAAGAGGCCTAGAGCCAACCCCCAACCGAGCCACGACGGACGCGCGGGTCCAGGCGACGCGCTGCATCGCACGCCGGTGAGCTCGCCTTGAGCCGCGCCGTTGAAGCTCCACTGCACGGTGGACTCCATGTCGCAATCGCTCGCGCCGTCGTAGGTGATGACCGCGGTGTCGGTCCCTGATCGCAGTGTGGTGGTGCCCGACGCGGCTTCGGTATCGCAGACATTCCCGTCGACCACCTCGTTCTGCGTGGCGGTAGACAGCTTGCCCAAGATGGCGGTCCCGACCAGCCCGGAACCGTTCCAGGTCGTGCTCTGCTCGAGATCGATGTTGCCTTCCACCGTCTCGCTGCCCACGAAGCTGCCTGTGTAGTCGTACGCGGCCGTCGTGGTGAGCGTCGCGCAACTGTCGGGGTCGTGACCGGTCGCGTCGAGCTCGACTTCGAGATCGAAGGATGCCGCACCGGTGGCGGTCTTGCTGTACGTCATCAACCCCGTGTACGTGACCATCGAGTCGACGTTCGCGCCCTGGCAGACCTCGGTGCCGCCCATGCCCCAGCCGAAATAGTTGATGGTGGCTTGGCCCTGGGCAGTCTGGCGCACGACCGCCTTACCGACGATGCGCGTGCCGTCCATGGTGGTGCAGCCGCCTTCGTAAGTCACTTCGGTCGCAGCCTCGGTGACCTTGGGGCAGAGCGGATCTTGCTCGAGCCCAGGTACCGCGAGCAGCACGATGCCGATCATGAACATGTTCGGCGCGCTGGCGGTGGCAAAGGCGGCCACGTTGCCCGGGGACAGCACCAAGGGTGGATAGCTGTCGAGGATGCTGGGATCGTCCGGCTCCTCTTCCCGATCGTCGTCGTCATCTCCCCCGCAACCGCCGACCAAAGCCGACGCCAACATCAGCGAAAGCAAGAAATGGCGCATCGATATCCTCCTCGGCTCCTCCAAACCTCGAGTGTACCGCCGTTACCAGGGGGAAACACGGGGTCCGCCACCACTAAATCTCTAGACAAAGCGGGTGCGGCGTCCTACACCACAGTACCCTCCATCGACACACCCTGCGGTGTGGCCCTTGCTACTGGGCGAGACGACGCGCACTTCCGAAAAAAAGGCGCGCCGTGCTGTGCTTGGAAGTGGTTGTCTCGTCGGGCGACTTGGGCAGATAGAGGGGCTGATCGCGCTCTATCGACGACGACGATGAGCGAAAACGAAGTGAGTTGGTACCAATGTCGAATCGAGTTTTTGTAGGTGGCTTGAGCTGGGATACGGACGAGGCTTCGCTGAGGCGCGCCTTCGATGTTTTTGGCGAGCTCACCGATGCCAAGATCGTTACCGATCGCGAGACCGGCCGTTCGCGCGGTTTCGGATTCATCTCTTTTGCGGACGAGACTGCAGCAGCCAATGCGATTGCCAAGATGGACGGCACCGAGCTGGATGGCCGTGCCATCCGCGTGAACCTCGCCCACGAGCGCACTCCGCGTGGCGGCGGCGGTGGCGGCGGCGGCGGCTTCGAACGCCGCGGCGGCGGCGGCGGCGGTGGTGGTCGTGACCGGCGCGGCGGCGGTGGCCGCGGCGGCGGACGTTGGTAGACACCTCCCTCGAAAGCACGCGCTCGGAGCAGACCTTCGAGCGCGTGTTTCGTTTGAGCTACTGCTTCGAAATCTGACCGCTCAGGAGTTCGAGCGAATAGTGGCGCTCGCGGTCGATGCTGATGTCGGCGGTGCCGCTCTCGTCGAACGCGACGATGACCTGCACGTCGAGCTCGCGTTCGCTCTCGCGGCTCCCACGCGTTTTCGTGCGCACCGCGTGCACGTCATAGGTGATGGAACCGGCCTGCGGGATCTTGGTGATGCGGTTCCAGCGCACGGCGTCGTACTGCGCGTCGTAGTCGAGCAAGAAGCTCCGCTCCACGTCGCGGAAGAGCGAGGTGAAGTGAGTCTCGACGTCGAACGTGCCATGACCGTCGAACTGCGCGACCTCGCTCTGTAGACCGCTCAGCGTCCAATCGCCGGTGCGCGCGATGGTCGCGTCGTAACGCGCCAGATCGAGCGAGCCCCCCCAATCGACGACGAGGTTCGCCGATTCGGTGGCGCCGTCGCAGCTCTCGAGCGTGTTGCCGCTCACGTCCTTGCAGGTGACTTGGTAGGAATAGGAGAGGCCGAGGCGCGCGCCTTGGTAGCTGCCGCTGCCTTCGCTCGTGAGCCCGCTCGGCGTCTCACCGGTCGCGACCGCGGCGGCGTCATCCATCGAACCGACCTCGCCGCCGGACTCGTTGGAGACCAGCGCGCCGACGGCCGTGGCCACGTCATCGTAGTCTTCTTCGGTGGGTTCGTTCGCCCGGCAACCGGGAATCACCAGGAAAAGGGCACAACCAAGAGGCATCCAACGCATCTCTCGCTCTCCGTTTCTGCGGGCCGCTTCGCCGGCCGAACCCCCTCGATACACGGGGCATGCCACCGCCAGACCCCCCGCAGAATCGACCGCTTAAAGAGGGCCCGAGAACCCTCGTTCACTACGCTCGGCCGATCTCGAGTTACAGTTGGGCCGTGCAGCGCTCCGGGTCGCCGCGCGTCGCTACCCCCCCCACCTCGTTCGTGGGGCGCGCGCGCGATCTCGCTCAGCTCGCCGACCTGTTGGAGCAGCAGAGCATGGTCACGCTGCTCGGACCGCCGGGCATCGGCAAGACGCGTTTGGCCCTCGAGCTCTGCGAGCGTTACTCGGAAGCGCGCTTTTGCGATCTATCCGATGTGAGCGATGCTTCGTCGCTGGCGGCGGCGCTCGCGCATGCGCTCGAAGTGCCGCTCACCATCGGCGATGACGTCGAAGAGGCGCTCCACACGCTGGGGCGTGCATTGAGCGCGCGCGGTCGCAGTCTTTTGGTGCTCGACAACGCCGAGCATCTCATCGAGGAAGCGCGCCTTGCGGTCGGGCTGTTGCGGCGCGAGGCCGCCCGAGCGCGCCTGTTGGTCACGTCGCGACAGCGCCTGGCGATCGAGGGCGAGCACGCCTTCGATCTGGCGCCGCTGTCGCTTCCCAGCGAGAACGCCGCCGAAGACGAAGCCCTCGGGTCCGAGGCGGTGAAGCTCTTCATCGATCGCGCGCGCGCCGTGCGCCACGGCTATCAGCCGAAAGACGACGAGCTCCGCGCCTTGGTCGAGCTGGTTCGTGAGCTCGACGGCCTACCGCTCGCCATCGAGCTGTGCGCCGCGCGCGCGCGTGTGCTCTCGGCGCGCGAGATGCGCGCGCAGGTGGTCCGTCCCTTCGAGCTCATGCGCGGCACCGGCGTGGCGCGCTCGCTGTGGAGCGCCATCGCGACCAGCTGGGAGCTCTTGAGCGCACCCGAGCGCGCAACGCTCGTGCAATGTTCGGTGTTTCATGGGAGCTTCGACGCAGCCGCTGCCGAAGCGGTGGTCGACGGCGCGATGCTCGAGGGTCGCGGCGTGCTCGAGACGATCGAAGAGCTCGTCGACCGTTCGCTCATCCGCACCATCGATCCCGGAGGCTACGCGCCCGAGCGCCGTTTCACCCTGCTCTCGAGCGTGCGCGAGTTCGCCGCCGATCAGCTCGGCGCGGAGGCGACCGCCACGAAGCTTCGTCACGCGCGCTACTACGCCCGCCAAGGGCGGCGCTGGGCGCGTCTCACGGTGGAGCGCGACACGGCGGTGGCGCACGAACGTGTCCGCATCGAGTCGCAGAATTTCTTGGCGGCGCATCGGAACATGCTGGCCTCGAGCCACGAGGCAGCGGGTACGCTCATCGTGGACGCCGCGCTCAGCTTGGTGCCGCTCTACTGGCGCGAAGGCCCCCTGCAGTTGTGTCAGGAGCTTCTCGAACAAGCGCTGGCGCATGCCGGCGACACGCTCACGCCTGCCACCGAAGCCACTGCGCGCGCAGCGCGAGCCGGCACGTTGCGTCTCTTGGGTCGCGCCGCAGACGGACTGCACGATGCGCTGCGCGCGCTGTCGCTCGCCGAGAGCGCCGACCGCGGGCGGCTCCTCGGTGTGGTCCTCGGCGAGCTCGGTTACATCTATCTCGATTGCGGCGCCTGGAACGAAGCCAAGGCCGCGTTCGAGCGCGCCCTCGATCTTCATCGCGGCGACCCGGTGATGGAAGCGCGCGCTCTCTACGGGCTGGGCGCAATGCACGCGAGCGTCGACGAGCTCGACAAGGCGCTGCGTTGTTTCGAGCAAGGCTTGGCTTCGCTGCGCGGAAGCGGCGACCGCACCTACGAAGGCATCGTGATGTCCTGGCTGGCCGCCATGGAAATGGAGAAGGGCTATCTCCGCGCGCGCGATCACTTCGCGGCCGCTCTGGAGATCCACGACGAGACCGGCAACCGCCGCATGCGCGCTTGGACGCTCGGTTACTTCGGCGTGTTCGAACAGGATCAAAGTCGGCTCGACGAGGCGCGCGCGCTCTACGAGCAAGCGATCGGCGAGTGCGTCGAGGTCGGCAACCGCCGTCACGAAGGCACGTTCCGCGGTTATCTCGGGAGCTGCTGTCTCGAACGCGGTGAAGTCGCCGAAGCCCTCGCGCATCTCGAAGCCGCCGTCACGTCGCTGACCGAAGCCGCCGTTCCCGCCTCGCGTGCCTTGTTCCGCGCGTTCCTGGCGGTCGCGCATGCCGAACGTGACGACTTGCGCGCCGCCGAAGATGCCTTCCAAGCTGCCGAGGCCGATCTCGCGACCACGACCGGCCAGCGCTTCTTCACCCATGCTCTGCTGTTGCATCGCGGCCATCTCGAGCTCGCGCGCGCGCGCCGCACCACCAGCGACGTCGAAGCCGCGCAACTTCGGCGCGCCGCTCGTGCACGGCTCGAAGAGGCCCCCCCTCGAGCGCAGAGCGACATGCGCTTCGCCGCGCGCATGCTCGAGCGGGCCCTCGGCCGCGCCGGGATCGCGCCGCCGGCGCGCGCCTCGGTCGACATGTTGCTCGTCGACGCGCAGGGCGCTTGGTTCCGCCCGCCTGGCGGTACGCGCATTCCCCTGGGCCAGCGCCGTCAGGCGCTCCGTGGTTTGCTCATCGAGCTGGCGCGCGCGCGCATCGCCGCGCCGGGAGAGCCCGTCCCTTCCGAACGACTCATCGGCGCCGGCTGGCCCGAAGAAAAGATCGCCCCCGCCGCCGCGCAAAACCGTTTGCGCGTGGCGCTGCACACGCTCCGCAAGATGGGCCTCTCCGGCGTGCTCGAGCGCACCGAACGCGGCTACTACTTCAGCACCGACGCCGAGCTCCGTTTGGTGGACGACGACTAACGTTCCTTTGCCAGCAGCGGCGTTGGAGGCATCGCGCGGAGCTCGCGCATGACGGCGCATGCGGGCTCGATGCCGCCGCCACAGTCGAGCGGTTCGACCCACTCGAGGCGCGCGAGGCCGTCGTGGACCTCCAGGCGCGGCACGTCGACCATCGCGAGATCGAGGAGCGCCGTTTGCATCGCGTCATCGAGAACGCGAAGCACGTCTGCCCCGTCGCCTTCGATGATGAACGCGTCCTCGATTTTGGGCAGGCCGAGCTCGAGATCTTCCTGCAAGCCGATCGCCTTGAGGACACCGGTGTGCCAGCCCTGCGGTTTGAGCGAGAATGCCGGCGCGCTCTTGCGCAGGAGGGTGAGCATCGAAAAGCCGACCACACTCTCGTAGTAGGCTTCGGCAATGATCACGACGTGCAAGCGGAGCGGCGTTCGCTCGACGACGAAGCAAGCTTCGACGAGATAAGGGTCCTCTTGGTGATCGAAGTAGCGCCCCACGTCGTCTTGAAATGTCACTTGCGAGGCGAGGCGCTTCACGCGCTCGTGCACTCGTCGTCGCACGTCTTGCACCCACCCCGAGTAGATATCGACGTCGAAGTACCGAAAGTGCGGACGGATGCGCTCTGGGAACGCATCGGGCAGCCGGTTGATGCGACGATCGATGCGCGGCACCCGCGAGAGCGCCTCGTCGATCACCTGACGATAGCGATCGAGCGCCTGTTCGCGCGCGCGCACGGCATCGAGGTCGTGCGCCTCGACCATGGCGCGATCGCGCGCGCGCAACAGGCGCTCGCGCAACTTTTTCGGGAGCTCGCGCTGCAACACCGTCGTGAGCAGACTCTCACGCTCGGCCGCACGCTCGAGCGCCGCTTCCATCTTGCTCCGCGCCGCTTCGAGCGGATCGCGGTATCCGCTCATAGCCGTTCGCGGAAGTGCGCCGCGAGGCGCTCGGCGGCGGGCTCGATGAGCTTGGGATCGTCGTAGAAATCGATCTGTCCCTGCGAGTCGAACCACACGATGTCTTTCGGGCCCGAGAGCGCGTCGAAGAACTTCCGCGCCAGCGCAGGAGCGAGCGCTTTTTCGGAATGGATCATCAGCGTGGGAATGTTGATGCGCGCGGCCGCGCTCTGCGCATCGTACGGAAGCGTGTCGGCGCGTGACATCACGGCAAAGGCATTGACGTAGTTCGGGACCGCACCGCGCGAGGTACCGTAAAACTCGTAAGCTTCGGCGAGCGGCATCGCGACGTCGCCTGTCTTCCCCACTGCGGGAATGGTGGCGGCCGTGCCGGTCTCGCGCCACTCACGCTCCGCCGCTTTTGCCGCTTCGAGCGCGGCGTCGTAACCATCGCCCATCCACTCGCGCTGCTTCTCCACATCGTGAAAGAAGCCCGCCACGGCGGCCCATGCGCGGATGCGCGGGTCGTCGGCGACGGCGCCGGCCATGTAGCCGCCGCCGGCGCATACCCCGACGGCGCCGATGCGCTCGGGATCGACCGCATTTTGCTTCATGAGAAACGTAATCGCATGATGAATGTCTTCGATCTTCTTGGGCGGCGACTCGTACTGCCGCGGCTCCCCCGAGCTCTCGCCGAAGAAGCGATGATCGAACGCCAACGTCACGAAGCCCTGCTCGGCGAGAGCGCGCGCATAGTTGCCTTGCGCTTGCTCTTTGACGGAGGTGAGCGGTCCATCGAGCACGATCGCCGGTTGCCGAGTCCCCTCATCGGCCACGAACAGGTTCCCCACCAACGTCTCGCCTTCCGAATCGAACGTCACACGTCGCGCAGTCACCATACGAGCCTCCCTTCAGCCCCTCCCAACACCAAACCACGCCGGCAGCGTCATCACCTGAGCGCCCTGGCCCAAGCGCTCATGGAGACCCGCGAGCATCTTGTCCGCGAGCGGCGGCCACGCCGCCCCGAGCCTGCGCGAGAGCAACGCGAGCGGCGCCAGCGTACGCTGCATCGATCCCCATGCCTCGGCCATATCGCCGAACACGATCGTGTGGCGCACGTCGTGCACGACAACCTCACGAAAACCAGCCGCACACATCTCCGACTCGAAAATCTCAGCGTCTGCGAGCGGCGCATGCGCATCCCCAAACGGCAAGTCGGGCAAATGCTCGCGCAGCGTTTGAAAAACACCGGCGATGAGCGGCACCTTCTCGTCGAGCGCATGCCAGCTCGAAACCACCGCGGCACCGCCGTCTTTCAGACAACGACGAAGCTCGCCGAAACCGCGCGCGCGATCGGGAAAGAACATCAGCCCGAACATCGAAAAGGCCGCATCGTACGAGGCATCGTCGAAAGGCAGCTCTTGCCCATCCCCAACCCGTGACGTCACCAGGTCAGCAGGCGCACGCCGCCTCAGCTCATCGATCATCCGCGGCGCAAAATCGATCGCATCGACGCGCGCGCCCCGCTTCGCCGCCAGCAACGTGAGCGTCCCGGGCCCACAGGCCACATCGAGCACCCGCATCCCCGCTTGCACCCGCGCCAGCGCCAACGCGTTCCCCGCAAAGGGCTCGAACTGCGGCACCACCTCCTCCGCATAATCCCCCGACACGAGATCCCAAGGCTCCGGCGTCGCAAGCGGACTCGTCATGGCGCCCGCACGCTATACGCATCCCGGTCCCAAAGTCGAGCGCTCCTCACCAAACGAGCATGGGGAGGTCGAAGCCGACGCGGACTCCGGTGGTCGCAGCCGAGGGTCCATCCGAGGCAGCCCATACGATGCCGGCGGTGATCACCAAAGCACCGCCCGTGGCGGCCACGATGCCACCGGCCACATAGAGACGGCGCACTCCATCGGCTTGCTCTTCGCTGCATATGGGCGCACAGGTCTCTTCGTATTCGTCGAGATCGAGCCGGCCCTTGAGCGCGAGCGCACCTCCTGCGATCAGCGCCGCCACGCCGATGCCGGCAAGCACCCCGCTGAACATCTCCTCGATGACGAACTTGCCGCGCTGCACCGGCGACGTGCGCGTCGGCGTGGCGAGGATCGACAGCACGCTCGCCTGCGTGAGAACCCCGTCCGGATCGAGCAACGCAGCCGGCCGGCCATCCTCCCAGAACACGCGATCCACGAAGCTCTCGGTCTCCTCGCGCAGCAGCACGCGCATCGAATCGTCGAACTCAGGAAACACATCGGGGTTCTTCGACATGGTCGCGAGCTCATCGAGGCGCAGCCACTCCGCATGGAACGCCGCCACCATCGCCCGCGCCCGCGGATCCTCGATCATCCGCTTCGCGTTCGCGACGATCTGCTCCGTCGTCCCCAGCGCCCCCGAATCGGCCGCAGCGCGCAACGCATCATCGGGCATCGAGTCCCACAAGAAGTACGAAAGCCTTCGATGCCGCTACAGCGTGTTTGACGCGGTTCGCGGGCCGATGGGCTACCGCCGCGAGGGGGTGTCACGCGACGCGGTTGGTGATGGCGGCGTGGAGGGCGTGGGTGGCGAGGCGTTCGGCGAGGTCCGCGAGGCGAGAGCGCCACCCGCGGCGCGGGCGCCATTGGGAGTAGCGGGCGTGGGCGTCTTCGAGGAGGGCAATGACAGGGGGGGCCCAGGCGGGGAGGCGTTCGGCTTCGAGTTGGGCGACGCGGGCTTCCAGCTCGGCGATGCGTCCCAACATCGCAAGGTGGGTCTTGGAGGGGGGGCGACGGTTCGGGGGTGCGTCCCAGACGAAGGCCTCGTTGGTCACGGAGCGAGCTTCTTCAACTGGTTGGGCAGGGCCAAGTTCTGGCGGCATGCTGAACGGATGTGCGGTATGATGCGGCATCGTGAAGCTCCTGCATGCCGCGGATTTGCATCTCGATAGTCCGATGCGCGGGCTCGAGAGGTACGAGGGGGCGCCGCTCGAGGCGATGCGCCTGGCGACGCGGCGCGCGCTCGAGAATTTGATCGAGTGTTGTTTGGCGGAGGAGGTTCGCTTGCTGTTGCTCGCGGGCGATCTCTTCGATGGCGAGTGGAAGGATTACTCGACGGGGCTCTTCTTCGCGCAGCAGATGACGCGGCTCAGGCAGGGGGGGGTCGAGGTCGTGCTGGTGCGCGGCAATCACGATGCGGCGAGTCAGATCGAGCGGCATCTCGAGCATCCCTCGAACGTGCGCGAGCTCTCGACGCGGCGCGCCGAGTCGGTGGTCTACGAAGAGCTCGGGATCGCGGTGCATGGTCAGAGTTACGGCAAGCGCGCGGTCACCGAGGATTTGGCTGCGGGTTACCCGGATGCGCTCGACGGCGTGTTCAACATCGGTTTGTTGCACACCTGTGCCGGCGGTCGTGAAGGGCACGAGCCTTATGCGCCTTGCTCGGTCGAAACGCTCGCCTCCAAGGGATACGACTATTGGGCGCTCGGTCATGTGCATCAGCGCGAGGTGTTGTTGCGCGATCCGTGGATCGTATTTCCCGGCAATCTCCAGGGGCGCCACGCGCGCGAAATTGGATCGAAGGGTGCCACGCTGATCACGCTGCGCGATGGTCGCATCGGCGATGTCGCGCATCGTGCGCTCGATGCGGCGCGCTGGTCCCTAGCCGAAGTCGATCTGAGCGAGGCAGAGAGCGGGTATGACGCGGTC
>Ga0075420_100005722_pt1 | contig 10952 bp, 6 predicted proteins | sample SoiMetdeltSBSDD4_FD_75296 | JGI IMG/M metagenome (GOLD analysis project Ga0075420, IMG submission 75296) | Bulk soil microbial communities from a Populus tree surrounding site in Tennessee, USA - Soil MetaG P. deltoides SBSDD4 | ecosystem: Environmental > Terrestrial > Soil > Tree plantation... | reverse complement strand
GGCAAGCCTCTCGTGGCCGAGATGCTCACCGACTACTTTCATTACGACGACCGCTACGAAGTCGAGTCGGTCGACTACTGCGACGCTGCTCTGGCAGCGCTCCAGCGTCGGCGGTTTGACCTAGTTCTGGTTCTTAGTCTGCATGTCCCTTGGACGATGTGGCCTAGTTCGAATTCTCCGGCATGGCGTATCGACATCGCGAACGCCATCCTGTTCCTCAAACACATACGTACCGTTCATAGCCCCCCTCCGGTAATCCTCGTCTCAGGGAGTCTGCTCGCGGAGGCGAAGGAAGAGGCTCTGGCCAACGGGGCGTTCGCCTTTATCCCCAAACCCGTCGACTTGGCCGAATTTGACTGTTTCGTGCTACTGGCTATTGAGAGCCGCAAAGACAACCGATGATATGACTCGCGCTGAGCATATCACTCGGGGACGGAGCACTCGCCGACGAGTGCGACGGGCACCGCATGGGAGCGCACGCCGTGGCACGCGACGCAGCGTGCGGCGTGGGACACCATCTGGCGGACGAGGATAAAGTGAAACTCGGCGCCCGTCGGCATCACGCTCGTGATGTCGACCGTCCTCGGCCTGGCCTGGCGGCTGCTAGCTGACCGGTTGCTTGACACCTCTCGCTGGCTGGCGATAGGCCTCGATCTCCGGATCGGCGGCGAGTTCGTCAACCTGTTCAGGTCGACCAAGTCGTAGGGCCACGAGAGGAGGAACGCCATGAGAGCCATGCTTGTGCTTCTCGGGCTGTTCTGCATCGTCGCTCTCGGATGCGCGACCACCACGGAAGAGAAGACCCTGACGAGCGGCCCGCCCGCGGATGTCGCCGGCACGTGGACGGGGTTCGCCGGGACCGGCACGTCCCACGCTGCCGTCACGCTGACGCTCGACCAGAAAGGAACTGACGTGACGGGCGACATCTCCTTCGGCGGATTAGGCAAATGTCTGGCCCTGTCACGGGAACCGTTACGGGCTCAAGCGTAAAGCTAGCGGTCGCGACCATGACCTTCGAGGAGTGGCAAGTCAATCAGGACACGGTGAGACGCCGGCCGCGGTCGAAGGTGCCCGGCTGGCGGCGGAGGATCAGCGTGGCGCCGTCGCGCGGGCCGAAGAAATGAACGACACCGCCGCCGCCTCTGGCATCCCTGGCTCCGCGTCAACCGCGTCCCGCGCGTGAGGCTCCACACACGCTGGAGCGCGGAGGCGTGGCTCGTTGTCCGTGTCGAGTTCAGGCGAGCGGTCGCGGTACGGAGCGAGATTCGGCGTGCGGGGTAGTTCATCCATGAGAAACGAGCTTCTCCCAGAGTGGGCGATGCAGTACTACGTAGCCGGCCGAGGGGCCGCTCGCGTGTTCCTCACACCGATCTACGGGAACCTCCTGCATCATGCGGTCGAGATGTTCTTGAAGTGCGCGCTCATCGACGTGCTCAGCGCGGAGGAGATGAGAAGCCGAGAGTACGGGCACAACCTGGTGAACTTGTGGCGGTGCTTCAAGGAACAGGAGGCCGGCCCGGCGTTCAATGGCGATCCGGCGGTCGATCGGTTCGACGCGACGATCCGATGCCTGCACGAGTTCGAGGAACTCCGCTACCCGGACAACATCAGGCATGGCGCAATCATGATGGCGCTCGCCTGGCTCCCCGACGAGGCGGTGACGACGTCCGGGCCGTCGAAGCCGAAGCAGTTCGAGATCATCATCGCGGATGTCGACCGCCTCGTCATGGAGATCCTGAAGCGAGCGAATCTGAACCCGAGGTACTTCTCGAACCCCTTGAGCGCCGGGGCACGCGAGGCCTTGCAGCGCCTGAACCCTCACGCTTCGGACTGGTTGGCCCCGGAACACAAGCCGGCGTAGGACGCTTCTAGCAATCACGACCTCGCGCGGTCATCAGAACCCGCGCGCCGTCAACCTCGCGGCGACGAGCAGAGAAGTTGGCGCGGACCGATTCTGTTCCCGTAGACCTGGCTACGTTCACGTCCGTGGCCGTGGCGATCCTGCTCGAACCACACCCATGCCGGAGTCGCTCGTCCCCGAGCGCCAAAGTTTGACGGATCGGCACTGTTCCGGTAATGGCGCGCACATCTTTCGCACCTTTTACCGGAAGTACATCGTCGGTGATGATCGACGACGTGAAGAGATCGCTGAGCACAAGGATCGAGGACGCTTGATGCTCTGGCTCTACTCCTGGGCCGTCGCGCTCCGCCCGAGCCCTCGAACCATTTGGCTCTCCCTCGTCCCGCTGCTCGTCGTCGGCGCGGGCGCTGCGGTCAACATCGCCGGCGGGACGCCGATTGTGGCGACGTTGGTCGCATTCATTCTACAAAGCATCGTCCTGCACGCGGCGGCTCGGGCGTTGTGGCGCCGGCGTGTACGCTCCGACGTTGAGCAGATCGTCGCCCGCGAGATCCACTGGGTACGTCGCCACTCGGGCGGCTTCACCGGCACGATCACCATCGACGTGCGGCCGAGCGGGCAGATCGAGGTCGAGCGGCGGGCACGACAGCAAGAACTCGGGCACGGCAGCGGCAACGTCCCTGTTCAGCGAGCGGACAGTCCGAGCGTCGTGGCTGCGTCGCCGCCCAGAACGGGCGAGGCATTGACACGTGTGATTCTGGCGGCCGCCATCCTGGGCGTCACGGGTTGCGGCGCCGCCGCGCTGTACCAGAACCCAACAACCGGCCAGACCCAACTCTGCCAACAGGACACCAACGCCCTCATGTTGTGGGGCTTCGATACGGGGTATACCGCCTGCAAGGACGCCCTCGAACGGGCCGGGTGGAAAAGACTGTGACCGACCACCGTCGACCCACGCGGGCCGAAGGCGAAGTAAACAAATGGACGGACCGGACGCCGGCCACGCCCCTTGCGGGCCAGGAGAGGGCCCGGTGCGGGCCTGCTTGATACGCGGGCGTCCAGCTCGCGGGAGTTCTAGCATGCGCTGCCGACGAAGGCCGCGACGATTCAGTGGAAGTTCGACCGGCTGACGCCACTCGCCGGCATTCTGCATCCCGAGCGCCGCCGCCGCTTTATCATCCAAAAAAGTCTCGCCTCGGGCAACCTCGCCCGGCCGCTCGCCACCATCGAGGGCGCTCTCGCATGAATCGGACACCAAGAGTTACGCCGCACGGCAGGTGGGCCGCTACACCAAAATCCACGAACAGCTAAACCGCCGCCCAAAGCACAGAGGGCCAGCAGCGCGTCGCCGGCGGCAGCACGGATCAGCCGTCGGGGCGGAACGTCGATCGAGGATCACCGCTCCTCGGTCGAACAGAACATCGGCTTGCTGCCGCCGGCACCAGTAAAGACGGAGACTGTCGCCCGCGCGGTTGCGCGCGTCGCCAGGGCGCTCGGGCAGGCCGAGCAGCAACTCGTCGACACCCTCCGTCGCCGACTGCAAGTACACGCCGCCCGAGCGCGCGCGCGTTGAAGAGTGGACCCGCGAGGTGATCACACTCGCTGCGAGCGCGGTTGGCGGGGCCGCATGGAACGGGACTATCCGCGCCGACAACGCCTTCTTCCAACCGTTGGCCGCGCGCTGCTCGAGGGCCTTGAGTAACGCTGTCAGCTCTGGATCGAGCTTGTCGTGCTCTGCCAGACGCCCGCGAGCCGAGCGGCCCGGTCGACGACCAGCTGTAGACTTCGGCGTTCTGCCGGTCGTAGACGGCGGGCGACCGTCGCCTGAGTTGCACTCAACTGAGCGTCAAGTGTTTGGAGGCCTTCTCTGATCGTTGCGCTGAGCAGATCGGCGATCATCCCCTACCCTGCCACGAACATCAGGTCACGCAGGGCGGCCATGCTTTGCCTCCAGTGCCACGGCAGCCCCACGCTCGTTTTCCTCGAGCCAGCCCTCGACGATCCGCAGCTGCTCGTTGGTTAGCCCTCTTAGCCAGTCGGTCGCCTTGTCTGGCCGCGAGTCCGGCCGGCCCGAAGCAAACTCGACGAGTCGGTAGAGCCCATCGGCCGACTTCATCGCGTGCGCCATGGCCCGCGCGATGCGCTCGTAGTCTTCGGGCTTGTAGGTCGCGTTCTTCAGCGCCTCCGACTGCTTGTCGATGGCCTCGACAACCTTCGAGACGACCTGGGCCACGCGATCGGGATCGAGGCCGTCGGTTGCTGCGACCATCGCGGCCCTGACGACGCGATCGGCATATGCCTCGTCACTCGACGTCACGGTGCACCTCCTGGGCTGGACTTGGACTCATGGTTCGCGGCTCCTCGATGCGCGGCCCCCGGGACACGAACGGTCGACCCTGGAGCAGTGCCAGTTTTTGGCGCTCGGACGGCACCCGGCGCGTCCTGATACGGAGTAGGCGTGAGATCGCGCGAATGGCGCCGCTGTCGTGCACGTAGTCGGCGGGCAGAAGCAGACGAAACTCCCGGTCGCCGACCTGATGGCGCCGCACGCCGGGCATCCCGGTGAGCTTCGCGAGCATCCGGATGGTCTGGCTGTAGATCGCGAGGTGGTCGTCGGTGTGCCACTCGAGCTCGCCGTAGCGACCCGGGGCAATCGGGAAGCCCTCAGGACCCTTCGCTGCGCCTTAAGCGGCTGACGAGTCCGCTTCCAACCGGGTCGGCGACATACACCATGACAATGGGAACGGATGTCGTCGCGCCCTTGGCTGCCAGGGCGGCGGGGGTGCCCCGGACGAGCGGGACATCGGCTTTGCGGTCGACCAATTCGGCCGCAAACGCGGGAAGGCGGTCGTGCTTGCCGTCGTCGAAGAGATAGTCGATCACGAAGTTCTGGCTTTCGATCCACCCGAAGACTCGCAACGACTGAGACAACGGCACACGATCGGAAGCAGTGCCCGTACATACTCAAATCAAAGTAGAGCGTCAGTAACCTTGCCGCGCCACGCTGAAGATCTTCGCGACGAACGGCCGTTCTCTCTTCCTACTTCCGCACAGTCGATCCACGGAACATCGTCTATGCAAAGCTGAATAACGACGCGACCATCAAAGCGGGTGTGGGTTTTTCTCTGTATTGACGCTAACAATCGCGGCGTCAACTCACGTCCGAATTGTGGCGCTGCACCGTGAGAGCATTCACTACCGTATCGCGCTCGCACGACGCGTGACGTCGCCTTCATAGAAGTGCCACTCAAGTCAGAGACTTACTGACGCTCGAACCGCGTGCCGATGTTGGTCTCAAGATTGCTCGCAGACGACACGTTGAGCGCCCGAGTGTGGCGAAGCGCCGTCCGGAAATGAGCTTTCGATTGCGATTCGGCGCGAGGACGGCGGTCAGCACTATCGGTGCGGAATTTATTGACCGAGGGCACACCTATGCTTCACGCGAGTCGGCAGCGCGGATTGTACTGTGCGATGGTTGCGTTCCTTTGTGTAGTGCTCTTGGGGTTTCCGCTCCCGGCGAGCGCGCAGAGCGGCGTGGTGTCACTGATCGTGAAGCTGGTGGACGGGCTGCCCCCGGAGTTACAGGCCGACGTCATTGCGCGCAATGGTGGCGTCGAGCGATCCGTCATTCCGGCTCTTCGTCTGCACGTCATCGATGTGCCAGCGACTGAGCGCGAGGCGATCAAGGCGAATTATCAAGCCGATCCTCGCGTCTTGAGCGTCGAGGAGAACCGCACGCGCGTGTGGGAAGCGACTCCGGTCGATCCGCTCTATCCCTATCAATGGGCGCTGCCGAGGATAGGTTGGGACCAAGTTTTTGGAAGTGTGACACCAAAAAAAACGTCGAAGGTCGCGCTTCTCGACACCGGTGTCGATGCCTTCCATCCGGATCTGGCGGGAAAGGTCGCGCCCGGCACCTCTCTCCTCGACGGGTCGAACGGGATGACCGATCCATCTGGGCACGGGACATGGCTTGCCGGAATCATCGCCGCGCAAACCGACAACGTGCCCGTCGACGGCATCGCGGGTGTCGCCTATACGGGCGTGACGGTCATGCCCGTCACGGTGCTCAACGCCAACGGCGAGGGGCAGGATAGCGACATCATCGCGGGCGTCATCTGGGCGGTGGACCAGGGCGCCGACGTTATCCTGATGGCCTTCAGCAACCCCGGGTTCAGCCCAAGCCTACAGGAGGCAGTCGACTACGCCTGGTCGAAGGGCGTCGTACTCGTCGCCGCTGTGGGTAACGCCGCGATGACTGGTACTACGTTTCCCGCCGGTGACCGCGGCGTCATGGGCGTGGCCGCGACCGACGCGAGCGATGCCCTCGCGTACTTCAGCAACGACGGCCAAGCCGTCTTCATCGCAGCGCCCGGCGTCGACATCGCGACTACTGACATCGGCGACGCGTACGTAACGGTCAACGGCACCTCGGCGTCGGCCGCGATCGTCGCCGGCGCCGCAGCGCTGATGAAGGCTGTCGATCCGACGTTGACGAACGGTGTCATCGTTGGGCGTCTCGCTCGTAATGCAGATGCCGCGGGCACGCAATCGCAGACGGGTAACGGGCGGATCAACCTGCCCCGCGCGCTGGCGGACACCAGCACCGAGTTCATTCAGCCGGCGGGCGCCGCGCCAGTAGGGGACGGTGGGCCGTTCGTCGGGCCGTATCAGGCCGCGGCGTGTTCGGTGAGCGGCGTGTCGGTCGTGTCACAGTCGCCGTCGGCTGCGACGGCACTGCCGGGGCAGACCATCAGCTACACGAACATTACGCTCACGAAGAGCAATGGCAATTGCACTGGTAACTGGACGATCAACTGGATTGGTGGCAGTGCGCCGAGCGGCACCGGCACTAGCTTTTCGCCATCGACCTTCACTGGTTCCGGAACAACCAAGACGACCACGTTGACGATCACCACGTCTACCTCGACGCCCGTCGGCATCCGTAGCTTCACCGTAACAGCGGGCGGCTCTGACACTGACGGCTCTGTCACGAGTGGCAACTTCACGTTCCAGCTGAACAAGGCGAACACGACCACCGTTGTGGCGAGAACGGCGGGACCGAACCCCTCGACCTCTGGACAGTCGCTCACGTTTACCGCAACGGTGACCGTGACGGCACCGGGAACCGGCACGCCGACCGGCAGCGTAACGTTCAAGGACGGAGTCAACCCGCTCGTGTGCACGGGCGTCGGGGACGGAACGCTTAACGGAAGCGCCCAGGCCACGTGCACCATCTCGACGCTAACCGTGAGCGGCAGTCCGCACTCGATCACAGGTACGTACAACGGCGACGGCAACTTCAACGCGAGCCCTCAGTCAGCCGGGGTGTCGCAGACCGTGAACAAGGCAAACCAGACGATCATCTTCGACGCGTTGGCGGGCAAAACGTACGGCGATCCGGCCTTCACAGTGAGTGCTACGGGCGGCGCGTCGGGGAATCCGGTGACCTTCAGCGCGAGCCCCTCGTCCGTCTGCGCGTCGAGCGGCACCAATGGCAGCGTCATCGCGATTGCCGGCACTGGTACGTGCACGGTCACCGCTTCACAGGCCGGAGACGCCGACTACAACGCGGCGACCGACGTGCCGCGGACCTTCGCCGTGAGCCCGGCGCCGCTCACGGTAACGGCGGACAACAAGAGCCGCGAGTACGGCGACGCCAACGCACCGTTGACGGCGACGTTCACCGGGTTCAAGAACGGCGAAACACTGGCAACGAGCGGAGTGACCGGCAGCCCGGCGCTCGCGACGACGGCCACGGCGGGCAGTCCAGTGAGTGGGAGCCCGTACACGATCACGGCGGCGATCGGCACATTGGCCTCCGGTAATTACACGTTTGCGTTCGTCAACGGGCAGCTGACGGTCACCAAGGCGACCCTGACGGTCGCGGCCGACAACAAGAGCCGGGCTTACGGCGCCGCGAATCCGTCGTTCACCGCGAGCTACTCCGGGTTCAAGAACGGCGAGACGCTGGCGACGAGCGGAGTGATGGGAACCCCGAGCCTGACGACGGCCGCAACGCCGACCAGCTCGGTCAGCGGCAGCCCGTACACGATCACGGCGGGACTCGGGACGCTCGGGGCCGGCAACTACGGATTTGCATTCGTCAATGGCCAGCTCACCATCACCGGCGCGACCCTGACGGTGACCGCCGACAGCAAGAGCCGCGAGTACGGCGAGGCCAACCCGCCGTTCACCGCGACGATCACCGGCTTCCAGAATGGGGAAACGCTGGCGACGAGCGGCGTGACCGGTAGTCCGAGCCTGACGACGACCGCGACAGCGACCAGCCCGGTGAGCGGCAGCCCGTATCCGATCACCGCGGCGCTCGGCACTCTGGCCGCCGGCAATTATCAGTTCACGTTCTTCAACGGCCAGCTCACGCTCACTACAGCGACGCTTTCGGTGACCGCCGACAACGCGACTCGCCCATACGGCGCCGCGAACCCGACGTTCACAGCAAGCTATTCGGGCTTCAAGAACGGTGAAACGCTTGCGACGAGTGGGGTGGCGGGCAGCCCGAGTCTCTCGACGACCGCGACGGCCAGCAGTCCGGTCGCCGGGAGCCCCTACACGATCACGGCGGCGCTCGGCAGTCTGGCCGCGACGAACTATCAGTTCAGCTTCGTCAACGGGCAACTCACGATCACGAAGGCCGATCCCGTCGTCATGACGATCGGCAACACGTGCACGTACAACGGCGGCCCGTGCGAGGGTAGCGGGTCGGCGAAGGGCGTATTCGAAGAGGTGCTGATGCCGGTGACGGTGGCGTACGCTACGACCCCGGCGCCCGGCAATCTTCTGACGTCGCCCCCGATCGCGGCGGGGACGTACTCGGTGGCGGCGCGGTACGCGGGGGACGCGAATTACAACGCCGGGCAAAGTGCGCCAGCGACGATCAAGATCAACAAGGCCGCGGCCGCGGTGACGCCCGACCCGAAGACGAAGATGTACGGCGGCGCGGACCCGACGCTGACCGGGACCCTGGTTGGTTTCGTCGCGACGGATGGGATCACGGCGGCGTATAGCCGCACCGCCGGCGAGAACGTGGCGGACAGTCCGTACACGATCAGCGCGACGCTGAGCCCCGCGGCTGCACTGGTGAATTACGACGTCACGTACAACACGGCGAGCTTCACGATCACGAAAGCCGATCCCGTCGTTACAGCGACCGGCAACACCTGCCCATACAACGGCGGCCTGTGCGCGGGTAGCGGGTCGGCGACGGGCGTGTTCGGCGAAACCCTCATGCCGGTGACGGTGGCCTACGCGACGACCCCGGCGCCCGGCAACCTCCTGACGTCGCCACCAATCGCGGCGGGGACATATTCGGTGTCCGCGCGGTACGCGGGGGACGCCAACTACAACGGCAAGCAGAGTGCGCCGGCGACGATCACGATCAACAAAGCCGCGGCCTCGGTGACACCCAATGCGGCGAGCAAGACCTACGGGGCGGCGGACCCGACACTAACAGGGACGCTCAGTGGGTTTGTGCCCGCGGACGGCGTGACGGCGACCTATACCCGCGCCGCTGGCGAAACGGTCGCCGGAAGCCCCTACGTCATCAGCGCGGTTCTCAGCCCGGCGGGCGTCCTGGGCAACTACGACATCACCTACAACTCCGCCAGCTTCTCCATCAGCCCGAAGACTGCGTCCGTCACGCCCGCCACTGCAAGCAAGACGTACGGTGATCCCGATCCAGCTCTGACCGGGACGTTGAGCGGGTTCTTGGCCTCAGACGCAGTGTTTGCGGCTTACAGCCGGACGGCGGGCGAGACTGTGGCGGGTAACCCGTACACCATCAGCGCGGCGCTGAGTCCTGTCAGCGCGCTCGGCAACTACGCCGTGACCTACAACACCGCGAGCTTCACGATCAACAAGAAGGCTGCCTACGTGACGCCGACCGCAACAGGCAAGACGTATGGCGACGCCGATCCGACGCTGATGGGGACGCTCAGCGGGTTCCTCGCAGCGGACGGGGTGACGGCGGCCTACAGCCGGACAGCTGGCGAGACAGTTGCCGGGAGTCCCTACACCGTCACTGCGACCCTCAGCCCGGTCACGGCGCTCGGCAACTACACCGTCATCTACAAGACGGCCAACTTCACCATCGCCAAGGCCACCCTGACCGTGACCGCTGATAACAAAACGAAGATCCTGAATGCTACGAATCCGCCACTCACGGCGACGACTACAGGTTTCAAGAACGGTGACACGCTCGCCACAAGCGGGGTAACGGGGAGCCCACTGCTCAGCACAACTGCCACGACGACGAGCGCTGTCGGCTCCTATCCCATCAGTGCGTCGTCGGGGACGCTCAGTGCGCCGAATTACGCGTTTGCCTTCACCGACGGCACTTTGTCGATCATGTATGCGCCCGTAGGCTCTGTCTGTTACGGTGACGCCGGGCATCAGATCCTCCAGCCGATCAACGCGGACGGCAGCAGCGTGTTCAAGCAGAAGAGCACGGTGCCCGCAAAGTTCCGCGTCTGCGACGCGAACGGCAACTCGATCGGAATGCCTGGCGTCGTCACCAGTTTTGTCCGCTACTACTCCTCGACGGGAGCCGCGTCGGAGGTGGACGAGTTGGTCGATTCGACCACGCCCGACACGGCATTCCGCTGGTCTTCCAGCGACCAGCAATGGATCTTCAACATCAGCACCAAGAGCCTGAGCGCCAACATGACGTACTACTACCGCATCACCATCAGCGATGGTTCGATCATCGAATTTCGGTACGGGCTTAGATAGTCAAGCGCGTAGCGGCCAGCCTTCCACGCCGCGACATCGCGAGCGACGACGATACGAAGAGTACGATCGCCGAACCGGCAAGACACGGTACCGGCGCGAGTACGTTCCGAAGAGCGAGCTGGCGCGCGTGCGCGCGTGGGTGAGACGCTTCAGGATAAACCGTGGTCAAGGACGTGCCGTCCTGGTGTGTCTGCGTCGCTACGTCGCAGCAAGTGAATACCGCGCGCACCGCCGCGCGCGGATCCTGTCTCAGCGCTTCTAGCGGTCATCGCCGCGCACCACAGAGCTCGACAGCCTGCGTCTATCAGATCGGGCTGTCTCACGTCCTCGGCTATTTTGT
>Ga0075420_100005721_pt1 | contig 10952 bp, 5 predicted proteins | sample SoiMetdeltSBSDD4_FD_75296 | JGI IMG/M metagenome (GOLD analysis project Ga0075420, IMG submission 75296) | Bulk soil microbial communities from a Populus tree surrounding site in Tennessee, USA - Soil MetaG P. deltoides SBSDD4 | ecosystem: Environmental > Terrestrial > Soil > Tree plantation... | reverse complement strand
CCGGCGAGGTACTCGCCGATCGCGCCAAGCGAGCGGATCGGCGCCTTGAACGCCGTGCCTAACGCCTTGAGCCGCTCGCCCGGCTGCTGGAGCCCCATGAGCGCGATGAGCGCGCGCAGGACCTCGTTCGTCCCCTCGAAGATCAGGTTGATGCGCGAGTCGCGCACCGCCTGCTCGTACGGATACTCCTTCGAGTACCCGATGCCGCCTGCGATCTGCAGCGCCTCGTTCGCCGCGCGGAACGCGAGCTCCGATCCGAACACCTTGCAGGCCGCGGTCTCGAGCGAGAAGTCGATCCCGCCCCGGTCGACCATCCCCCCGGTCACCATCACGGCCGAGTCCAGCGCGTAACACTCGGCGGCGAGCGTCGCGATCTTGCGCTGGATGATCTCGAACGAGCCGATCGGCCGGCCGAACTGTTCGCGCTGCTTCGCGTAGGCGATCGCCTCGCGCATGATGCGCCTGGTCCCGCGCGCCGACCCCGCGGCGAGGCCGAGGCGCCCGGAGTTCAGGATCTCGAGCGCGATGCGGAACCCCTGGCCCACTTCCCCGAGGCGATCGGCGACAGGAACGCGGACGTTCTCGAACGCGATGGCTCGCGTATCGGACGCCTTGATCCCCATCTTCTCCTCGAGCTTGCCGAGACTCACCCCAGGCGCGTGGGCGTCCACGACGAACGCCGTCACGCGCGCCTTCCGTGCGCCGTCGACCTCGACCGGCACCTTCGCGAACACCGTGAGGATGTCGGCGTACCCGGCGTTCGAGATCCAGATCTTCGTGCCGTTCAGGACGTAGTGTGAACCGTCGTCACTGGGCACGGCCGTGGCTCGCATCGCCTGCGCGTCGGAGCCTGACCCCGGCTCGGTGAGACAGAATGCCGCGATCGATTCGCCGGTCGCGCACTTCGGGAGGTATCGCTGCTTTTGCTCCTCGTTTCCGAACAGGACGATACCTTTGCATCCGATCGACTGATGCGCGCCGAAGTAGACGGTCAGCGCGGGGTCGATCGTCCCGAGCTCGCCGAAGACGCGGTTGTACACCTTTGCCGATGCGCCGAAGCCGCCATACTCCTCCGGAATGCTGAGCCCCATGAGCCCGAGCGCGTGCAGGCCGGCGCGGACCTCGTCGGGAAAGCGTGCGTCGTGGTCGAACTTCGACGAGTCCACCGACGACGCGGCCCAGTCGCGCATCGAGTCGAGGATCATGCCGAGCGACTCGCGCTCCTCGGGCGACAGCGACGGGTACGGGAAGACGAGGTCTTCGCGGATCTCGCCGACGAAGATGCTCTTCGTGAACGACGGGTTGACGTCGGGGGCCGCGAGATGCGGCTGATGTGTTCCCGCGGCGGTCGGTGTCTCGGTCATGCGGATCGGGTTGGGGCAGCGTCGAATGGCTGATGAATCTTCGCATCCGCCGGCGCGCCGTGCCATGAGATTCGGCGTATTCCGCGCCCTGAAGCATCGCAACTATCGGCTCTTCTTCGCCGGCCAGACGGTATCGCTCATCGGGACGTGGATCACGCGCGTCGCCACGAGCTGGCTCGTCTACCGGCTCACGGGCTCGGTGCTCCTGCTCGGCGTCGTCGGGTTCTTCAGCCAGATCCCGACGCTCATCCTCACGCCGTTCTCCGGCGTGCTGGTGGACCGGTGGAACCGCCATCGCATCCTCGTCGTCACGCAGGTGCTGTCGATGCTCCAGTCGTTCGCGCTCGCCATCCTGGCGTTCGCGGACATCATCACCGTGCGAGACATCCTCCTCCTCCAGCTCGCGCAGGGGATCATCAATGCGTTCGACACGCCGGCGCGTCAGGCGTTCGTCGTGGAGATGGTGACCGACCGCAACGACCTGCCTAACGCCATCGCGCTCAACTCGTCGATGGTGAACGCGAGCCGGGTGATCGGCCCGTCGATCGGCGGGATCATCATCGCCGCGGTCGGCGAGGCGTGGTGCTACCTGCTGGACGGCGTGTCGTACATCGGCGTGATCGCGTCACTCCTCGCGATGCGAGTGGCGCCTCGTGCGCTGCCGGTGACGTCGAGCCTCCTCGAGGAGCTGCGGGCCGGGTTCCGGTACGTCACGGGGTTTCCACCCGTCCGGTCGGCGCTGCTGCTGCTCGCGCTCGTGAGCACGATGGGGATGCCGTACTCGGTGCTCATGCCGGCGGTCGCGCGCAACACGCTCGGGGGAGACTCGCATACGCTCGGCTTCCTTATGACGGCCTCAGGGCTCGGCGCGCTCGGCGGCGCGCTGTACCTCGCATCGCGCCGCACCGTCGTCGGGCTGGGCCGCGTGATCGCGACGGCGGCGTGCGTCTTCGGCGTCGGGCTCGTGATGTTCGGGCTGTCGAAAAGCACGCTGCTGTCGCTGCTCGTGCTGACGGTCGTCGGCGGGGGCATGATGGTGACGATGGCGTCGACCAACACGATCCTGCAGACGATCGTCGAGGAGCGGCTGCGCGGCCGCGTCATGGCGTTCTACACGATGGCGTTCCTCGGAACGACGCCGATCGGGAGCCTGATCGCGGGGATGGTCGCGGATCGCATCGGCCCGACGAACACGATCATCGTCGGCGGACTGGCGTGCGTCGCGGGGGGACTCTGGTTCGCCGCGCGGCTGCCGCACTTCCGGTCGTACGTGCGGCCCATCTACATCGAGCGCGGCATCATGCCCCGCGAGCGATCCGAAAACGTGTAGCCCGCCGTCTACCGCGACAGTTGCCTGAACGCCCTGGTTGGGGGCTGACCCCGATCAGAGCGTCGGTGCGCTCATGGACCTGTCACCGGGATGTCGATATGGATGGTCGTGTCCGAGATCCTGGTGACCGTTCCGCCGTAGCGCCTCACCGCCAGTCGGATGTTGCGCACGCTGGCGGCCTGAACGGCCATCCCCAGAATCTCCAGCCGCGTGGCACCTGCGGCCGCGGCGTCAGCGAGCAGCAGCTCGAGGAAGTGGTTGATCGGACGGATCACGTCTCGAAGTGACGGGGAAACTCTGCCGGCGTCGGCAGCACGTCCTTCCCTCGCCTTGCCGTGGCGCTGCTGGAGCATCAGGATCCGTCGACGCAGCACGTTGCCGTCCAATGCTCTCGATCCCCTGACGTAGTAGTCGCCGATCACCTCGTCGACCATCTTGAACTCGGGAGGAATCGACAACGAGGATCGCGGATCGGTGATCGTAGGGTCGACTATCACCTTGGGCTCAGGCGTGACCGGCCTGTCGGTCGACTTGTCAGGCGCCCTGATCTCACCGGACTGGCTGGGGAGATCGTTTCCTTCCGGCACGCGTGGACGATCGACGATCGTGTCCTCCTCGTCGAAATCGTCCCGCCTGCGGACCTTGCCTCCCCGTCTCGGGTTTCCGGGCGGTGTCGGTGCCTCGCTGTCGAAGTCGTCGTTCTTGCCGGTTCCGGACGCCTGCTTTCGCGGAGCCTCCGGCCCGTCGCTCTTCGTCGGCAGCATCCGCGGCGGTGAAAGTTTCGTCTGTCCAGTCGTGGGGTCGACCTGGACCGTCATCACGAAGTCACCCTCGGGAGGGATTCCCTCGCCGAGCAGATCGTTCGTCGGCGTTGGCTTGAAACCTTCGACCTTCACCGGAGGCGGCTCCAGGTCCGGCACAACGCGCTCGACGGGTCTGCCGAACCCGCCGACCCTCACCTCCGGTGTCGGAGCGGCGGCCGCCGGCGCGCCAGCGGGCTCGATGGGAACCGGCGTCTGTGGACCCGTCGTTGGGACGTTAGGCGGCGGTTGCCGAGTCGGACCAAGCCACGTGGGGCTCGGCGCTCCCGAGGTAACGCCGGTCGGGAACGTGATCACATAGTCGCCTTGCGGGACATCCTTCAGCGGATCTCCCCTGAAGCCTTCGACCGCCGCCGGCTGTGGGTGCGGCGTACCACGCACGGGTTCTCTCGCGAAGCCACCCACCACGAGACGCGGCGGATCGGACGGCGGTGTGCGCCATACGGGATCTCTCGCGAACCCGCTGATCTGACGTTCAGGGATGGGGTGGGTCGGTTGCATCGCCGCAAGTGGATCGAGCACCCGCTCGGGCTTCCGCCCGAACCCGCCGATTCGCAGCTCCGGCACCTGAGCAGGGGGCGTTGCTGCCGGCGCGGCACCCGGATGCGCCGCGCTCGCGACAGAACCCGGCGAGGTATTCGACGGCGGATGTTGCGGCTCGCTCCCCGGCGGCAGCCGGCGTGGCGGTTCGCGCCCGGCACGTGCATTTCCGGAAGCGACCCTCACGGCAGTCGTGTGTTCACGGCGGTCACTGAGCCACCGCCCGAGTCGAGAGGCGCCGACCTTCGCCGCGAATCTCGTCCTGGCGATCGCGTCGAAGCCTTTCTTCGTCACGTAGATGGAAACAGCGATCAGGATCGCGCTCACCAACAGACCAATCGCGTCCGCGAGCGCGCGTGCGGCGAGATCGAGCTGCTTCCTGTCGCCGTTCGCCTGCCACGCGAGACTGACGAATTCCCCCAGCTTCTCGAATACACCGACGGCGATCGTCGCGATCGCCTCGACGAGCATGTAGAGACCGTAGTACTTGAGAAAAAACAGCCCGAACTCGAAGCCCACTTCCGCGCCGGGAATCGCGCCGACGCCGCCGAACAGCGCGCCGATCAACGCGCCGGTCGCCGTGCTGCCCGCCAGGATCTTCACCGCGTCCAGGGCAAAGTCGACCAGGCCGGCGAGCAAGCCCGCGCCGACTTCGCCAGCGCGACTCGACACGGCGCTCGGGATGTAGGCGCCGGACAACCGACAGGCTTCCACGAAATCGGCGACGGTCTCGTCGATCTTCCTGATGAACCGCGTGAACTCCCCACGCACCGTTCCGCTGCCCACGTCCATGCGGGCCGCGACGCCGAAGCTCGGAATCCACAGGTCGAAGTTCGCTTTCAGGTACGTGTCACTCGCGTCGCGGCCCGACAGCGCGAAGTTGCCGATGTCATCGAGGAAGTCGGTCTTCACATTGAACGCGTCGGGCTTGTTGACGGCCCGGATGGCGTTGATGAAGTGGTTCATGTTCCGGTCTCTCGCGCTCTCGTTTCCTCGAATGCCGTACTGCTCGTGAACGAGCGCGTAGAACGACAGGTTCGGCCTAACGCGGATCAGGCTCAGCCCTGGATCCTGCTGAATCAGATGCCCGGGCGGAAAGTGGATGCGCGTGGCGTCCACGTATCCGGTCTTCCCCGCGGCGACGACCTTGATCCAGCCGGGATGAGGACTCTGATCGTCGATGGTGTGCAGGCGTCGACCGAATGCCAGCCGCGCGAGAGACGCCGACTTCGCATCCGGCGCGGCACGGAGGTCGAGGAACGCTTCCCCTTTCCGGAATCGCACGAACGCGATCGTCGATGGGTTCGCCGTCGCCTCAGAATGCTGTGGCGCGACCGGGGCCGGCTGCCGCTGCACCCGTGATAGACCGCCGGGCGCTGCCGACTGCTGCAGGACGTGCGTGAGCTCGTGGGCCAGCAGGCGCTTGCCGGCGGCGGTGTGCGGCGCGTAGTGACCGGCGCCGAACACGACGTCCCGCCCCACCGTGAAGGCCTCGGCATTCACCGACCGCGCGAGGTCGTGGGCCTGCTCGTCGTCGTGCACGCGCACGCCGCTGAAGTCCGCGCCGAACCGCGGCTCCATGGAGGCACGGACCGATGCCGGCAGCGGTCTCCCGCGCTCCGACAGCGACCGGATCGCCTGCTCCGTTGCCGCGTCGATGGTCGGCGCGGACCCCGCGCGGGTCGCCGAGCGGTGGAGCTCGTCCTCGCATTCCCGGCACGTGCGCTGGACGTGGGTCGTCGTTAGGCTCGCGACCGGCGCCGTCTCAGGCGCGCGCATCACCTGATCGGCGACGCGGTCCGCCTCCTGCTCGTACACGTCGTGCGGGTCGCTCACCGCCAGCTTGGCCTGCAGCCGCCGAGCGCGAATCAGCGCCTGCAGATGCTGATTGCCGAGGCGCTGCGGCAGCGCCACGGGGAGCGGCCCGACAGGAACGTTTGTCGACGTGGCAGCCCGTTGATTCGCTGGCTGCGCCGCGGGAGCTTTGGTTGCCGGCATCGTCCGCCTACCTCGGCCAGAAGCGCTCGGTCACCGCTCGAGCGAGGGCAACGTACTTCGGGGCCTCGACGGTGGAGACCCCTGCGTGCGTCAGGACGACCTCGAAGAGCGAATCGATCCGGCGGTCAGGCCCTTGCCGGACCCACCCGGGACAAATGTGCAGCGTGCTCGATAGTCCGACGAAGGGCAGCGCGCGCGAGAATCTCACGAACGGTCGAGAGTAGACCTCGATGCTCCCGGAGCACGCCCCGCCAGCGGCCTCGCACGCGATGAAGATGTCGTCGTCGAAGAACTCCCGCGCCTTCTGATAGCGCTCGAGCCAGCCGGCGATCCGGGCCGGGTCGTCCGAGCCCATGTGGGTTCTCCGCAGATCGGCGTAGTGGTCGAGAAACCCGGGCCTCTGAGTGAGAAGGACGCTGACTGCGTTCATGTTCATGCGCTCCGCGAAAGCGAGGGCGCGATCGATCACCGGCCGATGCTTCTCCGCGCAATCGCCGAAAACGTCGCGCGGACCACTGGCGGAATCCTGGGTACGAGCAATCCCGGTCGCGACGTCCCGAACGAGCTCGGAGTACGATTCGGCGTTGTCGAACGCCTTCGCCGATGAGAGATATTTGTACACGCGCTCCGTGAGATAGGCGCGATCGTGCACGCTGAGGACCGCGTGCGCCGATTCGTGGATGACGCCCTCGGCCTGGTCTTCGGTCGTCCTGGTGAAGTACCTGGGACAAAAGCGTAGCCGCGCCGGCGACGCAGACGGGATCACGTACGCCGCCGCCGTCGCGCATACTGGATCGGTAGGCGCGGCACATTCCGGCTGGATGATGCGCGCGTTCCCTGCGGCGTTGGCCGCGGGGCGAACGCCCTGCTGCCGAACCTCCTCTCGGAGATGGGTCTCAATGAAGTTGGAAACCCGGCGCAGGCCCTGCTGCACGCGCCTGGCGTGAAGTTCCGTCTGCGTATGGAAATGACGCCGAAGCGCTTGCCCCGCGTGTGATGGTCGCGCGCGTGACGGGCGCGCGATGAAACTGCCGATCTGTTGCATGGCGCTCGCCAGCCATGAGAGCGCGGTCGAGATGGCCCGCAGCAGGGCGTCCTTGCGGCCGGGCGTGAAGGAGCTCACGGTGGCGGCAGGTGCGGCTGCCCGCCCGCCGGCGGACGGCTGCGTGAACGCGCGGTTGTTCTGCACGCGCTGGAGCGTGGCGGCGAATGTGCGCCTGTCCGCATCGCCGACGTTGTCGAACAGCCGATCGACGAGTCCCTCGCGCTCGAGCGCCGCCACGGTGTCGCGCATCTCGTCGTCGGACAGCGGCTGGAGCCACTCGAGGACCTGGCGCGCGTCCGCGTCGGTGATCGCCCAGTCCTCCAGGCGATAGGTGAGGTTCTCTCTGATGCCCGCCATGTTCGGGCTCGGAGCGCGCTGAATCACGCCCGCGTTAGGCGCCGCGGGACCGGGCGCCACGCCCGGTCCCGCGGTCGCCTGCTGGGTCCCTGCATCGAGATCGACGAGCGCGAGCTTTGCCTGCAGCAGTCGCGCGCGAAGGAGCGCCTGCAGGTACCGATTGCCGAGCTGGCGCGACCCGGTGACGGACGCGGGTGCCGTGGGCGCGGCGGTCGAAACGGGCCGCCGCGAACGGGCACGCGGTCGCGCAGTGTCCCTGCTGTGGATCATGAATCGCCCCCGATGCGAGCGCCGCGCCGGCTGCCACACAGCAACCGCGCCACCGCCGCGCCTAACGGCTGTCCGGTCGCCTGCTCGTAGTAACTGAATGCGGGCGCCGGATTGACCTCGAAGCAGTACCACTCGTCATCGCCCGTTCGGCGCAGATCGATGCCCGCGAGCGGCAGCGCAAGGCTCTGCGCGAGTGCGTGGCAGCGCGCCGCGATCGGTGCCGGGACGATCGCGGGACGTACGTCGACCGGGAGGCCTTGCAGCTCGGCGCACCGGTAGTCGTCCGCCGCGCATCGAATCTCGCACGCATACAGCTCGTCACCCACGACGTGCACCCGCCAGTCGGTGCCCGCGATGTAGACCTGGAACTGCGTGGGGCAGCTCACGACGTCGTCGATGCGGTCCCGCTCGAACCGATCGACGCGACTGACCGTGCTCGGCGTGTCGCTCACCGACTTGTACACCACGTGCTCGTGGCGCGCGATGAAGTCGCGCGCCCCGTCAGGCGATGTCGTCACGAGCGTTCCGGGAATGGCGAACCCGGCCCGGGCAATCAGCTCCGCCTGGCATGGCTTCGAGGAATTCGAGATCATCGCCGACGGCCGATTGATCACTCGCGCATCGGCGACATCCGTCCATGCCAACAGCAACCGCGTGAGGTCCCGCGCCGCGGCGAGCGTTGCCGCGTCGGACGGATCTCGCACGACACGATCGACATCGTAGGGGCGAACGAAGATCGCGTCGATCTCATCGATGTCGATGACCTGTCGGCGGAACGTGATCCGGCCGGTCACGCGATCGGCCGCGACCTCGAGCTCGCAGTGCACGTCGCCCGTGTGTCGTTGATCGAGCACGACATGCGGCACGTCGTGACGCACGAGCGCGCGTCGCACCGACTCGAGCGGTGGGTCGCCCGAGAGCCCCCACAACATCACCTGATGGCCCACCAGCGGCCTCCGAGCGTCGCAGGCGCCGCGGAAAATGCTCGCCGAACTACCGCCGCGGCGCTCGCCGCGTCGAGGTCGGGGCATGCGTCGGCGGAGAGGAACTTCCACTTGCCATCGTGGACGAAGGTGACACCGAGCAAGTCGGAGTGAGTGGCTCGCGCAATGCGCCGCGCGCGGGCGACGAGCGTTGGATCGGTGGACCCGAACACGTCGCCGTCTACGACCACCACCGTCACCGTTTCGCACAACGGCCGGGCGAGGTCGGTCGTCGGATGCGTCGACGGAATGACCGGCACCCCGACACGCGCGGCGAGCCACTGCCATTGCAGCGCGTGCCATCCCGGCCCCGCGAGAGACGCCCACGACGGCTCGTTGAAACGCACGCCCGTGAACTGGGTGAGCCACGCGCGCAGGAACGCGTTGAGCTCGGGGGCGACGTACGCGCGATCGTCGCGATGCACGTGCGGCAGATCGCTCGCCGTGATGGCGGCGATTCGGCAGATCACCGCCGCGATGTCCGTCGCACGGATTACACGCCCGCCGGCGTACACGGACGCCTGGTCGGGACGACCGCTGACGTATTGCCACCCTGCGCACGCCAGATCACCGACGCTGGCATGGGCCAGACGATGCTGCGCGTGCTCCCGGAGCGTCAGCACCGCGGGATCGTCTGCTCGGGCGAGCAACAACAGACAGCCGTCACTCACCGCCCGGATCCGGAGGAAGTGGACGGCGCGTGGTCAGTCGCTTTTTCGGGCTCACGAACGCGCGCGCTTTCGGGCTCGTGTCCGCTGGCTCGTCTGGCGCCGGCGATGCCGTGTCCGCGATCGTCGCCTGGTTGAGGACGATGTTCTCGTCTATGACCTTGCCACCCCCACCCCCACCCTCGTCGCCGCCGACGTTGGGAACCGTGATGGTGACGGTGGCAGTGCGGCTGGTATCCGCAATGGCCGTAGCCAGCACGGTGAACGAGCCACCGACGTTAGGCGCGAACCAGGTGGTGGCCGGTCCGGTCGCCGGCGAGACGGACGCCACGCCACTCTGCGAAACCCAGTTCGCGTTAGGGTTGCTCGTTCCGGTGATGGTCGCTCGCACGCCGGTCGACCCCCCCGCGGTCACCGTCGAGGCGTCGGCGGCGATCGACATGGTCACCACCGGGACGGTGATGGTGCACGTCGCCTGCTTCGTTGGATCCGCGTTGCTCGTCGCGATCACGTGATACGTGCCCGCGGCGAGCGGCGCCGTGTAATTCGTCGTGGCGCCGGTGGTCGACGTCAGCGAGCCGCCCGCCGCTCCCTCCTGGATGCTCCACGTCACTCCCGTGTTGTTCGCGTTAGCGACGGTTGCCGCGAGAGCGCGCGACTCCCCGCGGAACACGGTGGCCGTCGTCGTAGCGAGGGCGATGGTCACCGCCGGGACAGTGATCGTGCAGGTCGCCGACCTGGATGGATTGGCGTTGCTCGTCGCCGTCACGTGGTACGTGCCCGCCGAGGGCGGGGCCGTGTAGTTGACGCTCGCCCCCGCGGTCGCTGACAAGGACCCGCCCGATGCGCCTTCCTGAATGCTCCACGTCACGCCGGTGTTGTCGGTGTTGATCACGGTCGCGGTGAGATTGCTCAGCGTCGCGCCGCCGAACACCGTGGCAGTGGCTCGACTGAGCGTCACCGTGATGTCCGCATTCACGGTGACGGCGGCCGTCGCGCTTCTGGTAGGGTCGGCGGTGCTGGTCGCGACGACGTGATACGTTCCCGACACTCCTGGCGGTGTGTACCTCGCCGAGCTGGCCGACAATGGCGTCACGGTACCACCACCGGGTTCCGACACACGCCAGGTCACGGCACCCTGGGTCGTGCTCTGCACGGTTGCATTGAAGACCTGCGTCGCGTTGCCGATCACGCTCGCGGCGGTCGGCGCCACGGTAACGCCGACCGCGACGTTGGCATTCGGTCCCACCGCCGGTTTGAAGGCGGACCAGCGGACCGCCGCCGGACCGGTTGGACTCCCGGCATTCCGGGTGACGAAGATGCGAAAGCGCCCGGTGGCACGATTGACCTGGCTTCGGAAGAACACGGCGTGCGGCTCGCCCGAGGTGGGGCGTCCCTTGAACGTGAACCCCGCCGCCGGCGCGTCGTCGATCGCGAGCTCCACGGTCACCGGGCCCGGTCCGAATCCCGGATCGATGTCCTCGCTGAACAACTCGATGCCGGCAGCGAGATTCTGGAACGTCACCACACCGCTGACGACGCGCGTTTCGACGCGCGATCTGCCGATGACGCCGGT
>Ga0075420_100005720_pt1 | contig 10952 bp, 10 predicted proteins | sample SoiMetdeltSBSDD4_FD_75296 | JGI IMG/M metagenome (GOLD analysis project Ga0075420, IMG submission 75296) | Bulk soil microbial communities from a Populus tree surrounding site in Tennessee, USA - Soil MetaG P. deltoides SBSDD4 | ecosystem: Environmental > Terrestrial > Soil > Tree plantation... | reverse complement strand
GGATCTCCGATCATGCCCAGGGCAATCGTCGCATCTTCGCGGACAGCGCGATCCGGGTCTTTCAGCGCGGCAATGAGCGCGTCGACAACCTTCGGATCACGCACCCATGTCCTGCCTATTTGGTAGTCGGTCGTCATCCCGCCCAGGGCGCGTGCGGCATGGCACCGCACGACAAAATCCTTGTCCTTGAAACACTCGATCAACGGATCGACTGAAGGCTGTCCGATGTAGACCAGCGCCGTGCCGGCAGTCTCGCGCACGATCTTCGACGTATCGCGAAATAATCTAATCATGACTGGCACCGCTTTCGGATCACCGATTTTCCCAAGCGCTTCCGCGGCGGCACTCTTGACGGCGCCGTCACGATCACGACAGGCGGCGATCAACGCGTCAACCGCTTTCCAATCACGGATGTCACCGCATGTCTTGGCCGCATGCTCCCGCACCCGCCAGCGCTCGTCCTTCAAAGCAGTGATCATCCGGTCCAGCACGCCGACGCCCAAGGTTGCGGCCGCTTCGACCGCCTGGTTCCGAACTTCCATAATGGGGTCGTTGAACAAGCCGACGAGCGCGTCAGCGGCCCGCTGGCCTCCGATTTTTGCTAAAGCCGACCCCGCATGGGCACGAACAGCCCAATATTCGTCCTGGCAGGCACCGATCAGAGCATCCAGGCTCTTGGGATCGGCCATTGCCCCGAGCGCCTTGGCAGCTTCCTCACGAGTGGCATCGTCGACGTCTTCGAGTGCTTCCAACAAATCGTCTAGCGCCTGCGTCATCTTCATGTCCTCTTCATCTTTGACCGGATTGATCCTTGGTTTCTTCGCACACACGGCACCGGACTCATCAGTTTCCTCACCGCCCGATGCGCGACGCCAGATAGCCAGACTTATTGATAGGTATAGTCTGGCTGTCCACCATAGGGGTATGTCCGCTTGCAACGGACGACCAGGGTTTGTGTCCCGCGTCCTTCCACGCATTGATCGAGCGATGGCGCGAAATCCAATTTGCCATCGAGATTCACCGAGAAAGGGAAATCAAACGTAAAGCTGATGAATTTGTACTTCCCCGGCTTCAAGGCGAGCGTCCGTTTATCGGTTGTCTTATATGCATCCAGCGAATCAGGGTCCGAGTTGTAGATAGACGGCGTGACCCCGGGCACGTACCACCAGGATGGAGGATCGAGCACTGTCGGATCGATCATAATGGCGTGCTCTTTCGTATAGCTCGGCGGCGGAGCGGCCTCACTGACCGCCAGCGAAACGGCGCCTCCGTACAGAAATAAGGACAGGCTCAGCAGGACCACCCGCCATGCGTCGAGCCCGCTGAGAGTGCCCATGACTAATCCTTACGGCACATTCGAATTGGGCGCCGCCGCGATAAAGGCAAACTGGAAAATCTCTTCGACCGGTCGGCTCTCCCACTCCGTGTGTGTCTGCAATCCTAAGGAGCGCATGACCGTCGCCCCGGTGTCGAGGATCGACACGGGCTGATGAATTGAGTGCCCATGTTTAATGCCGACGCCGGACGCGATCCAGGGCACGACGGGAGCCGTGCCATTCGTGGCCTGCTCACGACCTGCGTCTATCCCTTCCGCGCTCAAAGAGGTCACAAACACCGTGGTCCTTTTCGTGAGATTCTGGTTCTTGTAGATGTCCAACACTGAAGCCATCGCTTTATCGACCGTGCGGAGCGCCTCACGGTACTCTTTCGAAGTCCATCCACGCGATGCCCCGACCCGCCCGGCTTCCGGAAGGTGCACGACAAGGAAATGCGGCAGCGAGAGAATCGCGTGTCCGTAGCCATGTCCGCTCGTCGCCTTTTTGAAGTACTGTTGAATGTACGAGACCACGCGATCAGGGCTACACTCGGGCTTCAAGGGTCCACACATCTGATAATCCGTATAGGGTTCCGGTCGCGCCAATTGATAGAGCGACTCGTCCATAAAAAAGATGGCACTGTCCCTTCCGCCGCTCAAATCCAGGTAATCAAATACGCTGGGGGCACGAGGATAACCCCGACTGAACTCGAAAGTGTTCCAGTGAATGCCATGTTTCTCGACGGGGACCCCGGTGATGATCGATGCCATTGTCGGCAATCGCAGCGCAGGCTGGACTGCGCTCGCTGACCAAGTCACCGACCCCTCTTTGATCAACTTGCTCAATGTGGGCATCGTGCCGCCCTTGAGGGATTCCTGGCTGAATCCTTCGAGCACAAAAAGGATGACATGTTCAGTCGGAGGACTTGTTGGAATGGCGTTTCCCTCGTGGGACGGGGAAGGACGCAGAGGAGCAGCCGCTGAGGAGACCATCACGGAGACCAAGCAAAGGCTCAGTGTAAGCGCGCTAACCGAGCTCTTTTTCCATGTCATCTGCGTGCGTCTCCGCTCGAGGTCAAAAAGGGAATGGTTACCTTAGCACGCGAATTTTCTTGAAGGCAAGCCAGCCGCTGCTGGCGGGAATGCGCTAGCGAAAAGGCTTTCACAGGTGTTATGCTGAGCGTCGGCACGGGTGAAGCGTCAGTCTTGTTCATACGGGTGACGAACCATGTCCGACCCGCCTGGCTGCCTGAGTCTCTCAGCGATACAGCGCCGTTCCTTCCTTCCTCTCGTCTCGCTTCTCTGCTTCACGATCCTTCTAGTATGCCTCGGTGAGATAGCATCCGCCGAGATGCGTATCGTCGTGTCCCAGGGTGAATATCGGATGGGTGACCGCGATACGAAGGAAGATGCCATGCGTCTGGCAACGGAAGCCGCCAAACGAAATGCGTTGGAACAGGTGGCGACCTATCTGGAAAGCATTACGGTCGTAGAGGGCATCGACGTCACCAAGGATGAGATCACAACATATACTGCGGGACTGGTTGTGGTTCACGATCAACAGATGAATTTATCGCTCGACGGTGACTCCGTGATCATCACCGTTGATCTTACATCCCAAATTGACACTGAAGAGGTGGCCCAAGCGATCCTCACTCTTCGTGAAAATGAGGACGCGCGCCAGCAACTCGCGGCATTGAAACGAGACATCGATGATCTGCATAAGGAACTTGAAATGGCCACTCAATCTCTCGCCGGCGCTGTCTCGGCCGAGCAGGCTCAGCAAGTCAGTCTCCAGCGGCAAGAACTCTTGGACAGAGTGCAGTCGAATGCAATGGTTTCGCAAGCATGGACTGACTGGATCATGGTCGGACCGGTGACCTATCCGTTTCAGTGGGTCGGCATAACGCCTCCGCACATGCTGGTGGCCATGGCGCGGGAACTGTATCCCGGCAGTCCTCATGTCCCCGCCGCCCGGCGGGTCATCGTGGCGAACACGCCGGCCGCAGCCACGCAGACCGTTCTCCCGACCCCTCATGTGATCCCGATTCATCCGGGCGCTCGAACGACTCCTTTAACACTCAACGAAATTTCCCATACGACACCGACGATGCCCGTGCATCTCGGCAATCAGCCAGGCGGCATTGCTCAACCCCCGACTCGAGTCGGCACCCGGACCTTCGCAGACATGCGGCGGTTGACCCCGCTCTCCTCGTCCCCTTCTGGCAATGCACCGGCAGGCGGGCAGACTCGTCCACCAGCCTCACCGTCCGTTCAGTCACTCCAGCAATTTTCCCAACCCACGACAGCCATTGCGCCTACAAGAGGATCACGAGACATTCAGCAGGGCTCCCGATCCATTCAGTCGCTGCGACAGTTCCTCCAGCCACCGGCCACCGTCCCTCCGACAGGACAGCCGGCGGTCACGCGTGCGTTGCCGACCACGCCTAATCACATTCAATCACCCCTGTTCGTCCCGAGTGTGCCCCACCGTAGTGCTCCCCGCGTTTCGGAAGGTCCGGGCCGTTACAGCCGAGGGGGACATGGCGGGTACGGAAGCGGCCGGGCAGGCGGCGGTCGTGGGGGCGGAAAGGGAAGATAATCGGTGGTGAACGGCTTACATCTCCTGGTGGCAGCTCTGGCGCTTGGAACCCCTCCGCCATCGACTCTCCTCTCAGATTCAGGTAGCGCCAGGGGCCACGCCGAGCACTCGTTCCAGCAACTTCAGCAACAGCACACTGGCTTCATTGCATTCAAGAATGAATCACCTGGCGACAGCCGGAATGAACCCGACTTTTCACCGGATGAATTTGTGATAGGCAAAGGCCAAGGCGATATGACGAAAGGTGTCCTGGTGTGCCAGCGGGTGTCCGAATTGTCTGCGCGTACTGATCTGGCTAAACAGATTCGGGTCTTAGTCAAGGAACACATGATCGACCGTGTCCGGGAACGGTCGGGAAGAAGCGTCGATCAGGACATCGAATTGACTCGTGAAGAGATCGTGCAGGAATATCTTGAAGGCGTGAAGATCGTCGATCGCCAAATCGATGTAGAACAGAACATCTGCTCTGCGACCGCGGTAATGCCAAAAAATAAGATCCTGCGACCTGGTCCTCCCATTGACCGTCAGGAATCGACACCGGTCATCACCCGCTAACCATCATTCCATTGCAGTGCGCGACCGACATCGGGTATGACATCCCACGATGCCGATTGAGAACAACTTTCAGCATGACGAGCTGTCCAGAAAACATCCGGGAGAGCGGTTAGCGGCCGCGGAATTTACGGCCGGTCCGCCACCGGACTCCCCGGAGTGGACCGCGGAAATGATCAGACTGGGGTCGACCATGGGTCGTGCCGGGGTGCGCACGGTCATGTTCGTCCACGGTGCAATCCACGGCACCGATGTCTTCGGGACTCAGCGCCTCGACGACGCGGGAGGACTCAAGCGCGGCTATTCGCGCGGGGTGTCGGGGCTCGATGCGCTCCTCGCCGCCATGCGCCAAGAAACGAATGGGATCCCGCTCTTACCCGCCGGGCTCCGACCGCCGCTCCCAAACGACGAAGCAACGAAGCAGCTCATAGACCACCACGTCGGCGACGCCGGCAACTTTACAGAGACTGACGTAGGCATGCTGCAACGCGCGCTGAACAAAGCGTCCACACCCATAAGATGCGTGCGCCTCTTGTGGTCATCCGAGCATCATCACCTTGGGAGAGCCGTGGCCGCAGTGCGTGTACTCAATGAGCTTCGCACGCATTGCGAGTTGCATCAGTTGGCGTCCGGAGATCGTATCCTCATTCAAGCGCATGGGCAGGCCGGCCTCGTCCTTGCCCTGGCATCGAACCTCCTCTGCCCGAGCGCTATTACGGGGAGACCCAGGCTGCTTGCTATCCTCACATCCTACGCTGAACAGACCAACCAAACGGATTTGGCGGCACTGATCAACAGGCTCACTCCCCTCCTGTCGACGGGTTCGCTGTTGAACGGCACTTCTTTGGACATCGTGACCTTTGGGCAGCCGGTGCGCTACGGATGGGACCCTTCGGGAATCGGGAAGCTGCTGCATGTTGTCAACCATCGCAATCTTCGTACAGATGCCAAGACCTGGCTTGCGAAGATGGAGCTGCCTCAGATTACGATGGAGATGCCAATCGCATGGGGAGGCGACTACGTGCAAGAACTGGCCGTGGCCGGCAGCGATGCGCTTCCGTTAACCGAGCAGGCGAAGGCCGCCAATAAGGCGGCCTGGGAATTGGTGGAACCGTTTGATGGCTTCGAGCGCTGGCTGGAATGTGCGAGGCGCGCAATCCGGTGTCCCAGCGAAGGCCGCTGTTTGCTGGTGGACTATAAAGACTCAACCGGATCCACGAACCCCCGCGATCACTACTACGGCCACGCCGCCTATACCAGGCGTGATGCCATGCTGTTTAACACCGGACGCATCGTCGATACCTTCTATCAGTCGTAGTCTTCCATCAGGTCCTGGTCACCCTTCCCGCCACTGAACCGCCACCGGTTCCCAGGCAAACACTCCATCAATGTAGGCATGTGCGTTGGGTGTGGTCGCAACCAATTCAATGGTCTCATACAGGTGGAGTGTGGTTCCGCTGCCAGGTGACACCTCCAGCTGCATGGCCAACGCTGCGCTCGGCGCCAGCGAATCGATATGTTGGTGAGTCTTGACCTGCTTCGGCGTCGCCAGAAGATTGACGAATTGTGCCGGCGGCGTCTGACGAAACTCCCCATCATATGCCACCCACAGGCGCGCGGTTGCGGCCACATGAGCATACCAATCGTCCGCGATGGCATTGACTTCGACCCAATTGAACAGGGTATTCACCCGCGAGAGAATCGAGACCATCGTCGGCTCCAGAGAGGCCGGAAGAACGAGCGCAGTCGAATAGCCGACGTGCACGTAGCCAAGGTTGTCCCATGTCGATGGATTAGCGGCGGCGCGCGCATGCGCTGACTTATTGGGGAGCACGCGCTCCACGTAATGAGGGTTGGCACTCAGCCGCAAATAATTCGCGTCTTCGAGATACCGAATCCGATCGTGTTTACAGATGCTGTCATCGCGATCACCAAACCCGATGGTTGGAGTTGCAGACAAGCCGTCCGTCCCTGCGAAAATCAACTGACTCCAGCCGATGGGCGCGATGTAGCTGGTGCTCACCGAGTTGGTCATCCGCTCAAGCGCATCGACCCGTTCTTTGATGTCGTGGAAGACGGATTCAAGGCCTTCCTTTGAGCCCCGGACACGTTCCACCATCAGGTTTTTTTCAATGCGCCGCTGCTCTTCCAGTTGCCGTACAAACGAAGAGGTTTGACTGTCTAATTCCACAGCATGGATCATGTGAGTCCCTTTCTTCTGAAGGCCCTCTACGAGGAAACGAGAGAGCCATGGCAAGAGGAGTGCCACACCTAACTGCGCGCAAAGTGGTGGAAGCAAAGGGGGACCTGAAGGAGAGTTCCCACAAAGGGCACAGGTTTGAACGTCGATGTCAGAAGTGAGATCGACAGAGCCGATCACTAAGGATGCGCGGCGCGCCAGTTTTTGCCGACTCCGATATCCACCTTGAGCGGGACGGAAAGGCCGAGCATCTGCCCCACCGCTTCCATCTCCGTTTTGACGAGCGGCTTCGCAGCTTCCAGGTGGGCTTCGGGCACCTCAAAAATCAGTTCGTCATGGACTTGCAGGATGATCTTCGTCTGCGGCTGTTGTTCCTGCAACGCCTGGTGAACGCGGATCATGGCCACTTTAATGAGATCGGCCGCAGAGCCCTGGATCGGACTGTTCACCGCCATACGCTCGCCGAAGCTGCGCTGAACCGGATCGCCGCTTTGTAGTTCCGGAATCGGCCGGCGACGGCCAAGAATCGTCGTCGTGTATCCTTTGGCCTTGCCTTCGGCAATGTTGCGATCCATGAGCGCACGGACCGCCGGAAACCGTTCAAAAAACGTTTCAATATATTTCCTAGCCTCGGCTTGTGGCACTCCGATATTTTGCGACAGGCCGAAGGGACTGATTCCATAGACAATACCAAAGACGACGGTCTTCGCTGCTCGCCGCATCTCTTTCGTAATCTGATCGGCGGGCAGACTGAAGATTTCCATCGCCGTGGCCAAGTGAATATCTTCACTTTGCGCAAAAATCGCCAGCAGCCGTTGATCCTGTGACAAATGCGCCAGAATGCGAGGTTCGATCTGACTGTAGTCCGCGCAGACTAACGTGTGTCCGTCGGGTGCCACAAACGCCTCCCTGATCCGCAACCCGAAGTCACCTTTGACCGGAATGTTTTGGAGATTCGGCTCGGTCGACGACAACCTTCCGGTGGCTGCAACGGTTTGATTGAGGGAGGTATGTAGTCTCCGCGTTTGCGGATTGACCAATTGCGGCAGCGCATCGACGTACGTTGACTTCAACTTACTCATGCTGCGGCAATTCAGGATATGGGAAGGCAGTTCGTGTTGAGCCGCCAGTTGTGTCAACGTGTCTTCATCCGTCGAATACCCCGTTTTCGTTTTTCGCACGGGCTTGAGGCCGAGCTTTTCAAAAAGCACGGTGGCGAGTTGCTTCGGCGAATTGATGTTGAATTCTCCACCGGCCAAGCCGGTAATGGTGTCCATCATGCGTTCGAGTTCTCGATCCAATTCCTTCCCGAGCGCATGCAGCTTTTCGACGTCCAACAAGAACCCGTTTCGCTCGATCTCGACTAAGACCGGAATGAGCGGCATTTCGACCTCGGCAAAGAGCTTCGCGCTCCCCTGTTCTGCTATCCGTTGAGTCATAACAGGGCCGAGACGCGCCAAGGCGGCAGCGGATCGGGCTGCATCTTCCCGCGAGGCCGTTTCCACCTCGAACAGAGACTGCTCGGACTTCTCCTTTGAGGTCTCCAGTCGTTCCCCCAACGCCTCTAGAGCGATTGTTGCAAGCTGATGATCACGGCGGTTGGGATTGAGGAGGTAATCGGCAACCATGGTGTCGACGTAAGGACCGTCCAGAACGAGTCCCGCCCGATGACAAGCCAGCAGTGCGGCCTTGAGATCATGAATGACTTTCTGCCGACCGCTGTCGCGCAACAGCGCCGCCAGGGAGCTCTCAAGTGGGCCGGATTTGAGCGGCACGAACCCTGTGCTGTCCCCAACTGAAAGCGCGAGTCCCAGCAGGTCCGCTTGCATGCCGGATCCGCCTGCGAGCAGGCACTGAAAGCCTAGCGGAACACCCGGAGGCAGATCATGGGTGAAGCGACGGATCGAAGCATGGTCTTCAAGAGACGCGATGTCCACCGCTTCGGGTTCGATCCGGCCTTTCTCCGGCTGGAGATTCTTGAGCAGGGTCGTAAATTCTAACTCCCGCAGGAGATCGGCAAATCGGTCATGATCCAGAGATTTGACCCGATACGTGTCGGCCTCAAACTCGACCGGGCTCTGTGTGTCTATGGTGGCCAGTGTCCGGCTGAGTCGGGCATTGTCGGCCTGTTCAACCAGGAGGGTTTTGATGCGAGGAGGGGTGACCTCATCCAGACGTCGTAACAGCTCGTCGATCGTGCCAAACTCCGTGATTAATTTGATGGCAGTTTTCTCGCCGATCCCTCTGACCCCCGGAATGTTGTCCGTGCTGTCTCCCATCAGGCCCATGACTTCCACCACGCGAGCCGGCTCGACGCCGAAGCGAGCACGGCATTCCGCTTCTCCGAACCATTTGCTCTTCACCGGATCGTAGATCCGGATGTGCGGTGCCAAAAGTTGAAACATGTCCTTGTCTCCCGTCACAATGACCACGTCGTACCCCGCGCGTTCTGCCTGGCATGCCAAGGTGCCTATCAGGTCATCCGCTTCATAGCCCACCAGCTTCACGGCGGGAATATTCATCGCCTCGACGATGCGATGAATATACGGGATTTGACCACTCATCCCTTCCGGCATGGGCGGCCGTTGCGCCTTGTAAGCTTTATAGGTTTCATGTCGCAGGGTAGGGCCGGGCTCGTCGAAGGCGACTGCAAGGCCCTGCGGCTGGTGCTCACGGATGATCTTCATCAAGGTCGTGGTAAAGCCGTAGACCGCATTGGTTTGCAGGCCCTTGGAATTGTTCAGCGGCGGCAGGGCAAAAAAGGCCCGATAGACGTACGCGCTCCCGTCAATTAAATAGAGTGTCGGCCGGTTAGAGATAACAGTTTCTGGCATAGATATCGGAGAATCGGGATCGAAACTCAGGCCCTCTTGGACCATGAGTCGGGTGCGAGAATGAGCGGCGGTTTCCCACGTCTCTTCCGCATGCCGTTGATGACCCCTAGCACGGTCGGTTGGCCGATCAGCTTCGCTTCAATTTTGCGCTTCCCGGGAAAGTCAAGCATCGAAATTCCGATGAGCATCGTCAGAATGCCCTGGCCGGGCAAAAACAACATCAAAAAGCCGGCAAATACAAACACCGCGCCCAGAGCATTCTTGACAATGTGGCCGACCACCCGAAGCACCGGATGGTGATTCTGCATCCAGGGACGCGGCACCCGCACGTCGAAATAGTCGGCGGGCAAGCGCACCAGAATGAAGGGAATCGCTATTAATGTACCGACGAAAAAGATAATCGACAGGACAGTGAGCCAAATCAAGGTCTCAGTAGACACATATTGCTGAACTGACGACAGGAGCCAATCCATGGGGGCGGCATCGTACCACGCAACCCGGCAAACATGCGACCTGCGGGACGCGGATCACCGGTCCGACGGCCTGGCCCGTTTACTGGCGTTATGGCCGCAGCTATAATCGCGCCATGCGTGCGGCCCTGTTCACATCGCGACTGTGCTGGGTGCCACTTTGGTTACTTGCGACCGTAGGCCTTTGCCCAGTCTCGTCTGCAGCGTCCGACGATCTCGTCATTGCAATCAGCAAGAAGGGCTTGGGAAAGGAAGTGGTCATCACCCAGGGCCCTCGCGAATGGTTCATGTTGGTGGAGGTCACCCCTGAGAATACGGTGATCGTCCGGCAGGAAAAAGAGCGGGACATCTATCTCCTCGATGAAAGTGAAACACATGACCGGCCGTTGGCCCCTACGGAAGTGGACGCGGCGATCAATGATTATATCAACAGCGTCAAAGCCAGGGTTCCCAAACCGTGAGCATGAGCCCCCCTTCACCGAAATTCGTTCTTTTTGCCCACAACGCCACATACGATAAGCTTCATCAAGTGGCGACGCTCGGGCTGACCGCAGCCGCGATGGGGAAGGACGTTATCGTCATCCTGCTGTTCTGGACCATCAAAAAGCTGGCGGAAGGCAAATTTGATCAAATCGATTTTCCTCCGGAATATTCCGCTTCGGCGGAAACCGTGGGACGTTTGCTCAAAGAGAAGCATGTGCCGACGATTTCGCAGATGTTCGAAGAGGCCAAGCTGGTAGGAAAGGTGCGCATCATCGCCTGCAGTGCCGGATTGGAATACATGGGAGTGGACGGCGAGGCCGTCTCGAAGCAGGTGGACGAAGTGATGGGCTTGCCCGCGATTCTCTCACTGACGGCAGAAGCAGAAACGAAGCTGTTTATTTGATCCCCTGGAGACGAGCTGCTCTCGTCCTACCTCGACCTGACCACTCCAACGCGATCGCAGAACCCGGCCAGTTTGCACCGGCTGCAAAATGGG
>Ga0075420_100005716_pt1 | contig 10957 bp, 4 predicted proteins | sample SoiMetdeltSBSDD4_FD_75296 | JGI IMG/M metagenome (GOLD analysis project Ga0075420, IMG submission 75296) | Bulk soil microbial communities from a Populus tree surrounding site in Tennessee, USA - Soil MetaG P. deltoides SBSDD4 | ecosystem: Environmental > Terrestrial > Soil > Tree plantation... | reverse complement strand
AGTCCCACCGCGACGATCTTGCCGTCGGCTTGCAGCGCGATGGCGTTCGCTTGATCCGACGCGATCAACGGCCCGGCAACGTTCGTCGTCACGAAGCCGCGTGCAGTCGCCACCGGCGCGCTGTTCGTGTAAATCCAATACGCGTACGACGCCGAGAGACCGCTCGGGTCGGTCGCCGTCACGCGGACGTGCGCGTCCGCCGAGCCCGGCGGCGCCGTGCCGCTGAACGTGCGCGTCGCGGCATCGAAGGTGAGCCACGCAGGCAGCACACTGCCGTCGCTTTGCTTGGCGCTGTAGGTGAGCACATCGCCGTCCGCATCGGCGAAGCGGTCCGCGGGAACCGTGTGCGAGAACGAAGCGCCCTCGTTCGCCACGAGACGCTGCTCGGCGCGGAACGTGCCGTCGAGCGAGCCGTCGGCGTTGTAACGCGCGAGTGCGAAGTCGAAATTGCCCGCCGCGGAGACGCCAGTGCCGCCGACGACGATCTTGCCGTCCGTTTGCACACTGATCGCAAGCGCCGTATCCGAGCTCGTTCCCGGCCCGATCGTCGTCACGACGACGCCGTTGGTGCCGAACGTCGTATCGACGGTGCCGTTCACGTTGTAGCGAACGATCGCGAAGTCGTTGCCGCTCGAGCTCGACAGCGTCGACCCGGCGACGAGCAGCTTGCCGTCTGCTTGCCGCGCGATGCTCGCGCCTGACGATGCGCTGGCACCGAGCTGCGTCATGACTACACCGCCCGTGCCGAACGTGCTATCGGGCGAGCCGTCAGCGTTGTAGCGCGCGAGCGCGAAGACGGTAGGGGTGGGGGGCTGGGGGAACGCGGCGCCGGCGATCACGATACGGCCATCAGGCTGTTGCAGGATCGCGCGCGCCTGGTCAGCGGACGGCACGACCGCGGTGGTGACGATGCCGTCGCCGCCGCCGAACGTCGTATCGAGCGCGCCCGTCGCCGTGTAGCGGACGAGCGCGAAGTCGTCCCCGGTAGCGCTGAAGAATATGGAGCCGGCCACGAGGATGCCGCCATCCGCTTGCGAGAGCACGGCGCGGGCCGCATCGGGGCCCACCGCAGGAGCTGCGGGCGTGATGACGATACCGCCGGCGCCGAAGGTCGCATCGAGCGAGCCGTCGGCGTTGTACCGGACGAGCGCTATGTCTTGTGCCGGTGGCCCGGGCGGTCCGCTGGCCGGCTGGGTCGAGCCGACCACTACGATCTTGCCGTCGTTCTGCACGGCAAGGTGCAGAGCTTGGTCGTTTGCGATGCCGGGTCCGACGGGCGTGATCACGATGCCGTCGCCGCCGCCGAACGTCGTATCGAGCGTGCCGTTGGCGTTGTAACGAAGCAGCGCGAAATCGATGCCGCTACCGGTGATCGTCCAGCCCGCGACGAGCACCTTGCCGTCGGTTTGCAGCGCGATGCTGGTGCCGGTGTCGGCCGTCGTCCCGAAGCTGACCGGCGTGATCGCGACGCCGCCGGTGCCGAACGTCGTGTCGAACGAGCCGTCGGCGTTGTAGCGCGCGAGTGAGAAGTCCTGGCCCGTTCCGAGCGGCGAGCTCGAGCCGGCCAGCAAGATCTTGCCGTCGGGCTGCATGACCATGCCGGTCGCGCCGTCATTGCTCTGTCCGGGCGCGATCGGCGTGAGCACGATGCCGGCCGGCACGCCGTAGCTCGCCACAACTGGCGCTACGTTCGGATCCTCGACGTGCAGCACGAAGAAGTGCGCCGCCGCGGCGCCCGAGAAGTCGGTTGCCGTGACGCGCAATGCGAGATCCGTCGCGCCATTCGGCGGCGTTCCCGTCAGTTTTCTGCCATCGAAGGTCAACCAGCTCGGTAGCGCCGAGCCGTCGGCCGCCGTGAGGCTGTAAGTCAACGCATCGTTATCGGCATCGGCGAACGCCTGCGGGGGAATGACCCACGAGAATGCTTTGCCGAGCTCGACGGTCGGATTACCGATTCCGCCGAAGGTCGTGTCCAACAAGCCGTCCGCGTTGTAGCGCACGAGCGCGTGGTCCGTGCTGCCGGCGCCGAAGGCGGAGCCGCCGATGACGATCTTGCCGTCGAGCTGCACGACGACGCCGAGCGCCTGGTCGGTGCCCACGCCGGCTGCGATCGGCGTGACCACGATGCCGTCGCCGCCGCCGAATGTCGTGTCGAGCGAGCCGTCCGCGTTGTAGCGCGCGACGAGCATGTCGCCGCCGCCGCTCGCGGTGACGGTGGCGCCGGCGATGACGATGCGGCCGTCGGCCTGCAGAGCGACGCCGAAGGCTAGATCCGGCGCAGTACCCGCGGCGAGTGACGTGATGACGATGCCGCCGGCGCCGAACGACGTGTCGAGCGAGCCGTCGCTCGAGTAGCGGACGAGCGCGATATCCAAGCCGCCGGTGGCCGTAAGGCCATGGCCGACGACGAGAATGCGGCCGTCCGGGAGAATGGCGAGGCTCTGACCCGACTCGGGCAGCGGCTGCGTGCCCGGCCCGATGTCCGTCGTGACGATGCCGTCGCCGGAGAAGGTCGTGTCGAGCGAGCCGTTCGCGTTGAAACGTGCGACGAGGATCGCAGTTCCGCTTGGGGCGACAGAGCCGTACCCCGCGACGACGATCTTGCCGTCGGCCTGAGTCTTGACGCTGAACCCTTCGTCAGTGCCGGGCCCGATGCCGGCGATCGCCACGCCGTCGCCGTCGAACGTCGTATCGAGCGAGCCGTCGGCGTTGTAGCGCACGAGTGCAATCTCGCCGCCGCCGGTCGGCGTCGTCGTCATGCCAGTGACGAGGATCTTGCCGTTGGCTTGGAGAGTCACGCTCGCGGCCGTGTCGTTGCCGGTGCCGGCAGCAATCGATGTCGTTACGATGCCGTCGCCGCCGCCGAACGTCGTGTCGAGCGTGCCGTTAGCGTTGAGGCGGCTCAAGGCGATGTCGTTGCCGCCGACTATCGTCGTCGTGCTGCTGACGACGAGTATCTTGCCGTCGGGTTGCACGATAAGTCCGCGGCCCGTATCCGTGCTGACCGAGGGAAGCGGCTCTGAATTCGTGTTGATGAGCGCAACGCCGTCGCCGCTGAACGTCAGGTCGAGCGAGCCGTCCGTGTTGTAGCGCGTGACGCTCGTCTCGAGCGCCGCGCCGATCGCGAACCCCGCGAGCAGGATCTTGCCGTCGCTCTGCAGTGCGATGGCACTGGCAGCGTCCGGCAAGGCGGACGCCGTAACGGACCCCGACACGTTCGTCGTCACCACTCCCGAAGGGGCGACGGCCGTCGGCGGGGCATTTGTGTTGATCCAGTACGCGTACGAGGCCGATAGTCCTGACGGGTCCGTCGCAATGATGCGGACGTGCACGTCGGCGAAGCCCGCCGGCACAGTGCCGTACATCGTGCGAGTCGCCGCGTCGAACGTGAGCCAGCTCGGCAGCGCGTTGCCGTTGCTTTGCGTAGCGCTCAACGTCAGTGCGTCGCCGTCGGGATCGGCGAAGCGATCAGCGGGCACCGTGTATCCGAACAACGAGCCCTCGTTCGCAAGGAGGCGCTCCTCGGCGTGGAACGTTGCATCGAGCGAGCCGTCGGCGTTGTAGCGCACGAGCGCGAAATCGAGGTTGGCGCCGGCCGCCGAGGACGCGTGGCCACCGACGACGATCTTGCCGTCGCTTTGCACGCTGACACCCACCGCGGTGTCTTGGCTCGAGCCAGGCCCGATATTCGTGACGACGACTCCGTTGCTCCCGAAGGTCGTGTCACGCGAGCCGTTTTCGTTGTAGCGCACGATGGCGAAATCGGAGTTGCTGCCGATCGTCCACCCGGCGACGAGCAACTTGCCGTCCGGTTGACGCGCTATGCTCGTCGCGGCGTCGGGCCCCCCGCCGGCAGCGATCGGCGTGATGACGGTGCCGCCGATGCCGAACGTGGTATCGAGCGAGCCGTCGGCGTTGTACCGCACGAGCGCGAAGTCGCTGTTGCCGATCGTGGAGGCGGAGCCTGCGAGCACGATGCGGCCGTCGGGCTGCTGCAGCAGGCTGCGTGCAGCATCGACGAGGTTGCCGGATGAGACCGGTGTGACGACGATGCCGTCGCCGCCGCCGAACGTCGTGTCGAGCTCGCCGCTGCTCGTGTAACGCAGCAGAGAGAAATCTTGTCCCGTCGCGCTCGTGAACGAGTAGCCCGCGACGAGGATGCCGCCGTCGGGTTGCGACAGCACGGCCTGCGCCGCGTCCACGGCGCCGGCTCCGGCGGCGAGCGTCGTTATTACGATGCCGTCGCCGCCGCCGAACGTCGTATCGAGCGAGCCGTCGGCGTTGTAGCGCACGATCGCGGTGTCGATCGCGGGCGGGCCCGGAGGTAGCGGTGGGGTAAATGGGGCCTGGGTCGAGCCCACCAGCACGATCTTGCCGTCGCTCTGCACCGCGAGATGCAACGCTTGATCTTGCGCCGCCCCCGCGCCGACCGACGTCGCGACGATGCCGTCGCCGCCGCCGAAGGTCGTATCGAGCGTGCCGTTCGCGTTATAGCGGACCAGCGCGAAATCTTGCCCGGCAACGCCGGCATAGCCGGCGACGAGGATTTTTCCGTCCGCCTGCAAGGCGACGCTCGTGCCGACGTCGGTGGCGTTGAAGAAGCCGACGGGCGTGATCGCGATGCCGCCGTTGCCGAACGCCGCGTCGAACGAACCGTCCGGGTTATAGCGCGCGATCGAGAAATCCTGGTTCGTCGCGAGCAGGGTGCTCTGGCCGGCGAGCAAGATCTTGCCGTCGGGTTGCAGCACCATGCCGGCTGCGATGTCGTTGCTTTGCCCCGGCCCGATCGGTGTGCTCACGATGCCCGCGGGCACGCTGTAATGCACGACGAACGGCGCTGCGTTGACCTCGTTGACGGTGACGCTGACAGTGTACTCGTTCGTCGGAACCCCGCTGCTGTCGCTGACGACGAACGTGAAGGCGTCGGCGCCGAAGAAGCCGGCATTCGGCGTGAAGGTGAACGTGCCGTCGGCGTTGACGGCGGCCGTGCCGTGCGCGGCCTGGGTTCCGAGGCTATACGTGATCGTGTCGCCGTCGCTGTCCGTCGCGGCCGGCAAGACGCCGCTCTTCGGCGTGTCTTCGTTGGTGACGACGCTCGTGTTTGTCGCGACCGGCGCCGAGTTCGTGCCGACGATCGTGATCACGATGCTCGCCTGGGCGGTTCCGCCGGCGTCCGTGACCGTGTAGGTGAAGACGTCTTGCGCGACTTCTTGATGCTTCAGCAACTGCACGGCCGCGGAGTTGTTGTCGAGCGTATACGTAGCGAGGCCGTTGGCCTCGAGGACGATCGAGCCGTACTGCCCTTGCAATGGCGTACCCAGCGTTCCGGCGATTCCGCCGAAGCTCACGCCGACGACACGAATGTCGTCCTCGCCAGAGTCGTTGCTGAGCACGCCGTTGATCGAGACGAGCGTCTCGTCCTCGATGACGCCGCCGAAATCGTTCGCGAGCGTGGGCGGGCCGTTGCTGCCGATGACGCCGTGGAAGTCGGTCGGCGTGAGGTTGTGCAGACCGTCGAGCACGATGCGCAGGTCGGCGACGGTGTCGCCGTTCGTGCTCGCAAACACGAACGTCTGGGTAAGGCTCTGCGTGTACCAAACGCCGCGCGCCGTCGGCGTCGTGCCGCCCCACGCGAGCTTGTCGCCGCCGAGCAGCTCCGGTAGTTGCGTGAGATCGATGCGGTCCTCGCCGCGAACGAAGTCGGTGATGCGGTCGGACGCGCGCAGCGTCGAGTGGGTCGCGTCTTGCAGCAGGAACCGATCGCGGCCCGCGCCGCCCGTCAGCACGTCGGCGCCACGGCTCCCTACCAGAGCGTCGTCGCCGTAACCGCCGTTCAGCGTGTCGGCGCCGTCGCCGCCGTCGAGATAGTCGTTGCCGCCTTCGCCATAGAGTTGGTCACTGCCGGCGCCGCCGAAAAGCTGATCGTCGCCACCTGCAACGCCGTCCAAGCCGCTGTCGCCATAGATCGTGTCCTGGCCGCCGCCGGCCACGACCGAGTCGTTGCCGAACGCAGTGGTGACGGGATTGCCGGCGAGAAAGTCGTCGAGGCTCTCGTAGCCGTCTCCGTAGATGCGGTCACCGGCGGAGCCGACGGTCGCGTCGATGTTGTCGTCACCCGAGCCGCCGTGCACGAGGTCCGCTCCGGCGCCCGTGAGAATCGCGTCTCTATTAGCGCCGCCGAACAGGCGGTCCGCGCCGGAGCCGCCGTCGATCGTGTCGATGCCAGTGCCGCCGTCGACATCGTCATCGTCGTTGCCGCCCGAAAGCGTGTCGTTGCCGTCGCCGCCGCGGATCGTGTCGTCGCCGGCGCCGCCGAGGATCTCGTCGTTGCCGCCTTCGCCGTGAATGACGTCGCGGCCGTCGCCGCCGTCGGCGAAGTCGTTGCCGTCGCCCGCGTAGACGACGTCGTTGCCGCGCCTTGCGCGGATCTCGTCGTCGCCGCCGTTCGTTTGGATGAGGTCGTTGCGATCCGAGGCCACGACGACGTCGTCGCCGTCGCCGGTGATGAATGTCGGCACTGAAACCCCCGCGGTCGTTGTTCTTAGACGTGCGACCGTTGCCGATCGTACATCCAAACGTGCCGAACGTAACTAGCGGGCGCGACGATCTCTCCGCCGTGGCTGCGGCTGTCAGTGTTTTGTCAAAGAACGTTTGGACTCGGCCTAACGCGGCGCTACGCCGACGGACGTTGCGCGCGCTTCTCCGCGTCGCGCGGTCCCAAATGTCGGCCTTCAAGCTCGGCCACGACGTCACGGTGCGGCCGCGCACGACGTCGGCTTCGACGAGCGTCCACGGGCCGTGGCAGATCGCGGCGACCGGTTTGTCTTGCGCGAAGAGGTCGCGGATGAATTCGATGGCCGGTCGATTCATCATTGAGATGTCGTGCGCACCGGGCGCGCAGCTCATTCCAGCGCTGCGGCGAACTCCTCGACGATCTGGCGGGCGGGTTTTGTCTCGTGAATCCCCGCCACCGACTTGCCCGCTTGCCAATAGTTGCTGCTCGCGTCCCCGGTCATCAGCGACTTCTTCAGGCGCGGCCCCGCGCTCAGCGCGTACCATGTGCGCATCCAGTGCTTCGTCTTGCGGCCTTTGAGCATCCAGCGGGCGAACCGGCCGGTCTTCGTGCCGAGCCGCTCGACATAGCGGTTGCGGATGACGGCGAGCGGAACGCCCGTAAGGCGCTCGGTCAGGACGATGTCGTCCTCGTCGGCGTCTACGATCGCCTGCTTGTAGGCGTCGCTCGCTCTGCACTCGGGCGTCGCGATGAAGCGCGTGCCGAGCTGCGCGGCGGCGTAGCCCAGTTGCAAGTGCCGTACGAACTCTGCCGGCGTGCCGACACCGCCGGCGCTCACGATCGGCTTGCCGAAAGGTGCGAGCTCCTCGAACAGCGCTTCGGGTGAGCGCGGCCCTGCGTGTCCGCCGGCGCGCGCGTTGACCGCGATCAGGCCGTCGACGCCGCCATCGAGGCCTTTCTGCGCCCACTTTCGCTCGGTGACGTCGTGGTACACCACCCCGTGCAGCGCGTGCACGCGCTCGCAAACCCACTTCGGGTTCCCGAGCGACGTGATGAAGAAGCGCACTCCCTCCTCGAGCGCGATGTCGATCCAGTATCGCATCCGGTCGAGATAGGTCTTGTTGCTCGCCTCGATGAGCGCATTGAAACCGATCGGTTTCTCCGTCAGCGAGCGGATGTACTTGAGGCCGGCGCGGAACTCGTGGCCGTGCACGTAGGTTAGCGAAACCGGCTGCACCACGCCGAGCCCGCCCGCTTCGCTGACCGCTGCGACGAGCTCGGGGTTGGAGCAGGGATACATCGGCCCGCAGATGAGCGGGACTTTGACGCCGGTGTGCCGCGTGAATGCCGTTTCCATCGTTCACGCACGCCGCACGGGGCCGAGCCGCCAGCGCGCCTGGCCCGTCGCGACGAGCGTGCCGTCGCGGTCGAAGCATTCGGCCATGACGTCGAAGTCGCGATCTTCGCTCACGGTGGGCACGGCGACGTGTGCGACGGCGCGGATCGTGCCGCGCGCCTTCTTGTGGTACGTCATCGAAAGAGTCGTGACGATGCCGCGTACCGTCGGCGGCAGCCCGGCCAGCATCGCGAGCCCGCTCGTCATCTCGGCCAGGTTCATGAGCGCGATCGCGTGCACTGACCCCAAGTGGTTGCGGTTCGAGCGCCGGTCCGGTATCTCGACGACGGCGTGGCCCGGCTCGAGCACACGGATGCGCGGAGCGACGGAACCCGAGTAAGGCACCTGGAAGCCGAACAGCTTGGAAAACAACCATGGCCCGCCGGGCAACGGCGACAGGCGGCGCCAGCGCTCAAGGAGCTCCGTGCCGGCGGGGCTCATGCGCACCATTCGACGAGCAGTACGATTTTGGCGCGCGTGGTGTGAGCTCTCGAGCTGTTCGAGCTGCGTCGGAAATCCGGCGCCTGCGCCGGGCCGTCGTGGATAGTACCGTTAAAGGCGCCTGTTAGTACGGATCGCTAGGCTGGCGGCCGCTGCGCGGGTCGTTCCCGTTGGCGCCGTTCCGTGTGTGGGCCTTCGACGAACTCTTCGATCGCCTTCGCGCAGAACGCGGGCAGATCAGCGGGCTTGCGGCTCGTCACGAGACCTCGATCGACATGGACTTCTTCGTCAACCCACTGGCCGCCCGCGTTTCGGATGTCGGTCTTCAAGCTCGGCCACGACGTCACGGTGCGGCCGCGCACGACGTCGGCTTCGACGAGCGTCCACGGGCCGTGGCAGATCGCCGCGACCGGTTTGTCTTGCGCGAAGAAGTCGCGGATGAATTCGATGGCCGGTTGATTCATTCGCAACGTGTCGGGATTCGCGACACCGCCGGGTAGCACCAGGCCGTCGTAGTCGGCGGCATCCGATTCAGCCACGAGCTCGTCGACCTCGAAGAGCTCGCCCTTGTCGAAGTGGCGCATGCCTTGAATGGACCCTTTGTGCACGGACAGCAGCTCGACGTCCGCGCCGGCGTTCTTGATCTCGTTCCACGGCTGCTCGAGCTCGCTCTGCTCGAAGCCATCCGTTGCAAGAAATGCAATGCGTTTGCCTTCCAATCTCTTGGCCATGGTGGTCTCCGATCGTCCTTGGTGTGAGTGATTGAGATTCGGCGGCGCGCCGCCGCCGACGTCGAAAGGCTGCAAATTGCGTGCCCATCGCGTCGGGCGCCGCCGGCGCTGTGGTAGCGTGTGCCGATGGCGAAGCGCTTCTCGATGATTCGCGAGTTTCACTTCGCGGACTGGTTCACGCTCGCGAACGCGGTCTCCGGAATGGGCGCCGTGCTGGCGAGCATGACGTTCCTCGAGACGCGCGACGTGCTGCACGTGTATCTCGCGTGCACGGCGGTGCTCGCCGCGCTCGTATTCGACGTGCTCGACGGGCGCATCGCGCGCTGGCGGCAGACGTCGTCGGCGCTCGGTCGCGAGCTCGACTCGTTGGCCGACGTGATCTCGTTCGGCGTCGCGCCGGCTGCGCTCGCGTACGCGTGCGGCATGCAGGGGTTCTACGACCGCGTGATCCTCGCGTACTTCGTGGCCTGCGGCGTGTCGCGTCTCGCGCGCTACAACGTGACGGCGGACACGTTGTCCGGCGGCACGGGCAAGGTCGCGTACTTCGAAGGCACGCCGATTCCGACTTCGATCGTGCTCGTCGGAATGTTGGCGCTAGCGGCGCATCTGAGCGCGATCGGCGAGCGGTTGTGGCTTGGCGAGATCGAGATCGCGGGTTTCCGGCTGCACTGGCTGACGCTCGCATTCGCGGCGTCCGGCTCGCTGATGATCAGCCGCATCCGCATACCGAAGCTCTGAGCGGACTACTCGAGTCCGGCCGCCGCGATCTGCGCTTTGAAATTTGCCATCTGCGTCTCGAGACGTTCGACGAGCGCGCGAAAGCGCACATCGTCGCCCAGTCGCTCGGAGTAGATGGGATCGCGTGCGATGTAAGCAGGCGGCGGGCGCGGTTCCTCGTTCGCCAATCGCCCGAGCAGCTCCGTCGCGGCGTCGGGCTCGTCTGCCCAGGCGAATACGCGCGACGCGAGTACTGCGCCTGCGGCGCGTACGCTGCTGCTATTCTCGCCGGCGACGATGAGGTCGAGCATCGAGCGCGCGGCATCCACTGCTGCTCGGTGCTCGCCGAGGAACAAGTGCGCATCGGCGCTCAGGCTCTTGCGGAACCAAGCGTTCGCCGAGGTCTCGCGCGTGCTCATTAGGAACTCGCGGATGCGTTGCCCGTCGTTGGCGGCTTCTGCCTGGTCCCGGAGCAGGAGGTTGGTCCAGCCGCGCAAGTCGGCGATCGGCAGGTCTTGCGGGCCGACGAAGAAGGACAAGACCAAAGGCGCGCGGAGCGAGTCGAATTTGACGGAGTCGATGAGCTCGCGGGCGTCGAGGTACCGCTTCCGAAACACGAGGCGGGCGGTGACGTTGCGCAGCGCGTCCCCGCGATCTTGGTTACCCGCCTCCGTCACCTGCCGATAGAACGACGCGTCGCCGAACGGCTCGAGCACGTCGGTGTTCCCAGTGAAACCGAAGATGGTCTCGGCGCGTAACGCAGCGAACTCATCGACCCCAGCGATCGCTTGCAAAGCCCCGACGGGTTCCCGAATCGCGATATAGTTGAAAAACAAGGCCCCGGACAGCTGCGTATTGCCCGGGTCGAGCGCCAAGAGTTGACTCCTCAGCTCGATGCCATCCCGAACGCGGCCGACTTCGATCAAAGCGCCAGCTTTTGTGGATAGCAAGTCAGGATCCCTAAGGCCGGCGCGCTCGGCGGCGTCGATAATTTCGATGCGGCGCGCGGCGTCCGGCTCCAGTCGCGCCTCCGCCGCGATCGTCACGGGGTCACTCGGGGCGAGCCTCTGCGCCTCGGCGATGTCTTCGCGCGCGAGCGCGAGGCGTCCGTTCTCGCCCGAGACATAGCTCCGGAGCGAAAGGTGAAGCTCGCTTCGG
>Ga0075420_100005715_pt1 | contig 10958 bp, 14 predicted proteins | sample SoiMetdeltSBSDD4_FD_75296 | JGI IMG/M metagenome (GOLD analysis project Ga0075420, IMG submission 75296) | Bulk soil microbial communities from a Populus tree surrounding site in Tennessee, USA - Soil MetaG P. deltoides SBSDD4 | ecosystem: Environmental > Terrestrial > Soil > Tree plantation... | reverse complement strand
CCGCATTGCAACGAATCGCGGGGCGACATTGTGACGCTCAACGAAAATCACATCACGTTCAGATGTGATGGGTGTGGGTATCGTTGGAGCTCTGGAAAACCCGGGAGCGCCGAAGAGTGAGTGAGGCAGCGGAATGCTGAAACAGGGATTCCTGTTCGGCGTGGGGCTGATCGGGGCGCTGGTTGTGGCGTTCGTGGGCTACAACGTAGGCGTTGCCGTAATTGGAGGCGTTCAAACCGGCCGAAACGAATACAACCAGAGCGAAGCTGTCAAGCCTACGTTGCAAGGGCTCCGAAGCGTCGTCATTGGGCGCAAATACGACTGCCTCGACACCGCCACAAACTCGATGAAAGAGCTTCGGTTGGACGTTGGCGACTAAACTGTCCGGCCGAGAGCTACGTCATTACGCTTACACGAGATGGCGATGTCGTCAGTGTGCGCCGGCTTTTTCCCGATTGAGTCCATCCAGCTAGGAGAGAATTCCATTGGCGTAAACTCCTGCTTTCGTGGCACGCACACGAATCGGAAGGAGTTCGGGATCGGGAAGCTTCGCGTCCTCGATGACGGCTTCGCACGCGCCAAAAATGGGCTGTTCACCGATTTGAGTACAGCGATTTGAGATGACACCCAAACCGCCGGCGCGGACCGCCGGTGGAGTGTGCGGTCTGGCCGACGGCCTGGGACGGCCGAACATTCTTGCGACGAGAACAGGCCCTTGGTTCTCGATCGGCAGCGGAGGTCAGGGCGACCGGGACTCAACGCACCAGCACCGCTGCCGGCGCATGCTTGAGAAGATCCGTCCGCGCGTCAGCAGTGATCTCGACCGGCGGGGTGCCGTACGCGAAATACGTGGGCGGCAGTTCGAGCCTGTACATCGAGACGCCGATTGGCAGGTTCGCCTGCGTCCATGTGCGCGTCTCCCAGTCCGGCTCCAGAATCAGGTAGCCGCGCAAACTTCGCTGAAGACGAACCGTCAGCAGAAGGCCAAGCGGATGAAAAGCCGAGCTGAAACCTGTAGTCTTTTCTCGAACCAGATGTTTCCAGCGCGTGGGATGTTGCTGCCACAACACAAACGCGCACAAGAGGTTTTGAGATGCCACGCATTCCGTGGACGGCGATACTGACACATGGACCTGCGATTGTTGCTGCCGCGAAGCAGTTACTCGCCACGGCTGGGACCTCCAACACGAGCGCCACTCAAAATCTCGAGGCGCGGCTCCAACAACTAGAAAAGACATCGATGGAATCGGCTCGGTTGCTTGAGGACATCGCGCAGCAGATTCAGGCGCTCACAATCGCACAAGCGCAAACGGCGCGAAGGGCTCAGATTGCCGTCGCCGTGGGCGCAGCGGCAGTAGTGATGGCCATTGGAGTGGGGATTCTGGCTTTCGTCCGGTAATCAGCTTCCCCCAGCTGGCTAACGAGACCGTGTGCTTCACGCGTGCCATGACGCTGCATCGACACGTGGCTTGTCAGAAGTAATCCGTCCGGCCGTTCCTATTGCTCGGCCCGCCCGGTGAATCCGCGTTTGTTGCGATTCGCGCCAGCACCACGGTTACCATCACTGCCGATAGCGCGGCGATGCCCTGAAAGAACCTGCCGAGAGAGTGAAGCTGCGACTGGACACTCAAACGATGTTGCATTGGTCCTGCTCCCGATGCGCGTATGTATCGGCGCTCCCGAACGGAGCAGTAGTAGCTGCGAGAGTCGACTTGCACAGCATTTTCTTGGCGGACGGCCGACGTAGCAGATTAATCTGTGACACCGACACATCCTACTTTCGAAGAGGGCCACTGGTTCATGTGTCGCGTAAGGTCGCGATTTCCGAAGTTGGAACTGTCGGAATCCGACAGACGCGCACGCGATGCTTAAGGTAAAACGCTTTTCACTCCGCTGGATACCCTGCGAGCGGCCGCGACCAGCACGGGGTGCGTTTGCCTATGACACTTCGATGCGCAGACTGCAGCTTACCAATCGAACAAGACCCGTGGTGGTATGACCCGTCCGCGCTCACGATGAACGCCGATCCTCAGGTTACGCAGCCGACCGCAGTCACCTCTCAACAGCCGTATCCGCCGACATCTGTATCAGGGCCTTTCCATAAGGCGTGCTTAGTAAAGCGAATGGGCCACAACCTCGATTCTGCGGCGTGGTCTTAGTTCACCCCCGCCGCCGACATGCCGATAAACCGAGCCTTCGGTTACGTGGCGGAAGTCACACAGGAAAGACGTGACCGCAGCGCCGGCACACACACCAGAAGCCTGATAGACCCGTTCCGAGCGCCCGCACGTCGCCCATTCCGCAACGAAGACACTTCACAGGCCGAGGCAAGTCGAATCGACGTCGCCCCCCACGCGGGACGCTGCGTCTATCTCCCTCCGCGGAACGACGCCGCTCAATCTCCGGCCAAGTCGCGTCGTGGTTCATCTCACTCGCACGACCGTCGCAGACGCTAAAGGCGTCCTCACAACGACGGCATGTGTGAGCGTTGATGCAAGATGTCTGCGCCCCACAATGGCGCACGATTGCACATGGCCGAAGATTAATGTCCGACTCGATACAGATATCCGTCTGGATGCGGCTGTGCCGCCTATCCGCGCGGTTACCTGGCCCGGCGGGGTTGGCGCTCGGCATCGTCTGCGCGCAGGACCTGAACGAAGGCGCCCATTAACGCAAAATCGTAGGCTCTCACTCAGTTCGTGTTTGGTCGCGGCACCACTCGCCCGTGCTCGTCCACCACCACCAGTTCGATGGCATCACCTGGCACACCTGACTGCTCCATCTCGGTGGCGACACTATCAAGTGCGGCGAACGCCTCAGCGACAGTCTTGTGCTCGCTCTGAACGGTGCCCTGTCGCCCCTTGTCTGGCCCCCACGGCTGCACCACCCGAAACTTCATAGCGGGCTGCGCAATCTTCTTCTTGGCGGTGTGGCGATCCGTCTTGTCTTGCGTCCAAACGTGTCCGCACGTGTCGCAAGCATAGAACTCGACCGGCAACTCGGCTGGGCTTTCGAGTAACCGGCCAGCCCTTTGGCAATTCGTGCAAACTGCGCGTGTCATGCGGAACGCCAGACTATCGAGCAAGGGTCGTGCTATCTGGAATGGATGATGAGACTGCCGATGACGCGCGGAGTGCACCAATACTTCAACGCGGAGGCTGACTTTACTTGCCCGCGACGATGCTGGCCGGCGTTCGTGCGCGGAGCCCTGAATCGGATTGACGGAGCAGTTCTCGATCCGCTCTCGCCTGAAGCGTTCCGCAGCTGATCCCGCAGCGTGGCCGGATGCGGAGCGTCCGTACGGACACCCCGCGCCGGATTGAGAACGCGCCCTTCACCTAGATCGCATCAGTTCGCGAAGCAGTAGAAGTATCCGTTTCCGCCCGTGGCGATCAGATTCTGCTGCGAACAGCCCTTCGAACTGTGCGCGGCGTTCCACGAGTTCGGCGCCGCCCCGCCGCCCTGCTTGTTGTGATGGCCAACCATCGCCCCGCCGCTCGACTCGGCGCTGGTCCAGTTGCCGCATGGCGCATCACCGGTCTGCAAGGTTCCGTCTGCCTGCGAGCCGGTGAGGATGTCGTGCTGGTTACCCGGGACAGGCGCGCCTTTCTCGGTCAGCGACGTCTCACCGCCGAGATTGTTGGCATCGGAATGGAGATCAGCCACCGACTTGGCGACCACCACACCCTTGACATTCATCCACGGCCCCTTGCCGATACGATCGCGCGCGTTCACCGCCGGTTGCCCGGCCGCGGCCGCGGCGCTCAAATACGCGCGCCACGTGCGATTGCCCGCTCCCGCCGCCGCCGCGAGCGTTTGACAGTGCTTATCGGCGCCGGCGAGTCCACCCAGATTCGCCCCGTTGCCAGGGCCGGCGCTCGTGATGAAAAAACTCATCTGATTCTGCTGGGCAGAGACGCCCAGGGATACGACGGCGGCAAACATTGCTAGCCCGATTGCGGCTGACATCGACTTCGTCATGAGAAGTTCTCCTCGTTGAATTGCCCGGGATGATAGCGCGACGGATGGGGGTTGGAGGCAATACCATTGCTTCGCGTCGACTTCACGTCGTTGGCAACGCTCAGGAGGCGCGTTGAATGGGGCGAACCGACCTTCTGTTCGAGTTGTTCCGTACACGGAACGCCGCGGCGATCACAGTACTCGTCGCGCTCATCATCGTCGGCCGCATCCTCGGGAACCGAAGGTCCACGTGGATCGTGGTGCTGCCCGGTCTTCTCGCCGTGATGCTCGGCTACGTCCTCAGCCACAACAACTGAACGCCGCCGACTAGCGCGGCAGAGAGTGGCTGCCAAGGCGACGCGCGAAAGGAGAGAACACCGCCCGGCAGCGCCCCGCCTCATCCGTGTATGAAGAAGGTCGACTCTGATTTCGATCGGGTATACTCCGCCCCGCTCCCACATACATCCACACACATTCTCTCTCGGAGCAAGACGATGGCGGGCAGTTGGACGACACTCACGAACGCGCCTCCTGCGGCGGTCGCGACGATGCTCCTGTTGACCGACGGTACTGTGCTCGCGCAAGGCGTGAGCACGAATCAGTGGTACCGGCTCACTCCCGACGTCAATGGCAGTTATGCGAACGGGACCTGGACGACTCTCGCCGCCAGCAATCGCGCGCCGTTGTATTACGCGTCGGGCGTGCTGCGCGACGGGCGCGTGATAGTCGCGGGCGGCGAATATGACAGCGGCGTGCTCGTCATGTTGCTCAACGTCGAGCGCTACGATCCCGTTGCCGATACATGGACGACGTTGCCCAATCCGCCAGGATGGACGCGCATCGGCGATGCCCCCGGCTGCGTGCTTCCCGACGGCCGTTTCATCGTAGGGCAAGTGGGTACGCGTAACACGGCTATCTACGATCCGGCCACGAACACATGGACGGCTGCCGCCAACAAGATCAATACGGTCGGCGAGGAGAGCTGGTCGCTTCTGCCTGACGGCACCATCCACGCGGTCGATTGCTCGAACCCGCCGAATGCCGAGAAGTACATCATCGCTTCCGATGAATGGGTCGCGGCCGGAGCAACGCCACAGGTCCTCGTCGACACGATCTCCGAAATCGGCCCGTCGGCGCTGCTGCCGGACGGGCGGCTGTTCGTCATCGGCGCAACCGGTTCCACCGCGTTGTACACGCCGCCGCCTGTCGCCAACCAGGCGGGCACGTGGGTGCAGGGCCCGACGATTCCCTCCGTCAACCCCAATCAGCCGCTCGGCCCCGTCGATGCACCCGGTTGTGTGCTGCCCAACGGCAACGTTCTCTTCTCGTCGTCGCCTATCACGAACCCCGCGTCGTTCCAGCCGCCGACCTTCTTCTTCGAGTACGACCCAGTGGCCAACACGATCGCCAACGTGCCGGCACCGGCGACGTCGGCCAGCTCGTGTTATTTAGGACGGCTGCTGGTCCTGCCGAATGGACAGATCCTCTACAGTTACTACAGCACGACCGTGAGCTTGTACACGCCGAGTGGCGCTCCGGATCCTGTGTGGGTGCCGACGATCACGGCGTGCCCGACCTCGGTCCGGCGCGGCAATACGTACACGCTCTTCGGCCGGCAAATCAACGGGCTCAATCAGGGCTCGTATTACGGCAACGACGCGACGAATGCGACGAACTATCCAGTCGTGCGTCTCGAATCGACGTCCTCACCAAACGTGTACTACTGCCGCACGTCCAACTTTTCGACGATGGGCCTGCAGACAGGCACCGCGATCCACTCCTGCTCGTTCACCGTGCCGACCTCCGTTCCACTGGGCTCGTACCGAATCGTCGTGATCGCCAACGGCATAGCGTCTGCGGGGAAGAGCATCAGCGTGACGATCAAGCGGTTCAAGGAGCTGAAGTGGGAGATCAAGGAAAAGATCGAGATCATTGAGAACCTCAAGGAGATCATCGATACGAGAATCAAGCGCATCCCGGATATCGACCTCAAGATCAACGAAGAGATCGAATTCGTCCGACGGTTCGAGGAGCAGTGGGTGAAGACGGTGCGAGACGTCGCGGTCAATGTCGATGAAGCAGCCGCGGAGCTGTCGCGGACATTCATCAGCCCCGAGGAACGGCCGTTCGTTGGCATTCCCGAGCCAGTCATTGAAAAGATCGTTCCACGAAAGATCTCCGCCGAGGAGGCGCATCGTTTTCAGGAGAAGATCGTCTTCGCCGACGGTCGCATCGGCCGCGCGTTGAACAAAGAGATCGAGGAGTTCCACGACAAGATCCATGAGCTGTACCGCTCCAAGGGTGCAGAGATTGTCGTAAGCAGGGCGAGGCCGTCGAAACGGAAGACCGCGAAGCGGCGTACCAAGAAGTGATTGTCATCATCGGCAGCCGGCACGACAGCGTTGCCCGGTCGATAGTCGCGGCGCTGCCGACTGCCGCGCTCTGCTCTGCCGAGGATCTCACTCGGCCAGGTTGGGTGTGGTCAGTCGACTCCTTTGAACCGAATCGCTGGGTTGTGGATGGAAACGTCGTCGACGATCCACACGTCACGGGAGTACTCGTTCGCCGCACGTACGTGTATCCGGAGGAACTCGTCGGCACGCACCCCGACGATCGCGAGTATCTCGCTGCTGAATCCACCGCGTTTCTGATATTCGTTCTGTCGCGCACCGGTGCCCGCGTTGTGAACCCGGTGTGCGATGGCGCACTCGGCGAAGACGTCATCCGTCCGGAACGCTGGATAGCCACAGCGGCCGATCTCGGCCTCGATGTGGCACCGTTGCGGTTGACAGCGACTGGCGCAACGCCAGTGCCGACGATGACGACGACAGTGGAAGTCGTCGGCGATGAAACGTTCGGCGACGCCCCGCCGCACGTGCGTGCCGCTGCCACCCAGCTCGCTGGCGCGCTGGGTGTCGTGTATGCGGTATTCGTCTTCGACCGGACTCAGCACCTGATCACGCTTTCCGCGAAACAGCTCCCGAGTGACGCCGCGCTCGCCGCCCTCGGCTCGCTGTTAAGCATTCGGAGCCGTACGTGATCGTCGTCTGGGGCGCGCTCAACGACCCACCCGTCAGCAACGTGCTCGACACGCTACGGACACGTGGCGCCGACGTACTCCACCTCGATCGCGAGCGTGTTGCAGCCCTGGACTTCGATGTGACTCTCGCTCGCGGGGCCACTGGGTGGATCGCCCTGGACGGACAGCGGATCCCGCTCGACACGATTTCGGCGATGTACTTGCGTCCGGAGGCACAACGGGACAACCGCGTGTCATCAACAACAGCGTGCCTGCTTGCGATCGCCTCGACACTCGATACAGTCGTCGTCAATCGTCCGGCGGCGGGCCGCTCGAACCTGACGAAGCCGTTCCAGCTGGCGGCAATCTCCAACGCTGGATTGAGGGTGCCGCCCACCCTCGTGACGACCGATCCCGCAGCGGCACGGCAGTTCGTCGTTCGTCACGGCCGCGTCGTGTACAAATCGATCAGCGGCATTCGCAGCATCGTCGCGGCACTGGATGCGACGAATGCCGATCGCCTCTCCGGGGTAAGCACCGGCCCCGTACAGCTGCAACGCTGGATCGAGGGCATCGATGTGCGGGTTCATGTCATCGGCAAGCAATGGTTTGCGACCGCTATCGAATGCACAGCCACAGACTACCGCTACCCGAAAAATGCCGACGACATGATGGCTATCCTCGCGACCGAAATCGACGGTGAGCTCGGCGACCGACTCGTCCGACTGGCCGCGAGCATGGGTCTGCTCGTCGCGGGTATTGACCTTCGCCTGACGCCGAACGACGAGTGGTTCTGTTTCGAGGTCAACCCGTCCCCGGGATTCACGTTCTATGAAGACGCGACCGGTCAACCAATGGCCGCGGCAATCTGCGACTTGCTGATGAACGGTGGCGCTTCAGAGCGACGAACATAGAAGAAGAGTCGCTCGAACGGTGCTGGCAGCGCCTGAATGAACCTGGCGTCACCTGGTCGGCTGCGCTAGCGGAATCCTCTTCTTGCCACTCAACTCGGCGTCGGTCTCGAGGATGTTTGGCCTCGCAAGATACTTGAACGCATCCCAGCGGCTGTACTTGTCACTCAATGCCGATATGACGGCGTCAACGAGCGCGTCGCCAGTCTGTCCACGGGCCCGAGCTTCGGAGACCAGCCGTCGGAGCGTCGTCAGATACTCACGAAACGCACCGACGTCCCCCGCGGTTCCCACATCGCCGTGACCAGACACGAACGTCGCGCCGGCTTCGTCCTTCGCGAGCGCAGTGAGCGTGTCGATCCAGGCCATCGTCGACGCGTCGACCAGGTTTGGGAGCATGTCGCGCCAGAACAAATCGCCGGCGAACACGACCTTCGCATCAGGAATGAACACGACGGAGTCACCGCCCGTATGTCCGGGGAAGCTTCGTACGTGAATCGCTCGAGAGCCAAGGTGCAGATCGATCGTCTGGTCGTACGTGACGGTCGGCGGCGGGATTGCCTCGATGAACGTCTTCTGCTGCGGCTTGATGTCCTTGCCGAAAAGTCTGACGTTCTCGCTGTGAACCCAGCCACGCACGTTGTGATGCGCGACGACGATCGCACCTGCGTCCACGAAAACCGCATTTGCCCCGGTGTGGTCCAGATGGTAATGGGTATTGATCACAAACCGCATCGGGAGCTTTGTCAGTTTGCGAATCTCCGCCAGGAGCTGTCGTGCCGGTTCAGTCCCGAAATTGCCGTCGGCGTCAAGCGTCATGGTGGTATCGATGACGGCGACGCCGTCATCGCCGATGACGAATCCGGTGTTCGCGCCGGCTGGAGATTGAGACTTCGGATTGGAAATCGCCGCCCAGACATTCGCGCCGACTTGCTTCAGCGTGAACGGCGGCTCCGGCGCATTCTGCGCGCCGACCACGTGGGCCATGCAGAGAAACGGAGCGCACAGCGCGAAGGCCAGGAACAGGCGGCGTGTCATTGCCCTATTGAAGTTCGACTTCTTGTTGCAACTGCGCCACCGTCCGACTCTCTCTGAACACGACGTGCAGTCGCCCACGCGAGGGCCGGCCATCCGAAAACAGCGAGCGGAACTCCTCGACGGCGCTTTCCAGGACGCACTGCAGCGATTGCCCTCGCCACTCGAACGACAGCAGAGGCGGCGCGTGCGTGTCGCGATCCACGAGCATCAACTTCGCCACCTGCCTCATCGATTGACGCACATCCGTGTTCGTGGCACGTCCATCGAAGGACAACACCACCGACAACGTGCGCGTGCCGCCGTGCACGAAGTGCAGGGGCTGGCCGTTCAATCCCGGGACACTCGTTTCGGTGAACTCGTTCTTCTTCGCGAGCCTGAACGTCTTCACGACGAAGCTCACGCCCACCCTCTCGCCGGCGAGGGTCCCAGAGAGCACGCGAATCTCGGCCTCACCCAGCGCGACCGGGATCAGGAAATCCAGCCAGCTCACGTGTCAGATCAGACGTTCAGTTCGACCGGTTGGTCGAGAGCGTTCCGATCTCGATGAGCCCGATCTTGTTGACGCCGCTGTTGGCCGTGACGATGTTGCCCTGTGCGGTGGCCTCGTAGTGGCGCAGCACGCCACCGCCTGAGGGAATTGCGAACGTCTGAAACTTCTTCGTCTGCGGATCGAATCGCACCATCGTGTTCGGCCGCACGCCGGACTCGCTGTACCAAATCACGTTGTTGATCTGGGTAATCGCGTAGGGCTCGGACTGCCTGCCTCCAGGTGAGGGGAATTCCGTGGCCTGACCTGTCTTCGGGTCGAAACGCCCGAGCATGCCGCGCGCGAAGTCGGTGTACCAGATGACGTCGTCTGAGGTGATAGCGAGCCGGCGCGGGCGGGCATCAGCGTTTGGCAACGTGTACTCCTTGATCTCCATCGTCTTCGGATCGACGCTGCCGATGCGGTTGCCGCGGAAGTCCACGTACCAGGGCACGCCTTGCGAGTTCAACCGGATGCCGTAGGGGTAGGTGTTGTCGCTTGGCGTCTTCTTGATCACCATGTCGCCGCTGTTCGTATTGAGGCGACCGACATGTCCCGACTGCAACGTGAAAAAGAGATCGCCGCTTTGCTTATTCAGAATCGGCGTGTGCGGACCGCGGGCACCGGGCTCTTTGATCGGATATTCCTCGACGCGGCCCGAGCGCGGGTCGAGCCGGCCGATCACGCCCTTCTGAATGCCGGTGTACCAGATGTTCCCTTGTGGATCCTCGGCCAGACCGTGCGGTTGGCTCTTTGAAGGCAGGTCGAACTCGCGAATCTGGCCCGTCCGCGGATCGAGACGTCCGAGCTTGTCGGCATACTGGCCGGTCCACCAGATCGACCCGTCCGCTGCGGCATGCGAGTCATGCGGCCGCGACCCCAGCGTGGGCGCCAGCCACTCTTTGATCGTGACCGTGGCGGGACCCGAGATCAGCACCGCGCCTGGAACATCTTTGATGGGATAGTGCGCCGCAAGGTATGACGAAATGATTTCCAGTTCGGGCGCGGGCACCTTCACCATCGTTGCGATGCGATCCTCCCAGCCGTCCTTGGTATAGCCCCAGGAGTTCGCAATCAGGTTGACACCATGACAGCGCGTGCACGTGGCCTGCACTTGCTCACGGCCGGCTCCTTCCGCAAGCTGCACAGGTGGCGGCCCTCCCTGCCGTCCGCCCGGCGCGGCGGCACCACCCTGACGACCTGCGGGTGGCTGCTGCGCGAGCATGGACGAGAACGCAGACACCACGAACACGATCACTGCGAGACCCGAGGATGCTCGTTCTCTCATACTTCCTCCAGATCGAATCCGGCGTGGACTCGTAAACGTGACGAGAACCAGCCGAGATGATAATCCGCCTCGCTCCTTGCCGCTCAAGGACGACAGACTCCTGAGCGTCGCTAGTGGCATCGCGTTATTTCATTCCTCAACTCCTTCTGCCAACCATATGGCTGCGCCGGACCGTCGTGAGCACCGGTGACTCGCTTCCTGGAAGGAGGTGGATCG